>JAABUH010004914.1_pt1 | contig 10644 bp, 20 predicted proteins | sample 5559121 | NCBI WGS metagenome assembly JAABUH01 (sample SAMN10711871, study PRJNA513364) | rock metagenome | isolation source: Antarctica rocks | place: Antarctica: Victoria Land, Battleship Promontory nord | collected 2015-12-28 | reverse complement strand
TGACGCGCCGCCCGCCTCGGCGCCGCCGCCCGCCCCGGCGCCGCCCGCCCCGGCGCCGTCCTACCCCGGGCATCGCCTCGTCTGCGCCCTCAGCAGCTGCCTCGCCGTCCGCCTCCGCAGCGCCGTCGGCGCGCTCCCAGCGCAGGGTCGGGCCTGCGGGCGGGGCCCGCAGCGCGGCGGCGCGGCTCGCTCCCCGGCCCTGCGCCGGACCTTGCGTCCTGCCCCTCTGCCAGTCGGCATTCAGCAGCACGGCGCCGCCGGTGCGGCTGTCCGCCAGCGCTGCCGCGCGGCAGGTCGCGCCCCCGGGCAGCGCAGCCTGGGCGGCCAGCGTTAGGCGCGCCTTGCTGCTCAGCAGCAGCCGCGCCGAGCGCAGCACGCTCCGCCGCAGCAGGAGCGAGTGTTGCCTGCGCGCCGACACATGCGTCGGCGCCATGACGTCATCTACGGTTGTTCTGCGACTGAGAGTGCACAGGACGGAGAGCGCAGGCGGGCTGGCCTCCATGTAGGCAGAACCGGCCTGCATGACGGCGCGCTCGCCTGGTCAAGGCCTCCACTTCCAGGCTCCTGCTGCCGCTGGAGTGGCCCGACCCGAGGATGCTGAGCTCGCGCGAGCACTGGTGGCCCCCGCAGCTCCTGGCCAATGCAGTGAACCTCGAGCCGGACGCGCCGCTCCAGGACGCGTTGCCGCAGGCATAGCTACCGGTGCAAGGCGTGGCATTGAGCGCACATGTAAGGCTCTGCTCCTGCAGCAGGCACTCCTTGTCAGGCAGGCTTGGCCGCTCAAAGGTTTTGTGACAGTACAAGCTTACTGTTGCAATTTCAACAGCTTGGAGGCGGCCAGCGCATGCCTTGCTGTAGAGACATCTGTGGTCTTCATGCTCTCTGTAATCAAGCTCGGCCGCTAGTAGCCCCAAGTCCTCCTTCAGCACGCGCAGTGGAACGCCAAAGAACAGCGCCTGGCGTGCGGCGCGCGTCTCGGCAAGAGACCTGGTGAGGCAAAGCGGAGTGTCTAGCTGCGCGGGCGCTTGCATTATATAGGCAGCCACCTCGGCTTCAACACCTCGCTGTGAAAAAGCCAGGCTCCTCCAGTAAAGTGGAGTCCAGTTCACCACCTCTGTCACAGTGTTGGACACCCAGGGTTGTCACCCAGGGTAAAAGCTGGCGGAGCTGCACCGCTTTCGTACGCCAGGGCCTGCATGCGAAAGGCACACTTCAGTTTCTACGCTAAGCTCGTCAAGGCTTGTATCAAGCATGCACTGATTGCAACGCTGCAGTGACGGCGGCGGCGCCCGCATATAAAAAGGCTCTTGCAAAACTGTATGCGGCAGGAATTCGTTGCCTGCAATACAGGCCCTGTATGGCACATGCGCTAGGGAGGAGGTGTGCTGCCACGGGCGGGGCGCACCGCAGCTGGCCCACAGCGTGCGTGGTGACAGCAGGTGCCGCCTGCGCAGGCGGCTATGTAGCACACGCTGACGTCTCGCACGGCGGCTTCTGCCCGCCTGGAGGCTGCGCAGCGGCCGGCGTGCTTTGGCAGTCCGCATGCCCTCAGCCAGTGTGTCTGGATGCGCATGTTGCTGGGGATGGGACGTGCAGCGCCCTAGGCCACGTCCGCGGCTAGCGCTGTGCGAAGCGCGCGCGCTTGGCGTCGCGCGGCGGGGGCTCTGCGCCGAACGCGTCGCCAAACGCATTGTCGACGTCGCGCTGCGCCTCGCGGCCGCCGGCGGCGCCCCCGCCCGGACCGGCCTCTGCCTCCGCCCTGCGCATAAGTGCCACCCTCGGCATCAGTTCGTACTCCGCACGTGCGCACGAATCTGCCCGGCCGACCTGAAGCAGCCTTACTGCGCTCACGAGCACTGCCCGCAACACCGCCGACTGGAGGTCGCAGAGCGGAACCTGCTCCCTGCATGCGAGGTACGGTGGAGGAAGCATTGGGCGCGCCTGCGCGCATGCCAGCCGCGCGCGTCCAGGTCGTGCGCGGAGGGGAAGGTGGGCATGTCGGCCGGCCGGCGCGGCAGCGGCGCCTCCGACGCCAGGTACGGGTGGCGCGCGGCCGCGCGCGCGGTCAGCCGGCGCGCCGGGTCGTACGTGAGCAGCCGGTTGAGCAGGTCCAGGCCGGCCGCGGACACGCTCGGAAACTCCTGCAGAGGCAGCGGTGGCACTTTTGAGTTAGGTTCAGGGCATTCTTACCCTATGTAGCTACAACGCTAAGCAGCCCTAGCTGGCTGAAATAGGCATTGAACTTAATACGTCTGGGTTAGCCAAAGGGCGCGCGCACTCGGAGCCTTTACTTCCTTTAGTTACCATTTACACGCCGTCAGGCAGAACACGCGCCTCCGCGGTTGCTGTGGATCAGCAAACATGCTGACAGATGCAGTGAGCAGCAGCATGGCTGGGGGGACGGCCTGCCTTCTCAACATAGTTGTAGGGCTGGTCCGGGAACTTGACCTTGGCTGCATGCGGCAGCTTGGAGAAGCCCTGCGCGCGCCACTGCCCGCTTTTGCCGCACACCTGCTGACCCAGCATGGCTGCAATGTCACACAATGCACTGCAACAACAGCGTGGGACCTCGGTGCGCCACCGGCACTGCCGGGCACCGCCAAGGACCAAGGCCGCTCATCGACAGCCCACATGCACGGCACCTTGCATGCAGCCGGCAGAGCAGCGGTGGCGGCAGGGGAGTGATGGGGCCAGGGCGCGCACGGGCCAGATGCGGTCGCTGGGCGCGCCGAGCAGGCGGGATATGAGGTCCAGCATGTCGGCCTCGGCCTTGGCGGGGAACAGCGGCTCGTTGCGCAGCAGCTCGCCAAAGATGCAGCCGGCCGCCCACATGTCCACGGCCTCGGTGTACGTCTCCTGGCCCAGCAGGAGCTCGGGCGCCCTGCAGAGCGCGGACACCCTCACAAGATAACCCCATGTCTGAATTCATCCCAGCATGTCCCGCGCAGCAGGTCCCAGGCGCTATGCACTGCACACGTGCTTTGCAGAGCACAGGATTGTTCACACGCACGCTATCATGCATGCCTTGATGAGTTGGGTGAGACACTGTCTGTCTGACTTCTCACACCTGTACCACAGCGTCACCACACGCGGCGTGTAGGCTTCCTCAAAGGCGCGGAAAGAGCGCGCCAGCCCGAAGTCTGCACGGAGCCACAACAGCTTCTGCATGCAGCCCTCCAGACCGCTCCTGTGGCACGGCACAGCGCGAGGGCAGCGGCACCAAAGTTAGGACGCCGGCATCACAAAGTCACTCCAGGAAGGGGGCGCCCACCACAGAGCTTCAGAGTGCCGTCATGGGTGAGGAGCAGGTTTGAGAGCTTGAGGTCCCTGCGGTCAGCATGCGAGAGCTCAGCCCGACCAGAGTGCGTCCGCATCCGCAAGTGCTGTGCCCGTCAGGGAGCCCGCGCGCAGAACAAATGACGACGGGCGTCAGCGCCGGCGGGCGCCACCTGTGAAACACCCAGTGCGAATGCAGGTAGTCAATGCCTTCCAAAAGCTGCGTGGCACATGAGTTAGCCAGAGCCCTTGAACAAGCGTGCACGCAGGCCTGCAGAGCGAGGCAGCGGTATTACAGTGGGGGCCACCTGTACCATGAGGCGTGCACCCACCTGCACCATGAGGCACTTCACTTCGGAGTGTCTGAACGGGCGGGTCATGGTGTCGACTAGGCGCCCGAGGTCGTGGGCGCAGTACTGCACGGTTGCTGTTCAGGGTCATCCAAGCAACCAATGCAAACGTTTAGTTGTACAAAAAACAACCAGTTCAGGCAGTGCCGCAGCGCACCTCGAAGACCAAGAACACACTGTGCGCGCACAGCAGCAATTGGGGCTGGGTCAGTGCGTGAGCACTAAAAGAGCCGCACAGTGCAGAACGTCCACCCGTTGACGGCACCTGTCAAGTTTCTTGCCGGTCACCACTTTTTTTAATTCGACCAAGTTTGGGTGCCTGCAGCTCTGTAGCACCCGCAGCTCGCGCACTGACGTAACAGGCATCCCTGCAGACACACAGGAGTGCCACAGTATCAGCATAGCAAGCTTGTGCGGAGCACACAGATAGCCGCTGCAAAGACAACTTACGCACCGTCGCGCTCCCGGTCCATCCGCAGCTTTTTCAGCGCCACTACCTCGCCAGTGTTGCGGTCGCGTGCCTTGTCTGCAGTGAGTTGGAACATGTGAGCATTTTGACACATTGGCTGCTTGCCATGCTCTCATCCCAAACACTTAGCCCAGCAACAGGTCGGCACCGCGCTCACGCACATACGACTCCGTACGTGCCCTCCCCGATGCGCTTAATCTTTTCAAAGTCTGCTACTGATTCAACAACTGGCAGCGCAGGCCCGTCTTTCGCCATACTGCAGCACTTGCGCACTGCGCTGTCCAGGCTGGAGCCTAGACCACCATCACAGAGCTAAAGGAAGGAAGGCTCTCTGAGTGCGCGCGCCTGAAAGGCTTTAACAAGCTTGCCGGCCGACCCTGATTAGGGAGTTCGAGACAAGATGATGGAGCCTCGGACAGGAGGACAAAGGCGTACTTGCGCCGTGGATCGTAGTAGCCAATGTTGAGGCTACAAAGTCACGAAAGCCTGGTTCGACCAGGCTTGACAGCTCCAAATGTGCATCTTGATGTGTGCGCAGCTGCCAGAACCAGCACACTGACCAACTGAAAGGGCGAGCCTTGTTAGCGTGGTCTCCAGTGCCAACCCATCAGGTCTCATCTGCGCTGTGCAGGTGCACCAGGTTGACCGCCCTACATTGACTTTTGCGTAGTTCTGCAACTCGGCAGTGCACAGTTGTCCTCCCTGACACTCGCAGAAATCGGCCAGCGTTGCCTTCGCAGGGACCAGCACGGACCAGCAGTGTCCGGAGCGGTCCACTGACCATGACCTGCTTGCGGGGCTGCCCGCGCCTTGTGCTGTATTCTCCCCCAGCCAAGGCTTGGCTATCTACAGCTAAGCAGCCATGACAGAACCAGAGCGGAGTGAGGCCAGCACCGGAGTTTCTATGGGCAGCGCACACCGCATTGGCAGCCTATGCCCTGAGCCCACAGAGCCCGCCCGGTCAACCGCGCCGCCAGCCGCCGGGGCTGGCAGCGAGGCGCCCAAGGCAGCTCCGGTGCCGGCGCTTGCAGGCGCTGCCGCTGCCCGACCGCCGGGCTCGGGCGTCCCTGCAAACGGGGCCGCCTGGAGCCAGCTGCAGCGTGCTGGCAGGCCAGACGCGGCGGGTGCAGAGCTGGCTGGCGAGCGTGCGCAACAAGGGCTGAGAGTTGAGGCAGCTGGGGCGGACTCGCCACGCGCGGGCGCGCCTGCGAGCGCGACCGCAGGTGCCGCGCTGCCGCGGCAGCCAGAGCATGTCAGGCTGCAGGAGGCAGCGGAGCGACCTGCCAGGCTCGTCTCTCCTTTTTACATGGTGCGCGCTCAGAAGGGGCCGAGCGCCTTCCGGTGCATACCATAGTGCCTAAGCCTGTGCACGATTGCGACTCACCGCGTAGTGCCTGGCGCAGCTGTCTGACCCTCCCGATACTGGAGCTCTCCACAGTAGCGCCTGGCCTTATTCTTGGACCGCCTCCTCGACCATGCTCAGTCATGGCATGACCTGCCAAGCGTATGCAGCAGCCGTATGGTGTGTCTGCAACAGGACGCGTTGGAGCCTTCGGCGGCGCAGCGTGTTTCTGAGGGCGCTCATGGCAGCTCGGCGGGCAGTGAGCGGGGCGAGGGCGCTGCTGGCGACCCTGACGGGCCGGATCAGTCGGGCGCTTCCTGTGACGAGGAGGATGACTCAGCCGAGTCTGACTGGGAGGTGCGCTGGCTGGGGAGGGGCGCACATGGCTACACTTTGGCAACGCTGAAGAGCTGTGCTCACAGCAGTGCCAGCGTGGGGCATGCATCGCAAGAGTTGCTCCTGCCGTGACAGTGCGGCACTGCGCTGCTTTCGCGCCGCATCAGAAGCCAGACTGCCTCCGCATGCCAACAAGCTCGATGGAACCTGCATGAGATAGTGCAGCCATCCGCCACAGCGTCCAGCTCGAGCAAGACTGCTGGCTGGACAGTTCTGCGAGCTCCTTGAGTAATCACGCTGTTTACCACTGCAAGCAAGCGCATGATCAGTCATTCTGATAACACAAAGAGTCCACCGCTACAAGGAGACGTGATGGAAACACCGTGCGTATGCAGCTGGGCGACCTGGACGAGGAGGGCGAGGCGAGCGGCCGCAGCCTCGCGCGGCGCCCGGTTTTCTGGCTGCGCATGGCAGTGCTGGCGGCCATGGCGGGCCTGCTGGCCGCGGGCCTGGCGCTCTACTTTCGGCACAGCCTCCTGGCGCGTCCCGTCTGGTCCCAAGCTCATGGGTGGCGGTGACTGCTTGAGACAGAGGGTGGGACCGGCGGCAAAGCATGCCCTAGGGCGGCCCCGCCGGCCGTCATCAGCGCGTCCTGGTTCCCTGCAGCCGGTCAGCCGCGCGGTCTCCGCGAGCCAGTGCTCCGTCTTCACTGACATCCGTCCAACACAGGTTCAGTTCAGAACTACACGCATATGCATGCTTGCGTGAGGCACCCGGCGCGGCGGTCACTCCGTCTGCCGATGCGTCTGCCGGGGGCCGCGCGCAGCTGCTGAAGCACATCCCCGTGTGGCGCTGGCTCTGCTTCTTTGCGATGATTGGGCCGGCCTGGTACGTGGCCGTTCTGGCCGTCAAGGTCATGCTATGGATTCTGGAGGACAAGTACTTCCTGACCAGCAACGCGGTATTCCACATCATCGCCGTGCGGGTACGATCCAGACCAGGCCTACTCTCTCTGACAGCTGCGTTCTGCCGGTTGTCATGCAAACTGCCTGCCTGCGACCACGCCCTGTCAACCGTCTACAGTCAGGTATATGCCATAGCATACTCGTGAGTCAGAAGAGTCAGCTATGCATCCCAATGGAGCGCTGCCATGGAAGGCTGGCGAGTACGCCTGGGGCACCTTGCATCTCGGACCAGGACCCAGCCCGAGCTCCCGCATGCAGAGGGAGGTGCGCAACTGCCTGGCGACGGTGCTCGTGATGGTCATCTTCAGCGTGTTCTTCTGGGACTACGGCCATCACGGCCACCAGGAGACGAACGACAACCCCGAGTACTGGGTGCTGCTCAAGGCATGGCGCACTGCCTTGAGCAAGCCCGTCTCCATCGTGACAAGCTCGCGACGGCAGAGGGCTGCATGCTTCTTCCATGGTCACAATTGCTCTACGAGAGATAACTGCGTATGCGGATGTGGCCTCGCCTGCGTTGCTTACTTTGGTTGGGCAGAAAGTTGGCGCTGCTGCTATGCTGCGAATGTCAGGATGAGAAGTCAGCCGCACCGCAGTGCTGGCCGCGGCGCCCTGATGCGGCTGTGCCGGCCGGCAGCTGCTCGCGTGCCTGCTGCTCTTCGCGGCCGCCAACCTGCTGGCCTGCCTGTTCGCCAACCTGCTGCAGGGGCGCTTCAACAAGGCGACGCAGGCCAAGCTGACCGAGGCGCTGCGCAAGGCGCGCCGCTCCGGCGCATGCGTGCGGCCGGTGGCGGGCAGGCCTGCAAGCGAGTGCAGCTGTGTCCGGCGCGCTGCTCGTCATCCGCGATGACGCGCCTCTTGTCTGGGACGCTCCCAGCGTCACGGCATCCGTCCGACCGTGCCTGGCCTCCCTGCGCGCTGCCCTTCCTATGCAGCCGCTGGCTCCCGTGAGCCTAGAGGGTTGTTAATGCGCGAATAGGTATAGGGTATATCCCCACCATATAAGTTTGCGAACTACCGTGGTCCTGGCGGCGAGTTTGCAGCGGACGCGTGTGAAAGATCGGACGAGACGATGCGTGTGCCACCGAGTCAGCATGCCCCGTGCAGAGGCTAAACGGTCAAGTAGAACATAGGAAGGCGTGGCGACTGTACTCAGTCCCTACCCTAACCTGCACAAACGCTCGGCTGAGCGGCGCCGCGCGCCGGCGCAGGTGGCGGTCAACGTCGACACGCCGGGCGCGGTGCTGGCGGGCCTGGAGGCCGCGCTCAAGCCGGTCTTCGAGGACGCGGCGCACAACAAGGAGCTCGGCGCCTGGTTCGCGGTCCGCCTGGTCGGCTGCGCGGACCCGCTCAAGCTGGAGCTGGGCATTGCATGGGAGTGCAGCCACCAGGGTGCGCCCGCGCGCGCCCGGGCGGTGTGCTAACCCTAGCCCGCCGCCCGCTCTGCGCCCCTATGCCGGCGCGCCGCGCCAGCAACAAGCTTGCCCCTGCGTGCATGGGATATTTCCGGCGCCTGCATCCGTCCGCCTGCAGGCCTGCTCTCGCGCCATGCAGCCTGCGCCCGGGCGGGCTGCCTGCCCGCCCCGGGCTAGGCTGCAGGCTGGCTGCCTGCACTGCTGGCAGCCCGCGGCGGCGCGGCCTGGCCTGCCGCGCGCCCTGCATAGAGAAGGTACAACCTCCTGCAGGGTAGGGTAGGGTGCGACATGCGCCCATCTGCTGCGCAGGCTGGGACATGGGCGCGATCAACGCGGGCCGCACGCTCGTGCTGCGCGCGGTCGCGGACGACCTGACGCGCGCGGGCGTGTCCTTCACCAACGACTTTTGGGGCAGCCCGCCCGCGCTGCAGAGCGGCGGCTGAGCGCCCGGCTCGGGCCAGGGCCAGGGCCGCTGCCGGTCCGCATGTCACTGGTTCGCATCCCAGCCTAAGGACATCCACATGGTCGTGCATGTTGTCGCCGTGCCTTAGAAGTACCGCGGTGACCTGCAGCGAGTCCACATAGTTCAGCTAGATTCCTGCCGCATTCGATGTATGCGAGAAATAACGGTGCCGTGTTTTGGTCTGCGCATTGAGTATTGCTGGCATTCCATATCTTAAGTATTTCTACATTTCACGTGAGCGATGTCCTTGCCCTGACACAGGGCGCGCATGGCTATGCGGTTAGGTTGCTGTGACGAGTGCCTGCACGCTGCTGCAGTTTGACCATTTTTCGTTCGCATTCGCATGCAGCATGCCATGTTGGCGGTATTCCTGCTTGTTATCGCTCATGTTCTCTGCTCGCTTAATTCGCATTTGGATTTCTCTTCTCTTTGCCGTCATTCTTGTGTCCTGTGCGCGTGAGCGGCATGCTGCGGAGTGGGTGGCATCGTTGAGGGGCTCTGTGAGCGTGTGTGGCACAGGAGCAAGCAGTGTGCACTGACCCAGCCTTGAAGCTGTGTGTAGCTCTGCAGCATAGACGTGAGGGCCAGAGCAATATGCGCAAGCCTGCAGGGGAGCGTGTGGTATCTTGCACGGTGCTCTCCTAGCACATGAGCCTGTGCTGGTCATAAGTAGGGTAGAGGCGTACACATGTGTGCCATGCAGACTATATAGTGAGCAGCCCATTTAGCTGTAAGCAATGGCAGCTTGCCGGCCAGCAGCTTTGGCACAAACTTTACATGCAGTGCAGTCAAGAAACCTGCAATGAAGTACAGCCCTTCCCGAATCTCAGCTCTGTTTGGCACGCATGCTCGTCATCCAGGGTCACAGCGGTTGCCGAGCTCGGAGGCCGCTTGCGAGATGGCCGCCGCCACAGGGTACGGCAGCCCGGCGAAGAAAGCGGCAAAGGCGTTGCTCTCGGCCAGCGGGTGCGCGGCGCCCAGCGCCACGCGCGCCAGCGCGGCCGCGCGCGTGATGCAGTGCACCGCGCCGGCCGCCAGCGGCGCCGCGCTCTCGCATTCCTCGTGGGCGCTGTCGCCACTGCACAGGGCGGCCCGCAGGCGCCCCTCGAGCGCCGCCGCGTCTGCCACGCACGCACACATGTGGTGGCACCACCAGCTGTTGCTGGCCGCTGTGTGTGTGACATTGCAGGCGTGCTTCTGCCACTGCAGCATAGCCGCAATACATATGCACATGTTCAAGCTCTGCGCAGGGACGCCACCAACGTCACGCCACTCACAGCCATGAGGACCGCGGCCGTCCACAGCGTTGAGACGTACGAGCATGAGCTGCCATGCGTGGCAGGTCTGTGCGGGCCTGAGCTGAGGCTAGCGAGCCTGCAGGCCAGCACGCGAGCCTGCTGAGTCGGAGTGCTCAACGGTGATGCACGGGCTGGCTGCGCACCTGGTGCCCCCTCCGCCGGAGGCGGCGACAGGAAGCCCGCCCGCCGCCCCAGGCAGCAGACGTCGCCAGGCAGCCACACGGGGGCCCGCTCCTCCGGGCGGGCCGCCTGGTCCGGGGGAGGGCCTCCCGCAGGGCTGCCCGCGCAGGGGCCCGAGCCGGCCAAGCCCGAGACCAGCGCGCTCCAAGCGGCCTGCAGGGCGTGCGCAAACCCCGGCGGCTGCATGGGCATGGCCTTGGTTGCGCCGCTGGCCGCCGGCGCCTGACTGTGCGGCCCGCCGGGCGCCCCGCCAAGCCATCCATCAGCCCCGTCCAGCCCTCCGCCTACCCCGCCACATGCTGCGGCGTCCCCGCAGCCGCGCTCCTGCCTGCCCCCGCCAGAGGCCGCCGCGCCAGGCGGGCCACGCTCGGCGCCCGCAGCAAGCCGCTTCCCTGGCGGCTCCTGCCCTTCATCCGCGCCCGCACCGCGCCGCCGCTTCGCATGCGCCACGCCTCCGCCGCCCGCAGGAGGCGGCCCCGGCTCGGACTTGGGCGCGTACGCGCGCCCCTCGCAGCCTGGCGCGCCGGCGCCCGCCGCCGCGGCCGGCCAG
>JAABUH010004911.1_pt1 | contig 10648 bp, 13 predicted proteins | sample 5559121 | NCBI WGS metagenome assembly JAABUH01 (sample SAMN10711871, study PRJNA513364) | rock metagenome | isolation source: Antarctica rocks | place: Antarctica: Victoria Land, Battleship Promontory nord | collected 2015-12-28 | reverse complement strand
CCCTTTGCGAAAACAAGTAAGTTACTCCAGGCGGTCACAGGCACGATTCATAGAAAATATGGACAGTAAAGAACACATATCCCCCTTCTTCCCTTTTCGAGCTCTTTCCCCCTTGCGCTCGTTTGAGGCGGACCCTATTAAGAGGTCATGTACGTAGCCGGGTCGATTGTCTCCGGAAGCGTCGGAATGGCGACGGTGAACCTCTCCTGGATCTTCTGCAGCACCTCAGAGTCGGCATCGCTGGAGACGAAGGAGATCGCAAGACCCTTGGTGCCGAAACGACCGGCACGACCGACTCGGTGAAGGTACGAGTCGGCGTCGGCAGGGGCGTCCTAGATTTCTCTCAGCTTGGATTATCAGCCAAAGGATAGAAAATCTCACGTAGTTGATGACCACATTGACACGCTCTACGTCGATACCACGGCCAAAGATGTCGGTAGCGACTAGGATGCGCTTCTCGAATGCCTTGAACTGCTGGAACCGGGCGATACTACAATGTCCATCATCAGCTATGTAGCTTTGGTGCTTCAGTGCCCAGCGACGAGCTCTTGTGGGACGTCTGAAGGAACGTGAACAGGCACTCACCGCTCAGGCTGAGGCAGACCGGAGTGAATGCAGATCGAAGGGAAGTTGCACTCCTGAAGCAGCGCATCGAGCTGCGTTGCCCGCGGCACTGACTTCACGAAGATGCAGACCTGTCGAGCTGTATGAGCGGGATGCGGATATGCGATGCGAGATGCCACGTACCTGGTTGAACTCTAGGTTGTCGAGCAGGTCGTTGAGCTTCCTATTCTTCTCCTTCTCCTCAAGCTTGAGATAGTACTGCTGGAGACCGTGAAGGGTCAACTTGGTCTCGTCGTCCACGAAGATTTCGAGCGGCTGTCGTGCAGTGTTCAGCACGAAAATTGATACTAGATGCGCTGCTCACGCTCTGCATGAACTTCTTGCATGTCGTTCGGATGTCCTTTGATAGGGTGGCGGAGAACATCATCACCTGCTTGTGGTGAGGTGTCGCACGGAAGATTTCCTGCACGTCGCGGCGCATGTCTGTCGATAGGACGTGGGTTCGGAGGAGCACGAGAAGAGGAGGAAGAAGACATGGTAAGCAGATATTCGACTCCAACCGTCCTCCTTCCTTCCACGGTAACCGAGTCAAGAGAGCAGAATGGCTGGATCGCCGCGATTATAAGCTAAAAGTCGACGCCTTGACCTCGCCAGCCGGGTCATCAGTCCGAAGACGAATCCTATCCCCATCATGCTACACGCATCCATCTCCAGGGTCTCTCTTCATTCTGCCACATGTCGAAAGCAGGGCGGGGTCGATTGTCGATCCACCTGCTGATGAAGCGGCCGAAACGCCCCGTCACACAGATGGACTTGTCGAAGTCGGAAAATTCTCATCGAAAGAAAACAGGCGAAGACTAACCAAGTTGCTCCAACATCTTGTCGCACTCGTCGAGAACAAAGTGCTTGACCTTGCTAGCGTTGAGTTTCTTCTCGCGCACCAACGCCATCATTCGCCCAGGAGTCCCAACGACGATGTGAGGGCACTTCTCCTTGGAAGCCAGGATCTCTTGATCGGCCGAAATAGGAGTCCCGCCGTAGAAGACGGATGTCCGGACATTGGTCATAAACTTTGAGAAACGGGCAAACTCGTTTCGAATCTGGTAAGCCAGCTCGCGGGTGTGGCAGAGAATGACAATCGCGACCTCGCCGTCGACGGGTTCACTAGTATCCGCATAAGTCGATGTAAGCGGGAAGATGAAGCCTCACGTACATCTGCTGTAAGGATGCGAGGACGAAAACCGCAGTCTTACCCATACCTGACTTGGCCTGGCACAGGACATCGGTGCCAAGGATAGCCTGGGGGATACATTCCTGCTGGACTGTGAGACAGAGGATAAGCGCAGTCGCTGATACAGGTCGAAAACGAACCTTCTGAAGGATGCTCAAACCCCAAGTCAGAGATTGCCCGGAGGAGTTCCGGTTTCAATAGGAAGTCCCTGTCAGGACATGGTCAGCGACAGCTCAATACGACACTCCGGACGCCTTGATGCTCTCATCCGTATTCAGAAAACCCCTGATTTCCCCGACTGCTCAACATGAAACATGGAAACTCACCTGAAACCGGTCGAATGAATGCCGACGTAGGATCCCCTGTTGTTCCCATCCGCGTTCGCGCCATTCGTCGCGCTGATCGGGGTGGTGAGGGTTTCCTCTGCGCCCTCGTCATAGTCGACAAGCTCCTCTTCGTCTGGGCGCGACATGTTGATGGTTCGAGACTATGGTCGGGGCGGAAGAAGAAAGGAGGGAGCGTCAGGAGGCGTAAGCCGGTTGTTGCAGTCATGCTGATCGCTTGAGTACCCACGTGAGAGCGTCAGACAGGAAAGATGAAGAATCACAGAACAAAATGTCGAGAGCAGAACAGGTGAAGAATGCAATCACGGGCGAGCGTGAATAATGGGAAATGCCGAGGAACAAATGCCGATGGGAGTTTGGGTTGTGGCGTCGGCGAAGCGCATTAGTTTCCGCACATTCTCTACCTTCTCCGTTCGGCCGTTCACAGTCCCAAAGCCGAAACGTACGACCGATCAGCTGCTCAGCGAAATAACTCTATAGTCGATCCCCGAAGACAAGAGGAAGATCGTACCGATCCCTGAAACATCGGGACCCAGATTGGGGGATAGAGATTGTGTTTAACCGGCATCTGCGGCTACGGTAAGTCTCTCCCGTTTTTTATCTTATCAAAGGGACGTTTCCCGATCTGCTGGTTTCCTTTCCAGGGGCTGACGAGGTCCACAAGCCTTTGATTGCCCGGAACAGGCCGAGACGTTTGTCGGAATCGGATCCAATACCCTGGCCGAACGATTGGTCGGACGCGTCAGGCTGCAATCAGACATTGCAATATAGGTCGTAACGGAGCCATCTCTGGGTGAGTTGGCTTTCGAGCTTCGCATCAAGCTGTGGATCAATCCCTACTGCTTCGATACTCCAAGCGGACCGTCTGCTGATGATGATACCTTCTCACATGTCCTCCTCCGCTTCTCCCTCCCTCCCATCCACTATACATCCCCGACACCGTCTGTTGACACGCCCATCACATTTCAATCCATTCTGGTTCGGCCGTGCACGACCATCGCATTGTCCTGCGACCTCACTTGTCATCCCCCTCCACCCCGGTCATGTCACAGCCGCTGGACCCCCCCTACGGACCGTTACGCGTTGTCAAGCGAGCTCGATGCCGCCGTTCTCACTTCATGACTAGGTGTGTCGCCCTTGCTGTACTTATTTCGTACTCACAGGGCTGAATCGTTCTCCTCGTTCAGACACAACCCTCCTCTACCGAGCTCCCGGATCACCAGCGTCCATCCGTAAATCCCAGCACTGCACCGCGGGCTCGCTCAAATCCTATCTCGTCGCGATGAATTACCAGCAGCAACAGTCCCACCATGCCGGCCCTTCATCATCCGTCCCCGGCGCGTCTGGAGGTCGTGGTGATCCCGGTCCCTCTTCGATGGCGCAACAGGGCCAGCAGTTCCGTTCTCAGCAGGGTATCAATCCGCAGCAGGTCGCCATGCTTCAGCAGATGGCACAGGCGAGAGGACAGCAGGGTGGCCAGAATCCCCAGTGGACACCTCAACAGCTGCAGATGGCGATGTCAGAGATGCAGGCGCAAGGGGGAAATGTGAACACTCAGGCGTTGATCCAGGCGGCAATGCGAGCAAGTGGCGGGCAAGTTATGACACCAACTCCACAAGGCAATCGTACACCTGATCAGATGGGCCAGACTGGAGGCGGAGGACAGGATGCCCATGGGCAGGCTCAGGCGATGCAGCAACAGCGAATGCAGCATCTCATGCAGCAGCAGGGTGGCGCACCGTCACCCCAGCAGCGCGAGGCGATGCAAGGGAGAACAGCCACACCGAGTATATCCGCATCTACTCGACCCTCTCAGCAACCCTCACAGCAATCCGGAAACATGCCACCCCCTCCGAAACCTGGCTCAGGTATACAAAACGGCCAGATCAACTACAGTCAACCACAGCCAGCCGCGAATCAACAGCTCAGTCTCACTCCGCAACAACAGCAATTTTTCGCGGCCCAGCGAGCTCAGATGATCGCAAACCCGCAGTTCCAGCAGCTTCAGCCTCAACAACAGCACCAACAGCTAGCATTCATGACGCAACACATGATACGGACATTTGCGCAGCAAAATGCGCCGGGTCAACAGCAACAGCAACAACAGCAACAACAGCAGCGACAACAGCAACAGCAGCTTCAGTACTCGCAAGCGAATGCGCAACCCTTTCCGGGCGGCAGTGGACAGCAGCAGCACCTGCAGCAGGCTGCCGGCCAGCCTCTATCCAGTCTTCCGCAACATATGGCACCGCCTCGACCAGCTTCGGCCGCCTCACAACGGGCTCCTTCATCTCACGATTCTTCGCCATCAATGTATCATACGGCCAGTACTCCTCCACAGCCAATCTACCCTACTGCTACGCCGCAGCACCAAAGCATGCCATCGCTGACCACGTCTACTCATTCACACCAGAGTCATCAACATCAAACGCCTCGGCAGCAATCGATCCCGCCGCCCAACTCATCCTCGCCTGTCTCGCAATCTCACACGAGTCAGCGAGGTCAACCACCCCAAGCCATAGGGGTCAACGGTACGCTCTCCCAGCAGCCGAATGCAAAAGCGCCTTTCGCTCTCCAAGCGATGCAACAGCATGCCCAGAACGCTCAAACGATGCTGCAGAGCGGTCAGCTTACTGGACCGCCGCAAGTCGATGCACAAAACGTAGCGGCACAGAAACAACAGCAGGTGGCGTCCTCGATTGGATTCATGACCGGGACTGCCGGAAATCAGGCGGTCATGCTCAACGCCGGACAGGGTATGCCGCCTCGCCCGCCGATGCCTAACATCAACATGTCAGACTTCCCGTTCGACTGGCGACTCTTGCCCCAGATTTCGCACCTCAATGACCCGAAGTGGCAATCCGAAGTGCAGCAGCGCAATCCTCAGCTTCTCGCTGCGGTTCAGTCCGCTGCCGCTATGCTCAACTCTGGCTCTGTACGGCAAGACGTGCTACAGCGGATGCAGCAGGTTCTATTTCACGCCGCGCGGTCGCAAGCAGCAGCTCGACCGCCTCAGCAGGTGGGGCAGGTCTCTCAGCAGGTTCAGCAGCAGCTTGCGGCCACAGGTATGCCTGGGTACTCTCAGAACGGCCAACTCTCCCAGCAACAGATTCAAGCTTTACCACCGGCCCAGCAACAGCGTCTCTGGGCGATGCAGCAGGCTCAAGGCTATGGCGGTGGCCGACCGCCTCCTCCACACTTACCCCCGTCTTTGCTTCCGGAATCCCCTTCAAACGGCACTGTGCCTTCAGCTGCGCGCCGGTTGTCGATCTCGAACGACGCTATCCCGCGGGAACGGACGCCGAGCCATGCATCGATGCCTCCGCCCGCCTGGATTCCCAGCCACGGTTTCGCTCGGCCTCCTCCCCACACCGCTCCCGATGCCCCCTCTTCACATTCTCCCAGTCCACACGCCGTCCCAGTCAAATTGTGGGAATCTGCGCTCCGCCTCGATCTGCCTATCACCAATATCTCCCCCTTACCGACCAATGATATTGACGAGTCTGCCGATTCCACATTCGGAGGTCTACTCATGCCGATGTCTGACCAGGAGAAGGAGCAGGTGCAGGAATGGCTGCAAAGGGACAAGGGGTTCGCAAAGGAGATGGAGGATCACAAGAGGAAAATGCAGAAGAAATGGATGAAGTGGGCGCAAAATAACGATATGGACACGCCATGGTGGCAGGTCAGGAAAGGGGAGCAGTATCGACAGCCCGTGGGACGACTATCGATCATCTGGCCGTCGGATAAGGCGAATCTCCGTGCAAGGTCGACGCATAGAGGGAGGAAGGAGTTCCGATTGTAAGTATGACAGGATGCCGGGAGTGTGTACTGACGCCAGTAGCTCGCCTGCGCAGCTGAAGGCCATGGCAAATGTCGAGGACCATATCGTACCTGTGCGACTCGAAGTCGAACACGATCACTGGAAGCTCAAGGACACGTTTCTTTGGAACTGCGCAGGTAGGGCATCTCGCCCCTCGACCTACCGTGTTGACGGCTTTAAAGATACTGTTGTGACGCCCGAGATGTTCGCCCAGACCATGTGCGATGACTTCAACCTCCCTGTCCACCAATTCGGCCCAAAGATCGTAGCTGCCATCATCGAGCGGGTCCGGGAGTACCAGGACCAGGTCCTGCCGATTTTGCAACGCAATGCCGACGCCTGCCGAGGCAAGCTTGATTCTGATGGCGAGGCTATGGCGGTCTTTCGCCGCGCGAGAGACGGCAGCGAGGAGATCAAGACTGAGAGTGGGCATGAGGACGACAGCCATGTCAAGATCGTCGGCATTGATGTCGATGACGATGAGGCTGTACCGATGGAGGAGAGACCGATGACGGTAGAGGAGGCAACGAATTATCTGCCGCCTGAGCAGGAAGAGGATTTGCGGATACTCATCAAAGTGGGTCGGCCATGGCGGGTCAGATCAGCTATTGATGGTCACTCAGGTCGACATTATCGTTGCGACGCAGAATCTGTCGGATACCTTCGAGTGGGATCTCAACTCGGATGTCTCGCCGGAGGAATTTGCGCTGTCTTACATCAAGGAGCTTGGCCTAAGCGGGGAGTTTGCGTGAGTACGGAGTACAGGTATATGTCAGGATCCTATAACTGATCTCAGACTGCAGGACTGCGCTCTCGCATGACATCCACGAGCAGATCCTAATTCACCAACGCTCCCTCTTTCTCGTCGGCCACACACCAGGCTTCGGAATCATCCTTGATGACGAAGTCCGATCCGCCTTTCTCGCCCCTCTCTCGGATACTTCCGTCCTACGTAGAGAGGAAACTGCCATGTCGAGCTTCACGCCCATCTTTGCGACCTTCACCGAAGAGGATATCGCTCATCTTGAAAAGGAGAGGGACAAGGACTTGAAGCGGAAGAAGCGAGCGACTCGAGCGCGACGAGGTATCATTCTGCCAGATCGTGAGCCGCAAAAGACACATCGTACTCTTGTCAACCCGGTCGGTCCGAATGGGCTCATGCCTGCCCAAGTCGAGCCGACGGCAGCACCGATCAACACGGGTCGCAGAGCTGCTGCTATCGCTGCGCAAGCAAACATCAACCTCCTTGCACAGGACTTGCCTATCCCGCAGCCACCATCTCCGATCCCGCTGCCGGCGCCCAATCGTGCTCGCAAGCGCGGTCGCGGGAATAGTCGTATGAGTCCTACTCCTGGACGCGAGGGCTCTGTGGGCAATCCCGATACCCCCATGACAGGGATGAAGCGGTCTTACCGGGAAGACTCGGTGTCTGAGACAGCCAGTCCGTTACCAGCTCGAAGACGGAACGGCGGGAGGATCATGTCGCCTGAGGACGAGCCTGTTCAGCCTTTTGCGCAGGTAGATCTTAAGCGGAAAAGCGAGGGCGCGGACGAAGGTCGCGTGGGGAAGTCCATCAAGTCCGAAGCTCCGCCGGCGAACGGTAGCGCGGGATGGCATTGTCGGAACTGCGGGGTGCCAGAACACCTGTCCGGAGGGATCCGCAAAGATCCAGCGGGACGGCGGAGTCTTTGTGGGACGTGTGGTATGTTTTCCTCCAGCGACTGTGTCCCGCTGATATCCTTCTTTGTCTAGCCCGTTATCAAACCCGTACCGGCAAGAAGAGGCCTTGCGACTACATCGAGGATGACGAGTACCACCGCCAGCGCATCGAATCCGGTCGTCGGACACGCTCACCCCCACCCGAGAGTGCCGCGTCTCCTAGTACCGTCAATTCGAATCTCGAAGCAAAGGATAATGGATTTCAAGCGACCAGCTCGTCTAAGGCTTCGACCAGTTCTGACTCGAGTGCCGAGAGTCCTCGGCCAAGGTCGAGTGATGATACTAAGGTGTCTGTGACTCCCGCCAAGACAGCACTCGAGGTGAGCGGGACAAGTGGCAGCAGATCTTGGACACAGCTGATAGTCTTGGGTGACCTCTCAGCCTCCGCAGTGGATGCTGCGCGTCAATGATGAGCTGCGATCGAAGTATGCAAGGGACGACTTCGCGGTGGTGCAGCGACCCAAACCTGCGGAACAACCTGAGGCGGAGCCGGAGTGGCGGATGAAATGCATGGACTGGTGAGTATCTTCTTGAAGCGGTCAAGCTCTGTCCCTCTTTGCGCACGAACTCATGCTCACGATGCCTTTGCAGTCCTGGGAGGATCTACCAGCTCGGACCCGGAGAGTCGCTCCAGAACTTCGAGGTGCATCTGAAAAACCGGGCGCATATTGCAAATAGGCAGGCGAGGGAGACCAAGGGTATCAGAACAGCATGAGCATAGCATCGGATTATGTTTTGTATCTGAGAGAGCATATGCAATGTGAAACGCAGGAGTATCGCCATCGAGTCCGAATGTTCAACATGTCAGATGAGCGAGACCAGCAGCAAGTCAAAGGAGTGAGGCACGATTTGCTCGGCTGTCCTTGTTCGTAGATGGTTCCACTTCGCGAGTTAAGGTACGATCGTTGATCGGTAACATGGCTGGGAGACATCCCGGTCGACTGTATGACAGCGGGTCAGAGCATGACCACTCGCCTCTTCTGGTCCACCGTCCCGCGTTCATCCGTACATCATTTGCGCTTCGTAGCAATCCAGAATGCAGCCTAGCGCACGTCCCATTAAGCCAACGTCCTTATGTCTGTGGTTATACGAACCTGGTACTCATGCTTGAGCATCCCATCCGGTATCCCCGTATAAGTCGTCGCCACCGTCCTCTCATCCTACCCAATAACCATGAGCTCCGCCCTCTCCGTCAAGCTCCACTCACGTGTATATCGAACCCGACTCTCCTCGCGAGCGCCTTGACCTCGTCTAAGCTCAGCTCGATCGAGCCTTCGCCTTTCGACGAGGTGGTCGGGGAGTTCTCAAAGTGCCATAGGAGAGGGCCGAGGTTGATCCATATCCCGTCCTGGGAGAGGAGGGTGTGGATGATGCGGAGGTAGGTGAGGATGTTCCGGGCCTGTCGAGACTCCCTCAGATACTCGCATCTCACGACAATCTTGCAATGGCCGGATGAGGGGGAAAGCAGGGAATGTGATGGATATTGGAAGGTTGACTCACGCAATCGATGAAGAAACACGTCACCACCGCTCCCCAATGTCCTCTCTGTCCATCAACCCCATCCCAATGCTCTTCCCCATATATCTCCTCAAAGTCGCCCGCGACGAGGCTGAATGCGCCGCCTTGTCCACCTCCCAATACGTCGGCGGGACAGGTATCGGGGATCTGCACTCGGCGGAGGAGGTTATGCAGTGTCGAGGGGTGGTTTGAGAAGGAGTGGAGGTAGGGGTAGATGGTATGTGAGAATCGGTGGGTCGTCCTGAGTTTTGACGTCAGCGGTGTTTTACCACTAGGGGAGGGTACGGACTGGTTGAGGACGAAATGTGAGGCTAGGAGCATGTAGGTGCTGAACTCGTTTCCTTGGGACGCGAAGCCTGCCGGGAACCTTAGTCAGCAGATGGCTATGGAATACTCAGCTAGAAATGAAGGGCAGACGCCCCACAGCTGGATATCGGCTCTGCCTGACTGACCTCTTGCAGCGATCTCCATAGCTAGCCGTCCCAGACCGCAGCCGGGGACCAGTACCTTGATTTCTGTCCCATCTTCCCTTTGCTTCGCCTTCCAGTGTTGCTGTAATGCTTCTAGGCATGGATCGTAGCACAGTTTCCGCTCGTTCGCCCCTTCATCGGACCAATCTCGTACGAATGAGCGAAGGGTCGAGCGGATCTTGTCTTGCGCAAGATCCGTCTCGGCTTGTCTCGGTTTCGCAGCTGAATCCGACTGAGAACTCGAGGCGTGAGAATGGGAGTGGGAGTGAGAATGAGTGGATTCCTCAACACGAGAATGCGAATGCTGGTCCTCCTGCTGTGAATCAGAGTCCAGAATATCGGCGAAGACGGGGTCGGCGATCATCTCATCGATGAACTCGGCATTCCTGATGTCGTCAGGCTTAAAGACTAGAGCGACTCGATCGAGATCACCGCCTGATCCCTTCGTCCACTGCGTCGAGCTTCTCTCGATAGCCTATACTGTCGTACAGCTCTTGTTGCTCTGTAAGGAGCGAGAGGAAGGCCATTCTTCGGACATGATTCGCCGAGAGCTGCGAGGTAGGGGGTCAGCACTTTCGTCCATGATGAAGCTGTCCCCTCCGGTCATTCACCCGCGTATCTTTCCAACTCCAACATTTCGTACGCCAACAGATACCATATCTGATCGGACGGACGTACCTGATACTGCATATACCCGTCAAAAGCTTGAAGAACCGAACGCCAATGAGCTTTCTCCTCTGCACACTCGACCATGGTGGATTGACCATGTCCCGAGTCAATGTGAATAGTCGTTGGCTTCTGATGACTCCAGACAAACAGGTAGAATATCCGGGGACCCCGCAGCGTTTCAGATAAAAGCCGTGGGCCGTCCTTGTTAGAAGTGCCGCCACTACCGGTAACGCCGCCTGTAACGCCGGGACGTGCTGAGATACCCTCTCTCATATGCGCTGTTAGATAGACATGCATTATACCCAGTATC
>JAABUH010004907.1_pt1 | contig 10651 bp, 11 predicted proteins | sample 5559121 | NCBI WGS metagenome assembly JAABUH01 (sample SAMN10711871, study PRJNA513364) | rock metagenome | isolation source: Antarctica rocks | place: Antarctica: Victoria Land, Battleship Promontory nord | collected 2015-12-28 | reverse complement strand
CATATGGCAACTGAGGGAACCGTTGCATGCAGGGATGCAAAGGCGGCAGGAGTTTCCCACCTGATCAAATGGCACTCCGGCCCCTGCAGCCAATGGAAACCCCGGGAAACTCCCTCCACTGTGGTGGTCAACCCTCCATGGGGACTGCGCTTGCTGAATGATGCTGAGGAAGAGGAAGAAGAACCAGCCGAAGCTAACAGATGGTTTGCAGGTGATCCGTTACACACTTGTCTTTGCTGACCTACCTTGTGAATATCGACAGCACCTCAGACAGACACGCTTTTCTGTGATGACGCTGAGTGACCTGGACAAGGCAACACCGTCCTGCAACACATCACAGACATGCATGATGGGCAACAGCTGCACCTGAGCTTGTGCAGGCCATCTTAGGCCTTGTCAATTCATGTCATGAGTGAGTGGGCGAGTGAGCAAAAGGGAATGAATGAACAAACAAAAAAACCAGAGCGTGCTTTACCCCAGCATGGCACAGAGGTTCAGCTGAGTAAGTCTGATGGTTCACGTGCTTGCGCTAACACAGCAGGCGTCAGTCTGGTTGCAGGTGTGTACATATCACTAGCTACCTTTTGATATCTATGTCATTGCGATGCACATGGAAGGTGTAGGGGCTGTGTTGGCTCTTATGTACAATTTCCAAAACCTAGGCACCAGAAGCAATCTGTCTGGCATGCGTAGGGCATCTGAATAGCCTGAGGCAGCTTCTTAATGTAGCGCTTATGCTACTGTTGTGACTATCATTTCTGTACGTTGTATTTCGTGCTATAGAACATTGCCCGGCCTTGCTGGCTGTGCCTAGCGGGCAGTCATTCTTTTTGGGCTCATTGCATGGCTTGTCATGCATGTGTCTTGGTTGTCAGGAGACAATGGATAGCAAGGCTAGCAAACCTGACTCTGTCTAGGGCAGTCATTCACAGTATCAGCATGTACAGATCACCACAACTAACTAGACTGCTTTTTATGACTGCTGTCATCGGCAGACACTTTGGTTTGAGTGCAACTTTTGCCTTTAGAGCACAAGCTGTCACAAGTATCTGAAGGCCCTTCTCCACTAATACAACAGCCATGCACCCATAGCCAGAGTTCTTGATACATGTATGACTCGGCATGCAATCATGCTTGCCCTTTCAAAACATAAATTACTGTTTCAGGAGATAAGGTGCCAGGGGGCAGAAAAGCTGTATCCAGGAGGGGTGGATCACCAGGGTACCAACAAGCTGAGATCAAACCCTATGAAGGGACTCCTTTGCAAGCAGCCTGGGTAGACCTCCGTACTTTCCTAAAGGTATCGCTTGGGAGACATTGCAGATGAGAAAAGAAAAGAAAAGGCTTCGCCTTTCGGCATTGATCAAAGACAAGCCCGAGGATGAGATACATTGGGCTTCCCTGTAGGGTATTGCTTGATGGGAGATGAAAGTACTACTCTCATCTCAGGCCCAGCCTCCTTTGCCTGCTAATACCCAAGCCTCCCTCTGTTGCAGATGAACAACGTGAAAAACATCCTTGCCTCCACAGACAAATGTATCACAGAGTGCTGTGAAGAATGTGTGGACATGTGTGCGTGTATGCAATACACAACACACCTGCAATGTTGGTCTGTAAAGGTTAGAAGAGGCATGGCCACCTATGTTCAAGGGCATGCCAGATGCAGACATCATGTCCCTTATGCAAAATTTGCCTGTGCTGTCAAGGCCAAGGTTTCAACAGGGCAACCCAGAGAGACGTGTGCTGTGCAGGTGCAATGCCCAGATGCCTTGGTGTATGTGCTGTGTGGCAATCCTGACATCACTCGTGAAATTCATATGAGGTCTGAACGGAAGTACCCTGTCACCGTGGGAAACATTGATTGTCGCGTTCTGAAGTACAAAGTGTTGCCGCCAAAGCAGCCACAAGATACAAGAGCCCAGATGTTTGTGATGTGATCCGGCAACCGCTTGCTATCAGAGCAGTCTGCAGGATCCTGTATATCAAAATGGTGACATTTCGTCAGCAGCAGCTATAACCGTGTAAGCAGTAGCTATGACTGTGTAAGCAGGGATGCGCATGCATGCATCCCGTTATTTGTGCGTCAATGTTTGTGCATCAAATTCTACATATACACCTTACTATTTCAAGTAAAAATTCCGACGTTGCAGTACCCGGATTCGAACCGGAGTTGCCAGATTCAAAGTCTGGAGTGCTAACCACTACACTATACCGCAGGACAATGCTCGCCAGGTGGCCGCCGTCATTCTTGACATGCATTCAAGCCATTTTGGTGAGTCTATATTGGTGGCAATATGGGACAAAACACACGCAGCATCGCATTGTTAATTTGGCCATGCTATTTGCTAATTTGACTGTACTGCAGTGCCGGAACTTGCAGTGTTGGCAACCTTGAAAACCTCTGACCTTATTAAGGTCTTATTAACTCAAAAGGGTTAAGGTTAATAACCTCCGGCAAATTTTGGCCTTGACAAGCCTTGACTCAGAAAAAGTGCCAAAACCGCCTGTATACGCGCATTTTACGCGGTGTGAGTGACTTAGTTGATACCAAGTTCTACCAGCATAGTATAGCATGCTGAATGGCTGAAAACGCCGCTTGGAACGTCGCTAGACCCTCAAATGCGCTAGATGTTACTGACATTGATCTTCAAGATCAAAGTCCTGCAGACTTTGTTAGCCCACCTGTCAAACGTGCAAGAGCTGCAATTGAATGCTAGTGTGACTGTTTGTTCCAACATGATGGACAGTCTTGAGCCAGCTGTTTTGCACAGCTGTATTAGGCAGTGTTAGGACCTTTCGGCCTTGGTGATATTTTGCATGACTGTGTGCCTCCAGTTGCACTGAGACTTTCACAATCACAGCACCTTGGCAGGCAATAAATGTACCAACTGATCACAATCACTTATATGTCCTGAACCCATGTCAACACAGCAATTTGGCAGCTTAGTAAGGGCAGAAATGGCATCAGCAGCATCACTAGACCCCAAATGACAGGTGCATATTGTTTTAAGTTTTTAAGGGTTTTTAAGGTTTCCTTATTAACCTTATTAACTTGTTAACCTCGCACAAACCCCTTTAACCCTTAAAATGCACAAGTTCCGAACTTGTACTGCAGTTGACAACTGCCAGTTGTGCATGCGTTCTCGGTACTGCTCACCTTTCACAAAATGTGGTGTTCGCACGAAGGTCTTAGCATTGCTCAGCATCAAGGGCAAGCAGATAGGTCACCTGGTATCGCGGGATACTGTGACGCGAGAGGTTCAGTGCCTGTTGTACAATAGGCATGTATTCTCACGCTCTTTAGAACTTCGCTGAGCACCATCTATACAACAAACAACCGCAACCGCCGGTTTGCAGGACTCTGACGCTTGCTGCCTATTCATGACAGCATCCGTCAACTTCAAGCTAACAGCAAGCGTCAGGTTGGATCAGTCGGCACGCTGGTGCTGCTGGGCAGCACAAGAGCGTAAGAGCGCAGTACATCCCTGATCTGAGGCAAACATGGCCAGGTAAACACGTCACCCGACGGCAACTCTGCACCTTCCTCGCTCTCAGGCACGAGCTGCGGTTTTCCGACATCCAGTGGTCTCGCTCGCACTGCATAGGCTTGCTTTTGCATAATAATATGCTGGTGACGTCCATGCTTCGGTCTGTTGCAGGAGAAAGTTGCTTGCAGTGCCTGAGGACCAGCTCATGCTGTGCACAAGCACCCACGGCCCTTCCAGCAATAGCCTCCGGCTCACAGAGGCTTCTGCTCCAGCAGACAGCACAAGCAGCAGTCTGCTTCAGCAATTGTCCTCACAGGCTGGCAGCTGCTCTCACCAAGCGTCTAATGCAGCACTTCCTCAGTCTGCAGAGCAGCGCTCACTAAGTCTGGCACCTGTTACCTCTGAACTCTTGCCAAATCAGGCAGCAAAGGCAACCAACAGCAGCCAGAAGGCTGCTGCACCAGCAAACAGCAACCGTGCACCTCCTGCTGTCTTGCATGCCCCTCGTGCCATCCCTGCTGCAGTGGTAGACGCAAGGTTTGGATCAGCGCCACCACACATGATCCAGTTGGGCCCCATCTTCCAACCCATGCTAGCTGCAATGCAGACCAATCCACTTTTCCTTGCCAGAGCTCTAACAGAAGCCCCCAAGCAGACTCTGTACCCTGCTCAAGCAAGCTGGGGACCTGTAATACCAACCCTGACGGCCAATGAGCAGATACAGCATATGCTGCATGCAGCTCAAGCCATCGGCTACTGTCAGGGCCTCAAAAGGCGGGCAGCACAGACAGACAAGCTGCAGAAACTCAGTTTTCACAGGCGTGGGGTCACACCCAAGTCTAGCGCAGACCGAGCAGTACACCCCCCTGACCCTTCACAGCCACGGCAAGCACAGCCTGACAATAATCCACATCATCAGGTTGTTGTTGCCTCAGATGCACAGACTGCACCTCAGACTCAGGCTGATGCTGGGGCTGCTGTTGCTCAGCCCCGCCCTGGACTTAGAAACCCTGGGGGAGCCCTCTCTCGAGTTTTGTCAGCCCAACAGCACCTGGGTGTTAGCGAATCGGATCCATATCGTGAGACAGGCAGCCTGGAGTCACAAACCCTGGGTCATAGCCTGAGTGGCAACAAGCGTGCACATGAAGCCTCAGATGCACACATGCACACCAGCAGCAGCAAGAAGCAACGTCTTGTGGAGGTGGCACAGCAGTGTGACCCACGTCCAAGTTCACATAAGGACAGCAAAGTTATCAAGTTCAGGTGCAACATCGCTGACATACTTGATGCACACTGTGGCCCATTCGGTCAGGTGTCATCCTCAGCTAGAGCAGGGTCAACCAGCGTCAGGGCTGGTGCAAGCAGGGCATCACCCACCGTGCCCTCAGCTTCCCTCCCTGATGCGGCTGGCGCAAACTATCTTCCCGCCATGTCTGTTGCCAGTACTTTGGGCAATACTGCCAGCACCAGTGCATTGTCATCCCTCCCTCTTCAATCTCAGGACATGGCGGGAGGAGTAACCCTGCTGCCACAGCCAGCCACAGCTCAATCAGTGGCGGGAGCTGTGGCAGCAGCTCAGGGCACAGACTGGGCCTTGGCTGCTCATGCAGCTGCCTTGCGCAGCTCCTGGCAACGCTTCCTACCTCGTGTGGGGCCGCAGCCAAGCATCATCAAACAGGTGCAAGGGCCCCTACCGCCAGGGGATCAGCCTGGGGTCTCATTTCACCCCATGCTCACCAGCTTTCCTCAGGTCGTAAACCAGCTGATGTCGGAGTCTAGGGTTGACTTCAGGCCCAGCTGGGTGGCGGGTCATCAACCAGCTGCGCCTCCCATCGCTCAGCTTGGCAGTAGTGAGTGTCTGAGACATGGACAGGAGGATGATCCACCATGCAAGAGGCTACGTCAGGGTAAGGCCAGTGTCAACGGCACTGCCTAGCGAGATGCATATTGCTCAACGCTGATGGAGTGTGTGATTGCTGGGCGTTCTGCCATTTATGTTCTGCTGAGCATGCCATGTCATTGACGATACTGGAGTTCTCCTGACAAAACGGTTCCTTTCTGTCATGCGGCTGCATTGGTTTTTTGCTTTTGGTTGGTACATGCACATAACAAGGTGTGACATGACGGGCCAGATTGGATCACATTTTGTTGATTTGCATCACCGGTCTGTGTGTAGGTGCTGACAGTCAACTGGCAGCTGCAGCAGCAGCTCCCAGCCTGCACCCTTTGTCAAGCAGGCAGCTGCCACAGCTGACTTCTATACAGCTTCTCAAGCACAGGGCACGGCAGCACATGGCCAATGCAGGTGCTGCACCGCTAGGGTCGTCACTGCCATCATCATTTCAGATTCCCTCTGCAGCAAGCACAGCGCAGCTTGGTTCAAGCCAACATGCTGCTGCTGTCAACCAGTCGGCTCCTTTCAACAGGGCAAGTTCAGCTGAGGCACATGGGCACAGGAGGGCAATTGGATTTGTTCATCCAAACTCTGACACTGTGTTCACTTCAGCTCAGACAGTGTTGCCTCGGCAGCGCTCTGCCTTGGCTCAGCTGAGTGCGTTGTCAATAGGTGCCTCGGCACAGATTGACTTGACAGAGAGTCCAACTGCCATGGATACTTCCACCACTGTTTTTGAAGCATGAGGTACACATCGAGGTAGCTGTTCCTCATGCATGTGCACTTCCGGCTACAGCTTTGCATCGGCGCACTTCTGTCTGGCAATACTGTATCGAGCACAGCTTTGCATCAGCACAGTTTTGCTATACAGATTCTGAGCGTTTCCACAGGCAGGTCAAGCAATGGGTTGTAAGGCTGCAACATGCTGCCTCCCTGGTTCTGATCAACGTGGCGATGCTGCTAATTAGTGTGAGTCACGTTCAGCCCGACCAGTGCAAGTTTCAGATTCTGCTCTGTCCGGCATTGTTCTGACAGGCTCACCTGGCGGTGAATATCAGCCCTTGTCAGCTTTATCACCCACACAATCATGTGGTCATGCAACTAATGGCTTTCAGTTGCTGGCATGACTGGTTCGGACAGATGCGGCTGGTTTGCGAAGCTGCAGCACCTTCCACTGATGTGCTTGTTTCACAACTTGAGTGTACCTGCCTTTGATGTTGTCAGGGTGCACGGTGAGTATTGGCAGGTGAGCATCCATTTGCAGTCACGGACTCACCACCTGCTCAGAAAGCATTGTGCTCCTGCTGCAGAGTTGACATCCTCATCTGCATCAGCGACACAGCAAGAGGCTTTGTGCTCGCACGAAGCACTGCAGAAGCTTTCTGAGCAGCCTCAGTCTACAGGGGCACCACAGCACCTTCTCTGCTTGCCCACATGCCCAGTGACAATCTCACCCATGCTATCTGGACTGTCCTCATCCCCAGCAGCACCCACATCAAGCAGCCTTCATGCAAGATCGTCCCCTCCACAGGTGCCTGCAGACAGGCAAGCCATGTTGCAGCATGGAGTTTGCTCAAGCCAGATGTTGGCAGCTTCACCAGACTGAATGGACGAGGTGGGTCCATGTTTTCTGCAGGTGTCAAGTACTGAACATTGGAACAGACTAAATGTTCATTCCTTAGTCTATGTTGATTTCTCAGTCATCGTCTGGTGACTCCCCTGATGGCTTCAGAAGACAGAGAACCAGATTGACTGATTGATTTATCACATTTGAGTCATAAACTCACGCGTAATTGGTACTTGTCTTATCTGTTGCCATTCACTACCATGTTGACAAATTTGGATAGGTGCAGTTTTGATGCAAGTTGTGCACAGGCACTGTGCACTGGCAGTCAACCTGGAGGACTATGTCAAAGCAAGAGTCTGCACACAAGGTTCCTGACAAGGTGATATTATTGTGCAGAGTGGGTTTGCAGGAATGGACTTCGTGAGCTTGGTATGATAAAAAGATGTACAGCAGCACATGTGGCAGTATGGTGTCATTTTCTTTACTCAATTTGTTCTCAACAGAGCGACCACAGCCAGATTTGGGGTGGAGTCGATTTCGGCTGTGAGTAGAGGCCCCAACATTTAATGAAGCATGCAATTTCGTGGAGAAACAGTCAGTGTACATGCCTCAGATGTTGCAAAAAAGGGATAGTTTTGTACATACCCAAAAGCTAAGTTTAGGGACTCACAGCATGCAATGGCTCAGCTTTGACAGCAGAATCTTGCTTTCTGTTTTGCCTTCTACATCATGCTTCCAGGTATTCTGTTGTGTGATACTTTCTGATTCTGATGATGTCTGACGCTGCTCCACAAACTGGCTAGGCTTTGCATGTTTTGAGTATGCAGCTATTCTTTGTGTTCTCTGTGTACATCTCTTCTGTGTTGTGTATGAGAAAACATACAGGGCAAAGTCATGTGTATGATAGGTTTGTGCAGATCATACCTCGGTGCTGTATTTCGTGATGATATAATGTACTATGTCATGTCTCATACAGCAGCAACTTTATGTACGAGACAGGACCTGTGCAGTTGTTCGTGTGAGTACCGTACTGATGATAAAGTTGGTCCAAATTATACTGTACCGACGATAAAGTTGGTCCAAATTATATGTAAGGTCGCACCCCCACAGAATAATGGAAAAGACCTTTTTTTGATAAAAACCCTAAAAACGGTTTTTAATACTTTTCATGAAGGTCGGCAGACCCAGGAATAAGTTTAATGCACTTTATTACAGGTCGGTCGGCTTGCCACACCACAAATTTTTGCTTTGACTTCAACAACACTGTGCAGCATGTGCATACACTCACTGCCTTGCTTGGAAATTCAGTGCCCTTATGAAGGCAGCATAGAATTGGGTGCAGTTTGCACCCAATTCTATGCTGCCTTCATAACTGCAAAGGCTGTTGGTCAATGTGTCAAAAAGTCACAAGGTGTGGGGGCGTCCACCTATTCTGATCCCATATGGCTGCGCCCAACATTGCTCATATTCCAGTGCAAAATGCTTGGATCCAGGACTTCTGCGATAGGGTCTCCAGACTTGTTGTATGTAAAGCGAAGCCTCGAAGAGGCATATGCCCATTCCAGCGGTTTCCACTATGGCAGACCATTGTTGGAATCATTGATGTCTTGCACACCCACCAAGTACAAATCATCAGCCCACTCTCACTTGAACAAACGAGCCCCAAAGACTGTGGATGACGGTGACTTGTCATTGGTCAACAAACACCAGCACTGGCCACCATCAAGCGCTCCATAAGCACATTCAACTTTCTTGCTGAACACCTTTGCAACGGGATCATTCCTTCGTGCCCTCTGTGTACATGAAACAATCAAGCTGTAGGCTATTGTTTAGCTGTACTAGGCTCACGAGTTTGTCCAGCTTCTTCAATACAACGTTGTTGGTGCTTGTGCCTGCATCAAAACATGTGCATTCAGCAAGGTCAAGCTTGAAGTTGAAAGGCATGCCTGACCCTCTCAAAGCATAAAGTAGACTTCGTGATTCTGACAGTGCATTGTCAGTCTGCACGACCTCAGCTCAGCTGTTGTGTCTAACAGTGCATTGCGTCCCTTTCACATGCAATGTGTCATTCAAGTGCTGAGAAGTGCACTAAGGTGAGCAGCAAATCCTCAGGCCACAGAAGATGTTGAGAGGCAGCAGTGACTTTTGCTCAACACTGACAGTCTACCATGGCTCTGTTCAGAAGCTTTGTGAAGATGCAGGCAACCTCAGTATGTCCCAGAATCGAAAGCAAACTCTCGAAAAGCTGAGAAGCAGCAGTGAATATGCAAAAAAGCTTTGTGAAAAATGAGTCATGTACAGCGTAAAGGGGAATTGCCGGCTTTTGCATCAACAGCACTGACAAACTTGTATCTGTAGCCACACTCTTGAACTCTGGTGGTGGGCCCTATTGCAGCTCAAATAGGCAGAGCGAAACGACCCCTGACAGATGTACAGAAGTTGCACACCAAGCATCTTTGGTGTGGCACCCAGCTTCAATGCTCAACTGTTATAAAGCTGCATGACATTGCCTGCAGAAAAGTCATTGATGTCATTGGAGCTGCTTGCATTGCCTGTCAACTGTTATAAAGCTGCATGACATTGCCTGCAGAAAAGTCGTTGATGTCATTGGAGCTGCTTGCATCGCCTGACACCAAGTTGGTCTTTTGGCAGGTTTATAGGCAAAGCCCATGCAAGGCTTCACACCACACATGGTCTGTCCTATCACTCCCCTGCTAGGCTCTAGTGCAGCTCAATGTGCATGCCATGTCCTACAAGTTAGGCATGGCCTTAAGCGCAGCTCCTGTGCATGACTCCTTGGCTTAGCTTGCAAAATGTAGCAAGCTCCCTCAAATGCAAAATTTCCACTGATTCAGTAAGTGCCAGTGGTGTCATCATTCTCAGTATCATCATGATCACAGTTCGCTTGATAGTAGGGCTGCAGGCCTTGCCCTGCCCAAGGCACAGGCAAATTCGACCGCCAGTGGCATGCTCTTTGGGTTCAAGCCATTCCTCAGCTGCTGCGTCACCCAAGCAATCTGCTGAATAAGAGTGTCTGTTCTCTATGCCTTGCAGAAGGTTGCATCATGGTTCAGGCAGTAACATAGTCAGCACAGTGCGGCTTCGGCCAACCATAGGATCTGACCAGAGCAGCTGCGTGGTCCACAATCAAAACGACCATGAAAGCTGCTAGGTTGCGGCAATTGTCTGCTGGTGTTGTATCTGGAGGGTCTGCACAGATGTGCACTGAAAGACCGAGACTGTTGCAGCTGCCTGCTCTATATGAATCAAGCTGTGCAAGAGGTGACTGAATATCGATACGGCCCGGTTCAAAGAGACACGGAGGCTGCCTGGGACACCCCCTTTGGCTTGAGCACTCGCGCTCACGGGTATCGGCAATTGATCTGTGGTGAGGTGTCAGCGGAATACAAAAAGCAAGTTTCGCCAGAGCACAGCTAGGCAATGTCAACGCTTTTTGGTCAGTCAAAAATAAGCAAGTTGTGCTAACGTCCGAAGCGGGCTCGCCCTGTAGATGCTGACTGAATGCTTTAATTTTGTCATGTTGCGCACGTCTGCCGGTCACAATGCTTCGCACTCAACCAAAAGATAAGAATATGACGTAAGATGTTCAAAGCTATTCAGCGTCATCGAGAACAGACTGCTTTGCTTCACCAGCCACGGCCGCGTTGTTGGCAGGCAGTCTTGTGTGCGCAAAGACATAGG
>JAABUH010004905.1_pt1 | contig 10652 bp, 11 predicted proteins | sample 5559121 | NCBI WGS metagenome assembly JAABUH01 (sample SAMN10711871, study PRJNA513364) | rock metagenome | isolation source: Antarctica rocks | place: Antarctica: Victoria Land, Battleship Promontory nord | collected 2015-12-28 | reverse complement strand
ATCCGCCTGCGGTCGGCTGGCTCCGCCCGATGCGGCGGTCCGTTGCCGCTTACCTGCACTGACGGCGTCTTGGTGGATGCCCAGCCATAGCGTCGCTCCGCGATCCGTGCGCCTGTGACCCCTGGCTCGTCTGAAAATAGCCGCCGCCGACGCTGCTGCCCCGTCCTATTTTCACGCGGGATGGTCGCGGCGCGCCGCGGGGACCACTACTGGGAAAGAGGATCGCGCCCGCCCCATCCTTTTCCCGATAGCCCCCGGCACCCATGAGGCGCTACACTGGGGGCCAGGGCGGCGCGTCCCGGCGATGTATTTGGGGCAAATGTGGACTCACTCCCCATTCGCCCTTCGTTCGTCCCTCACTCAGGTACGCGAATGGTGCGTTCGCTGCTCAGGCAAAGGCTAGGTACGACTACTTGGAAAAAGAATAGATAGCGCGGCCCCGGCAACGGTGCGCGCAGCAAACCCGTACTCATCACGGGTTCTGCTCGCTGGCGCTCACAAACCCTACGCTCGACGAGCGAGCAATCGCGCAGCGATTGTGTAGTGAGTTACACTTTGCCCGCCAGGGCCGCCGATTTCGTAGAGGTACCAAAGCCAGCCCTAATAGCCCTGCACCGCGTTAGGGCCTATATTAGTGCGCGTGGCAACAATGGGGGGAGGCAGGATGATTCAGGGGGACGATCCCGTTGCTGTCCTCGTCCACCTGGTTGGGCAGCAGATTGTCACCATCGAGCAAGGCTTCTACGTTTTTGATGGCGTGATCAAACAGTCTGAGTGTCTCTTGCAGGTGCGCTTAGATGGCGGCTTCACCGTCCATTTCTGGCGCCGCTCGGATGGAGAAACAGTGCGCATCGTCGCCGCGCCTTGGGAAGACCCGTTCGCGGAGCCATTAAGCGACGAGAATCGCGCTTTTGTAGAGCAGTGTGGTAAGTGGACGCTCTTCAACACCTCGGCGACGCCGAACATGGCCCCTCTAGTGGGCCACACGATCCGGAGTGTATCCCTCGTCCGTGATCACCGTGGCAAAATGCGCGGCGTGCAGTTAGAGATTAGTTCAGCGCTACTGACCTACTTGGTCGACGGGGATGAGGGATTCGTTGTCCATGGCCCTGCTGCCGTAGGCGAGTGTGAACCCTTAGAGATTGTGCCTATCGTATCCCATCCAGGGTAACGTTGCGGCTTGAAGAGTCCTATGTAAGCGTGCGAGACATAGCGGACATACGAGACCCCAGTATGGGCCTCGACAACGGTCCGGCTACAATCTCCTACTGGGAAAGAGAATTGCGCCCAGCCCTTCTTTTTCTCGGTAGCCAGTGCCATCCCCCGAGGCGCTACACTGGCGCCAGGGCGGCGCGGCGCCGGAGCATTGCGCGAGCAATGTGGACTCACTCCACATTTTGCCTGGTCGGCCCTGAGGGCCTCCCGCAAAATGCTCCGTTCGCTGCGCTGAGGGCAGGGTTTAAGCGAGCGTCAGCGAGTGCGAAACCGTAGTGAGCTACGGTTGCTCGCCTACCCCGAGCCTGGTTACAAGCGACGGCTAACTCGCCTGAAAATAGACCCCGTCGGCTGCGTTGCGACCCGCCCTTTTCATGACCGCTGGTCGCGCCGGGACGCGGGGGGCCCTGGGGTGAAAATAGCCATTTTCATCGCGCGGGGGTGGCCCGCCAGGGCCATGTGGGACTGGGGTGAAAATAGCCATTTTCATCGCGCGGGGGTGGCCCGCCAGGGCCATGTGGGACTGGGGTGAAAATAGCCATTTTCATCGCGCGGGGGTGGCCCGCCAGGGCCATGTGGGGCTACTTGGAAAAAGAATAGATGGCGCGCCCCCGGCAAAGGTGCGCGCAGCAAACCAGTACTCACTACGGTTTTCACTCGCTGGCGCTCGCTCAAACCCTGCGCTCGGCAAGGCGAACGGAGCATTTTGCGGGAGGCCCTCCAGGGCCGATCCGGCAAAATGTGGAGTGAGTCCACATTTGTTCCAAATGCCTCACCGGGGCTGCGGCCGTCGCCCCCAGGATACACCGTGGGCGCGGGGGCCGACTACTGGGAAAAGAATGGCGGGATGCGCGTTCTTGTTTCCCAGTAGCAAGTGCTTCATTCATCACTACCCCGTACGACGACGGGCCACGGCCAAGAGATGAGCGCTCACGCCCAGCGTGCTCGGCTCTCGCTCGACGCGCATGATGGCGTCAAGCAGTTGTTGGCGACGCTGATCGTCGGCCCAGGATGTCTCGAAATCAGGCAGGAGCCAGCCTGGCCCTTCCACCGCGAAGACATCCTCCAAGGCGAATCCCGCCTCCTGCACCTCTTGAGCCAGCTCGTTAGGGTGATGGAAGTAGGCGGTGGTGAACCACTCCGGTCGGTTCTCAGGGTTGCGGTGCTGTCCCTCGCGTACATCCCGCTCGACGATCTCGACAAAAGCGGGATCATCAAGATAGTGCGCCCACAAGCCGTTGAGCAATGACACGAAGCGGGAGATTGCGGCCACAAACAGCGGCTGCCCTGGACGAAGCACCCGATAGGCTTGGCCCAAGGCAGCGAGGCGATCGGCGCGCTCCGTCAGGTGATACAGTGGTCCGAGCAGGAGCAGCGCGTCGGCGGAGGCATCGGCTTCTTGGAGGTACCGCGCGTCACCCAAGGCACTGGTGTAGCCATTGGACGACGCCTCTGCCTGCTCCACATGCAGGGGCACCATGTCCACGAGATGAACGTCATATCTCTGCTCCGTTAGCCAGCGGGCGTAGATGCCTGGACCACCCCCAATGTCGAGGACTCGCGCCGGTGGTGCCGGGAGGAACCGCTGGAGGAGGAGGCATGTTCGTGTGAATTCTAATTGGCTGGTCCCGCCGCTCAGGCGCGGTTGCTCAACTCCTTCAGTGTAGTGCGCCACGATCTCTTGTGGCAGATACGGTGAGAACTTGTCCATCATGGCATAGAGGGTAGCACACCGGCTGGGTACCTCTACGAAATCGGCGGCCCTGGTGGGCAAAGGGTAACTCACTACACAATCGCTGCGCGATTGCCGCTCGTCGAGCGTAGGGTTTGTGAGCGCCAGCGAGCAGAACCCGTAGTGAGTTACTGTTTGCTGCGCAACCCCCTGACGTCAGCCTACACGGTCGCGTCGGGCGGGCGCAAGCGGACGGCTCGGGCTACTTGGAAAAAGAAGGGGCGCTCACGGCGAGCTTGGACTGAACTCTCCCACAGCACTCTAACGGTGAATGCAACACGGCCTCTCACCCTTCCAGGAGGGCGCGTGCGCGCTCTGCGATGCGCCCTGAAATGGCCCGTAGCAGCTCCTCCCCACGCTCCACGGTGGACGTTGACTCGGGGTCGTTCAACGCATCATCAACGGCGGTGAGGACGCCGATGTACTTGTACGCGGTCTCTCGTCGGTGCTGTAGATGCTCCGGCTGGCCGGCGTAGAACGCCGCGAGAGAGCGGTCTGTCTCGAACGTTTTGCTCACGTCAACGAGGTCGGGGCGGATAGCCATGAGGAGCGAGGTCTCCCCACCGGCCGCGTGCTCGCGCGGGTAGTGTAGATCAGGGACCACTTCCTGATCCGTCAGGAGCTGCCACTTCATATCGGGGTGCTCCGCGAGGAACTGGGCACCCGTGGCCCGGATCGTCGGCAGATGGACCCGCTCGTGCCAGTGGCCCGTGACCACGACGATCGCGCGGAATCCTCGGCGCCGCATCGCCTCGTACATATCGAGGAGCAGGTTGTGGTAGGTCTCAGGGCGCAGCCAGAACATGTTGCCGGGCACATGATAGCGTTCCCCCATCTCGATCCCCCCGGTCAGGTAGGTCCCGTCCTCCAAGTCCTCGCGGTAGTCGGTCGCCCAATACACGGCGGGCACGACGACCCCGCCGGAGAGCTGCGCCGCCTGCACGCAGATCGTGTGGGCCTTGATCGCGTCGAGCCCGACCGCGCTGTGCTCACCGTGCCATTCGCCAACGCCGAGGGGCAGGTAACAGAGGGGAGCGCGCGCCATCGCTTGGGCGAACTCCCACGGGAACATCTCCTCGAACTGCACTTTCATCGTGGCCACCCCTTCCCCGCGCCACACGCGGACTGGCAATTATGCGACGTGCTCGACGACGTACGCGACGCGCTCGATGCGCGCGCCGCCGATGCCTAGCCGTTTGTAGTCTAGCCGCTGCAACGCGCCGGCCACCTTGCCGGCCAGTTTTTGCTCTAACCAGGTCTTGTTGAACGCGGCGGGAACGGCGACGCGCAGCACCTCGCCGTCCTGATCGAGGGCGCGCGTGGTGGCCAGCCAGGCGTTGTAATTCTCGGCGGTCATGAGCTGGGCCAGCTCGTCGAGGGCCGCACGCCACACGGGATGCGGCTCGGTCAGGGGCAACCGCTCGGCCCCCCCCTGCCACGCAGCGTAGGGGTCCGCGATCTCGCCCCGGCTACCATCGCGCCGGCGTCGTCGACGGTCGCGCTGGCCAGTGGGCCGGCGATCCGGGGCCGGGCCGACGTCGGCGATCCGGGGCGGCGCCGGGTGTAAGAGATCCTGCAGAACGGCGAAAAGGTAGGGCATGCCGTTGGGGGTCTCGCCATCATGCCGGCGCTTGACGATACTGGTCTGCCGGTCGCGGGTCCGGGCCGCCGCCTCGTCAAGCAGCCGTAGGAAGCGGTCGAGGGACACGCCGGCGTCGCGGTGCAGGTTGCCGGCGCGGGTGACGCTGGACGTGGGGGCGTCGTCGCCCAGCTCGTCGCTCAGGGCGGCGATCTCAGCCGCGAGCGTCGGGCCGTCCGCGTCGTGGGAAACCGAGGGCGCGGCCGCGCCGGGGGAAACCGAGGGCGCGGCCGCGCCGGGGGAAACCGAGGGCGCGGCCGCGCCGGGGAGCTGCGGCCTCTCGTCGCGGCTGCTGGTTGTCGTGTGGACACGCGCGGTTCCAGGTTTTGCATTAGTGGGGGTAGGGGGTATCGAATCGGAGTCGAAAGAGTCTACTTCGACTGGGTTTACTTGGGGTGAAAGATTCTTCGCCCCCCCCGCGTGCGATCCTTCGCCCTCTTCGGCAACAGCCGAGCTACCGTTCTTAGGCCGGTTGTCGGTTCCGACACTCCTCACATCTGCACATAGCGGCCCCCGTTCCGCGTCGCTGTCCATGCCAGTATTATGGTCACATGGCCCCCTTGTGCACACAGCGGTGGCGCCCCTGGGGCGCGCGTGGTGGTCGCGGCTGTCACCGGCACGCGGGCTCGAGCCCGGCGTCGCCGGCGTCGTCCCATCGGCGGCGGCGCTTTCGTTGATGGGGGCGGTGTCGTCGAGGAGACCGTCGAGCCTAGCTAGTCCCTCTACGGCCGCAAAGAAGGGTCGGAGGTCGTAGCTGTTGGTTCGCTGCTGGCCGTGGTTGGAGAGCCTGGTTTCTATGTGCAGGAGCCCCTTGGCCTCCAACGACCGGAGATAGCCCTGGATCGTGCGGACCGTCTTGCCCATGCGCGCGGCCAACGCCGCCTCGCCGGGGTGCGGGGCGCGCTCGGTCCACCAGTAGGTACAGAGCTGCGCGATCAAGACCATCTCGGCCTCGCTTACGCCGAGCCGCGCGTAGTACAACCAGGCGTACGTCGGGATCGCCGTGTAGCCCCCGGTCAGCAGCCCGGGCCCGTAGCGCACAACCAGGCGCCGGTCGATCCCCTCGGGCGCGGGTGTCGTTTCGTCAGCGTTGGGGCCGGGCGGATATTGACATGCGCGCACCGTTGCCTTATCATGGCACATAGGTACTCCTCGGAAGCGTAAAGCTCCCCTGCGAGTCCCGGAAACTCTCTTCGGGGGTGGAAGCCCGGTCGAGTTTTCGGACCCGATCTACAGCGGCCTGGTGGTCAGAGTTAACAACAAATCACACCAGAACCGCACATTATAGGCGGCGGACGTTGGCCCACTCGGGGAAACCCGGTGGGCCTCGTGCGTTTAGCACGACGTTTGTGCTAGGGCATAGTAGTATCTCTCATGGTGCCTATCTTACCGCACCCGTAGCGCAGATGCAATCAAACAATCGCGCCGACTCAAAAAACGTGTCCGCTAAATAGTGCGGCAGCTCTATTGTATCCTTCCTTGTCCGTGTCTTCAAGCGCCGCGACACGCGCCTTGACTTGGCGCACCTCGTCGCGGAACTCGGCCTGGTCGAGGATGGCCACAAGCTCGATCTCCATGTCCGCGATAGCCTGCTCGACCTCCGGGGTGCGCGGCGACGACTCGCGCGGAGGGTGCCGCTCTAGCCCGCTCATGCGGTACATCTCGGCCCCGGCGCGCTCTGCCCACTCGTAGAGGATGCTGTACAGCGCGGCAATTTCGTAGATCGGACGGCCGCGCTCGTCGGTTACGACGGGATGCAGTGCCATATAAGCGAGCGTAAGCGTGTCCAGGAACGACCCCAGCAGCGCGTCACCGGCCGCCCCATATGCAGCGGTCGTGACGCGCTCACGGTGGGCCAGGACTGGGCTGACGAAAGCGACGAACTAGGCGCGAGTCATGTGGGCCAACTCGGGATCAACGGCTGCCACGTCGCTCAGCCGCGTCGCCGTGTCGGCGTACACTAGTGCCTCGTCGAGGAGGCGCCGCGTGAGCATGAATTCCTCAATGATGTTCTCATCCATGCCGTACCCCTCATAGCTATAGGGTATGAGCGACATGTAGGACATGTAGGACATGTAGGACATGTAGGACATGTAGGACATGTAGGACATGTCACATTGTTATGACTCATCCAGCTGCGTGCCCAGAGCAGCCTTAATCTCCGGTGCGCGCTCCAAGGCGTACATTAGCACGGCCTCAAGATAGTCCGACTTGTTCACCTCGACGGGATATAGCTCGTGGGCGGCTTCTCGATAGGCGCGATCGAGCCGGGCGACGAGTGCGCTATCAAGATAGAAGGTGTGGCGACCGCGCGTCCGAGTCAGGGGCACGGGCGGTGCCACGGTCGGGGGCTGCGCTGGGGCAGCCTCGTCGGGGTCTGCGGCCGGTGTGAAGCGGGAGGAGAGCGTGGCGATGCGCTTCGCGCGGTCCTCGCTCATGCAACACCTCCCGCGATCGAGGCGACCACGTCGACGTCGCCGGCGACGCGCGCACGCACGAGGGCGGCCAGGTCCTTGTAGAGCGCGATCAACTCGTCGCGGTCCTCGCGCTTCGCCTTCTCGCTCGGCCTGTAGGTAAAGATGCTGTGGCCGGCGTCCCACGCCTCCCGCACGACTTGGCGCTTGGGCACCCCGAACGGCGTCACAGCAGGGAGGGACGCGCGCAGTTCGTCGAGGATGCGCCCGGAGAGCTTGACGTGCTCGACGAGATTGGGCACGATGGCTACGATCTCGACCTCGATCTTGAGGCCGCGCCGGATCGACTCGATCTGGTCGAACAGCAGTTCCAGCGCGCGCACCGAGGAGGTCTCGGCTTGGATTGGGACGAGCGCCCGCCGCGCCGCGTAGAGCGCGTTGTCGGTCAGGTTGTTCAGTTCGGGTGGGCAGTCGATCAGCACCCAATCGACCTCGCGGGGGACGCCGGCGAGCAGATCTTTCAGCCGCTCCTCGCGGCCGTGGGCCATGTAGAGGGCCTTGTCCGCCAGCGCCATCTTGTAGGTCGTCGGGATGACGCTAAACCGTTCGGTGGCCGCCTGCCGGATCAGCGTCGTTATGTCGTGTCGCGCCGGGTCGAGCAGTGCGTCGTAGAGGGCTGGCCCAGTGTCTAGGTAGAGGTCGCGCAGGCCCACGGCCTCGGTGAGGTGGCCCTGCGGATCGAAGTCGACGAGGAGGACAGCCGCGCCGGCGTCGGCCAGCGCGGCGCCGAGGCTGATCGTCGTCTGCGTTTTGCCCACGCCGCCCTTCTGATTGCATACAGCTAGGATATGTGTCACAGGTCCGATTCCTCTAACATTGCTTACTCCTCCTACCTGTGGGTGTTGTCATACATGACGTACATAGCGTACAGGTCAGTGTTGTCGGAGTCAAGACTGCTCGGGAACGCGCGTTCCCAGGCATGCTACGGCGCGGCCTACTGCCAGGCGAGGACGCGGTAGCCATGCCGCAGGCGGCGGCGCAGCAAGGCCTCGACGTGCGCCTGGGCGGCGGCACGATCCGGGTAGTAGTCGGCGCGCGTGCACTCGGCACCGCCGGTGCGGCCCCAGCAGCGCACCAGCGCCCCGTCGCCGACGAGGCCGGGCTGCCAGGTCAGCGTGTAACTGCGGTCGCGGTCGCGCGCGGGGTCCACGCTGCGCAGCCGAACGTAGACCGCGAACTGCGCGGCGGTGGGGGGCAGCGTCCGGGTCAAGCGTCCCAGGCGTCGCATCACCGAGCACCTACAGCCCCACTTCGGCAGCGGCGTTCTCACGGAAGATTGAGCCCGAGCGGATGTATTTGCGGACCATGGGTAAGCTTTTGTGGCCGGTCTGTGCCATGATGGCGCGCTCGCTCACGCCCGCCTCGGCCGCCGCCGTGGCCAGCCCCGCGCGCAAGGAGTGGCCGGCATACTTCGTGGGGTCGAGCTTGGCGGCCGCCGCCGCGCGCTTGACGGCGCGGGCCACGCCCTGCGGGGAGAGCCGCCCGGGCAGGAGCTGGTCGTGCCGGTTGATGGCCTGGAAGAGCGGTCCCTGGGCGATGCCGGCCGCGGCGAGCCAGGCGCGCAACGCGCGGACCGGGCAGCTCTCGTAGTGCGAGCCGTAAGGGATGCCCACGGTGCGCCCCGCGCCCTCCTGGTCGGTCTTGGAGCGGCGGATCGTCACCGCCAGGCCCTCCGGCCGTTCGGCCACGTCGGCCACGTCGAGCGCGACCAACTCGGAGCGCCGGAACGCGCCGGCGAAGCCGAGCAGCAGCAGGGCGCGGTCACGCCGGCCCATCAGCGTGTCGGGCAGCGCCGCGACCATCAGGCGCACGTCGGCCGTCACGGTCGGAACCTTGCCCTCCTGCGCGGTGCCCTTGGCGCGGCGGATGCCGGCGGCGACGGCGCGCACGCTCTGGTCCTTGGTGGGGGAGGGATGGCCCGCGACCTGGTGGGCCTGTGAGATCGCCGACAGGCGGCGCGCGAGCGTGGAGGTCTTGCGGTGGCTGGCAAGAGCGGAGAGGTAGAGCGCCACGGTCTCGGGCGCGGCGGGGAGCGGCGCGCGGTCGTGCGCGCGGCACCAGGCGGTGAAGTCGGCCCAATCGGCGCGGTAGGCCCGGCGCGTGTTGGGGGCCTTGGCGAGCCGGGCGTAGTCGCGGGCCTGCTCCCGTACCGTGGCAAGGGCGGCTGCGGCCCCTTCTTGAGCACTCATAAGGTCAACGTGCGCGTGCATTCCAGCCATTTGTCTCCTCATCCTCCTCCGCAACCTGGCCGCGCGCCATGCGGTCAGCCCCCCTATTTCTCAGATACAAGCCCTTATTGGTGGGGTACTACCCCTGCGGATGTGGCAACCCGTCCATCGGAGTAGTAATCGACCAGCATATAGCGCACAGGTTGATGCGGTCGGCGCGACAGATGAGTCGTATCCTTGGCGGTGTACGTCACGAAGGCATACTCGTGATCGCGGCTTGGATGATGGTATCCGCATGACAAGATCGTTATGGCCGCCGACGCGGGCGCGCGTACACAATAGGTCGTGTCATCGAGGACATATACCTGCCCCTTCACGGCGTTATATTGGAAATATTGTGTTAGATCGAGACGATAAACGTTGCAGCCTTGTAGCGCACAGACATGCGTCGTAGCGATACCCGTTGCGTAATCGGGCCACAGCCGTACAGGCAGTCCGACGAGGATGCGATCGGGTATGGCTGGTGCTCGGCTGACCCATTGCCTAGGTAGGGTAGCCAAAACCGAAGCGGGTATGGGTAGGTCTGGGAGTGGGACCGGAGCCTTCCTAGCGAATGTGACCGCCGCAAAAATGGTCGCGCCGCTGACAATCACCAAGAGCATAATTGCTATGCGCCCAAAACTGATCGCAGCAGGGGAAGGCGAAACTATTTTCGTTAGATCCCGTATCCCTTCCCATCCGACGAGAAACCATATGACGCTCCCTGCTGTCAGGAGGGAAATCGGCACCGAAAGCAGTTTGAGGGATGGAGTGGGGAGGTTGGAGAGAAGGGCAAACTCAACGACGGCTATGCCGCCCACGATAAGCCACGCCAGCTCCCACCACTGTCCGTGCTTTTTTCCATAACCGCCGATCAGCGCGCGGCGCTCGTTGAGAGGTCGTGTTCGCCGGGGTGTGATCGCGCCCTTTGACTTCACCTTCCCCCTGCGCTGGCGCGTCGCCATAGCCTCACCACCCCTGCCCCTGCTGCGAGCCCCTATTCACATCGGTAGGGCTCCGAGTTATGGCCGTCACAGTCCAGTATACCCCGTTTTCTGGTGAGCGATAAGACGGAGGTATCGCTCAGTAGAAGTCCTTAGATGCGCGGAACAGCAAGACCCCCGCGAGAACTAGTGGGTCACGCTACAAATAAAGCGGCAATGCCTTACCGAGCGAACAGGCGTGATCGGGGCTCTAAAAAGGCCACATCAAATGCGGCGTGACCCACTAGGCGTGGCCACGTGGGAGTGGAAAACCTCTTAGCTAGACTTTGGCCACGTCAAGCCGCATAGCAGAGCAACTCACACAGGTGATCGACCAGGGCGCGGGGTATTTTGCGCAGGTCGGCGTCGCACGGGGATGTCTGAAAAACCTGGTGTGCCCAT
>JAABUH010004904.1_pt1 | contig 10658 bp, 12 predicted proteins | sample 5559121 | NCBI WGS metagenome assembly JAABUH01 (sample SAMN10711871, study PRJNA513364) | rock metagenome | isolation source: Antarctica rocks | place: Antarctica: Victoria Land, Battleship Promontory nord | collected 2015-12-28 | reverse complement strand
GTAATTGAAAGGAAGATCACACGCTTACGCTCCTCAGCGCTGCGCCGACGCCGCAAAGCCCCTGCCAACGCTCCACTCAGCTCAAGGTCCACCATGAACACATCGTCATCCCACCACAACCCGATGTCCACGCGGCCAACACAGGACGCTTACGGTCGAACGGGTTAGCGTCAGACTTCACCTTGACGTAGCGCCCGGATGGGATCTGGGTGGGATCAACCAACCGCACCACATCCGAGCGCTCCAAGCCAGCCGGCAGAACGAAGAACCACTTGCGTCGTCCAAGCCGATGCCAGTTGCCGGGGACCATCAGCATCTACAGAACCTTATCGCGGCGGCACGGAATCAGACTCTTTCTCACGCTTTTGAGTGCTCGCGCTCGGGTCGTTCATCTCCTTCTGCTGAGAGCCGTTGCCCGGACCGCCAACCGACTGCAAGGCAGGCAGGCGGTCGTTGACGTAAGGAAGTGGTGGAAATGGCTTGTGGGGTTCGGTCTGATACCAATACGCCACGGAGTAGAAGTTGTCGGAGCGATGATTCGCATGTCCATGCTCGATGGTGGCGCGCAATGACTTGGTAAAAGGTATCGGTGAGTCGAGATGAAAGCGATACACGCTCGATCGTGAGCCCGCCTGCTCCTTGCCGACCACGGGTGCGCCGAAGAGAGGGTAGGCGAAGGAACCTCCGCCGAAGTCCCATGCGCCGAGAAAGTAGTCCTCCGTGCCGGTCCCAACGATGGACGGAATCCCGTCGATGAAGAACATATCGTCGCCCTCGCCCCACCAGAGATCCTGATTCTGCAGGACAGACATGGTGACGCCGATAAATTGGCCTTGACCGGTTGCGTCAAGCCAGACGTAGTTGTCCTTACCATCGGGGTTGCGCCTGTAGTTGACCAGCGGGTCCCCATTCTCATACCAATCATTAGTCCAACCGTGGTTGGGTTGGGCTTGCCGATATTGGGCGTGAAAATACAGGGTGTGCGGCGGCAGGGGATGTGTGTCGCTGCGGTAGTCGATGTTGTAGTACATGCTTCCGACCTGTTTCTTGCCCTCATTGGTCAGAGTGATCCGGGCGTGGCGTGCATAGGGCATTGGGAAGAAGGAGTTCAGTGCCTTGTTGCGGGCGACCGAAAGGAGCTCCGATTGCCACATGTAATAATCGCCGAGACCGAGGCCGAAGAAGTCGCCGATCGGTGACTCGACGCTGGGATTGGACTCACCATCCCAATACATGCGCAGGACGATGCGTTTGAGGTGATAGGGCTCGGCGTCATTGATAGTGAACCAGATGTGCGAGATCATGCCCGGGCCATCGGCGTCGAGGATCGTCAGTGTCTCCCCGGGGTTGATCGTGCGGTAGTCTGCGTTCGCGTTCGTGGATTCTTTGCTCGTGGCGCGATGCAAGGTGTAGGTCTGCTGCTGGGTGATATCTGGTTGCCAACCCAGCGTCTGAGCATGGGCCATAGCTACGGAACTGGCAACGAGTAAAAGGAGAGTCACAAATCGCATCATCACGGTTGCCTCAACCAATCTGAAATGAAGTTAATCAATGCCTAAGCTGGTTTGCAGGTGCTCAAGAGATATGTTGCCCGTTTCGGGGTAATAGAACAGGACCAGGAAGAAGTCGAGCACCATCATCGCGGCAAAAAAGATAAAGGGGTAAGCGCCGGAAGAGATTGCCATCAAAGGAAAGACCAGCGATATGATGGCATTCGTTACCCAATGCGATGAGCTGCCCAGGCTTTGGCCTTTAGACCGAACACGGGTTGGAAATACTTCGCTGATATAGACCCATACAACGGCCCCTTGAGACATCGCAAAGAAGGCGATGTAGATCATAAGGAGCCATACGAGCCAGTCCAGATGCTTGTGAGTGAGAAAGACATAGGAGACAGCAGAGAGACATAGTGCGAGTCCAGCGGTCCCAAACAGCAGCAGTTTTTTGCGGCCAATTTTGTCTATCACCGACATGGCAAGCAGGGTTGCTACAAGATTGGCAGCGCCGACGGCTACGGCCTGTAGATCTCCGGAAATCTTGGATGATCCAGCGAGAGCAAAAATATCATTGAGATAATAGAGGATGGCGTTGATGCCCGATAGCTGGCAGAACATGCCCACGGTGATAGCGAGGAAGACGGGGAGCCGGTACCGCTTGGAAAACAACGGGTCAGCCGACGCGGACCGCTCCAGATGAATTGAAGCGACGATCTCGTCGAGTTCCTCTTTCGGGTGAGGAATGCCGGTGAGACGAAGCACTTCAAGCGCTTCATCCAGCTCCGATTTCATGGCTAACCATCTTGGGCTGCGCGGTATGCGGAACAGCGCAATCAGGAAAAGGACTGCCGGAACGCTGGAGATACCCAACTGCCAGCGCCACTCGTGTGCGCCCAGATGCATCGTGCCAATCACGAAATTCGACACGTAGGCAAGCAGAATGCCGACAACGATGTTGACCTGAAAGAAACCGACCAACCGGCCTCTCCATGCGGTGGGCGCGATTTCGGCGATGTACATCGGACCCAGAACCGACGAGCCGCCGATACCTACGCCCCCAATGAAGCGAAAGAAGATCAATGCCGGCCAGTTCCAGGCAAACGCGCAGCCCAAGGCGGAGATGACATAAAAGACAGCCATTGCGCGAAGGCTGTCCCGGCGGCCAAACCGCTGGCCGGGTATGCCTGCTCCCATGGCGCCGACCACTGTGCCCACCAGCGCGCTTGAGACAGTGACTCCAAGGAGAGCAGGGGAAAGATGGTAGACCTGAGTTAGCGCATGCGTGGTGCCAGAGATAACTGCGGTATCGAATCCAAATAGCAGCCCGCCGAGTGCGCCTACTGCAGTGCTCTTGATCACATGTGAATTGATGGTCACTTACGCTCCGGTATGTCGCTTGCGATCCTGCGCAAAGTGGGAGATCATGTGCACTTTCGTCTTAGTCGAAGCTAACTGGGCCGCATAGATGCACCTTTACGCCCAGTTCATTGAACATCGCAGCCTTCACTGCGAGTGCCTTGACCGCAGTCTTTGCGTCGGGAGCGTATGCAATGTTGACGTGATTTGCCCGATGTCTCGCCATAAATGAATCCCGCGAAACACCATCAAAGGTGGCGCTCACCATGGGCCATTGGATGGTTGTCTGCTGCCAACGACGTGTTGTTTCCTCATCCGGCAGCTTGACGACCGAGCCAAGTCCTATATCTACATGCAGTGCATTGTCTTCGACAAAAACACGGCTCCAGACGATTTTTCCTGGCTTGCCGACGCCCTTAAGAGTTCCACCACCCATAGGGAAGTACATGGGTGGCTGCCGCTCGCTGGACGCGCCACGATAGCCGTCGACAAAATGGCTGGCTGGAGCGGCACCTGAAATCTGCAAGACCCAAACGAAATCGTCGATTCCCTCCCCTGTATAGTGCTCACCCCAACGTAGATCGTGCAGTGTGGTGTCGGGATCCAGCTTGAGTGCTGTCCAACAGCGGTTTGTGACAAGACCGTCCAATCCAGCGCACTCGTCTACTTCGTTGAAGTGCGTCAGCGGACCACCGGCGTACAACTCCTTGCCTGACTGTTCGCCAAATACAGGTGGGCGGTCGGTATTATTGAGCAAACCTTCCACCAAATCGGATGCCGGAACCATGTCCTTCAGGCCTTGCTGATATTGAATGCCAATCGCGTCGCAACCGAATTCATCAGCCATGCGAACCGCGGCAATATACATCTTGCACTGCTCATGAATTTGCGCATCGGTGAGGTCCGTCTTTTCATCCTTGCCCGTGATGAAGCGCAGCCCTTTTGCATCGAGCCATTGCCGCACTCCCTTTGCATCGTCGTCTAAAACCATGCGCATCCGGGCTACAAGCGCGGATTGGCTGAGCCGCTCTTTGAAGACGCCTGCTGCATTCAGCAGCTCATCATCGACAATGGCGTTATACATGCCCATGCAGCCCTCATCGAAGATTCCGAGGATTGCCTTCCGCTTCTGCAACGCTTCAGCGAGTTCTTTGCCCATACTGGCAGCATCGGCGGGAAGAGCGCTGACGTCCAGATCACGTACATGCGAGAGATCATGGGTGACGCTTTTCTTCTGAATCCACTCCCTAAGACCGCGAACGAAATAGTCATCTGTAAAGTTTTCACTCCAGAGGGAATTGAACTTCACCCCGGCTTTGATGAGTGAACCGTTGAGGTTCAGCAGGCCGACAAGACCTGGCCATTGACCTGACCAGTTCGCGACCGTAAGCATCGGGCCGTGGTGACTGCGCATGCCAGACAGCACATGATGGCTGTATTGCCATGCCGCGGTTGCGAAGACGAGATTCGCATCGGGATCAATGCTGGCAAAGATATCCATCCCCCTCCGCTGACTCGATATGAAGCCGTGCCCCGTACTGGGATCAACCGGAAAGGCACGCCGCACCATAACGCCTTCATCGAGAAAGCATTTTGTCAGCTTGCGCTCCAGTTCCTCCTGAGCCGGCCAGCACACTTGATTTGCAGATTGCCGCAAATCTCCGCTGGTAATAAGCACAACCTCTTTGATTCGCATTTCTACACGTGAATCTGGCATCAAAGCCCCTTCATCCTTCTATGTTCCTGTCCTAAGTGCATGATAACGGAGGCCGCTCTCCTGACAGTGCTTAATGGTTATGATTCGTTTGTGACGCGTCACCCTTGACTCAGCAACTTCCTCTGTAGCCTGGTTCTTACCGTTAGGACGGGCAAATTCTTTTTGCGCGAAGCCTCTTTTTCTAGTGTCTTGTAAAGGGTTCTGATACGTATTGAGAGTGTGGCTCATCTGCGCTTTTCGCTATTCCTTCGTGTTTTGATGATCACGCTGATTTGTCGTCCAGGTTTGGCATAGGCGAATACGTGCTGATGTAACGTTTCTCCACTCTAATTGTTTCGTGCCAGCGCGATCTGGTCCAAGAAACGCCTGTATGCTCCCTATCCGGGCTTCGGCCCGTGATGGCTGTATAAACCAAAGCTGAAAAGTCTTAGTTTTTGGGCAGGCGAAGGTGCTCGCCGAACGAGGGGGCAGTTCAAGAAAGGGAAATTTAGTACGTTTAGGAACTCGTTGAAATAGCTCTGACTGATGCGTCTTCTTGAGCTTTTGTGGGTTTTCTTGTGCAGATTCTGCTTGAAGAAGCGTTGCGACCTGTATTGACGGGCCTTTGAGAGCCTATCAGAAGGGGTTTCTCAGTGTGCCGGACGCAGCTCTCCCGCAGTTCTACGTAGCGTTCTGGGCCATCAGCCTGGGCAGTCTGCACAGATTGTGCGCAGCGCAACTGAAGACGAACAGCCAGTCCACCTTGTGCAGCCCGCGCAGCTTCACCTGGCGCAATGGGCCGGTCTGCTTCAACCAGCCGAAGCCCTTCTCAACCAGCCAGCGACGGCTCAGACTGATCGCATAGCCCGCATGGCGGGTGGTTCTCCGGTCCAGGTTCGAGCGGCGCTTGTTGTCGTTCTTCGTGACATGAACGGTGACGTTGAGCTGGCGCGCGGATTCGACAAAATCCTTCGCGTCGTAGGCCTTGTCCGCGCCCAGCGTGATGCGCCGTCTGCGTCCCTTGCGCTGGCTTTCGAGCAGCAGCAGCGCGGCTTCGCGTTCGGCATAGCCATCGGCCGTAGTGGCCATCGCGGCTGCGATCAACCCGTTGCGATTCTCCACCAGCGCGTGGCCCAGATACGCCAGATGCGACTCCTTGCCGTAGCTCTTCTTGTACAGCCGCGCGTCCGGATCGGTGGTCGATTCATGCGTCTCGTTCGAGCGCTTGTGGCCGTGGAAGTTGGTGCCGTCGCCATCGTCCGAGCCGTCCTTCGGGCGGAAGCTCTTCTGCGACGCCCAGGCCTGGATCAACGTGCCGTCCACGGTGAAGTGGTCGTCCGACATGAACTGCTTCGCCCGTGCGTTGACTTCGGCGAAGAACCGCTGCGCCACTTCGCTCGTCAGCAGCCGGTCGCGGTTCTTTGAGAAGACCGCGTGATTCCACATCTGGTCGTCCATGCCCAGGCCAACGAACCAGCGGAAGAGCAGGTTGTAGTCGATCTGCTCGACCAGTTGGCGCTCGCTCCGCACGGAGAAGAATACCTGCAACAGCAGCGCCCGCAGCACATACTCGGGCGCGATCGAAGGCCGCCCCTGGTCCGAATAGAGCGCGTCAAACTCCGCGCTCAACGACCGCAACACCTCGTCCGTCAGCTTGCGAATCGCACGCAAAGGATGCTCCCGAGGAACACGCTGCTCCAACGACACATAGCTGAACATCCCGTCCTGAACCCGCTCGTCTCCACGCATACTCAATAGACGAGCGCCACTTTAATCAAGTCGCAACAGAAACTTACTTGTTCAACAAGTTCTTAGGGCCACCGGGACGGTCTGGTACTCGAAGAAAGCTTCCACCGTTACTCGGACGTTGATTTCCGGACGACTTCTGAGACAGATTTCGAGATGAAAAGGGGCTGTTTAATGCGCCTCCGCTGCTGTGCCAGAAACTGTCGTTTTCGCAACAGAAGCCGCTTCGCAGGATTGCAAGTGCAGTGTCCTCAACGCGGTCTCGTCGTTAGCGTACGTAAATTTCCGTTTCTTGAGGTGACCCCACTTTGCGCTCCTGATCCCCGGCGTCGGACCCGACCGGGACGGCGACGGCCTGATCAGCGTGCATGGACTCGACAGCAACCGCCGGCGGGGATGGAGTTGCAACTCTGCGTAGCGTCCGCGCCGTCCATGAGAACGGCGTTCTGGTCCTGCCAGCGCAGGCCCTGGGAGGGAATGGACGAGAGTTCTTCCCGGCCGATGGTGCGCCCTGTCGCGGCGCTGAGCGGAGCCGCTTCGGCTTCGCTCTCAACCATTACGGTCGATCCCGGAACGATGGGCCGCAAGTTCATAGCGGCAGGCGAGGTGTAAACCGGGTACCACCCCAGATCTTTCCCTTCATGCTGACCATTTCCAAACCGCTTGGCTACGTCTCTGCGGTAACGATCAAGCCGGTAAATCGGAACAGCGTTGACCTTCCCCTTGCTGGGCGTCACCATTACGGTCGCGTGCGGAGACAACGGCTCGACGGATGGCGTTTCCGATTCGAGCAACCACGTCGACTTTCCCGCTTCCAGCCCGCACGTGCTTGCGTGTGGCGGAACGAAGCTTCTGGGGAGCGGCACCACCATAGCCAGTGAGGTCGTCTGGAATGAGCTCGCAGCCAATGAAGGTGCAACCGGCGGCGGCGTGAGCACAATCTTTTCGCTGCCCGTCTGGCAGAAAGGAATCGGTGTTCCGCCGGTTCCTGGCAACGTCGGTGGCGGCCGTGGCCTACCAGATGTTTCAGGTGACGCAGATCCCGCCACCGGCTACACCATCCGGGTTGATGGCCAGACCTTTGTTATCGGCGGGACCAGCGCGGTTGCGCCTCTATGGGCGGGCCTGATGGCCTTGGCAAACGCGCAGAACAAGATCACAGCAGGGTTCGCTAATCCGCACTCTACGCGGCTGAGCAGGCTTTCCGCGATATAACTCAGGGCAACAATGGAGGCTTCAATGCCGGTCCGGGCTGGGACGCCTGTACGGGTTTAGGGTCACCAATTGGCGCAGCGGTGATTCAGGCGCTAAAGGGCACGGCGGGTAAGGTTGGCAAACGCATCAAAGGAACGAAGTCATAGGCGATATCGACGGTTTGCCGCGGTTTAGTCAAAGCGGTGCGAAGCAGAAGTGAAAGTGTGAGCAAAGTCTGGAACGTCCAAACTGCCTTTAGGACAGGCAGACGATCGAAATCAATTCACCTCCGCATCATCACAAACGCACTTCGAGACAACTGGGTTCCTTCCTCCAGAGGCAACTCATCCGTTCGTGCTCTGTATGTTGCTGCTGCTCACTGGTTCCATTTTTGCTTCTGAGCAGTGTCGACGTTTCCGATCGCATCCTGGGCCCAGACTTCGGCTACCTTCAGATTTACACCCGTTTGGGTAAGCTTCAGCGGATTCATAAGCGAGACGGAGCTCGATACAAGCTCTGGGTTCTCAAGAATGCCTCAACCCCTTCTACACTTCTTCTGCAGCTCGTCCGCCTAGCACCGCGCTCGCCACGGCTCTGGAGAGAACATGATCGCACCCCGCTCCCGCAAGCTCGCCATTACTTTGCTCGCCTGCCTCTCGCTGCCCGGCTGCGACTCTTCCCGTCTTCGTCAGTTCAATACCTTCGCCGCCGCGGGCTCGCAGTACGTCGTTGCGCTGCATAGTTTGACCGCCCAGGCCGGCTCCGCGATGATCGCCGTCGACTCCGCCACGCTCTCCACTGCGCGCAACATGGCAGGAGCATCGGCCGTCAGCGCCGACTCCGCAACCTACACTCGGCAGCTCGTCACGGGAGACATCCTCCTTCAGCAGTACCTCGCCAACCTCCAGCGCATCGACCAGCACGCCTCCCTGCTCGCATCGTACTTCGAAGCCGTGACCACACTCACCGATGGCAAGGCATCGGCTGCATCCGTCATCCCCGCCGACGCTCTGCTCGATTCCATCAACACGCTTAACCCGGAGGTCGAGAAGCTCAAGTTCCAGGGCAAGTCCGTCAAGGACTTCCTCAACCCCGCCACGTCGCTTGCCGTCGCGCACTTCGCCGTCAAAGGTCTGGACAGGAACCTCAGCAAAGCCGCACCGATCGTGGACACCGCACTCTCGCTCCAGGAGGCCGCCGTAACCGCCATCAGTGACCAGCTCAAGAGCTCGCTTACCGCGTCCCTCGAGGTACGCGAGTCTACCGACGTCATCAACCCCTACGTTGCCAACGCCCCCCCCTGCCCGCCTCTTGGGTTGCCAACCGCGAAGCTTTCCTCCGCACCAGCGCTACGATTGTGAGCGTTGATAGCGCCACGGGCGCCATTATCGCGCTGCACAAGGCGTTCCGCGATTTGGTGGCCAACAAGCAGTCTTCCGTCGATCTCAGAATGCTCATGGAAGCCATCAACGAGATGGGCGGCTACGCCACTGCGGTCCAAGCGGCCCAGCCCGCCAACACGCCCGCCAGCAAGCCATAGGAGCCCTTCAGGATGAGTCCATCAGACCTCTACTCCGCAGCCCTCGCCATTCTCACCAGCACACGGAGCAGCATGCTCTCGCCCGCCTGGCAGGCCGCACTCGACCAGACCACACCCGGCACGCGCCTCCTCGCCAGCCATGAGCTCATCGCTGTGCAGCAAGGAATCGTCGCTCTCTCAAACGCCAGCCTCAGCGACTTTGCCGACAAAATGGCCGCGCAGAAGCAGGATCTCACCGACTGCATCGCGGACCTCAACGACACTCTCCAGGACCTCACCCAGGTCCAGGACGTCCTTCAGTCCGTTTCCAGCCTGATCACCGTCGTGGGAAAGATTGTCCCCTTGCTTTAGCCCGTCCGCAGCCGGTTGGCTGACACCCTCAAGCTTGGCGCTCTCAGATGATCCCGCTGGAGCTTTCGCGGCAGAGGTAGCACGTGCCAGGCTGCTGCAGTCGCTTGGCAAGATTCCGCGCCCGCTGTTCAGGCTCTGCAGCTTTCTGCGCATCATCCGGCTGCCTTGCCCTCCGCCGGATTCATCTCGCCACCTGCTGCGCCCCACCCAGCACCTTCATCAGCTCATAATTTGAAGCAGAGGATTTCCGGCCCGCTTCTCCGCGGTTTTCAGCCGCACGACTTTGATCTGACGGGTGGTCTATCAGCAGATGCAACTCCGGCGAGGGCGGCCGGACAACCTGCCTTTGACCTCTAAGCGGCGGATGTGCGGTATACTGTCGGTATGTAGTCGGTATATTTACCGTATCCCGACGCTGTAGAAAGAGGAAAAGCTATGGGAAAGATCGTTCGTACTTCGATGAACCTGCCAGAGGAGAGCATCTTAACTTTGCGGCAACTGGCAAACGATACCGGCTCCTCGATGGCCGAAGTCGTTAGAAGGGCTGTAGCGACGGAGAAATTCTTACGGGACACGTCTGCTTCAGGAAGTAAGATTCTGATCAAGGACAAGGGCAATGACTCCATTCGGGAGCTGCTTATCCGATGAGCTCGGGTGATCTGGAACCCGCAAGCAAGCTACGAGCGCAGCCTAGCGCAATCTCTTCCATGGACGCAGCAGCTGACGTTGCAATTGATCTAGGAACGGCTTCAGAAGAGGTGGTTCCCGGTTTTGAAACAGTTCCTTATGATCCAGCCAAGGCTCGCGAATCGATCCGCGGATGGATAGCTCTCTCGCTGATTGGAATATTAGCTGTGGTCGTGGGCGTATCACTTGCGATGATCTGGATACACCCTGACCGGAATAAAGAGCTCCACGAGTTGCTGGCGCTTGTCTTCGGCCCGCTGATTGCGCTAGTCGGCTCTGCGAGCGGATATTATTTTGGATCGCAAGCAGCCCAGAGCAAATAAGCCCGCGCAGGTCCAATCCTGCGTCGATGAGGTCGCGGATGAGCTGGAGCGAATTGCCTACTAGCTTTCGCTTGAGCCATTTGAAGCCCTTAGAGACCCAGGCTGTCGTTTACTGCAACTGCGATGTCCTGCTCAGACCCAAGATACCGCTCTGTGGTCTGGATAGAGCTGTGCCCCAGCAGGAACTTGATCTGTTCGAGATCCCCACCGCTTTTCCGGCAGAGTTTCGCGCAGGTGCGGCGGAGGTCGTGAGCTCCGAAGTGCTCGAT
>JAABUH010004901.1_pt1 | contig 10659 bp, 17 predicted proteins | sample 5559121 | NCBI WGS metagenome assembly JAABUH01 (sample SAMN10711871, study PRJNA513364) | rock metagenome | isolation source: Antarctica rocks | place: Antarctica: Victoria Land, Battleship Promontory nord | collected 2015-12-28 | reverse complement strand
CGACCGGCTCCTCGCATTCCTCGAAGCGCTCTGATTATGCCGCCCAGCTCAACGCGAAGACCGACCCTGACCAGCAACAACACCGGCCGTCAGGTGACCACTCGGCATAACCGCCCGCTCGGCATGAACCCCGCCCGGTGATGTTGTGTCGGTGATGGTGGTTCACCGGCCCAATCGCGTCCACAACACGTCGCAGAACCTGCGCGCGGTCGCCCTTCTTCTGAGATGAGTTGTGCGATGGTGGGCGGCGTGGTGACCGCTCATCACAACCTCGTTGGTTCGGCGCGGGTTTCCACCGTTATCCAGGACGCGCAGTTGCAACGCGATGCGCTCACGGCCGCCGGGTTCTGGAACAGCGCCTTCAGGCAGGGTTCCACCGGGCAGAGCTGGGGCAAACAGGTCGCCAGGACCCGGCTGATCGACGAGTGGACGGGCCGGCCCCTCGGGGCGGGAAGAGCGTTCCTCCGGCTGCTCGCGCACTTGTTCGACAGCGCGGCCTGCTACCTCGGCTGGCTGTTCCCGATCTGGGACCGCCCCAAGCGCGAGACCTTCGCCGACAAGATCATGCACACCATCGTCGTCCCTGTATCGAGATGCAGCCAAAATGAGACAAGAGCCCCTGTAGTTAATATAAGGCGACCCTAACTCGGTTGCACGGCCATTTGGTGGCAGCGCTCATGCCGTGAGCAGCCCATTAACCACCAGCGTGCGGTACCGCGCGGGGGTGATCGCCACAGTCGTTTGAAACCCTGGCAGCGTTTCCCTCTCGTTCGGGTGCAGGCGGGACTCCGATTCGTTCGTTGGTCACCAGCTGATGCAACCTCAGCACATGGGGTGGCGGTGGCCGTCGGCGCAAGGGGTAGTGGCGGAAGTCCAAGTTGGTCCGTCCGGCAGTCCTCGACGGTTTGACTTGCCGGTTGCTGGCGGGCAACTGCGCGAGGATGACTCCCCGACCTTGTCTCTCGCCGTCGCAGTACGTACGTTCGGGGCCAGCGGCTGTTTCCCTCCGTGCGGCCGCTCGGATGACTCGCTCGGCCGGACGATGCCGTGGCGGCGGATGCATGCGGTACCGCGCAGCGGCGATCGCCACCCGGCCGGCGTAGATGGCGGCGGCGTGCTCGATCAGCCCTAGTGCGATCGCCGCGGTTCTCACCTCTCGAGTACTCACGTTCTGGCTCCCGGCTATTCCTGGGCTGGTCGCGTTTCGGTTGCTGCAGCACCACTAGATCGTCTGAACGCAAACGGCGGCGGCTTGCAATCCCCGAGTGGCGCACCGGCCCCGGCGGTGCTGCGATGGACGAAGCGCACCGATCAGGGAGAGCGAAGGCCATGGCTGCAGACCAACTGGGCAATACAGCTCCGGTGCGCTGGCGGCGTCTGCTCGTAGCCGTGGGTTCGGCGCCCGTGCTCTGGGGGGCGTACCTGTTGCTGGAGTATCCGCCGCCAACGGTGGAGCTGTGGGTGGGGGCAGGGGTGGACCTGTTCGCGGCGGTGGGCCTCGCCACGGCGTACACCGTGCTGTGGCCGGGCTACCGCGTCGACCGCGAGTTGCTGGCCCGGACGGCGCGGCTGCCCGGTGAGGTGGTCCGGGATTTCGCCGTGATCACCGTCCAACTGGTGATCGCGGGCGCGCACGGCCGGCAGGTGGCCGGGAGCGCACGGTGGGTGCCGTGCCCTGACGACGGGGTCGAGGCGCTGGTTCGGGGCCGACGGGCGGCGACGGCGGTGGTGGAGTCGCTCGCGGCGAACACGGTCGTTGTCGGGTTCGATCAGGACGGCAAGCGGATGCTGATCCACGAACTCAGGCCTACCGCCCCGCCGGGCGAAGCTGTCGGCGCCACGGCGACGCCGTGAACGTGTGGCTGCTCGCGGCGATCGTGCTGCTTGCGCAGGCGGGTGTCTGCGGCGCGGTGTGTATGCGGGTCAAGTCTCGGCTGGAGGCGCTGGTCGCGATGGAGTGCGCCGGTGTGCTCGGCAGCATGTGTCTGTTGATGCTGGCGCAGGGCTACGAGCGGTCGATCTACTTCGAACTACCGCTGGTGCTCGCCGTGCTGTCCTTCATCGGCGCCCTGGTCTTCGTCCGGTTCATGGAGCCCGAGCAGTGAGCCAGAGCGCGACGGTAGCCGTCGATGTACTACTCGGGCTGGGTTTGGCCGCTGAGACGGTGTGCTGCGTGGGCGTGGTACTGGCGGTCGGGGCATTGAACCGGCTGCATTACGCCGGTGCGGCCTCCACGCTGGGACCGGTGTTCTTCGCGGCCGCGGTGCTGGTGGCGCAAGGCCTCTCGGGTGCCGGGGTGCTGACCTTGCTGACAGTCGGCTTCCTGCTGATCAGCGGACCAGTGCTGGTGACCGCCACCGCCAGGGTGGCCCAGCAACATGATGCACTCGCCGGGGAAAATGTGGAGGTCGACGGATGACGCCCATTGCCCTGGCGGCGATCGCCGCCCTAGTGGTCGGGGCCACCGCGGTGGTGGCCGTGCGTGAACCGCTGCGGCAAGCGATGGTCGCCTCGATCTACGGGCTGTTTCTGATCGTGGCGTTCACGGTGCTGCAGGCCCCGGACGTGAGCTTGTCAGCGATCGCTGCCAGCGCACTCGCCGCCCCCATGCTGGTGGTGCTCACCGTGGCCAAGATTCGCGCCAGGGACCATCACGCCGAAAACCATCGCACCGAAAACCATCGCGCCGGGGACCACAAGGAAGACCAATGACCGCGGCGGGGCGTCGCAAGCTTTTCCTGCTCGCAGGCACGATTCTAGGCGCCCTGCTGGTGTGGGGGGTGCTCGGCTTACCGAGGTTCGGCAGTTTCACCGGGCCCTACACCACTTACCTGCTGGAGCATGCGGTGACCGACCGGCACGCCAGCAATGTGGTGATGGCGGTCACCTTCGACTATCGGGGCTTGGACACCTTGGGCGAAGAGTTCATCTTGTTCTCCGCGGTGATGGGGGTAGCCCTGCTGTTGCGGGCCTCCCGCCAAGACGACGAGTGGGAGCGCCCGGAGGATCCCCAGCGCATCGAACCGGTCCGGGCCTTCGGGATTCTGCTGGTGCCGGTGGTTATCATCCTCGGGCTTTGGCTCATCGGGCACGGCCAGGTCAGCCCGGGCGGTGGCTTCCAGGGTGGGGTGGTCCTCGCCGGTGCCGCGCTCCTGCTGTACCTGGCCGGTGGCTACCGCGGCTTCCGCGCCGCCACCCCGACCGGGTTGCTGGACGCCGCGGAGTCGATCGGCGCCGGCGGCTACGTCGTGTTCGGGCTCATCGGCCTGGGGTTTGGCTCGTTCCTGGTCAACTTCCTGCCCTTCGGCCGCGTCGGTTTCATCGATTCTGGGGGGACGATCGCCGTTATCAACGCCTTCGTCGGCCTCGAGGTCGCGTCCGCGTTCGTCCTGCTGTTCACCGAGTTCCTGGAAGAGGTTACCCAGACCCGCGCCCGAGAAGGGTTGTCGTGAACTACGTGCCGTACGCCGCCGCGGCGTGGATCCTGCTGGTCGGCCTGTACGGGGTGGTGACCAGTGAGAACTTGATCCACCTCATCCAGTGTCTGGCCGTCGCCCAGTCGGGGTCCTACGTGCTGCTGCTCGCCGTCGGCTACCAGGCCGGGGCCACCGCCCCGGTCTTCGTCGGAATACCGTCTTCGCGCCCAGCGGTCGACCCGGTCGTGCAGGCGCTGACCCTGACCGACGTCGTCGTCTCCGTCACCGTGACCGCCCTGCTGCTGGCGATTGCCCTGCAGATCCACAAGTCCACCGGCAGCCTCGACCCTTCCCACACCCGCCAGCTGCACGGCTGAGTCAGCCAGCCATGGGCCTGTACGCGGTGCTGGCAGTCGCCATCCCGCTCGCCGCTGCCGCGATTATCACCGCGTTCGGCCAATTCGTCCGGTCCCTGTTGGTCGACCTGGCCGGCATTGCGGTCGCCGCCGCGGTGGCCGTGCTAGCCACCCTGCTGCTTGTCGGTTCCATCTCCCGCAACGTCACCTACTGGTTCGGGGGCTGGCAGCCGGTGGGGGGCGTGCCGATCGGGATCTCGTTCGTGATCGAGCCGTTCGGCGCGTCACTCGCCCTGCTCGCCGCCGTCCTGGTTCTGGTCACCTTCATCTTCTCCTACCGCTACTTCGACGAGGGCGGTGCCCTGTTCCGGGTGCTGGTGCTGGTCTTCCTGGCCGCCATGGTCGGTTTCGCCCTCACCGGTGACCTGTTCAACCTGTTCGTTTTTTTCGAACTGATGGACGTGGTCGGCTTCGCGCTCACCGCGTATCGCAGCGACAAATCCGCACCGCTACAGGGCGCGTTCAACTTCACGGTGTCCAACTCGGTCGCCGCGTTCCTCATCCTCTTTGGCATCGCCCTGCTCTACGGCCGTACCGATGCGCTGAACATGGCCCAGATCGGCCGGGTCGTCGCGCAGCAACCACCCGACGGCCTGCTCATCACCGCTTTCACGCTGATCACCTGCGGGTTCCTGGTCAAGGCCGCGGTGGTACCGTTCCATTTCTGGCTCGCGGACGCCTATGCGGTGGCCCCCGCCCCGGTCTGTGTTCTGTTCTCCGCGATCATGAGCGATCTCGGTCTGTATGCCGTCGCGGAGATCTACTGGACGATCTTCGCGACGCCGTTGACACCGATCAGCGGTACGGTCCGGGGGCTGTTCCTCACCCTGGGCACGCTGACGGCGCTGGTCGGTGCGGCCATGTGTTATCTGCAACGCCACCTCAAACGGCTGCTCGCGTTCGCCACCATCAGCCACATCGGCTGCTTCCTGCTCGGGATTGCCCTGCTCACCCCCACCGGGCTGGCCGGCACCGCCATCTACCTCGTCGCCGACGGCCTGCTCAAGGGCGGCCTGTTCCTGGCCGTCGGGGTACTGCTCTACAGCCAGCGCAGCGGAGACGAACTGATCCTGCATGGCCGTGGCCGCGGCCAGTGGCTGCTCGCGGGTGTGTTCACCGTCGGTGGTCTCGGCCTGGCCGCAATCCCGCCGTTCGGCAGTTTTCTCGGCAAATCACTGATCGAAGACAGCGCCAGCCACACCGGGGCCGCCTGGGTCGCCGGGGTGCTGCTCCTCGCCGAAGCCATCACCGGCGGAGCCGTGCTCCGCGCCACCGGCCGCATCTTCTTCGGCCTCGGCCCGCACGAGGACCTCCTGCTGACCGGCGAGCCCGAGAAGGAGGAGGAGCAGGAACCCGAACCGCAGACCCGACGCAGCGCGCTCGTGCTCACCCTGCCCGCCGCCCTGCTGATTGCCGCCGGTCTCGGTCTCGCTTTCGCTCCGCACCTGGCTGGTGCCACCGAGCAGATCGCGCAGCGATTCGAAGCCCCGCCAGCCCAGATCGCGACGGCCCCGGCCAGTGAGCTCCAAGTCCCCCAAGGGGCAGTCACCACGACCAGCGTGTTGCTCGGCGTCGCCTCCACCCTCGGTGCGCTCACCGCCGCCGGCGTATCTCTCGGCCGTAACCGGCTGCCCAAACCTGGGCGCGGTGGTCTCCGCACCATGGCATCCGCTGTCAGCACCAAGCTCCGGCGACTGCACAGCGGGCACGTCGGCGACTACGTCGCCTGGCTCACCGCGGGCGTCGCTGTCTTCGGAGCCGTCCTCGCCATCGCAGTTCGATAGCTCGGGCACGTCGATAGCTCGCCGGTTACACAGGCCGCGTCGCCCAACAAGGACACATCCTCAGGCCATAGTGTTGTCAGTTGGCAGCAAACGGCATCGAATCGCGGACGCTATCGAGGACGATGCGGTGTCAAGCCCCATCCATCGTTTATCGGGCGGTCAGGCCGTGACGGCGGGGTGCTCGCCGCTACGGACGGCAGCTGGTCCGGACTCCGTGCGTCGGCGTGCGCGCAGCAAGGCTTGGCGTTCCTCCTCCGAAAGCCCACCCCAGACCCCGTAGGGCTCTTCGACGTGGAGGGCGTATTCGCGGCATTGCGCGATGACGGGGCAGCGCTGACATACCGCTTTGGCTACCGCGTCGCGGTGGCTGCGGCGGGGGCCGCGCTCAGCCTCAGGATGGAAGAAGACGGTGGGGGGCTGGGCACGGCAGGCACCGAACTCCTGCCACTGCCACCGGTCGTGCACAGCTCCAGGAAGCCGACGGTAATCCGCCATGTGAGGCCACCATCCTCGATTGGTCTTCTCGAGATGGCGTCAGCCCGCCGGTCTGGAGCATCCGCTTGTCTGCGACCGATTGAACACCCCCACCCGCCCACCAGCAACCCGCCGCAACTGGCAACAAGAGACCCGGGCCGGCCTGCTTGCTGCGCCACTGCACTCGCCTTTGGACTTCGCGCTCGATCCGTCCTACTGAGCGCACCGGACAGCGTGATGCCTTCCCCAGCAAACCGCGGGCCAGTCAGGACTTCAGGGGCGCACGCACCACCGAGGTCAGCTGCCGGCTCAGTGTGCCGACCCGGGCCAGCGCCCCGGCCGCTGAGTCCCGAACGGGGCGTGCCGTGCCCCGTTCGCCGCCGTGCCGCGTGCAGTCTCGACCAGCCGTCGACCCACCAAGGCTGCCGCCGGGGAGGGCGCCAGAGTGGGTTCCCAGTGCTCACGCACTGCCGCGGCAGCGCGTGAGTCGACGTCAACATTGGTGCGGTCGCCCGGCCCGTAAGGGGGGATCGATCAGACGATTCAGGTCATTCTCGGCCCCCGGCTCGGCGCGACCACGGTGTCGCCCGTGTTGCGTACCCTTTTACCGCTGCCGCGGTGAACTGTGGCCACCGCGATTCGGCCGCCATGTCGGGGATGTGGACCGATTCCTGCTCCCACACCGCGTCCAGGCAGGGACCTTGGCTCAGCTCGGCTTGTTTCGCATCCATCCGTTCGGCGAGCGGATCGGTTGCCGCGCGTGATTCCACCGTCCTACCGCGCACCAACAGGCTGATCGCCGCGTGCTCGGCCCCGGGCACCGCTTCGACCGCCGCCGCGGTCACCGCCTCCAGTGTGGCGTCCTCACTGGCGTGCTCGTGCTGCAACGTCCGGGCCAGCTCACCCATCGCGGCACCCAGAGCGTGCGGCGCCGGCACCCCGCTCACGCAATCACCCACCAGGGCCTCCGACCCGCCGCGGGCACGCGGCCACCGGTGAACATACGGGCTGGGGTGGCTCGTGGTCCACACTCCCGAAGGGAGCCAGCCTGGGCCGAGTGAAGGTGCGAGGAAGGAACCGGCTTACCTCATTGGGAAAGCCTCCGGTGGCAGGTCACCCCGCAAACCCGGTCCCGGTGCGGGATCCGGGGCAGGCGTCGGTGGATGGGCGGGGTCCGGCGATGTGGGGGTGGGGCCGGGCCCGGGTGTCGGGGTGGGCTCGGGCGGGGGAAAGGTCACAGTGGGTTGGTTCCTCTCGGGGGTCTGGCTCAGGCGCGGGAGAACAGCGGCAGCAGGGTGCGTTTGAAGGAGCTGTTGATGCTGATGGCGCCGCCGGCGTAGAAGGCGAAGCCAGCGGAGACGATGAGGAACCAGCCCCCGATGTGCCCCACCAGCGCCGAGCCACCGACGTCGACGAGACCACCAATGAACTGGGCGATCCCAGCGAAGACCAGCAATGTGGGGGTGCTCATGCGCATCGCTCCTGCAACGAAGATGTTCGGGGAAACGATGACCACCACGAGGGGTACTCGGCCTCCGCGACAACCCCCTGAGGTGGGGGCATCTGCACACTGATGAGCCGGTCCCGTTGCTGGACCGACCCGCATCCCTCGTAGGGTGCGGTGCACTACCCCCCACCCTATGCCCCTCCCGTGGTGCCACACTGCGGTAAAGAGGTGAGTTGGCCATGAACGACGTGTCCTACTGTGATGTCACCGAACGGATGTTCACAGAGTTCGAGCGGGTCCACCCGTTGCCCGTGATCGCCGCGGTCGTGCGACAGTGCCGCCACGACCTGGCGGGCTCCCCACCTGGTGCAATGCCGGAGTTGGTGGAACGGTTGGCCCGGCAACGGCTGAGCGATTTACCGCCCAGCACGAACCCCGTCCCGGCCGAGTCATCTCCGCACCGCTGAGGCGCCGGTGATCCTCGGACGATGCGGCTGCCTGCTGAGTCGGCCGGGTCCGTGGCGGTGGCCCGATCGGCCCCCCTCGGCGCCCTCGCCGGCACCCCCACCCCAGCCGCTGAGGACGCCACCACGGCCAGCGCCACACGGCCCCGCTGACCCAGTACCAAGTGGCCCAATGAAAAGCCGGTTTAGCGGCGGGTGATGTGTTCGGTGAGAGGGTCTGCGGCGTAGGAGGGTGCGCCTGCCGGGGCCGCGACGCCGGTGGCGGGGGACACCCAGAGGGTCAGTGTGGGGGTGTCGAAAGGTTGCACACGGTGGGTGCGGTAGCGGTGTGTGAGCGCCGACGCGGTCCGGGGTCCGTCGGTGGGGTCGCGGGGGAGGAGCAGGCTTTCCAGCGACGGCATCCAGATGACGTATTCCACGCCGGGATTACTCGCTTCGGCGTGGTCGAGCATCGTGTCGACGAGGCGTTGTACCGGGGTCCGATTTTCCACCTCACCACTGTGCCCGCGACGAACGATCTATGCCACTGCTGGTTGCCCGCGATCATCAAGGCCGGCTCAGGACGTGGCATCGGCACGACCGGGCTGCTCTCCGCCGCCCCCTACGCCCTGGCGACCATCGCGATGCTCGCCATTTCCTGGGCCTCGGACCGCTCCGGGCGCAGACGGGTGTTCGTCTGGCCGTCCCTCCTGGTCGGCGCCGCCGCGTTCTACGCCTCCTACCTGGTCGGCTCCGGGCATTTCATGGTGTCCTTCGGACTGCTGATCGTGGCCGCCGGCGCGATGTACGCCCCCTATGGGCCCTACTTCGCGCTCATTCCGGAGTTGTTGCCCGCGAACGTGGCCGGGGTAGGTATGGGTGCCGTCAATGCCTTCGGCGCCCTGGGTGGCTTCGCCGGCGCCTACGTCGTCGGTCTGCTCGGCGGGGGCACCCAGTCCGGCCGCGGGCGTGATCGCCAGCGGATGGGGAATGGCTGTGCCCGAGGCGATGGCCCGGCTGCGGGCCGCCGCCTACGCCGAAGGACGCTTGGTCGTGGACATCGCCCGCGACGTACTCCGCGGGAACACCACCATGGAGCGCTGAGCACTCGAACAGCGCCGCGGCGGCCGTGCCATCGGCGGTCGGCGATGGGGCATGGGTGCGGGTGCACCACGCCCTTGCCCGTCTCTCGGGTGAGGCCCGTTGCCCGATGTGGGGGGGGGTGCTGGGCTCAGGAGGCGCAATCCCGGCACACCGGTGGTGCGCCGGGGGGGCTGGCGCGGCGATGGTGATGCTGGACAAGGAAGCATCGGGAGCAGGTGAACTCATCGGCTTGCTGGGGAACAACACGGATCAGCAGCTCTTCGCCCGACAAGTCGGCACCAGGAAGCTCGAAGCCTTCAACGGCGTCGACCTCGTCAATATCAGCGCCGACGGGTGGTGCCAGCACCGGGAGGGCCAACCTCAGTTCGGCGACCGAGTTCAGCGCGACGTCGCCAGACACCTTTCGGGGTGCATCGTAATCGGTGGCCATCAGGTCCTCCCTTATTCTGCGTGTGATCAGGACAACGAGGTCAGGTGATGATTGAACCTCGGCGAGGCTGTAAGGGCGCGGCGGGGAAGCCGGTCAGCCAGCGGGCCCAGCAACACACTGCCGAACAGGGCCGGCAGGAACGTCAGCGCGTACACCGCCGCCGTGATCAGTCCTGACCCGGTGCGCTCGAAGACCAACACCGACAGTGCCACCAGCGCCTCGGAAGCCCCACGGCATGCTGAGTCCACTCGCCTCGATCGCCGGGTGAAAACAAGTAGTGCACCCGCCTTCTGACATCCGGTGTACTCGTCTTCTGAAAGTGACAGCGTGTGTGGGCGCATCTGCAGGTCGCCGCGGCCCGGTGCCAGTCTCAGAAGCAGGTCTTCTGATTCGGGGTACGGAGCAAACTACCGAGCCGGCCGCCGGCACTTGGGACTGTTCCGATAGACGAACCATCACCGACACTATCTGCGTCGCCAACTAGCCCGTGACCAGGGCTGTTGCAGATGACCTGTCCGGAGCCTTTTTCGATAGGGGGGCGTTTCCTGGCACACTGGTCAAAGTGGAGCAGCGCAGGATCGGTTAGCTCATCGGATCCGCATCCGGCGGGGCCGAAACCCTTCAGGCACTGGCTGTCAAGACCAACACGCGGATGCGGCCAAGATTGAACACGGTCGTCGCGAGGACCCGCTTGTTCAATTTCGGCCGCAGGGCCGTGAACAATCTTCACCGCATCCCGACACCCTGCCAGTGAGCCACCCCAACCGCCATGATCTCCCTTGGCTGCGGTCGGCTCGGTGGTTCTTCCTCGCTACCACGAGTCTGACGTTGTCCTGTATGACGATCGCTCTACAGGACGGTCCTGCACCCACTTCGGGGGCCGAGAACGGCCAGCATGGACCGTCCTGGTTGACCGTCCTGGTAGTGAATCCGGTAAGGCTTGCTTAACCAGGACTAGGCTCCGCTGGTGGCCGAAATCCTCGTCGGGTACGCCCGATGCTCCACAACGAGCCAAGACGTGCGTGCGCAGCTCTCAGCCCTGAAACAGCTCGGGGTCACCGACGAGCACCTGCACACCGATCGGGGCAGGACCGGACGCAACCGGGAGCGGCCGGGGCTCACCGCGGCGCTGGGTGCGGTCCGCG
>JAABUH010004900.1_pt1 | contig 10660 bp, 15 predicted proteins | sample 5559121 | NCBI WGS metagenome assembly JAABUH01 (sample SAMN10711871, study PRJNA513364) | rock metagenome | isolation source: Antarctica rocks | place: Antarctica: Victoria Land, Battleship Promontory nord | collected 2015-12-28 | reverse complement strand
CTAGCGTAGCTTATTGCAGCGCTGTGTTTCTTTGCAGTGGTGTAACCTAGGTCACTTCATAGCTAGCTGCAGCACTGCTGTTTCATAACAGCAGTGTAGCTTACTGCAGCTGCGTAAAGCACTGCAGTGCATCCCAGCCCTATAGTGCATTGCAGCCTGTACTCTGTTGGGGCTGCCGCAGCATAGCTTACTGCAGCAATGTTATTGTGTGCAGTGTATAGTGGCACTGCTGAAATGTGCCTCTTGCTGCACATCAGCTTATTGCATTGCTGTGGCTTGTTTTAGCAGCATAGGTCGTTGCTCCACATGAGTGCATTGGTGAAGCTGTGCACTTGAAGAGCTCCTCTGTAGCTGGACTGCTGGTTTGTGACTACATGGCCATGATGTAGCATTATTGCTGCTACATAGTTTTACTGAGTGGCATCTGTTGCTCCCAGCTGCTTTACTCGTGGCCTGACAGTCGTAGATGCAGTGTGCTTTCTATACGCTTTTTGATGTTTATATCTCGGTGACAGATAGCTGCCTAATGCAACTAGAAAGGCTCTACTAGTTCCTGCATGCTGTGGATACTTCTGAAGGAGTGCTGTGCTGGCAGAGGCTTGTTGCCAGGTCTGACTGTGAGAGCAACTTGCCAGCCAGCAGTAACAGCAGCTTCGGCTTCCAGTATGCTGTCTGTTGCAAATATTATCTGGGATGGCTTGTCTACACCCAATGACAGTGCAATATTGTCATAGCTGCTGGAATCCACCTGTAGCAGCATTGTCATGTAAGCCTTTGTGCCAATGCTGTCTTCAGCTATGCTCCCATGCTGCATCTTCAAGCTGAACCTAGTGTCGCGATCCTCGTCAAAAAACCTTTTGCATCGTGACAAATTACACGTGCAGTCCAATCTTCGCCAATCAACATTGCTTGACAGAGAGTCATTGGGAAACAGATACACACACATGCAAACCAGCAAGCGTGTATTGAACAAAGAGTAATGGCCAACCTTAGCGCCTGAGGAAGTGTCAAAAAAGCCAGACAGCAGACCACGCAGGTCTCCCATGCTGGTATAGCCAAACAGGTTTTTCTGGGCTTGTCTGGAGCCACTGCTGTAGATGTAGGTCTTGAGGCCTTGGCTGACCCAGGCAGCCATGGCAGGTTGTACATCATGAAACAAGTCTGCAGTCAGCTCTCCGCTGGCGAAACCTTCCTGCCATATGTGACCCTGCAACGCGTGGCCCAGCTGCTTTGTGGGTGCAGGTAGGATACACACACAATGCTTTGGCTACAGGAGCCATGATGCACTACATCATGCATGATCCTGCAGGCCCGTCAACTACTTTGAGTAAGTCTGTTCTTGACTGCAGCAGGTGTGTCTGCTGCATTGAGACCAGGACTGTCAAAGCATTGCCACAGCGTTTGTGATGAACAGAATCTCACAAGTATCTCATTCTGTTGAACAGGCAGCGGACTTGTCCAGCCATTGTATGCCACAAACAGCATGTGCCTGTATTGATGAGTCAATGTCAGAGTTCCTCCTCATACCAATGAGCTCTACCTGCAAAGTCTTGAGGATAGTGAGCTTCTTGTCTTGCCGCATCAACTCCCCAACAAACTTCACAATGCCTGAAATGGCTGTGGCCGTATCAGATGACGCAACATCCTTTGCGCCAACTAGTGTACTGTCTAGCTTTGCCTGCACATGCACATGGCTTTCAAGTGCCGCCTGTAACAAGGATGAACAGAACTCAGGAACCAGCCATTTCCGCGTATGTCAATCTTGCCCACAGCATGCTGAGAGCAAAGCATACAGCACTGCATGCGCAATTGGCATGTGCTGCAAGCAATTGCTGTGAATGTGAAATGCACTGCAAGAATCTGGCAGAAGCAAACCTCTGCCCGTAGCTGTTGAACCTCGCTGCGCATTTCAGCAGTGTCCCAGTTCTTCTCCAGGTAGGACTGCAGCTTCTTCTTGGCATATGGGAACATGATGTCATACACAAAGGAGATAGGTGCCACAGTTCCCTCAATGTCTAAGACCACCACCTGCGGGGCATCTTGGGCCTGGCCCTTGTGCCTCTTAGAAGGTCGCTCAGCATCTGCAGTGATGGGATAGCTGTGGAGATCATTTGCTGTGACACACGCTTTGCAGAGCTCTTGTTGTCAGAAAACAGTTGACCACAGCATGCTGGTGACATGCTGTCCTGAACATGAAGGCAAGGGAGATCATAATTCTGACTTTGGACACCATTTCAACAGTGTTTGACAGGCCATGTAGTAGCAAAGACAACATGCAGCAGGTCTTAAACAGTGGACCTGCTGCATGTTGTCAAAGTCAAAAGCACTAGGCTTGCACACACACAACTCACTCACCTGTATGTCCGTTCTGAGCATGCCCATTGTGCGACGCACCCTTGACTGCTGCACCATTGGCAAAAGCAGCAGGGGCGCTAGCAGAAGGCTTGGATGCATCAATGCCTAGGCTCCTTAGCTTGATTGCTGACTCAAAGAGGTAGTCATAGCATTCAGCCTGTGTTTTGGCTTGGATCCAAGTATTGCCCCATACATACACACCATGTCGTCGCACCAGGACAGCTTGAGATTTGGGGTAACTCTTGATGGCTTGCCTCAAGCGATCTGTCAGCTCGCACTCTCTTGCTGTGTTTTCAATGATTGGTACAGTGCAGTTGTCATAGTAGCCATGGCCTGCAATTCCCTGCAAGAGTTGACAAAGGAAGTCATGGCATGCTTACTTTGCTTATAAGGCCACACTTCAATCAAGCAACAAGCAAATGCCAATATACATGAATCATGACAACCTGCAGCCAAGTTGCAGCTTGCCTTAGCCTTGCTTGTCATAGTACACCAAGAGCATGGACAAGCAAGTGTCACCCTACCTTGATCATTTCTAGGTTCGTGACAGTGAACTCTGTAGCAGAGGGATCAAGCAAAGTGGCCATGACTGCGTTTAGTGAATGACTGTGCATGACTGCGCCTGCACCTCTGAGCTCATATGCCTGCAGACACAACAGGTTCGGATACCTTCTTCTGGAGTGGCAGACAATGCGCTGTGCTGCTTAGGGGACATTACTGCCGTGACGGGTGCGTACCGCCATGAACAATGGAGAGCACTCGCTCAGCTTTGGGGGTTTGTAAGGAGCCGGCCTGGCTATGGGGTCGATCAGAACGTTTCCTTCTGTGTCGAGCACAAACATATCGGCAGGGATCATGCGTTCTTTCTGGACCCCAGACGGTGCCATAACAATCAAATTATCGGCCTTAATGGACATGCCGCCTCCTGTGCCCCCTACCCAGCCTTGCTGGTAAAACGTGTGACACAATTCGCATATCAGCTGCTTCGCTTCGTCGGTTGCAGCCATTTGCTCGTCGGTGAGCTGCATTCTTGCTTTGTTGCTACCGCTGCTGCTGCACTAACTCGATGTCGTCACAGCGCTGTGCGAGCGAGCGATGCTTTCGTAAGCCAGTGCGGAATCCTGACTGCAGTTGTTCGTCCCCATCAGTAATATCTTTCGTAGACTCGCAACTGCAAATGCAGCTCACAGAAAAGCAAAGTTGGCGCAAAACACAAAGTGGTGTGACGGCCGTACAAGTCGTGTGTCCGCGGGCATAAGTTATGGTTCCTGCCTGATCTGCGTTCAACACGTTGTGAGCTTTGCCCGACTCGTTCATGTCCGTAAGCCATACATTACCCTCTGGTTGCTGTATAACGCCATAGTAGATGTCAGACATCAAGTCCTTGCACAAAACAGCGAGAACGTTGATCCTGAATCTCCGAGACGGCCTAGAGCAACTTGAACGTTCTGAAAACGTAAGTGAATTTGTTGCATACTCAGATGGGGTCAATGGCCAGTAAGGCAGTACCCGTCATGCATAATCGGCTTTGCACTGAACAGGCACCCCACTATGGCGTGGCTACTGGTCTGTCGCGCCAGTTGCAACAGAAGTTGTTTGACCTGCAAAAGATCAGCTCTCAGATGGAAAGCATATGGCGAATGCAAGTGGTCAAAGAAAGCACAGCTAAGAGGGACATTTGGAAGAGGTGAGCATTGTTTGGCTCTGCGCCAACCTGGTCAGGTGTTGACAACACGCCCTTGCAGAAAGGTGGAACAAGTTTCAGAGGAGACAGACGCACTGCGTGTGGCACTTGACAAGCACACAGGCCGTCAAAACAGGTGCGTGGCAGCTCATCAAGGCATTCACCTGCTTGGTGTTTGTAGTCCAAACAAAGGCAACTCTCAAGCGCATGAGGACAAGGATGAGGCACATGAACAACGAGCCGTCTGCATCATGCAGGAAACAAGTGGAGGAACAGCAGAGACAAGAGCTATTGCACAGATCCAGTGGGGCCATAGATTATGCAGCACAAAGAGATGCTGATTCACAAGGCATGAGCTATGTCAACAACTCCAAACGTACTCTAGAGGAGGCATTTCAGACTGGCACAGCTGTCTTACAAAACATGAGTGGTCAGCGTGAGCGTCTGAAGGTGTGCCGTAATGCAGCTTGCTGAGCGAGTCTTGTTGATTTTAAGGGCATTTTAAGCATCTCACACTGGACTGTGCTATAGGCTGCCAAAACAAAAGCCCTGGACGTCATCAATAGTCTTGGCCTGTCAGACTCCCTGCTTCGTGTCATTGAGCGACGGCAGAAAATGGACAAATGGATCACTTATGGAGGCATGGTAAGGTCCGCAGCTGGTTCCCCACTTGTGGTTGGTGCTTGCTGGTGCCAGGCATGTTGTGTCTGCAGGTGGTGGTGATAGTGTTTCTGATCCTCCTCTGGCGGTGGTTGAAGTGATGACACACATGCAGCAGGCACAGGAGCGCAGATCACATCCAAGGAAGCAAAGCAACCTGTCCTCTCGCGTTCACAACGTTAAGCACAAGCAATATGTCTGTCAATGGTAGCCCTTTGCAATGTTCAACATCGTGTCAGAAGTTGCAAGACCACTGTACTGCTATAGCGATGTCACAAAGCTGATGTGGATGACATATGTGCATGTATGCTCTCACTCTCGCAAGTGTCAGTCTGACCTCATTGCTAAGCACAATGTCTTGACCTGGATTCAAGGTGCCACACTGTGGCCAACACAAGTCGGCAGCATAGTTATCAGTCTGGACCATACCATATTTTGGATACCTTTGTCAGGCTTGTTGGTGAAACCCACGGGATCATGCTTGCACAACAAGTGGTGTGCAGGGGAGTACATCAGCACATTGACTACAGCGTAGATGTGGAGCTAAGTGGAGCATCAACGAGTTGTGAGCACTGGTTCATTTTGTTGTGAGCCAGGTTGCATACCTAAAATTGTGTGATAGTGTTGAAAGTGTAAGCACAGTGCATCTCAATAGATAGCACGGGTATAAATTTTATGTCAGGCAAATGCATCAGCCAATGATCGAAATTAAAGTTGTTGCAGTGAACCTCAGCTCGATAGGTTGCTTTCCATACACATCACATGAGATAATCAGGAATTTGCCTCTTTTTCTGCCACATGCATAGTCTGGTGTGAGAAACACACGAGATTAAATTGTGTTGTAGGCAAGTTGAATATGGCATAGCGGGATCACAATGAGTAGTAGTTTCCACTTGTAGAGGCAGACAAACGGGAGTTCATTGGCTAAGCAATCCTGCAGGATTGTTGACTATGTGTGGGTGGATGCATGTATGTATTTTTGAAGCATCTCTTGCGAGTGAACTTATAGACCAAAAACAAACTCTGATACTTTAGACCACCCACTTTTTGGTGGAACCGGGAGCAATACATCCTGCAAGAATATCTCACACGTTAGGCACACCTCAACAGAGCAAGCTTTGCAGCTTGCAGCCTTGGAAGACTTTTATGGCCTAAATCCACTAGCAACAAACTCACTTTGCTAGAAAGCTCCTGTTCTTTGAGAGAAGATGGAGGTATACTCATGCTAAGATCTTCAGAGGTGCTGTCAAAAAGGGGTCTGAACTGGCTTGCGAGTGGTTGCACACCAATCATGACTGAAGCAGACAGTACCAGGCCATTCTTCAGCAGTGCTCGCTGAGCCTCATACTTTGTCTGTGCACATCAGGCAGTTGTAGGGGTCATGTTGTACATGTGCAAAATCCTTGACAGCTGAGAAAGATTATGCAACACAAGGCAAGTGTCATCTCACCCCATACTGTATGTGCATCCAATTGCATTGCTTGTCCGAATGGTATCTAAGTATGTCCCCACATTTGCCAAACTCTTGCAGAACCAGATTTCCAGTGGCTTCATTGTTTGGAAAGCCAAACACTGTGACCACATTCTCCTTGCCTGCATCCAAGACAAGTGCCTGCATACAAACTCTACTCAATGTCAGGCCAGCTTCATCCTCCACGCTGCAGAAGAGCTACAATCGTACAGATGTGGTACCTGAAAAGCAAGCTCTGTGTCTGGCTCATGCAGCACAAGCGGCAAATTCTCTTTGTTGCCTGTTTGTCCCAAGCCTGAAAGTCAAGTCTCAAACATTTGCTACAGAAAAGGGTACTCTGGGCACATGATGACTGACTGCACATGTTTGGTATCATGCTTCACAGGACTGCAGCACACCTGAGGTATCACTGTACAAACTTCTGGATGGGGGCTCAGCTGGCTGCAAAGCAGTGCTTCCTGTTGGAGTCAGACTACGCCGGCGCTGTGCTCCTGCACCCGAAGCCATTCCAGCTGAGGAAGGCGATCGCGGTGACCTTGAAGGACGTGGTGTTGTGTATGAGGTGGAAGGCTGGTCCTGGTCATCTTTCTTTTTGAACAGCAACGGTGTGAAGTATGATGTTTCTCTTGAGCTCTGCATGGGACCTCCTTGTCGAGATTCACTCGCAGAGGTCGGACCAGGTGCCAGAGGCCTCTTCTGTTGCTGCTTTTACTCTTGCCTTTTGTAGCTGCCTGCCGTGCTGTTCGACAGCGGAGTTGTTGAGTGTGGCAGCACGATGCAATTCATCACCCTGGTCCAAAAACGAATATGCCTCTCCTCAAGCCGCGAGCTGCAGTCACTTTTGCGAACGGTCACGGTTGGGGAGGGGTGATGCGTTGATCTAGAGCTTGCTCAAGCCCAAACTCAAATTAGCGCTTATTCATGATGATCTGCTACTTGCTTTGCTTATTTCGTGCGCTCGAAGGCTAGTGCAAGCTGGCCAAGCCGCTTCAAAAAGCCATGCAAGAGAAGATGAGCAGACACGCCGAGCAGTCAAAACACAGTCAAAGCGAAGTACTGGTGACCGGCCTCGACAGCCTGCTGGCAACCATTAAACTCTTTTTCTGCATTGTGTTACAATACTGTAAATGGGTTCGGGTCGCGACAAGCGAAAGAAGGCGAAGCCAAAGGCTCCAGGAGCAGGAGCAGAGAAGACTTCACGCAAAACAGAAAAGAACGAAGGCAAAGCTGTCAAGAGGGCGGCCAAGGCGGCCAAGGTGACAACTGCTTTGTAGTGAGCACTGGGTGATGCTCAACTTATTGCCTGCCTTCTATGTTGCAGTGTGGCATATGGCTGAGCCCCCACTGCTTGTCTAGTTTGAGGTTGCCTTCGCCTATGTAATATCTTATGAGCTGCTGTCTATCACAGGGTGGTGATGATGATGTAGATGCACTTCTTGCCCAATTCGCGCTTGAGGAGAAGGCAAAGAACAGCGCAGATATACGCGAAGATGTTGCGCCCCCTTCAGCCAGGGTGTATACCTCCTTCACAGCTCATCCTACCTCGGTGAGGCTCACAACTTTCGTGCTTTTGATGAGTGTGGCATCGGTGGCTAGTCATCTGACTTGCTTTCTTGCCAATGTACTGTCATGAAGTCGTCACAATGAAGCCACATGAGGATGGCAGTATCAGCAATGTCAAGTAAATCAAAGTCATGAGTGCAGGGTGACATATACTTATTTGGAGGCGAATTCTTTGATGGGACTGTGGACAAGCTGTATACCTTTGCTGATTTGTACAAATATCAGACAACCAGGAACAAATGGAGCCGGATCATCGTACCAAAAGGGTGTGAAGCCGACCTGGAATCACAGCATGACAACTGCATTTGCTACCAGCATTGCATGCCTAGCTGAGTGATACCTAATGGCATCTTCCCCATTTTGGGGACCACAAAGGCATGAGTGTATGCGCGCAGTCTGCTCAGCATTTGATGCAGCCATCAGAGCATTGCACTTCAGTATGGCAACTTCCACATTCACAACGTGGCCGAAGCCTCTTGTGCATGTGTGCAGGCCTGCGCTTAGGACATCACACCAGACTGTATTGCTGAAGCAGTATCTTTATGTCTTTGGCGGAGAGCTCACCTCCCTGAATCAGGTATGCAAATCCGTACAGCATCTCTTCTGGCACCTTCCCTTCGCACCACTTACATCCTGCCCATTCCACTGCCCTCTGATGTCCTGCTGCCCCTCTGACCTACAAATGTGCAACATGCATGGTTGTATTGGTTCAGCCATGCACGATTGACTGTGGAGCGGTCCGGAGGCAGCCAGTGTCTGTATTCCGCTGCCTGGCATTGCTGTTTCAAGACTGCATGTGCATGTAGAGCAGCTTCAAGCACTATCGGGACCTGTGGAGGCTGGAGCTGGAAAGCTTCAAGTGGGAGCAGCTCTCATCCAAGGGTGGCCCCATTGCACGCTCTGGCCACAGAATGGTGGTCTTCAAAAACAAGCTGATCCTTTTTGGCGGCTTCCATGATGATGGCACTGGGGACGCCAAGTACTGCTCTGCTTGTAGTTGTCTCCATACGGTGTTGTCTTCAGCCCACCTGTGCTGCTGTACCCATGTCTTGACCTGCCTCATGACTTTGCACCTTCCTGCTGTGGTGCAATTTGCCTCATGCACTTCTGTCATTTATCAGGTGCACACCTGTTGCATAGAGCGTTGGTTGCATTGTTGTTTGTTGTTGTGCAGGCGACCAAACAGATGCTGCTGATGCAGGTACTTCAATGATGTGTGGGAGTATGACACAGAAGATCACACATGGACATGCAGAAGCAGTGGTGCTGCTGCTGGCGGGCCCGCCCCTCGGGGTGGTTGCCAAGTTGCCCTGCATGGATCAGTCCTATTTGTGTTTGGTGGGCACTCAGCCTGGCGAGAAGGCAAGCAGGAAATGGAGAAGGTGCATGATGATGTGTGGGCTCTGGACTTGCAAACATGGCAGGTGATTTGTGCTTGTGCAGGACATTTCTGGGAGTCTAGCATTGCACGAAGGCTTGTACGAAACCCACCTGCTCTGTTGCAAATCATGTGCTGCCCTATACTTGCCCGTTTGGTAACTTGTGTGTGTCAGTCTACTCCCTAGCATTGATATGTGTTTATTTAAGTCAGGCATAGGCATGTTTGGTATATGTGCAGACAAACATCAGTCAAGTCTTAAACATGACTGGCTTGGGCTGCCAGTGGTTGAAAGTTGTCCTGTACCAATATTTGCGCTTGCTGGTCCTGCAATGCATCCAGCAGGTACAGCAAAGCATTGGACTCATTTACAAAGCAGCAAGTTTCTGTGCATATAGCACAGCATATAATGCGTGTAATGTACTGATGCAGTGGGAGAAGGTGAAGAAGGCCGGCATGGCCCCCACCCCCAGAACCAGCTTTGCCCTTGTCACCCACAAGAAGCGAGCCATCATCTTTGGTGGAGTGACAGACCAGCATGGCAAGGGGGATCACATGTTCTCCACCCTGCATGATGAGCTCTACCAGTTCAAATTTGACAGCCGCAGGTGGTATCCTGTAGCAGTCAAGGTTTCAGCTAAGCAGCTTGCAAAATCCAGCCAAGATGAACAGCCTGCAAGCAGCAATGCTAGTCAGCAAAGCTCAAAGGGTCAAAACGGTGTCAGTAGTGATCAGGGCAAGGCTGAGGGCGGCAGCCCAGGGCAGACTGAAGCTGTACAGTCAGCTCAGCTTGCAAATGGCTCAGCAGCACAACACCCTGTTCAGGCAAGGCCTACAGACAATGCAGGGGGAGGCCCAGGTGTGCAAAGTGCAGATGGTACCAATGATGCAGCAGAGCAAAGTGGAGAGTTGTTACAGCCCAATCTGGCGGACAAGCTAAGTCGCGCTGGGATGGACAAGGAGTCAGCCCTATACAAGGCAGCTGCCAGAATCCAGTCCAGATTCAGAGGTTACACTGTGCTCAAGGTGAGCCATTTCGAGTCACAAAAGATTCAGAGCAGAAAATGCTGTGCAGTCACTGAAGAGCCCAAGGTAGCTTGGATGCAGAACACACTGGTGTTTCTGTCAGGACATGCGTATGATATGTGCAATGCAGGTTCCATAGGTAGCACAAACTAGCTTCCTTGCACCTTTCAGCGAGAAAACCTGCATTGTCAGTCTTGCACAAGAATAATCTGGTTGAGACGAGAGACGTCATGGGCCTTGCTCACACAGACGCAACTAGCATTGCTTGCACTTGATTGCATCAGCTCTTTGCTTCACACTGTGCAGGTGAGCTGACTTGATGTTCATGCCGCAGGCATATAAAGCATATAAGCTAGGAGGCAAAGTGAGCGAGCTGCTGTACTCACCAGCGTTGTATGGGATAGACCTGTCCTCACAGAACATGCCCAAGCCTCGAGCCAGATGCAACCCCATGCTGGCAGTGGTGGGCAACACCCTGTGGCTCTTTGGTGGCACAGTCGAGGTGAGCAGCTACAGCCCAAGT
>JAABUH010004898.1_pt1 | contig 10665 bp, 8 predicted proteins | sample 5559121 | NCBI WGS metagenome assembly JAABUH01 (sample SAMN10711871, study PRJNA513364) | rock metagenome | isolation source: Antarctica rocks | place: Antarctica: Victoria Land, Battleship Promontory nord | collected 2015-12-28 | reverse complement strand
GGATTCCGGTGTCGGCGTATATCTGGCGGTGAAAGTCTTCGTCGGTGAAGGTGCGCATGCCGCAGTCGTTGTGGTGGATCAGGATGATCTCTTCGGTGCCGAGTAGGCGCTGGGAGATGGCGAGGGAACGGATGGCATCCTCGGTGATGGCCCCGCCGGCGTTGCGGATGAGGTGGGCATCGCCCTCGGTCAAACCGAAGATCCCGTAGGGATTGATGCGGGCGTCCATGCAGGCGACGATGGCCACGTGTAAACCCGGAGGCATCGGCAGGCTTGCCTTGTCGTAGCTCGCCGCGTAGCTCTCGGCGTTGCCGAGCAGTTTGTCGGTGACACTCATGGCACTCTCCTCAAGGTGGTGTCCTGGTCCCCCAGAACGTCCGGATTTCCGGCGGCGGCTCTAACCTTGCACACTGCCTGGGCGGTTGGTTGGTGATTGTTTGTCCCTGCCCCTGCCCCTGCCCCTGCCCTGCCCCTGCTTCGGTGAGCACGACCAAGCGATACCAGAGGTGCACGGTCAACGCGAGTGAGTGTTCGCGCACTGTCCCACGTCGACGAGGAGGTCTCCTGGTCCGCCGGGAGGTGGGCTCGGCCGGCACGGCCTCATGCAACCTATCGTCCCCGGAAGTTGCTGCGGGCCTCCCACCCCACGGCGGATGACGCTGGGTGGGCCAGTCATCATCACCGGAACTGTGGAACCGACTTGACGGCATGGAGATAGCGCGCCGCGGCAGTGCGGGCACAGGGTGGGTGCGCTGGAGCAGTTCAGCCCGGCACACGATCGGACTCCGGCGATGGCTGAGTCGGATCGGCAGACAGACCTTCCCCCTTTGGTATACAGTCTCCAGAACCTTTCGAGGAGCCAGCTTTCTCCTCCGACAGCTTTTGGAGCTACCCATGCGTGCTCGCCGGTTGCTGCCCGTTCTCCTAGCTTTGCCGCTGGTCATCACGGCCTGCTCCGGCAGCGGCACAGGCACAGGAAGTCCTGGCGCGGGGGGGGGCGCGACGGCAGGCCCAGACAACCGGCCCGTGAAGGCCGGCGGGATGCTCAACATTGCATTGTCCGAGGATCCCGACGCCCTCGACCCGACGACGGCCAACACCTTCGTCGCGCGCGAGGTGTTCGCCAGCATGTGCGAGAAGCTCTACGACGTCAACGACAAGCTGGAGATAATCCCGCAGCTTGCCGCGTCGCTGCCGAAGGTCTCCAGTGACGGCCTGACGGTGACGATCGCGCTGCGGACCGGTGCCCAGTTCACCGACGGGACCACATTCGACGCCGCCGCGGTGAAGAAGACGCTCGATCGCGACAGAACTCTGCCGGGTTCCTCCCGCAAGAGCGAGCTGGCTGCGGTGTCCGCTGTGGACGTCGTCGACCCCAATACGATCAAGCTGACGCTCTCGCGGCCGTTCTCGCCGTTGTCGGCGCAGCTCGCGGACCGGGCGGGAATGATCATGTCGCCCGCCGCGCTGGACAAGGAGGGCAAGGACTTCGGGGCCAACCCGGTCTGCGTCGGCCCGTTTTCCTTCGTGAGCCGCACCTCCGGCAACGAGATTGTGCTGAAAAAGTCACAGATTTACTACGACTCGGCCAAGGTCAAGCTCGATGGGATCACCTACAAGATCATCACTGACCCCAACGTTCGAAGTGCCAACCTGCGTTCTGGTGATATCCAGGGTGGTGAGCGGATGGCTACCACCGACGTTCCCAGCCTGCAGTCCAACCCCGATCTAAAGGTTCTCGGCGTTGATACGATCGGTTACCAGGGGATCACCATCAACCTTTCGAACGCCAACGGCACGTCCAAGCCGCCCGGGCAGGTCAACACACCGCTGGCTCAGCATCCCGAGTTGCGGCAGGCGTTTGAGCTCTCGCTCGATCGGGCTGCTATCAACAAGGTGGTTTTTAACGGGCTGTACGCGCCGGACTGCTCGCCGCTGCCCACGCAGAGCCCCTACCGCAAGGCCGGTCTGACCTGCACTCCGCACGACGTGGCAGCGGCCAAGAAACTCGTCGCCCAGTCCGGGGTCACGACGCCGATCCCGGTCACCCTGTTGGTCGCCGCCAATGCCACCAGCGAGCGGCTGGGCCAGGTCATCCAGGCAATGGCGAAGGAAGCTGGGTTTGACGTCAACGTCCAGCCGCGGGAGTTCGTCACCTCGCTGAACGAGGCGCGCTCGGGAAAGTTCGACACGATCCAGGTGGGCTGGTCGGGCCGAGTCGACCCGGACGGAAACACCAACGACCTCATCACCAGCGGTGGATCGAACAACTACAGCGGTCTGCACGACCCGATCATCGACAACTCGATCAAAGAGGCTGCCGCCGCGATGGACCCGAAGGAACGCGCCGCGCTCTACACGAAGGCGCTCGATGAGGAGCGTAAGCAGCTCGGGATCATTTACCTCTACCACGAGCGGTACTATCTAGGGCTCTCGGCCAAGGTGGCGGGCGTGGACTTCTACGCGGACGGCATCCCCCGGTTCAAGACCGCCGGCTTCGCCGCCTAGGCCGAAGGGCACACCGGCATGGGAGTGTTCATCTTGCGGCGTACGGGAGCCGCGATCGTGGTGGTGTTCCTGGCCAGCATCGTGGTGTTCTTGGGTGTGCGGGCGTTGCCCGGGGATCCGGCCTTGGTGTTGGCCGGGGAGACTCCCAGCGCGGCGACGATCGCGGCCATCCAGCACGAGTACGGGCTCGACAAGCCGATACCGGTGCAGTATGTCGACTACATCGGGCAGGCGGTTCGCGGCAACTTCGGCACCTCCACCCAGGACAAGCTACCGGTCGCCCAGATCATGAAGCGGCGGCTGCCTGTCACCTTGGAGCTTGCCCTCTTGGCGATCCTGGTTGCCCTGGTGATCGGCATCCCGGCTGGCATCATCTCTGCGGTACGACGTGGCAAAGCGGCCGACTACGCCGCCAATGTCTACGGCCTCATCGGTCTGTCGGTGCCGCACTTCTGGTTGGGGCTGTTGGGGATTTTGGTGTTCTCGGTCAACCTGCACCTGCTGCCGGCCTCGGGCTTCGTCGCCTTCACCGAGGACCCGGTGGAGAACCTGCGCCGGATGCTCATGCCGGCGGTGGTTCTCGGCACCGGTCTGGCCGCGGTCCTGATGCGTCAAACCCGCTCTGGGCTGCTCGGTTCGCTGTCCTCGGACTACGTTCGTACGGCCCGGTCGAAGGGATTGCCGCAGTGGCAGGTGACCGCGCACGCGCTGCGTAACAGCATGACGACCGTGGTCACGGTCCTCGGTTTGCAGCTCGGTGCGCTCATTAGCGGCGCCGTCATCACCGAGCAGATCTTCGTCATCCCCGGCTTCGGCAAGCTGACCATCGACGCGGTCCTGGCCCGTAACTACCCGGTCATCCAGGGCGTGGTCCTCGTCACCGTCGTTGGCTACGTCGTGGTGAACCTGCTCGTCGACCTCGCCTACGCCTATCTGAACCCTCGGCTGCGGTTGGCGGGAGCTGGTCATGAGTGAGACCTCGAACTCCATTGGGGGCGCGGACGGCAGCGGGGTGGCGGTCCTGCCACCGGCCTCCGCCGACCCGCAGCGGGGTGTACCGGCCGGGCGGTGGACCCGGATCCGGCGCCGGTTCCTGCGCCGGCGGCTGGCCGTCGTCGGGTTGGTGCTGGTGGTCGCGTTCGTGCTGCTGGCCCTCCTCGTTCCCTTCCTGTCCCAGGACCCGGCGCTGCAGGACTTCAGCTCAGTGCTGCTGCCGCCGGGCGGCGCCCACCTCCTGGGCACCGACGAACTCGGCCGCGATGTTTTCGCCCGCATCGCCTACGGCGCGCGGGTGTCGCTCGAGGCTGGCGTGCTGTCCACTGCGTTGGCGATGGTCGTCGGCGTACCGCTGGGCCTGGTCGCCGGGTTCTACCGCGGCTGGGTGGACCCGGTCATCATGCGGATCAGCGACGTCCTGCTGTCGTTCCCGTTCCTGATCTTCGCGGTCGGCCTGACGGCCATCCTCGGCGGGTCCCTGCAAAACGTCATCCTGGCACTCGGCGTCTCCCAGGTGCCCGCGATCGTGCGCATAGTCCGCGGCGAGGTGCTGTCGGTCCGCGAGCAGGACTACGTCGCCGGAGCGATCGCCGATGGTGCCAGGGACACCACGATCCTTGGCCGCTACGTGCTGCCCGGCACCTACAACGCACTGATCGTGCAGGCCAGCGTGGCCATCCCGGGGGCCATTATCGGCGAGGCGGTGCTGTCCTTCCTCGGTCTTGGCGTGCAGCCACCAACGCCATCTTGGGGCGTGATGCTCACCACCGCCCAGCAGTACCTATCCCAGGCCCCCTGGCTGGCCGTTTTCCCGGGCGTGATGATCGCCCTGGCCACCCTGGGCTTCAACCTGCTCGGTGACGGGTTGCGCGACGCCCTCGACCCGCGGAGCAGCCGGTGAGCCTACTCGAGGTCGATCAGCTGTCGGTCAGCTTCGACACTGAGGACGGCCCCGTACTCGCCGTCAAGGACGTGTCGTTCGAGCTGGAACGCGGGGAGATCCTGGCCGTGGTCGGGGAGTCCGGCTGCGGCAAGTCCGTCACCGCCATGTCCATCCCACGGCTGCTGCCGACGGAGGGGACGCACCTGTCGGGCACGGTCTGTCTGGAGGGACGGAACCTGACGCAGCTCGACGAGCGCTCCATGCTCTCGGTCCGCGGCAAGGAGGTGTCCATGGTTTTCCAGGAGCCGATGACCTCCCTGAATCCCGCCTATACCGTGGGCCGCCAGATCACCGAGGTGCTGCGCCGGCACGAGGGTCTGGGCCGGCGGGCGGCGCGTGAGCGGGCCGTCGAGCTCCTGACGCTGGTGGGTATTCCGGACCCCGCCCGGCGGGTGCACGAGTATCCGCACCAGCTTTCGGGCGGTATGCGGCAGCGCGTGATGATCGCGATAGCGGTGGCCTGCTCCCCGAAGGTGCTGATCGCTGACGAGCCGACCACTGCCCTCGACGTCACCATCCAGGCCGGCATCCTCGACGTGATGCGGGACCTGCGGGACCGCCTGGGAACCGCGATCATCCTGATCACCCATGACCTCGGCGTGGTCGCGGACATCGCCGACCGGGTGGTGGTGATGTACGCGGGCCGCCGCGTCGAGCAGGCCCCGGTCGGTGAGCTCTTCGCGCGCCCGCAACACCCCTACACGCTCGGCCTGCTCGGCGCCCTGCCGGCCGCCGCTGCACTGACCGGCGGCCGCCGGCGACTCACTGAGATCCCCGGCATGGTGCCACCGCCGTTCTCCGACCCGGACGAGTGCACCTTTCACCCGCGCTGCCCGCGGGCCACCGAAAAGTGCCGGACGACCCGTCCGTCGCTGGACCCGGCTGGACCGGAGCACCTAGTCGCCTGCTACCACCCCGGACCCGGAGGTGCCCGTGGCTGACCTGGTGCTAGAGACCCTCGACCTCGTCAAGCACTACTCCGGCCGGTCCGGTCTCGGACGGGGCGGTGGAGTGGTCCGTGCCGTGGACGGCGTCTCGCTGTCCATCGCCCCCGGGGAAGTGCTGGGTTTAGTCGGCGAGTCCGGCAGTGGCAAGTCCACGGTCGGCAAGTGCGTGTCCCGCCTCACCGAGCCAACCGATGGCAGCGTCCGTCTCCGCGGCAGAGACATCACCCACCTGTCTCGGCAGCAGATGCGCCCGCTGCGCCGGGACGTGCACGTGGTCTTCCAGGACCCCTACTCGTCGCTGAACCCGCGGCTGACGGTCGGGCAGATCGTGGCCGAACCGCTGCGAATGCACCGGCTGGCTAAGGGGAACGAGCTCCAACAGCGGGTCGGTGAGATGCTGGAAAGGGCCGGGCTGCGGGCGGACATGCGCCGCCGCTACCCCCACGAGCTGTCCGGTGGTCAGCGGCAGCGGGTAGGACTGGCCCGGGCGTTGATCCTGGAGCCGAGCCTGCTGGTGGCCGACGAGCCGGTGTCCGCACTCGACGTGTCGGTGCAGGCCTCGGTGCTCAACTTGCTCACCGACCTGCAACAGGACATGGGCTTCTCGTGCCTGTTCATCACCCACGACCTGTCGGTCGTCGAGTTCATCAGCGACCGCATCGCGGTGATGTACCTGGGCAAGATCGTAGAGACGGCGAGTCGGGAGGAATTGTTTCGCGACCCGCAGCATCCCTACACCCAGGCCCTGCTGTCCGCCGCTCCGCTGCCGGACCCCAGCATGCAGCGCCGACGGGAACGGGTGCTGCTCAGCGGTGACGTACCGAGTCCGGTCAACCCGCCTGCGGGCTGCCCGTTTCACACCCGCTGTCCGGTGGCGGTGGACCGCTGCCGGACCGATCCGCCACCGCTGGTCGGCGTGACACGCCCGGATCATCCCGTTGCCTGCCACCTCGTCACTCCGACGGGTGGTCCGGACGTCACCAGGAGGAACCCATATGTTCACGACCCGACCTGAGCTGACCGGCACTTTCGGGATGGTGTCCAGTACGCACTGGCTGGCCACTGGGGCGGGCACGAGCGTGTTGGAGCGCGGCGGGAACGCCGCGGACGCGGCAGTTGCCGCCGGGTTCGTGCTTCAAGTCGTTGAGCCGCACCTCAACGGGCCCGGCGGCGAGGTCCCGATCCTCATCTGGAGCGAACCGGAACAACGGGTGCACACCATCTGCGGGCAGGGCACCTCACCGGCCGCTGCCACGCTGGACACGTTTGCGGCGCTCGGTCTTGACTTGGTGCCCGGCACCGGTCTGTTGCCAGCCACCGTTCCGGGCGCCTTCGGCGGCTGGATGTTGCTGCTGGAGCGCTGGGGGAGCTGGCAGCCCCGCGACGTCCTGGAGTACGCCATCTGTTACGCCGAGCACGGCTGGCCGCTGCTGGACCGCACCGCCGCCACGGTCGCCACGGTCGCACAGATGTTCCGCGACGAGTGGCCGACCTCGGCGCAGGCCTGGCTTCCCGGCGGCGAGGTGCCCACCGGCGGCAGCCGGATGACCAACCCGACGCTCGCGGCGACGTACCGACGGGTGGTCGAGGAGGCAGAGGCTGCCGGTCCGGACCGCGACCGGCAGTGCGCTGCAGCCAGAGACGCCTGGTACCGCGGGTTTGTGGCCGAGGCCATCGCCGGTTTCTGTGCCAATAACGAGGTGGTTGACACCTCCGGGCGACCGCACGCCGGCCTGATCACCGCGGACGACCTGGCGGCCTGGCAGCCGACGGTGGAGGAGCCGGTCACCTTCGATTACCGGGGCTACACGGTGTGTAAGACCGGTCCATGGGGCCAAGGACCGGTGTTCCTTCAGCAGCTGGCCCTGCTCGAGGGCTTTGATCTGGACGCCATGGGTTACCAGTCCGCGGACTACATCCACACCGTTATCGAGTGCGCCAAGCTGGCCTTCGCTGACCGGGAGGCGTGGTACGGCGACCCGGCAGTCACTGATGTACCGCTGATGGAGCTCCTCTCCGCGCCATACAGCGAGGAGCGCCGCCGACTGGTGGGCGAGGCAGCCTCCTTCGAGCTGCGGCCCGGCAGTCCGGGGGGGCGCCTCCCGCTGCTGGCGACCGTGCCCACCGAGCAGGCCCACCCGGCCCCTGAGCAGAAGGCCGGTGTCGGTGAGCCGACCGTGTCTCCCCACGGCGAGACCCGGGGCGACACCTGCCACGTCGACGTGGTCGACGCGCACGGCAACATGATCTCAGCCACCCCCAGCGGTGGCTGGCTGCAGAGCTCGCCCACCATCCCCGAGCTCGGCTTCTGCCTGACTACCCGCGGACAGATGTTCTGGCTGCAGCCGGGCCTGCCGGCCAGCCTAGCGCCGTCGACGCGGCCTCGGACCACGCTGTCCCCGTCATTCGCGCTTCGCGATGGTGCCCCATGGCTCGCGTTCGGCACTCCGGGAGGGGATCAGCAGGACCAGTGGACGGTGAACTTCTTCCTGTCCCTGGTACACGGCGGTTTAGGCCTGCAGGCCGCCGTCGACGCACCAATGTTTCACAGCGTGCACATGCCGAGTTCGTTCTATCCGCGGCAGGCCCAGCCCGGCCGGATGCTGATCGAGGACCGGGCGGACCCAGCCGTGCTCGACGGGCTGCGAATGCGCGGGCACGACGTGGAGCTGTCCGGACCGTGGTCGCTCGGCCGAATCAGCGCAGTCGCGCGAGATGGCGGCTGGCTGCGGGCAGCGGCCAACCCGCGCGGCGCCCAGAGCTACGCGGCCGGACGGTAACCCGTGGCGGAATCAAGGCCCTCGTCAGCGCCGGGCTACGCACCGGGGGCATCAACTCAGTCGCCCGCTGTGCACCCAATACCCGGTTCGCCCTCCCGTTGCTCACCACACCGGCTTCGCCGTTCAGAACCTCATCCTCTCCCCCATGCTCACACCCTGCAGTCGGTGGTGGTCGGCGGGGTACGCCGCCTTCCTGGCACGGCTCAGCGATGTCGTGGTGACCGCCGGTTTCGTTCCATCCGTCGTGGAGTGGTCGCTGCGGACGCTAATCCCGCCGCGAGGGCATGCAGCAAAGCTCAGCATCGGGCGGTTAAGGCCGATGCGGCCGCCGTCAGCCTTCCCGAGCCGTTTCCAGTGCCGCGGTGGAGGCGGCGTCCACATGCGACTTCGCTGCCGCCTCCGCTTCGTCAGGATCGCCGGCATCGATGGCATCGACCAGGCGGATATGCTCGATCCACGAGTGCGGAGCACGATGCGCGACACCCATGCGGAACACCCAGTGCACATGCAGATACAGTGCCGTCGCGATCGAGGACAGCCACCCGTTGCCGGTGATCGCAATGACCCGCAGATGCAGCTCGCTGTTCAACTCGGCCAGCCGCGAGAAGTCGACCTGTTCGGTGGCCTCGCGCGCCGCAGCCAGCAGGGCGCGCAGATCTGCGACGTCGGCTTCGGTGGCACGTTCGGCAGCCAAGCGTGCCGCCAGTGTCTCCAAGCGCTCTCGCACCGCGAACATGTCCGCGATGGTCGACGCATCCGGCAGCGCGACGAACGCACCGCGACGCGGGACCATGACGACGAACCCCTCGGTCTGCACCACCCGCAGCGCCTCCCGGACCGGGTTGCGGGAAACCCCAAAGTCCGCCGCAAGCCGATCCTCGGTCAGCCGCTCACCCGGCGGGTAGTCGCCGTTGACGATGCGCTGGCGCAACGCGACGAGCACCTGGTCGCGCAGCGGCATGTGCTGACCACCGATCGTGTCCACTGCCTCGACAGCCAAAGCGATCCCCCTTCCGGTCAGAGCGACGCGTTACGCGTTGCGTCGACTGTATACGAGGAGCAATCTGCGTTGGTTACCAGCGATATGAACACTTCGGGTCTCTCGGCGCGATGCCCCTCACTCCGCGGCCCCGACCTACTCAGCCAGGACCAGTCTTGTTGAGAAACCGTCGCTCAGGGTGGCCCCGGGCGGCGACTCCGGACGGTTCGTGCGACGCCACGCTGCGTCGTCAGCGACACTCGCTCGTCGTGATTCTCACCTTCGTCACCGGCTGCGCCGACGCGACCGGGTTCCTCGCTCTCGGGGGAGCGTTCTCCAGCGTGATGACGGGCAACATGGTCCTGTTGGGTCTCTCAGCCGGAACGGCGGATACCAAATTGGCAACCAACTCCGGCCTCGCCATCGCGAGCTACATCGTGGGCGTACTCGTTGGGGCGCACGTCGCAGGTGTGCATGCACCACACGACTCGGTGTGGCCGCGGGCGGTCACCCGCGCGCTGACCCTGGAGCTGATCGCACTCCTCAGCCTGCTGGTCGCGTGGGAACTAACGCTGAGTAACCGCTCCCCGCACATCCAGCTGAGCCTGCTCATGATCGCGGCTGCGGCGCTGGGTATCCAGAGCAGCGCCATCCAACGGTTCGGAGTGCCCGGATTGTCGTCCACCTACCTGACCGGCACATTGACAGTCCTGATAGGCGGCGTCGCCGCTCGACACCCCCTGCGCTCCTTGCTACCCAGCGCGCAGGTGTTATCCGCCCTGGTGACCGGCGCTGCAGTAGGCGCGTTGGTCGTCGTGCACCTCTCGTGGCTCTCGCCCATTCTGCTGGTCGTACCCCTCGCCTCCGTCGTGACGCTGTCCACGCGACTGCGACGGAATGAGGCCGGTAAGGAGGTAGACCGACATGACAGGCGCGCAAGACCGGAGTAGCTGATGCGGTGTGGCTTGCGGCTGGCCTCGCTCGCAAGGATTTGTTCCCCCCGCGGCGTCGTTGCCCGTTGCGCTTTAGCGGCCCGTCGCCGGGCGCCAACACCCCGCAATCCGACACCGCAGCACATCGCACGACCGCACCGATACCGGGCATCGCGGATCGCACTCATCACAGGGCATTTCGGATACGTGCTCCGGCGTGTCGCCGGGCCGCAAGTGTTGCCGCAGCAAAGGCGATCTCGTCAACATCAACCAGACGCTCGCGAATTGCACCGAAGTGCAGATCATGCTGGAAAGTCGTCCGGGTCCTGGGCGAGAGCTGACGAGGGAACGGGTGCGGCTGTGCTGAGATGGTTGGCGACTACAGCTGGATACCCCGGGTAAGGGCACCGTCGACAATGAGGTTCGTGCCGCTGGTGAAGCTCGAGCGTGGGCTGGCGAGAAAGGCTACCGCGGTCGCCACCTCCTTCGGGGTGCCCATGCGACCGGTAGGGTTGAGCGCGAGTGCCGTGTCGTAGAGCTCGCGGTTGGTGAGCTTGATGTTCTCCCAGATGCCACCCTC
>JAABUH010004893.1_pt1 | contig 10671 bp, 15 predicted proteins | sample 5559121 | NCBI WGS metagenome assembly JAABUH01 (sample SAMN10711871, study PRJNA513364) | rock metagenome | isolation source: Antarctica rocks | place: Antarctica: Victoria Land, Battleship Promontory nord | collected 2015-12-28 | reverse complement strand
TTTCTCAAACCGCTGGTGCCGGTCTTTTGCCCGTCGATGGGTTTCGTGGAAGTGGTGTTGATTTTCAGATCCTGCGCTGAAAGCGGGTGGCCTTGGTACTGCTGGCATGATCAGACTCCACAAGCAAGAGTGCTGTATCGCACCTCAGCTTGAGCGGCTGCCATGTTGACTCGAAACTGCGCAGGACGGAAAGTCCTTGAGGCGGGCGGTCTCGACAATTGCAAAAACCTGGGTCTAGCGGTGGACCCGAGCTGAGAGGCTGGTGTGTGATGCCTGCATACCACGATATTGCAATTGCTGTAGCGTTTGACCAATCTCCGTGTATCAAAATCCGTTTCGGGTGTGTCTGGATCGAACTTGTGCAGGCAATCAAGAGCCATCAGCTGAATGTGTGGCATACCTGGGCTGAGCGGGCGATCGATGTGCGTAGACGCTGCAATGGGTCAGCAAACTCTGCGACATGAGACTGCCAAACTCTTTGATACTGTATAGCCAAAATAGAACTGTTGTCGAAGAGTGCAAGCGAGATAATTCACGTCACTCAATGGAGATCACGACTTGAGTGCTGAAAGTTTGAGCCCAGGGGAGCTGGTGAAGCTATGCACCCCCCCTCGATGCTTCTAATACATGACCTCAACTGAGTCATAATGCACCTGCGCCGTTAATGTTTAGGCAGATCATCCGACGGTGCTTGTCTGCTAACATACACTATGTTGTCATAGGAAGGGCCAATCAAATGCGCCTGCTACAACTAGACAGAGCCTCAGGCATACAAATTGCAATCTACAGTGCTACTGTTTGATAAACCAACAGCCACTTGCCAAGCAATGAACATGACCACATAGAATTGACATATTTGCAGAAAGGAAGATTGGTCAGTGGATGAGCACAAAATCATGTCTACTGCAGCAAAAAACGTACATTTGTGCAAGCCTGCAGCAGGGTTGCAAAAAGAATGCACCATCATAAAGCGGGCTAGACATGGCCAACAGCACAGGCTTCATGAGTGCTAGTCTAACGATGAGGTGCTGGCAAGGGTCATCTGAAAAAGTCAAGGCAGGCAGTACGGAAATCTTTGGTGTTGCTTCACCAGTTGGGTATGCTTGCCCTGAAGCTTTTCAGTTGGCTGCGACTCATATGTTGGAAGGTCTTCCTGTTTCAGCCAGTATGTGCAACTTCAAGTAGTTTTGTCCAGCCTCATAAGTGCTGGAAAATGAGCTGGCCATGCGTGGACACTATTCCAAGAAACAACATGCTTCTGCTGTCAGTGACATCTGTTATCTCCGTCTGTTGCCTTTTGCAAATGTAGCAGCTGTAGCTGTCTGTTGCTGTTCCTGGAAGCCAGGTATGGGTGGTGTAAGTGTCCACATCTGGCGACTTGCAGGGAAGGGTTCATTGTCGGGCTGCCTTGCAGCAGCTCTTAGTTCTTCAGGAAGTGCAGCAATTGCTGCTTCCCTCAGCTTGATCTTGGTTGTCAAATCTCGTTGCCATTCCCTATGCACAGACAACAAGCCATATTGCCAACAAGGCACCACAGCTCTGTGTGCCAGAGTTGAAATAAAGCCTGGCTCGCCTGTGTTGTGCCATTTTTCTTCGGCTGTACTCCTTAGACCTTGCAGCAGCTTCAGCCTGCTGCTCTTCTGGCAAATTCAAATCGCCAATGTCTTGGGGGGTCAATGCCAGCAAAAACTTCTGTGCTCTGGTATCGTTTGTTCCAGGATCTTTTGCTTTCTTAGCGCTTTTGCTTGGGGTCGACGCTGGCTTCGCTGCTCCTTTTGCAAAAGCAGCCTTCTGCAGCGAGATCAGCTGGGTGGCAGCTGCGATGGGGATGTGACTCAGGCTGAGTACTGTCTGAGGTCCCAGGGTACAATGCGTGAAAGCTGCAAGCATGTTGTCGCAATGCCCGCTGTGAGTGCAAGTCTATTCAGTCACATGCACGCTTGCAATTGTGCTCTAGTTCCTGACGTAGAATGTGCAACGGTTGAGAGACCCAACACTTGAAAGTCAACCAGGCGGCATTCCCGTAACAAGCTTCTACCGGTACGGTGTAACATATCTTAGGTCTGCTTTAGCCTTGACTTGCCCAGCGCGCAGCACACAGCTGGGCTGTAACGCAATAAGACGGACAAGGTTGTGATCTGGGTTGTGATTGCTGGCTACTCGCAGCCACCCTGCAGCCGTTATGACAGATCGTCACAGATCGGACCGAAACAGTCGTTATGCATACTCTGAGGCTCGTGTGGCCACAGTGCCGGACATTCCGGGATCTCTGTGGAGAGCTTTCGTTGATTTTAGGCCGCGTCGATATCCGAAAGTGACCGGGCTACTGCTGCTTTGGCTGTTTGGCCTGTTCGCTGTCTTCCTGTCTCCTGCACCTGTCAAGATTACCCCTGAGAAGCTTGCTCGGTATGATCAGCTAGTCTTACAGGTCAGGCTCGATACCGCGCAGCCAGCCGTGTGGCTCTGCAACAAAGCCAACGCTCAACACCATATGCTTTCAACAGGCGCAAGGTGACCCAAAGGTTCAAGCAGTAGCTGAGCAGAGACTGTGGGAAGCCACAATGTATACGGAAGATGCTAAGGTTGCTCCTTGATCTGCTGCCAACGTCTGCTTGGCTGACATTAGGCAAGGACTACGCTGCATGTATTTGGACTGACCTTGTTGACAGTTTAAATGAGATTGTGCTTCTGCACAGTTTGTGAAGTCTTTTTCATTCACCTTCTGGTCATGTCTACTTCTGTGATTGTGTCCAGTGCAAGTAACGTGACAGAGTAGACTGCAAGCCTCAATGTAGTGAGGATCATGCAATCATGTTGCAGCAAGGAAAGACAGTTGCTGTGTATCGGTGTTGTTTGCGGTCTTGCATTGTTGTGTGCGCTTCAGGTTTGGTTTTGGAGATTCAGGTCGCCACACAATGGCATTGTCAAGGAACGACTGGCAAAGCAATCAGAGGCACAAGCAGCTGTCACAAAGTTGAACAGGCAGAGAGCTGCCACCATGTCTGAAGCTAAGTCACAGCTTGGACTGTGGTCAGATGCTGGCATTGAGGAATCTCGTCAATCATTTTGGTAAGCATTGTAAAGCTGTTTCAAATCAAAACCTAGTGCTGTTTACAGCCAGGATCATTGTAAACAGTCCAAAGACGTCTGCTTTTTGGAAGATGTGTTGAGTGTACATCACCTTTTTGCTCTGTGTTGCCATATTCAATTACTGCATGATTTTGAAAGTCATCCATGCTGCACGTCAAATAGCATGCATAGCTGCCAAGGGTGTATGTCATGCAGGAAATCTTTTGAGGCTGGTAAAGTGTTTGGGCGGCGGCAGACCCTCTGGGATGCTGTGATCACTGTCATAGGGGGCCAGGAACGCAACGCCATGGGCCTGCTGCTGAAAGTGGTCTTCTCAGCGCTTGTCAATTTCACAATCGGCATGATCTCAAGCATTTTTGTGTTCACATTCAAGCTACCGTGGATATTAGCAGACTATAATCCTGGTTGGGTAAGTCCACATTTGCTGTGCCTGCTTCAACCAAGCTTGCTTTGGCTGCTATGCTTTGGCTAAATGTAGTCACGCGGGCCCATGTCTCTGTATGTGGGTTGCAGATTAGTGGCCTCACATTCTTCATGGTTGCGCTACTTGGAGCTGTCAGTGTCATCACCGGGTTTCTGGCCGCTATGTACGGCACAAGTGCAGCTGGCGTTTATGCAGCTGTCACATTAGTCAACTCAAACAGTCGTTTGCAAGGCTCACAGAATCGCCACGGGGGAAACATCCGATATCACCGTGATTGAGTGTCTGGCACATGAATGAATGAACGAAACAAACATGATCAGAGAGCTTGACCAACCTTTGTCCTGCTGGGAGTGCAAGGCTACTCAGAAATCACGTTGCTGTTGCAGTGATGATTGTGCATAGCAGGTGCTTGTTGACTGATGACGTTGAGGCATAGCATGGTTGGTACTTCTTGTGTGTTGCTGGTCATGCTTGTCTGTGGGCACATGCTTTTGAGTCCTGCATCCCTCTTGTGCTTTTGCCATATACTGCCAGCTGAGCAAAACTTTGCCATTGTGATTAGGCATATGTGTGAGGAGTGACATTCAAATCCTGCTTGTCATGGTTGCAGCTAGTGCTTGGCTAACTAGTTATCTGCTGAACCTTTTTCAATCAGCTACATATTTGTCTGACGGAAAAACTGCACAGATTATGGGTGTACATCGTAGCACTGCTTGTAGCACTGTTGCAGATGCCTTACAGGGATGAACAGGCACAGAAGCCACCTTGCTTGGGAGCTTGTGCTTCGTGGCATGATGTTGGAAGAATTATGCAGCACCATTGAACATAATTGGTCAATCAAAGCAGGTATGACACATGAGTTATGCATGGGATCCCCCACCAAGGTTGCGTAATTAAAGTTTGTGATGCACAGATGTTGCTGTCTAACTTGCCTTGCAAGGAGCAGTACATAGACAGTGCACAGCTGCACTTGATTTTGGATTAAACGGCAACAACATCATCAGGAGCAAAATCATCAATGAGCAGTACATACACTGTGCACAGCTGCGCTTGATAAAACGGCAACAACATCGTCAGGAGAGAAATCATTGGCCTGTAGAACATGTCTGAAAGGGCCCTAAATTCCTTTGCAGACATTCATGCATTTCAGACCTCAAGCATGATCACGAGGCATGACTTGCTTCAGTGCTGTCCCCGCAGCATTGTCTGGGGTTGAGGTGGTGCCAGTTGCACGTGCAAAAGGCATCTTTGCCCCAGCGGCAAGTGCCCTTGCGTTGTCTTCTAGCATCTGCATGAACGGCTGAACTTGAGTTCTGCATGTTTTGATAAGTGTTGCAGGCAACACCTTACTGACAGCATTGGGTTACCTGTTGAGGCACTCTGCCAACAGCAGCAGCTTGCTGCTTGCCATGCCTGTCTAAGAAGACAAAGTGCGGAACACCACGCACTCTATACTGAGAAACTTCATCAGTCCATTTAGTATTATCAATGTTCAAAGCAACAAAATTTATGCTGTTTTTGAAGCTTGACTGGACCTGTTTGCAGAACGGAAGTTATGTGGCCTGCGACTGCTGTCCTGTGTGAACTATTCAGGAAAAGACAAGCGAGACCTACTTGAGCAGAGACAGGGAGCAATTCTCGGCAGATTCCACACCTGTAATGCAGTCTACATGGTTTCCAAGCCCTATGATTTGTGCTTGAACGATGGTCTTAGCTTTCAAGCGAAAAACATGTTTCTCACCATGCAGCATAGAACTCAATGATGGTAGGTTTGCCGTTGGCAAGTGCAGTGTCCAGGTCAATAGAACCTTTTTCCAGTAAAGCAAATGAAGGAGCTCCTTTCCCGGACCGGGTTGCCAAAAAGCCTCCAGCACCTATCAATACGGCCGAGCCAGCTAGGAGGCCCCGCCGATCAGGTTGCCCTGCTTTGCTGTTGTCCTGCACTGACTGTTCTCGTGACTGCTCAGTTGAATTTGCTCTGATATTGGGCTGCAGGTATAGCAGTCGAGCCGGGAGTTTGGAAACGTGTGGAAGTGCGGATGATCGTGAAAACGATCTGCGTGCACAACGGGGTGTTTGAAGCCAAGACGTAGTAACGGTGCCAGCTGCTGTATGCCCAGCATGCTGACACTGGATGCTCCGCATGCTCAGCGCAACAACAGTAGCGGTTCAATACATTTGCAGCACCATTGGCGCAGGCCAGTCTTGTGCTTTTCAGTGCAGCTAGATGACACTCCAAGTCTTCGTCACATATCACAGCCTTTCCGACAAGCGTTTTGGGATCAGTCTGACTGCCATAAGGGAGATAGATGACACCGAAGCCATAAATGGCGAACCACATGGCGCCACATGATCCACATGGACGTATGCTTGTGGAGGTGGAGTGGCAGCAGAGAGTTGCGCCTAGGAGTTGGCAAGTGCGACGCACAAGAAAGGCACAGGTGGTTCTAACATAGGTCCAAAAGTTGCTGTTGCTGCTGTGATCGAAGCAACTGTATTTGTGATTGCACTTGCATGGCGAGTCTGAGCCAGGTCTGTCGGTTGACCAACGCTTGCCTGCACAGCCCCGCTTGCCGGTTGCAGACCTTTCGCATATACAAGCTTTCTTCAAGACAGTTGGCGTCGGCAGCGTACCTGCGAGCGGCAAGGCGTGCCTCGCCCACTATCAGGCACTGCAGGTGTACAGTCATCAGTCGCGCGTCCTGTCAACGTAAGATCACCGTTTTGGAACAAATTTGTTCTGAAGCAATGTGTGCTGCAGCAGATCTCGGAACAGGACGCTGGCCAGCTCTTCTGCATCAGTAGCTCCCAGTTCGAATTACATGGTGAGGCCTCACAAGTGCAGATGCACGTGCCAACTTGACCTGCCTGGTCAATCTGAGCTTGCCACCTGGTTTGCAGGAGTCTTTGCCAGAGCTGGTACCATTGAAGATACTTTTTGGCAATCCTGAAAAGACCTCACCAGACGTAAGGGCTCATTTGCTGAAACAAGGCTGATCAGCAAACAACCGTCAGGTCTGGCGGTGCAACCACGATTTGCACCTGTGACACAGGTGTCACCTGATGGCAAGAGTCTTGCTTTTCTGGCCCCGTCAGAGGATAAAGATGTGCTGAATGTGTGGGTGAGGCCCATCAACAGTGAAAAGGCAAAAATTGTCACAAAGGATGAGTTGCGTGGCATCAGGTGACACTCCATCATGTTTATCAATGCTGCAAAGATAAGAGAAATGCGTAGCAGACATGTACACACACACACACCACACGGGCCAAATGTTGCAAGTTTGCTCCCGCACTGCCTGCAAGCATGTCTTGCTGCATTTAGGATGCTATTACTCGATTACATCTTGATTGCGTTTTCCAAAGTACAGCAGGCGAGACAAGTCACAGTCAGTCAGATAGAAGTTACAGTCCACCGTGCTTCTGCCAGCAATAGCTCCACCCTCTTTCCCTGTTGCCTAGTCTGGCCCTGCCAACAAAACACGTTGTAAATCATGGCGCATAAGCACAACTTACCCTTCGTCGACCTTCCTCATACTGCTTCAGACAGTTCAGCTGGTCTGAGGACTCCCAGTACATCATGTACCTGCAAGATGTAGGGGGCGATGAGAATTTCCACCTCTATCTTCAACCTCTAGATGGCAAGCCTGCAAAGGATTTGACAGATTTTGAAGGCGTCAGGGCACAGAACCTGGTCACTGACAAGCATTACCCAGAAGAGGTACACTGGTGTGCACGATTTATATATTGCTTGCACTGCTTCTACTCATGCAATGCCATGCTGCATACGCTCATTTGAGTGCTGCACCCAGTGCCGCATAGCTTGTTTTTGAATTTTTAACTACTGCTCCAAGGAGGTTCTGATCAAAGCCAACCTGCAATTGAGTTCCACAGCTCTCATTTCTGTTTTTCGGCAGTGGTGAAGAATGCGCATGCCTGCGGGACACATGGCCATGCACAAGCTTCGCATGCAAGCTTGTCACATTGAATGAAATCATCATCCCGAGCAGAAGATTGTGTCAGTACATGTGCTTGTGGTCACAAGTCACCCTTGAACCTACCGAATCTGCAGTGAGGCCGCTTAGGGCAAGCTTGCACAGCCTGCGTCCAAGCGAGCAGAAACTGTAGTGATTAACAGAAATCTGATTACAACAAAAGTATGCAGGCTATGCCTGACTACAGACATGCATTTCGTTCACATGCTGTGAAGGCTTCCTGGCCTTTGGCCCTCTCAACGACCTCAACACCAGTTAAGATAGCACTGCTTTCTGCATTCCACACCATGAGACAGACGCTGACTTGTGAACAGCAGCATGTGCATGCAGGTTTTGGTGGGTCTGAACAAAAGGAACCCTCAAATTTTTGACATGTACAGAGTAAAGCTTGAGACTGGGGAATTGACTCTGGACACTGAGAATCCTGGGGATGTGCTAGGATGGTTGACCGATGCCAAGTTTCAAATAAGGGGAGCCATTGCCATGAACCCAACAGATGGCTCAACCACCTTCAGAACCAGAGAAAGCTTGGACAGGTGATGCAGTCGCCCTCTTGCATGGCAGCTCATCCCTCTCCTTACACCCAGTTGTGGGCCATCACTGTGCCAACCCTATCATGTCAGGCTGCCAGCTGAAATCTTTTGCAGGTGAGGTTTGATGCGCAGCATGGCTCTGTTGCACACCGTGAACGCAAACAATGAGATCTGTACGCTGAGTGGACAGCAGCAGTTTCATGTTAGCTGTACTGCTTGTTGCAAACAGGCTTATGGTACATACCGCCCAATCTAGCAGTTGTTGCCTCAACCAGCTGCTGTCACTGCTTCAAGCCAGCCCACTGCATATCCTGCTGATAGACACCTTCCTCAGACCTCCTGCATACATTGTACTCGTCCAATGCACGCAGTCATGAAGCTGTTACAATGCAGTGAGTGGAAAGAGCTGATGACGTGGCCTCAGGAAGAGAATGGAGGGCCAGTCGCATTCACCAAGCATGGCAAATCTGTTTATGTGCAATCATCTCTTGGCTATGACACCACTCGCTTGCTCCAGGTGTGCGGTAGTCAACTTGCCCCTGCTGAATGCTTTAGCTCCTTCACCTTCTTCTGCATTAGAATTCTTCACATGCATCAGGCTGCTGAATAAAGTAATCAAATGCAACACAGCATCAAAGCCATCACTGCATGAACCAGAAAGCAAATACATCCAGTGGCGCGAAGTACAGCAGCCATGATGCGTGTACAACTGTATTCAGAACAGGATTGCTTCTGTAGGAGACACAATGGTCTGTCTCTCTACCCAAGAACAGCATCTGTGAATTATTCCCAGAATAGATCCATGTTTTATGGATCTTACTTGTAATTTTGTTGGGAAGGTCTTGCAGATATCGTCTTTTGCAGCAAGATTCTGCCCAGCTTACAAGGATAGCTGTGCGGAGGAGCTAGCTGCACATGCTTTGGCCAGCGACCCATGCATAACTGTTGATCCAGAACTTGAGCGCAGTCGTGGTTGATGTAGGTGGATGCCGTCACAGCAGAAGAGCAGAAGGTGATTGCTTTCAGTGACAAGACAGACATTGGCCGGGTGATGATGAATGATGACACCAGGTCTGTATTGTGACTTGGTGGTGCATTCTTGCCTGGAAGCACAATCGACTAGCATGGAAGCGAGTGTATGAGCTAGAAGATTGCATGGTCTTATGCTGACAATAGCGTAGGCATGGTTTAGAACATATCTGGTACACCAGGTTCCAGAGTCCACCTGCATTGTGCCAATGCTTCCTGCAGAGATCTGTGTCTTTTTCTTTTGTGGCAAAGACACTTGATGGCAAACATGTACTGTTTGATGCTGTTCACCTGCTGAGATTGAGGTTGAGTTATGATGACTGTATGCAGAGAAGTAGAGGCTGTCAGCTTCAACTATCTGCGGCGGGAATGGAACATCTTGGATCCTGCTCTGGCTGAAGACTTCAAGCAGCTGGAGAAGGTTGAAGATGCAGAGTTCAGCGTTGTCAGCGAGACTGCTGACCAACGCACCTGGATTGTGACCTTCTCCAAGGATGACGGCCCATCTGCCAGCTACATTTACAGCAGGTCTTGCAATGTGCTGTGCTGTGCTGTGCTGTGCTGTGCTGTGCTGTGCTGTGCTGTGCTGTGCTGTGCTATGCTGTGCCCTTGCATGCGATGCTGTGCGCTGCGATCGCGCAAATCATCTATACCAGAATGAATTGCAAATTGGCTGTGCACGTGGCTTCTCAGCTAATCAAGATTTGCAAGAGCACTGCGTCATGCTCTTGTCAGGGGCACGTATAAGCTATAAGACTAAAAAATACCAATAACAATATAACCACAATGTGGGCTCAGCCAACAGACAGCAGGTGCTTGCAACGCCATAAGACTGGCAAGTTCTAACACAGCACCCAATCTGCGGTCCACAGGGACACAAAGAAGGCAGACTTCCTGTTTGTGACACAGCCGGCACTGACCAAGTACAAGCTGTCCAGCATGAGGTGTGAAGTCATCAAAGCCAGGGACGGACTGGAGCTGCCTGCCTATCTGTCTCTGCCTGTGTCAGCAGATGTGAAGCTATCAGGGGGTTTGCCCATGGTCCTGAATGTGCATGGGGGGCCCTGGGCCAGGGATGCCTGGGGCTTCAGACCTGACACTCAATGGTTTGCCAACAGAGGCTATGCCGTGCTGCAGGTCAGTGGGAAGCTGCATGTGTTCACGTGTTGCCTTGTGGATCATGTCTGGGTGTTCAGATGCATCAAAGCAGAGGATACGCAAACTCTCATGTGCAAGCTTGCTGCTTGTTTGTGCAGCAGATGCAAAACAGGAAACCCATCTGCATGGTCATCAGCTTTGTGCTCTGTGTTTTGCCATGCTTTAGGGCCAGCGGCACATACACAATGTTTTGCGTTTACACGCTGGTTTGAGCTATGCTGCAACGCCACTGCTGGTCTAGGTAGCCTCCTGAGCAGACATATGCTTCCTATGTTTGATGGTGTTGGTGGTTCCCTCCTCAGGGCACTTGTGACATGGCATGTTGACAACCCCTCCAGAGCAGACGTATGCTTCCTCCGCATGACCTGTTCTGCATGGCCCTGCCCTAGCCCTGCCTAAGCCCTGCACTTTGTGTATTGGCCCTGATGGCAAAGCGCTGCTGATG
>JAABUH010004891.1_pt1 | contig 10675 bp, 9 predicted proteins | sample 5559121 | NCBI WGS metagenome assembly JAABUH01 (sample SAMN10711871, study PRJNA513364) | rock metagenome | isolation source: Antarctica rocks | place: Antarctica: Victoria Land, Battleship Promontory nord | collected 2015-12-28 | reverse complement strand
TATCGAAGACGACTTCAGTATAGAGTCAAATGAAATGACTATGACAATGATCTCAATTGATACAACGCTGATGACGACGAATTTATGAACGCTCAGAAGATCGTTGACGATTTTCATATTCGATACCCGAACAAATCGCGCTAATCGACAATTCAACCAATCACGATTTAACAGATCTGAACCTGTGAAATCATGATTGAACAATCAATCGAGTCGAGCAGAAAATACATTCATGCGAACATGAATCGTCGAAGGGAAGAAGTAATGTCACGATTCTAGCCTTGCCAGGCTCAGCCTTCTAGCCTTACCAGGCCTATCCTCGCTTCGTCACCTTGACTAGTCTCTATTGGGCCTAGCGTCGGCTGAGGAACACACATATGTAGTCAGCTTCTTTTTCGTAGCTATCTTTCTTTCTTAGCATTTATCTTCTAGTTAAATGACACCTCTATCTGACTCGCTCTAGGCAGGTCTCTAACAGCTGTGATGCTGCATGCAATAAATGATTCTATCTATCAGCTTGTGACTGCAAAACTAGCTAGATCATTGATTTAGAAACACTTGATTTCTAAGATATGAATATTAAAAGAATCAAAAAGATTACTGAGCTTCTTAATTTTAAATATTACTTTTCAGATTTCACGTGTCAATTTGTGTGAAATATTTGATGTTCATTCATACTTGTTGTAGTCAAAATTTGTTAATCAATTCTCAGTCTGATCTGATAGCACAATTCACTTGCATGACTTGTTCTTAATCGTCTTTCTTTTCGATCATACTACACGTCATAGAATTTTCTCAGACGTGATGAATGATTCTCGAAAGTGCTTTGATGTTAGTTTGCAATCTCGAGAGATATGACAATTTCTGAAGAAGACTCGACGATACTGATCGCTCGTTGCTTTTTTATATATCACAATGTTAGTATAAATATTGAAATACAAGTCGCGAAATTGATTGCAAAATTGATTGCAAAATTGATTGCAACATCAAGAGCAAAATCAAAAGCAAAGTTCAAATAGTAAAAGAAATAATAATCATGTTGTAAACAAAATTACAAAAAGAACTGTCAAAAACTTACACAATAAAATAACACGCTACGTCTTTTCAGAAATTCTGAAACTGTCGAAGAATCTTCACTGTCAATGCTTTTCTGATGACATTCAAGTCATTCATCATCTTCTCGTTCATCATCGTCTTGAGCTTTTCGCTCAGAAGCAAGTCATTCATCTGATATCATTCTTTCGTCTGAACATCATTGATGTCAGAGAGCTTCTCTCATTGAGAACTCTTCACACTTGTATTGAAATGAGTACTTAGTATCAAAGAATCTTGATTGAGACTTGCGACATCGAGACGTGTTCTTACATGATTCACTGTATTTTCTTTTGCAATTCTATGAATTTATTAATATTTGATTGCAAAAAAGATTGCAAAAAATATCGTTGATTTCATTTGCTATTCACATGCGCAGTCAACAAGAACTCATGATTATCATTCAATGCTTGTAGATAGACATTCGATTTTTTGAATTGCTTGATTCAATAGAAATAAATATTTCTATCTTTGTTTTTCGCATCTTCAATTTTCTTCTCATCATTTATCATATTTTGCACATAAGTTCTAGTCTTTTTTGAATGTGTATTGTCAAAATAATCTTCAATAGTCTTGCGCTTGTGAGTAAACATCATTGCAAATGCAGAACAATAGTTAACTTGTAAAAGCAATGATGTAGTGATCTAAATAATGAGATGAAATAGTGAAGATTAATTGCAATAATGAGATATGAAATTTAAACTTTGATATCTTGATTTAAGATTTTAAGATTTAAATCATCATCATTTCAACATTAATTAAGTCATGTAATCATTAACTTTTTTCTTCTTTTACCTTCAAACAACAACAACATACTGCAATCATGATCGCAACAGCTCAGTAAGTTATGTATCAGTCTTATGAGTTTATAGAAGATCACAGAACTGATTGCAATACAGAAACAATGAGCTTAATTTTAACAATAAAATTCTACTTAGCATCTTTGATTCTGTAACTGACGAGATTTTGAAATCAATTTTGAATTCAAATGAATTCTTCAACTTGCATGAATCTATGTATATATTTCATTTCTTATTACTCTTGAATTGATTGCAAAACTGATTGCAAAGTAGAAATAATATCGCAGCGAATTCTAAATTCAAGTTTACAAGATCAAATTTCGATCACGAGTCAAACAATAGATCGCGATTGTCAAGCAGCTCAGAATCATCATTGTCAAGCTCATCATCATCATCTTCATCATCATCATTTTCATCATCATTCAGTAAAAAACCTCATAACAAGCAATTTGTCGAAAAGATGTCTTGAAAACAGTCAATAGTGAAGTCAAGAACTGATGACAGAAAGATGAAGCTCATCAGAGTAAGTTTTGAGTCTTACTAGATTGCAAAAATAATTGCAAAAGTGATTTCAAAGACGCTGATCATATGTTAGAATGTTCGATTCATTGAGTCAGCTCATGTTATTAATGTCATCATAAAAAGTGATTTTATCAAGCTCAAGAAAATGCGAAAATATCACAAAAAGACTGTGACACTTCGTGAAATTCGTCAATATCAAAGAACAATCAACTTACTTATTTCAAAGCTGTCATTTCAGCATGTGATTCGCGAAGTGTGTCATGAATTGATTGAAGTCAATCTTTGCTTTTAATCAAAAGCTATAAAGACATTGCAGAAGATGACAGAAGCGTGACTTGTTGCAATGTACGAAGATTAGTTTCACGATCAATTTTGCAATCAATTTTGCAATTAATTTTGCAATTAATTTTGCAATTGATTTTGCGATTCAAATACTGATTACTTAACAGACATCAATCTTTGTGCAATTCACGCAAAGCGTGTAATCATTCAAGCGAAGAATATGAGGTTGATTTTTCGTCTCACAAGCGAAAAGTTTACATTTGAAGCTTGTTCAAATTACATGACGAAGTAGATAGTCATGTTACTATGCAATCAGAATGCAACGCTATCGCAAGATAAATAAATAGTAAATACAATTTTTGCACTGTCACACTGTTAGTGATACTATTGCTTTCACGCATAATTCAAGTTAATTCTTATCGCTTTTGTCAAGAACTTTAGTTTTTTTTTCCTTGAATGTAAAGTCAATTGATTAACTACTTGTATGCATGAGATTTCAGCGCAAACGAGATTTTCATGCATGCTAACTAAAACTATTTATATTGATGTTATTTTAGCACGTCAAAGTCAATACTATTTGTTGCTAATCTTTCTAAATTAGAGTGCGTGAAAATTCAGTTTGCGCGAAAATCTTGTGCATACAAGTTAAAGTAATTATTCTATTTTTAGAAATCGAGTTCAAATTCAGTTTGCATGAAAACTCTGTGCATATGAGTAAGTATACTATTTTTAGAAATCGAGTTCAAGCAACTCAACTCAATTTCGAGTTAAGCTCAAGTTGAGAGAGATCAACTCAATCTCAACTCGAATTCAGAATTGAATTGAGTTGATTTCTCTCAATTCAATTCAATTCTAACTTGATGACAGGTCTAAGAAAGACTATTACTCATAAGATTCTATTCAATCTTACGATTGAAAGTCATAAGAAATTGATTATGTCAATGCTGATAGCTGATATTGAACATCATGAAGCTATATTGAGCAAATTCTGAATGAACAAAAATGAAATATTATTGAACATGAAACATGATACTATCGTATTTTCTGATCAATTAAATATTTCGATTTCGATTTTTTTGATCTTGTTAAATACGAAGCATTCAAGTTGATCGCGATCAACTCTCATCTCTTCAGCGACTCATAGCAATGCTTCAAAGATTCTCAAGCACTCAGTTTCAATCATTCAGAAAAAGTCATTTTTGATTCAAAACATAGATATCATCTTTTTTCAAGCATTAGTAAAATGAAAAAAAAAGAATCAGATCGAGATTTTTGCTATGTTCATTGAAGACATCAATAGAAAAATCATCTACAATACTCAATGCGAACTAAATGTCATAAACATCTTTTCAGTCAATGAAACGACTCAGAATCTAGAAGATATTAAAGTCAAGCTATCATCAAAGTATCAAGATTTTCTAGATATCTTTGATTGAGCTCAAGCAGATAAGCTATCGTCTCATCATTCATATGATCATAAGATAAAGCTTACTAGTAACGTAACATCATCTCACTGTCAAGCATATCAAATATCTCTTTACAAGCTTCAGAAAGTAAAGAAGTATCTGAATGAAAATCTTTTCAAAGAATTTATAACTTTTAGCAAAGCTTCGTATTTCTCATCTGTTCTGTTCGCTTTAAAAGCAAATGAAAATTTATGATTTTGCGTTAACTGTCAAAAGCTCAATGCTATTATCAAAAGAAATCTCTATTCTTTATCTTTGATAGATGAGATGATTGACAAAATAGTTGATTGCAAGCATTTGACTTGATTGAATATCATTTTAACATTCAATAAGCTACGAATGCATTTTGATAGTGAGAATTATACTATCTTTATTATCGCTTTAGAAGTTTACAAATCAAAGATGTTATTCTTTGAACTTATCAATGATTTAATCTCATTTCAGCAGTATAATAATAATAATAAATTCATACATTCTTGTGACATCGATTAGATCGACTCATGAGAAACTCTATGCTACTTGTATCGAGTGAACACAACTCTCTGAGATAGAAAACCACTCGCAGTCTATACGACTGCTTCACGCAGTCGAAACAGTGAGTTTTAAGACTATGTATCAAATTTGTTCGCGTTGATCGCACGTTAAAGAATGAGTGTTCTAGTCACTCTAAATTGCTTCAAGAGCTTCGTTTTCATCATCATCTTCGCTACTGCTCTGAGATTCTTCGTGATGACGACGATTATTCAATAGTTCAAGAAGTCAGCATCTTGTAGCATTCTTGATCGCAGATGCAATCAGTTCGAGCAGTGCATGAGTATATGCTTCATCGTCTGATGACTTCATTCGCAGTTGCATCGCAAGCTATTCATGTCTGAAACGTTTCTAGAGTGCAGATAAGCATTCAGATCTATGCGTTCGATTCTGATGTGTATTGCAAGAATGCTTTCTGCTTTCTGAAGATCATCACGCATCTTTATCGTCTTATTGCTCAGATACGACCTTTGTGCTGAGATTGCATTGACATCTGCAACGCGTTCTCTGTACTTTTCTCATCGTTGATTTCATTGATCTTTGTGATACTGCGCTATTGCGATGCTATCGCTTGTTGAAATCGTGAAGAAGAAAAAGCGTCGTCTGCGTCTTGACTGTATCTTCGCACTCTGTTGAATGAAAACATTCAGAAGTACTATTTTCTTGATGACGAGTGAGCGAGAAATGACGTGATTAACTTTCGTCAAACGAGCGCGTATTAGCTCGCATGCTTGTCTGATCTCTTGCGTTTGATCATTGACTCGACTGTGTAACGTGATCTTGTTCTGTAACATGTTCAGATGAACATGTAGCGAGCTTGTGTATGTTTCTGTCTCTAGAGTTTCAATGCTTACTCTTTTGAATGCTTCTGCTACGTGACGCAGAATCTGATTCTGAAGTGTTTCTAGTCTGCGTTCTTTGCTCGACAGTTCATCTTTCTTGTCGCGCTGATGTCAGACTGACGCTTCGAATGCAATTTCTGATCTCACTACTGCTGAGTATACTTGTCTCGCTTTTGTGAAGATAGCTTCTTATGTGAAGACTTCAAGATGACTAAGTGTCAGCATTCTTGTGACGTGATTCGTCTCTATTTGTCGAAGATGCGCGTCTCATCGCAGTTTCATGTTCAGTTTCATCTCTAGAACTCGTACGTCTGATTTCAATTTGATAACTGAGTTTTCTATTTATATGCTAATCATCATGTCGAATCTTCTTGATTTTCTAATGAAGTGCGTAAGCTCATACTTTTCTGATGCAAACGTTGCGTCATGAGTGCGAGCTCATTTCGCGCAGACGTCGTGTGCTTTGCTCAGTGTTCTGCAGATTTCTTCAGTGAATCTGTTGTAGATTAGAATGTTAATATCATTTATGAAGTTGAGCACTTCGATTTTAATTCTCAGTGCTTCGCATTTTTCGATTAAACTTGCGTTGAAGAATAGAAAGAGAATCGATGAAATGAGAAATTTCTGCGATATGCCTGCGTTCATCTCGCGCATGTCGCTCATTTATTCATCGAATATTAGCGATGTCTCTTGATTCTTTAGAAAGCTGCGTGTTCATTTGATTATGTAGCTCGATGTTCTTTTCATTTTCAGCGTATGCAGAAGTCTGACGTGTGAAACTTGATTGAACGCTTCGACGACGTTTAAGCTTAGCATGAAGATCACATATTTGATTTCACAGTTTCACACTGTGTGAACTTGATCTATTAGTAGATCTAACGTCGAGATCACGAATCACTTGCGTCTCGCTTTCATTTGAGCATTTGATAGCATGCAATGAGTCTCGACTATGTCACTCAGTCTTTTGATCATGATCGACTTCAGCGCTTTGCTCATGATATCGAGCAAAGCAATGAGTCGATACATCTTCGAATCAATATAGTCGCTTTTCTTCGATTTGCGTAATACTATTGTCTGAGTCTTTTTGAACTGCTTTGAATGATACTTGTGTGTTACACATGCGTTGAATAAACTCGTCAGTACTGAGATCAGTTCTGCGAGATTCGCTTGAAGCGCTCTGTTTGAAATATCTGAAGCGTCTGATGCTTTGTCTGCTTTTACTCGTCTGATTGTCTGCTTCACTTCATCTTCTGTGATGCGTGAATTGAATGAGACTGTCAGAGATATGAATGACTCTGCGATGTCACTGACATTCACTTGAGAAGATGAGAGAAAGAACTTTTCTCGCAGTATCTCGATTTTTTCCTTGAACGTCGTTGTCATATGATTGATGTCGCTTCGCTTCAGTGATGAAAACTGAGAAAGCTTTTTAGATAGCTGACTTTCGATTCTAGCTCATTTTGCAAATCATCATATTGATTTGAGTGTTTCGCTCAGCTCATGCATTTGTGACCTGAAGTGTGCACATTTCGTTTGTCGAATGATCTTGTTTTTATGATCGTTGTGCTTCAGATATTCATTTCACGCTTCTAATGTGTCTTGCATTTTTCATATGATTCGCAGTCGTCTTGATTTTATTACTACTTCGAAGCAGCTTTGATTTCAAAAGTCTCTTGCTCAATTTGATGACTTTGTCAAGAAGATAGATTTCTCGATGATCTTCTGTAGCATTCTGATAATCTTGCACACTCTGTCATTCATCATAGTCTTGTCGTCTAGAGAGCGTTTCAAAGATAGATGTATTCGCAGATAAGCACTCAATGCTTCTGTATTCATTTTTTTTCAAAGTCATCAAGTCGAGAATTGCACTGAGATTGTTTGTAGACATAGCTCTGTGACGATCGAAAGATGATTCGATCTCTGATGTAGATCGATTCGTACCTTGCACTTGCGTGTCATAAACTGTATTTTCTCGCTGTTAAAGACTAGATCAATCGTCGTAAATTGATTGTGAGCTTCGCGAGTAATAATGTCTGATTTCAGCAATAATTTCAGTCTTGCATTTGTAATGACGTTTAGTAAAGTATCAGTCATCGTATGATGAGTGAAGCATCTTCATCTCTCTCAGTGAGAATGATGTAGATTGAAATCTTCTACGATCAGTTGTTCGCAGTCGTTCTTGAGTAGTTCGTTCAAACGAGAAATGATTGAAGATTTCTCTGTGAATGTAGTAAACAGTGAGCATGAATTGTAGACGTTTAGAAGTCTTAGCGTCTGCGTTTCGTCATCTGCGTTGCGAGTTAATATTCTGATTGAGCAAATGTCTGACTCAGCTGTTTCTACTATTCATTGATCGAATCTTAGACATTTGTTAACGTATATGCATGTTCTTGATTGAGATGACGAGTTTTTCACTAGGTGAAAGAAGTTGTGTGCTGAGCTAAATGACTGCAAGTCATTGTTGTTGCGATCTTGCTTCTGTATAGCTACTATGTTGAATTCGCGAACTTCTCTGTCAATTAGAAATGATTTCTGAATTTTTAATGACTTTCTGATGTTGTACTATAGAATTCGTAGAAAAGATTGTTTTGTCATAGAGTTATTCGTAGCTGTTGTTGACTCTGCGATGAGAAGACTCTTTGTATGCTTTCGATCATCGAGAATCTTTCTCACTTTCTGATTGAACGTTCCTGAATTTGCTCAGATGTCGTCTCATCTGAGTCGTTATTCACGCAAGAGAAAAGATCAACTCGTCTCTTCTTGATCTCTACTATCTGTCAAGTCAATTCATCAGCGACTCGACTGTGTGTTTTCAGCATGACTGTTGCTGAGCTCGAGAGATTTATTGACTCGAAAGAATTCATTGAACCTGAAGAGTTTGTTGAATCTGAAGAGTTCATTGAATCTAAAGAGTTCAGAAACAGCGAGAAGAGTGCGCGATTGTATTTAGACGTCTCAGAATATCTGAACGATCTGTTTCTATAGATTTCGAACGATTGTTTCATCTGCTGTCGTCACTTAAGACAGATGCGTCTTCAGAGTTCGTGATTTTCGTTGCAGTTGACGTAACGTCTTCTATTCGAAGACATCACGCACTTCTCGATGTGATGTCTATCGAAAATATGTTGTATACGTTGCATGCAACATACATAGAGCACGATCTCTATGCTGGTTTCTCTCTTAGGCTTGAGAAATTACTCAGAGAGTTTTCTTGCGACAGATTCACAGTTCAAGACGAACGAGATCTCTCACTGTTCAGATTTCGACAGTTTACTTCTTAAGCATGAGTTGCAGACGTTTCATCTGTGATACGCATGCGTATTGCAGTCGATTTCTTCTCTAATCACATCGACATGCGCTACTGTTCTCTCGAGCTATACAGACGATGTCTTTGACTAGAGATTGATTTTATCATCAAGACATTCAAGAGTCAGAACTCAGTGAAGAGATGAGATTCTTGAGATCGACAGTCATCGTCATTGTATATCACGTCTCGCAGACGCTCGCTTCGCTTGTAAAGCGTGCAACTCATCTGTTTCGCGTTATCTGTAGAAATCTTTCTCATGCAGATTGATCATGTCTTGCAGAGATGTTCATATGCTACACTTTTAATCAGACAGCATAGTTCGATCATTCTCTACTAACTCGTTTATATCTCTCTTCTTTTAACGAAGTCTTCTCGTCAGCGTATCGTCTACATATAGAATGTCTGTGTCTGAACATCTGTTAAACGATATTAATGAGATTCTTGAGTTTGCTCGTGTCGAACTTAACGAGACTCGTGAGTTGCTCATGTCGTAGTAACAGACACGCAGTCTTAACAAGATCTATACGTAGTTAGCACGTAGATCTAAAGAATGTTCGTGATTCAAGTTCTTTCTGCTAATCATTCTCAACAGATCAAACGCAAGAGTGTTTTGTCTCAGTTCTTATCATTGCGATGACGAGATGCTGAATCGAATGATTTTCATAAGCGATTTCCCTCGTAGTTCTGCATTCTATTTGACTTTCTCATCTGCGTGCAGATTGCTTTTGTAACATGCGCATTGAGATTATCAAAGTCTGCGCGATCGCGAAAACTCTGCACGCGATCAACGCACAGCGCTTTATCATCACGCAGCATCTTGATGTCGTTCAAACTTTTGATAATCTCTAGACTTTACTGTAGCTAGACAGTAGATTCGTAGTCAGCATCGCGTACAGATGAGTTTCATCGCTGATCATTTCAGCAGTATATGAATAATGTTTTATGAAACTTTCTAAATGACTTTTGTCAAGTTTATTTAGACAACATTCTGATCTACAGCAAAACTCAATGAGAACATAAACAACATGTCAAAATGATATTGAATTGCTTACGAGAAGTGAGTCTACAAATGAATATTTGAAAGTGCGAATTCGATGTAAAAGAGATCATCTTCTTAGAAGTCATAGTATCAGAACAGAGTCTTCGTATGATTTCTATCAAAGTGAAAGTCATAGTCAATTGAACTATGTTGATCAATCTAAAAGAAGTTCAAAGCTTCGTGAGATTTGTTAACTTTTATCATCATTTCATTAAGAACTTTTCAAAGCTAGTCAAATCATTCATTCAACTAACTAGAAAAAACACATTTTTTGTTTAAAATGAAGTCTGTGTTCAAGCTTTTGATGATTTAAAGAAACAAATCAGCTCAGTTTCAGTTCTACGACATTTTGATTCAAAACGACAGATTATTCTAGAAATTGATGCATCTGACTACGTCAAAGATGAAATTCTATCACAGTACAATGATGAGAGAGTTCTTCACTCGATAACTTTCTACAGCAAAAGCATAATTCTCGCTGAATGCAATTATCACATCTATGACAAGAAACTGCTGATTATTATTCAATGTTTTGAACATTAAAGATTCGAGCTTGAATGCATTGAGTTATTCATTCAGATGTTCATCAATCATCAGACTTTAAAGACTTTCATGAAAAACAAACAGTTAACTTGACATCAAGTCAATTATCTAGACATTCTATTTGAGTTTAACTTTCAGATCATTTTTTGATCAGACAAAATGAACACTAAAGTCAATGCTTTAATCAGAATGTTTCTGATCGACATCTTTGAATCAACTCAGCATACTGAAGATCACTATCAGATCATTCT
>JAABUH010004890.1_pt1 | contig 10676 bp, 18 predicted proteins | sample 5559121 | NCBI WGS metagenome assembly JAABUH01 (sample SAMN10711871, study PRJNA513364) | rock metagenome | isolation source: Antarctica rocks | place: Antarctica: Victoria Land, Battleship Promontory nord | collected 2015-12-28 | reverse complement strand
CCAAGCCCGCGCGCTCCGCGCCTAGAATGGCACAGGCCCAATCTCCAAGATAAGAAGTGCTGGCTGGTGGTGCACGGGTGTGACGATGCTCCACCTTGTGTCTGTGCTTATGACGATGATGATGACTGCAAATTAAATGCGCATCGACCAAACCCTGACCCTATCGCACTGCGCATCACACCACTCAAGGGACGCCTCGCACGAAGATCGCAGGTGCTCCTCTTTCATGCCATGGCATTCTACATTGGGCACCGGCTGGCCGCGGCGACTGTCGCGCGCGGCTGCCTGGCGCGCGCGCGCGCCATCTCGCTGACCACGGGCATGCAGGTGGGCCGCTGAGGACGCCCCGCCATGGTTGCCTGCTTGGGCCCGAGGAAACGCTTTTGAAAGTCAAACACTCTGCATGGGAGGGCGAAAGAAGTATGAGCATCAAGTGCTTACTGCTGCTGCGTGTGGAACGGCCCGACTTGGTCCTTTGCTAAGCGCTGCGGGTCGCGGCAGTCCGGGCTGCTGGGGCTGCTGCTGGCGGCGCGCTTCTTCAAGGACCCGCTGGTCTGCCTGCCGGCGGGCCTGTCGACCATCGTCATGACGCTGAGCGGCTTTGGGCTGGTGGTGTACTGGGGCGCGGCGGACCGCCGGCGGCCGCGCCCGGTAGCCGCAGCCACGCCCCGTTTATAGCTGCTTGTCCGGCGTGCCTTGTTTTTACTGTGCTAGCTACCGTTTTGTACCACTAGAGAAGGCTGCGGAGGAGGTGCAGGAGCTGGCAGGAGCGCATATCACGCGACAGGGACCGCATGTCATAGCTCCATGCAGTTTGTGCTCTGGCTTAGAGCATGCCCCTACACTAAGAGAAAAGAAGGCAAATTTCCGGGGGGCTCCGAGCATATCCGAGCGGACCCGCTTTTCTGATTAGTTCTGGGCTCCTCCAGCGACCTCCGACGTTTCCCCCACCAGCGGCTCTGACGAGCTCCAAACATGCTCTGAGATGGGTGCGCCTTCCAGACGGCTCCGTGTGCTCTATGGGGGCTCCGAGCAGCTGCAGCGCTTCCAGGGCAGAACTTCTGCCGCAGAAGCAGCTGCGCAGCTGCGCAGGCTGGCTAGCCATAATAACGGTCCAGCGCAACTTGGGACAGGGCCTGCTGCCGCGCGGTGGGCGCATGCACGTGTTTGTACACCCTGAGGATGGGCCTGTGCTCCCACCTCAGTGGACGAAGTGATCTTGAACGTGCAGCATGCACTGACAGCCGGGAGGAGTGGAAAGCATGGCCCGCTTCTGCGGCAAGGCCTGGCAGGAGAGCGCGGACAAGCGCACCGAGAGGACGCTTGTCTCAAGTGCCAGCTGCTGGGCCCGGCTGCGCCCGCGCAGTACGCACCTGCGCTGGGTAACAACGGCGACCGCGTCAGCGCCGGGGCTTCCAGCGCTGCTGTACCACCGCAGACGGAGAGCGTCTACCAAGTGAAGCCGGAGGTGCGGTACTTGCGACCGCTGGCACGCGCGTCACTTGCCATGACTTGTGTTGTTACCCAGCACTTTTCAAATTGCTGCAGCATTCTGACACAGCTGTGTCTGCTGTCGAAACACATCTCGCGTGCACAACCCCCTCAGTATAGCGCTTGTGCTTGCCAGTGCGAGGAGGCTGCACAGCCAGCATGCACTGGAGATCTCACTAGGTCGCGTCGGAAGGCTGCCGTCAGCGCCTGCGCAGGCAGTGCGCTGAGGCACCTACTGACGCCTGGCACACTCTGCGCACAGCCGCTGCCCCACAACAGGAAGTTTGCGCCCCGCGTGACAGACGAGTTCGGGAGGAATATGGGCACAATGTCGGACAGGCCAGTGCCCAGGGCATCTTCAGGCGCGCCTCGCAGCAAACGGCGCCTGGCGACCCGCGCGGGCCGGGCTTCATCTATTCGTGCCTATCAAAGTGCGTACTTGGCTGTTAGTGCTTATGAATCAGCATGAATGGTACGCCAACACCCTGCTCCTTGAAGCTTTTGCGGATATTGGCTGGCGCCAAGACGCAGCGGCAGCTGTAGTGTGAAGGTGCATGGCTGTGCAGGCAGCCAGTGTTTGGCAAGCGCTGACTGCAGTTGCTCTTGCTTGGTGCAGGGCGGGCAGCTGCTGCTAAACATCGGCGCGGGCACCGCAAAGCGGCTGCGCCCGCCGCCAGCGACCATACCGGTTCCGGTGCAGACTTGCGCCGTGCATGACACGCGGTGCGCCTCATGGGCACCTGCGGCAAGAGCCCGTGCAAGTGAGGGCGGCGCCCATGCTTGCAAGGCATACTTGATTGTGCGCGTGTGCCTGCTGCCATTGTCCGCCACTGTGTCTGGGGAGGACGAGCTGCTTACGAGCTCCTTGCGCAGGTGAGAAGGCGCGCCACCTCTGTCATGCCAGCCACCATTGTATTGCATGCATGCCATATGGTGACCGTTGAGTGTGCACGGCGGCAGGCTTGTGTGGTCTACGACGATTGCGCGCCACAAGGCTGAGGAGCTTGCAACTGCTCAGGGGAATAATGCGCGCCACAAGGCTGCCAAGGCGGCCGCCAAACAGGCCGCCCTGCACAAGCCTGCAGTCGCGCCTGCCCACTGGCGGCAGCGACCACTGAAGCGGCCGTATGACCACCTCGCGGCATCGCGCGCTACCTGAGGAGGCTGCCGCCACTCACATTGCCGCCCTCGCCGCTGACCATGCCGAGAGAAGGGCTGCCTCCATGCAGCCCTCGCTGACCACTCTTGGGACCCGGGTCAAGGACGACGGCAGCAGCGTGCAGGAGCCAGACCAGCTCGAGGTGCTGTCAAAGAAGACCAACTTGCTGGCGCCTGGCCGCGCTGCCGAGCTGGAGGCGGCGCCTGGCAGCACACCGAAGCGCGGTGCGCGAACTCTACCTTGGCATGTATGGCCTGCCTGGCGCTGCGCACGGAAGGGATAGGCAGTCCAGTGACACAGTACGTCTGCGGGCACAGGCGCGCGCTCTGCAGCTGGACAGAAGCGAAACCATGGTGTTGTGGAGCACTGCGAGGCGGGGACCCGCCATCGCGGGGCCTCAGGTGAGCAGGCGCCGTCGCGGGGCCTCCTCTCCAACCTGGCCCGGACTTGGTTGGCCTGACAGGCTGCGCCTGGCTGGGGAGCCCTTGCCCGGTCTGTGGCCACCGCTGCACAGGGTGCAAGCAAGGTGTTTTGTGCGCCCGTTATTGGCGCGGCACGCGCGTGCCCTGAGGGCTGTAGGACTACTTGCCTGGCTCAACTGGGGGAAATCCCACACGTCTAGGTCTAGACATACCCAGGAGCTGTGGACGGCGCCAAGCCCGCGTGCATAGTCCCAGTGTACAAGGGAACGTTGACACTCAGCGGGCTTGGGAAGTAGCTCTTGCTGGCACAGTGAAGGGTACAGGTATATATAGAGGTGCGCCAAGTATAAATGGGCACGCCTGAGTGGGCGACAGTGTGTTTGCCTGCGCGCGTGCCTGCGGCTATGCCAGCAAGGCACATATGGCTGTCACGGCTGCGGCCTGTAAGAGATGCCGTGTAGTACCCACTGGTGTGTGCTCCGAGCAGCATCCAACCACTTCCAGAACAGGCACCTAACTGCTGCTCCGAAGAGTTCTGGGCGACCTCCGTCCAGCGCAGTTCCAAGCAGTTCCGGCACGATTCTACGAGTCCAAAACGGTTTTAGGAACTTTGCGCTCGGATGTCCTCAGAACCGACCGGAAATGGGCCTTAATTATTCACAGTGCTATATAGGCTCCCTGTAATGAAGGCTTTCTTCCCAAAAACTTTCCAGCACTCCGATATACAGCACCAAGCAACCGCTGTCGCCATGCCCTTCGCATCAGCAGCCAGCCTGTCTGGCAGCAGGGCCACTCACCACTCATGCAAGCCGTTCACGCACGCTCGCCAGCCTGTCCGCCCGCTCCGTGCGCGGCAGATGGTCAGGGCAGGCCTGTTCGACTTTCTCCCCGGGGGCGGGGGCGGCCGCGCGTCGCCGCGCGCGAAGCAGCTGGTGGATGAGCTGATTGCCAAGGCATCACCGACAGCCGGGGGAGCGCGAGCGTCCTCCTCCGTCCGGGAGGAAATTCAGGAGCTGGTGCGCTTCTGTTGAGCTTCTGTCGAGAGGCGGGGGGCGTCGTCACGTCCAAGTCTGAACACAAAAGCATGGGCTTCGCGGTCGCAGGTCGAGCAGCTGGCCTCCCAGGGGCCCCGGGCGCCCGTGCGCAGCCGCCTGTTCCCGGGCGCCTATGAGGTGCGCGCAGCCAGCCAGTCCTTGTGCGCTCTGTGGTTTGGTGGTGCCTGCAAGGAGGTGCTGGGCACGCGGACCCATGCAGCGCCAGGGTGACTCCTGGGCCGGGGTGGCAGGTCCTGTACTGCAGCAACCCCAGCGCGCCGGGCGGCCCCGTGCTGCGTAGCCCGCCGGGGCAGCTGCTGGCGGCGGGCCAGGAGCTTATTCAGACGCTGTCGGCCGACGGCGCCTTCCGCAACCAGGCGCGGCCGCGGGCCGGCGTGCCCCGGGCGCGCGGGCTGCCGAAAGCTGGCGCGCTCGCGCTCACAGCGCGCGCGCCCCGCAGGTAAACTTCAAGGCGCTGGGCGTCATCCCCGGCTCGACCGCCCAGGACGGCGAGTGGAAGGCGCTGGACGGGCGGCGCTACCAGGCGCGCGCCCCTGCTGCCGCATGTATATAGGGTCCCAACCCTAAATGCCAGCCCAAAGGGCCATACCCAGGACCTGCGTGTCCACCTGAGGTGGGGCGGGGCCTGCTGCTGGTGCGCTCGCCTGACAGGGGCGCCTTGTCTGCGGCCGGGCGCAGATCAGCCTGCAGTCTGGCGGGCGGGAGGTGCAGCGCGCGTTCGAGGTGCTGTACCTGGACGAGCGGCTGCGCGTGGGCCGCTTCCAGCCCGAGGACGGCCGCGAGCCGCAGCTGTTCGTCTTCCGCCGCACCGGGGCGGCGGGGGCCGAGGCCGAGGAGGAGGAGGCCGAGGTGCAGCACTGCATGCCATCTGGGCGCTCCTCTGTTGTTTCTGCTGCGCTGTTCTCAGTGCGCATGTGTCGTTGGGGCGCTCCTTTATTGTTTCTGCTGCAATTGTCCAGTGCGCATGTGTCCAGTGCGCGTGTGTCGACGGAGCTCAAGTATGTCCGTGCACACACAGCTAAATACGCGTATTGCCGAGCTGCCACACCCTGACCCGCTGCTTCACTGACAGCAGCGCGTTGCGGGGTGCAGGAGGAGGAGGCGGATGGGGAGGAGGAGGCTGCCGCGCCCGCGCGCAAGCGCGCCGCTTTCGGGTTCCTGAACAGGCAGAAGCCTGCGGCTGCTGAGGAGGAGGAAGGGGAGGGTGAGGACGGGGAGGCGGAGCCGGCTCCGAAGGCCGCACCGCGCGCGACCCAGCGGCGCGGCGGGGGCGCGCCGCTGCCGCCGCCCGCCGACGAGCCGTGCGCCCCGCGCCAGCGTCAGTGCTCATGGCAGTGTGTGGAGGACCTTGCCTGTTGTGTGTGCGCAGGAGTGCGTGGCGCGCGTGCGGGGGGCGCACGCCGTGTGACTGTCCGTGCAGCGTGCGGGCTGGCTGGCTGAGACCAGTGCGGGGCGGGCGGCAGGGCGGTCGTGCAAGAGGCGGCGGATGCGCAGGAGGATGCTCGCGACGCCGTCCGCAAGCAGCTGCAGGCGCTGACGGCCGAGTTCAGGTCTGCGCGCAGCCAGACGCGCGACGCTTCGCTGTCGATCAAGTGCGCCGCCCCCCCCCCCCGCCTGCGCAGCGTGCAGAAAGCTGGTGACCTGCATCGTACTACCAGCGCAGCAAGTATACTGCCAGCGCAGCGAGCGCTCGCGCTGCATGGTGTGAGGACACGCCAGAGACTGACACGGTGCCGCTTGCGGCAGGGAGCTGGAGCGCAGCGCGACGGCCGCCATGCGCGCGGCTGGGCCTGCCTCCAAGCTGCTGCAGCGCCTGGAGGCCGCTGCCAAGGCGACCGGCGTGCAGGCGGCGCAGGCAAACACCGCGGTGGAGCAGGCGCGGCAGCAGCTGAAGGAGGCGGTCGCCGCGCAGCGGTGCGCACCCGTGCTCGGCCTGCATGCTGTGCTGAGGCAGGCTGTTGCGGTGAAGTGCGAGCGCCAGAGTGTGTGCGGTCAGAGCTTGGGTTGTGAGGTGTGATGGCTGCCGTGCAGGGAGGCCGAACAGCGCGTGCGTCAGGCAAAGCGCTAAGGAGGTGCTCCTCAGGGAGAAAAACCAGGACTGGCTCCCACTGGCTCGCCGCCACGTGTTATGGAGGCTGTGTAAGAGCAGGAGGCAGGTGGTCTGCATGATGTCTGGAAGGGGGACTAACTGTCCTTTATTGGGTGCCTGGTGCCAATTGCGGTGACATCAGAATTGCGCTTGCCGTGACCTCTCAGACACGGACAGCACCAGTTGCACCATGCTGACGCAAGGCATGGGACTCCTGTGACATTCCTTTGGCTGCGTGCATTGGCCCTGGATCTGACTGAGCGCCTTCCTGAAACAAGCGCTGCTGCCAGCCACGCAGTATGAGCTGGTGGAATGCAGCTTTGGGAGGTAATCAGAGCAAGCATACGTGAGGTTTGCAGTGATCCAGCCTCTCTTGTGCAAGGGTATCGACTCACCACCAACTAATGAGTTGCAGGACAAGCCTCCTCGATGTACAAAGCTCCTCTGCGCAGGCTTGTTCTGGTATTGCATCAAGACAGGGGGCCTCAACACCACCTGACTTGTGACAGCATCAAAGTGCTCTGTGATCACGCTGCTGTGCAGATCCTTGCTTAAGTACACTGCTACAGCCGACACAGCTGCGCTGCATGCATGCGGCAACTAATGTCATTTTGCTACAAACCCTCGCTCTTGCAGACACTCACTCACCAGCAGGGTTGCAGGCCGAGGTCGCGCACAGCCTGCGCGGCCGCGTTGTGCCCCGCGCAGCCCACCACGCTGCCCGCTGGATGGCAGCCTGCGCGCGCATGTCTGTTCTTGTGAGCCTGCTGGGGCGCGGGGTGCGGACGCAGCAGCAGCTGAGCACAGCAGAGCGCGTGCGGTACTGGTACCGTCGTGGGATACGGTCACCGTAACACAGTGATGCGCTTGTCTGGGTCGCACATGCTTCAATTGAGGTATGACGCGCTAGCATGTGCAGAGCGCGGACAGCAGGTCAAGGACAATCGCATACAGAGGCAGACCGCAGAGGATTTTGTCAAACAGCCATGGCAGCACACCGCCCCGCGCGCACCGGCCGAGGCGGAGTACAGGCCGGGCACGGGCGTGGCGCAGGGGAAGCGCTCGTCAAAGCCGAAAGAGTTGTCGATGTGGTGGATGTGCCCTGCCTTGATGCCAAAATGGCTGGCGATCTTGGGCGGCGTAAGCGTGAAGGTGTCCGCCACCTGGTGCAGAGCGCTGCAGGCCTCGCATGCGGAGCGTCTCTGTGGGGCGTAAAAATGCCTAGGAAACTGCAAGGCACACATGAACTGCCGCCGCAAAGCCCGTACGCCTGCGACCAGGACTCTTTAGGTACGCTCCAATCACAGAGCATGCAAGTCGCTGTCACACCTACCACGGGCTGAAAGGACGGGAGGGCTGCATGGCCGTGTGTGGAGGGAGGGAGGGCAGAGGGGCGCGGCGCGGGCGCGGGGCGGTGCGCGCCAGGTTGGACGTCCCGGGCGCAAAGCGGTCGCAGATGGACAGCAGGTGCCGCACGTACGGCGCCTCAGCCGTCTCCCAGCTGCCGCTGGCCAGCGTGTGCGGCACCTGCGCGCGCGCACAGGTGGAGCCGGGCTGCCGCGCGGGGCTGAGGGGCGCCCTCGACCTGCTTTGTAGGCCTGCAGCACTGGCTTGCATGGCTGGCCTGCACTGCTGGCCCGCACTGCCGCCCCGCCTGGCCGCTCTGCTTTGCTGCCGCGCTTCGCCGTCCTACTTTGCCGCCCTGCTCGGCCTCGGCCTGCATTGCGGCCCTACTGCGCCCCCGGAGCCCTAAAGCGGCTGTGGGAGGTTGCACGACAACAAGCCTTAACCAAAGGGCCTTCATCATCATCATCATCTTGCACCTCGCGGGGTTTGACGCGAGCGCACGTCACGCCACGCAGCATGCCAGATTATTGAATGAGGGCAGAGCGTATCATTGGGTGCGGCAGAGGGGCAGACAATGCTTGCAGCTCCATACAAATATGCTCTACTCCTCTACTGAAATAGCTACAAACTGATATCTCGTATTCTCTTGTCTGCATCAAGCACGCAAGCGCACCCACTGCACGAAGAGCGCGGAGTTGTGGTGGCCGCCCGTGTCCTGCAACGAGCCGTCCACGGTGGTGTGGATGTACCTGCACGCACGGTCCGGACTATGACCGCATGCGCGCCCTGCAGCACTGCAGGCTGCCGCCGCTGGCAGGACTTATGCGTCAGCCCACTGGTGCAGCTGCACAGTTGCGTCCTGGGTTGCAAGCCCGTCTCACCCAGCGGCCTGTCCATGAGGAACCACAAACATGTGGACTCGCTGCAAAGCATGTGCCGATGACCGACCCGGAACATGCGGGCTCGCTGGCGCCAAGCGCAGTCAGCGCAGGACAACGGGCCCGAGGCGCGCGCCACTCGATGGCGGGGAAGTCGGGCAGGCGGCCGGCCTGCGCGTCCGCAAAGCCGGCGGAGAGCGCGGGCAGCACGTCGCGCTCGTCCGGCAGCAGGTGGATGGTGGTGCGGTGCTGGCCCGCCGGCTCCGGCAGGCAGCGGAAGCGCGGCAGCCCCGTCAGCGCCATGTTGACCTGTGCGGCGCCGCGCCTTGGCTGCCAGGGCTAGGGTGAGGGTTAGGGTGCAAAAGCAAGCGGAAGCGATGTCGTGTACACGGAGCGGTGCAGTGAGTCACTGCTGCGCGTGCATCCCGTGCAGCGCCGCACGCGCACGCGCGCGCCAGTTCTGCGCATGCGGCACGGGCATTGGAGCCGGCGCGAAGCCGGGAGCGCGCCTTCAGCGTGGTGCCGTCGCGGCGCATGGCGTCCAGGCGCTGGTTGAGATCCGCGCCAAAGTGCTGCGCGCCCACCAGCTCGCGCAGCCGGAACGGGTCCAGGTTCCCGACGACCACCTTGGCCTCAACCTGCAGCCCGCCGCGGCGTCCCCTTTGGCGGCGCGCGCCGAACGCTCATGCGGTGGGTCTCAAACGGTGCTGATTTGGTGGTGGTCCGTCTGTTGCTCGCATCGCTTCGGCATGATGCAAGGTCACACGGGCAATCTGTGTCACAAGCACAACTGTAAGCAGCTACGCATCTGAGAAAGTGCAAGACAAGGCTGAGACGGCGCTGGCGTGTGCATGGGGGAGCGCGAGAATCGAGCGCGCCTCTTCGCCGCCGGCGAGGCGCACGCCCCGCGCGGCGCCGTCCGGCCCCACCAGCACCGCCTCCACGGGCCGCCCGGTCTCGATGCGCGCGCCCTCCCGCAGCGCCGCCTGGCGCGCGCGCGCGCGCCGCCCTCACAGGCGCCGCCGGGCGCGGGCGTGCCTGCCGGCGCGCCCGCTGCCTGCAATTGCCACCCGGGCCGGCACGCCCGCGCGTGCCCCAACATCGGACAGGGGGTGGCACCTGCGCCAGCTGGCTGCTGACGGTGCCCATGCCGCCGCGGACCACCATCCAGGTCCCCTCCGCGCCCGGCAGGCGGCACTGGCGCGCGCCCCGACACGGCGCTGTCAAGATTCTCTAGACCGCGACACATTTGTGCAACCATGGGGACACGCAGCGCTGGCTGCGCGCTTGCAAGCGCAGGGCGTCCTTCTCGCCGCCCATGGCACGATGCGGCCGGGTAACACAGGACAGGGGGCAGACAACCCAAGCGCGCACCATGTTGTGGCACAGGAAGTTCAGGCCGGAGCCCGGCATGTCCCAGGTCGCGGTCAGGCCGGACACGCCGTCCGTGACGGCGTACATGGCGCGCAGCAGGTCGCTGCGGAAGCCAAAGCGCTGTAGGTAGTCCGCCACCGGCCGCCTGCACAGGTCCACGAACACCTGCGCGCCCGCATGCGCGGCCCTAAGCGTGCACATCCGATGCTGCCAGATTATTGCATGCAGCGCAGCTGCGGCCCGCGCTGCATGCATGCTTTTCTGCCGACCCGCCATGCGCTCACAGGCGACGCCCGACATGCAGCACGGCTGCAGCGGGCGCAGTTGCACGCTGCCGCGCGGCGCCGCTCGGCCGGCTGTGCTGCATAAATCATCGGCAGGCATACATGAGCAGGCCTGCGACGCCGACAGCGCCGCGCGGCGCGCCTGCCGCAGCTGAGGTCGCACGTAGCGCTCCGCGGTGGCCTCCACAGACAGCGGCGCGCGCAGCCATGTGGGAGCTATGTCGTCCCGCAGCTGCCGCAGCTCTGCCTGAGCCAAAGGCACATGCTTAAGCAGGCTGGCCCGCACGCGGCAGCCTCATCGGCCGGCGCCGGCGGCAGGCGCAGATTTGGCGCACCTGCAGGCGCTGGTCAGCGCGCCAGTCCTCCTCTGAGAAGAACTTTGCAAACTGCTGCCGCAGCGCGGTGGAGTCGGAGCCGAACAGGAGGTACCGTTCTCCTGCGCGCGCTGGGCAAGCGTCACGACCGCGCCCGGCTCGGGGCAGGGGCCAGCGCGCCGGGCAGGGCGCGCCTGTGGTGGGCAGGAAGTACCAGGGGTCGCGCCGCAGCAGCGGGAGCTGAATGCCCAGGATGCGGAGCA
>JAABUH010004889.1_pt1 | contig 10679 bp, 16 predicted proteins | sample 5559121 | NCBI WGS metagenome assembly JAABUH01 (sample SAMN10711871, study PRJNA513364) | rock metagenome | isolation source: Antarctica rocks | place: Antarctica: Victoria Land, Battleship Promontory nord | collected 2015-12-28 | reverse complement strand
CAAGCAGTGCCTCCGCCTTGCTAGCCAGCTCAGCCTGCAGGCTGCTTGCCAGCTTCTCATGCTCGGTTGCGGCCTGCTCGTGCTCGAGCAGGCGCCTTGCACGGCCTGCTGCATCTGTCTCCAGGTCAGACACCTAAGCGCACGGCAGCCAATGTTGACTTTGCATCGAGCACCTGACAGGTCAGCTGAATCGTGCAATGTGCATCACACATGCATGAATGTTGGGAGCACTGTCTATGAACATGCCTTGGTCTGCAAGGTGTCCAGCTGCTGGTTTGCGTTCACGGCATCCTGCTTTGCTGCAGAAAGCGCCTTGTTGAGCTCAGCCATGTCCGCTTCATGCGCGGCGGCCTCGCTCTTGGCGTTGGCAGAAGCCTCTTCCAGGCTCTTGGCGCGCGCATGCAGCTGCTCTTGCACGGACCTCAGCGCCTGCTGATGCGTGGCCGCCTGCTCATCGGCCTGAGCCTGCATGCCGTGATTATTCTTAGACCTCGACTTACTGCAATGCACAACCCATGCGCATGTTCTGCATGCAGTAGGCCGCTGCCAATCCATGCAAGCCGGACCTGAGCATCCACCAGCTTCTGGTCAGACACCACCAGCTTGCGCTCCATGACCTGGATCTTCTCCAGTTGCTCCTGAGTTGCACACAAGCAGTACCTGTCAGCTCACATGCACCTGACATGCATGCACAGCACACTGGCATGCAAGCACAGCACATGTGCGCGAGCAAGGCCGTTCACTTACCTCGCATAAGCGAAGGCGCTGCACAAAGGCATCACCCAGCTTCTCCTCGCGTTCGCAAACTTAACACACGTGCGGAGTGAGTTGTGACATGGCGACACCCTCAAGCATGTTCATATGAGCTAGAACGCCAGGCAGTCGAAGACGACAAGCAGGCGCACTGGTGTTCTGGTTGTTCTTCAGCTTGGTCAGAGTACCCAGGATCATGTCGTGCTGGTCCTTGAAGCGCTGCATGTCGGCCCCTACAGCCTCGACCTGCGCTTCATAGTTCTTGACAGTGGCACGGAGCTCCTCAACAGTGCGCTGCTCGGAGCTGCACTGCGCCTCAAACTTCTCGGCAAGCTGCTTGTGTTCCTCCGCCTGGCGCTTCTGCAGCAACATACACGCGCCTTTCATGACCAAACTGTTAAGAGCCAGAGCTAAACAGAGCACTTTTTAGCGTTGAACACATATCGCACGTATTTCTCTGTCTCAAGCTTGGAGGTCTGGTGCTCCTCGATAAACTTGTCTGCACAACAACAGACTCCTCAGCTCATGCTTGACTTCAGTGCTCAGCAGGCAACTTTAATCAAGCAAGTGCGCTGCACAGTGCTTCAGCTCGCGCACCGGCTGTCCTCTTCAGGCTCTCAGACACTTGAGCAACCGCCTGGACCGGTGTGCGTGGTTGCAGCAGGCCTGCATGCTGCGTTGCCGTGGAAATCATTGCGCAAGCTATCACTGTGGCAGTCGCTTTACGGTGACACTTACAGTTGGAGCCCCTGAGCCAGGGCAGGCAGCTGAGCAACCCTCACCAGCAGCCTCTTGGGTGATACACACATGCAGAGTGGTTGACAGACGAACAATGCAGGTGCTCACATCAGGAGGAGCTTCTCTGAAGCTCCTCCTGATGCTAGGGCTTGACAGGTTCACAGGACATTTTGCTTGACGGCAGCAAGCATGCAGTGCATGTTCACATGTCCCATACTGTATGGGCCATACATTCACTTGTGCATTCCTTCATTCATACACGCTGTTCCGGCTGGCAAGTCTGGTAAATCAGTCCATGCCACAGAACTCCTCCCCTTCAGGCTCCGCCTCCACCTTGTTTGGTTCGTCGGCTTTGACCTGCATGACGCACACAGGCTCTCACTTGTATGAAGGTACCAGGCGGCCTACTCAGTCCCTTTGGTATCAGTATGTGGCAGCGCACCTCTTGCTGTTCTCCATTGTTCTCCTTCAGGAACGCTACTGCGGCGTCTGCATCGACGCTGACGCCAGCGTCCTCCTCTTTGCTGATGAGCGTGATGCCCTCAGCAACCACACGCCGCCAGAAGCCGCTGTACTGAGACTCCGGGCTGCAGTGCTGCGCTAGCTCCTCCAGGAAGGTGTTGAAGTCGCCGCCGCGGCCGAGGCGCACGCTGGCGCCGCGCATCGCCCGCACGCCCCGCATGGCCTTGTCGTAGTTCCTGGCAGCAGAGGCATGTGCTGCATTGTGAGCCCATGCTGACAAGGACATGCCTGCTTCCTTGCTAGCCATGTCGACTCACTGCTTCTTGCTCGAAGTTCTGTGTCTCAAGCACAGTCTCGAGCAGTCTCTGGTGCACCGCCTCTTTGCAGGTATTATGCCAAAAGTGCTCTGCGCAACCAGCAAAGAGCAAAAATATTCCAAAAGAGGGCAGTGATCGCACCGATCCAGGATGCTGGTGTCAATCAGGCCCAGGACCACCGGCGGCAGCTGGCGGAAGGCCTCGTCCGCGCGGCCGTGCTGCAGCAGCGCCTCAAAGTCCTGGTCGGGCACGATCGTGCCGACTGCCTCCACGCGCGAGCGCGGGGCGGCCGTGGTGTCCAGGTCCAGGCTCGCCTCGGCCGCTCCCCCGTCGACGGCCATCGGCTCCAGGACCTGCCCGGCCGCGCCGGCCTCCCCAGCCACTTGCCCAGGCTGTCCCTTTGCGACCTGCAGTGCATGGCAGGGGATCAGTCGGTGCTACGCATGGCACATGCTCCTGCTGCTACATCTGCACACTCTGCTGCACACATGCAAAGCGGACATCCGCAACAGCAGCTCATGCAGGCACACCAGCGCGAGCCCAATCTGTATGACGTGGGGGGCCGATCATGCGAGTGTTGAAGCACATCATGGACAGCTTGCTGCCCTGATGTGGTCAAGCGATGATCACAAACCTGACACAGAGGTTGTGCACTCCACACGCGATCATTTCCTTGAAATGGCATGCACTGACACAGATGGAGCCGCAAAACAAAAGAGAACAAAGCGCACCCTCCTCAGCCAGCACTGCCCCAGACCTGACAGAGAGCCTGTGGCAGCAACATAGAGCGCGGGACGTACCGGCATGGTCATAGCAAAGTGGCCGGCGGCGCCCTGCACGGCCTCCTGCGCGGCCGGCATGAGCTCCCAGCGCGGCTCCAGCACGCTGGTTACCCAGGGGTCCTCCTCCGGCGGCGGCACGGGCGCCTCGGCATCCACCTGCAGCGTGGCCAGGTGGTGGCAGGCGCGGTGCAGCACCGGGTTGACGGTCTCCTCGGGCCGCAGGCGCTCCCAGCCGCCTGCACGCACGCAGGCTGTGATGCAGGGCCTCCTACCACCCCTCAGCGCACTAGTGAACTCGTGCATGCAAGCCTGCACTTTGACGCAGGGCCCGCTACCACCCCTTAGCGCGCGAGCAACAAGGTCTATGCAAGCCTGCACCTTGATCGAGGACTTGCACAGGCATGCAAGATGTGGCAGTTCGTGGGAATACTGCTGAGCATGCTGGTGAGGCAGGCCTGTTACCTTGTCGCGGCAGTTACACAAGGCGGCACGAGCGGGGCGGACAGGGGCGGCAGCCACCTGCGGTCAGGTCCATGGCGGCGACCAGGGCGTCCATGGCGTCCAGCTGCGCGGCGCTGACCGGCTGCGGCAGCGCGTCGAAGCTGCCAAACTCGGCGCTGCGCACGTCCTCGCGGTAGGGCAGCTGCGCCGGTCAAGACAGCGGCTTGCATGCGCTTCCCTTCACTGTTGCTCAAAATGCTGGTCGCCCGCTGCACAGAGCAGTAGACAGGTTGCAGCTGATCAGGCAGCCGAAGCGCCTGCAAGTCGGCGCGCTGCATGGCCGTGGCGGGCAATGCAGCTGCCAAAACAGCGCCAGTCAGTACATGCTAGTGACGCGCCTTGATCAGGGCCAATCCGTCAGGGCTGTTGTCTGTAGCCAGCAAAGGCATGGCGGCGCAGATGTGGACGGGCTCAGCCTTGACCTGCTCCCCAAGCGCCCTGTTGGCTTTCAGCTGGCAAAGTCGTACCAACTCTTGTGGCATTGTCAATAACAACTAACAGGAAGTGCATCATAAGGATAGCACACTCGTTCAGCGCCAAATGGTATTTGCTGTTGCATGTCTGAATGCCGTTGTGTGACACGACATGCAGTGTATACGACAAAGCACTTCTTTCCCCAGGTATATAAAGCCTGCCAGCAGTGCAGCGGCCAGCCACACAGACCAATGCGGAATGCGGCCACAGGCGCTTGCTCGCACGCACACCCCGCGCACGCTCGCATGGCGAGCGGCGCGCGCACCGAGCCGTCCAGGCGCACGAAGCGCAGGATGGCGATGTGGCCGAGGCGCGCCAGCGCCTGCGCCAGCGCGGACAGCGCGGGCACGGAGGGCGCGAACGCCCGGTCCGCGACCACCACCCACGCGTCCTGCGACGCGCTGCTGGAGGCGCTCGCGGGTCCATTCCTAGCGGGAGGGCCAACACTTGTCAAAGTTATATGAGGCCAAGCCACCGCTGTGCCGTGTCTGACTGGATCGTGTAGGATCAGTGACGGACGACCAGTGGTGCGCGGTATAACACAGGTCTTAGCAGCTCTGTCTTCACGCACACACATGGACCAACAGCGCGCCATGCCTCATAAAATCGCATCCGTCAGGCAAAGATGTTGCCTGCATGCAGCCGCCAACGCAACGCACCACCATGCGCTTGCGCCCTCCCCGTGCAAGTCTTTGCAGGCGTGTAAGCCAAGCACACTGGCAGGGCGCCCTGTCAAGGGGCGTGCGCGCCTTCATGCCCATCTGCAGGGGCACCCGCGCAGCCTCCACAAAGCCAAACAGCTCCAGCGCCTTGGGCCCCGGCATGTAGCCCAGGGTGCGCTTCATGTCCTCATTGAGCGGCACGACCTCCTTGCCGTACTGCGCCGCCGAGCAGTACCTGAGCTTGCTGTGCGCACATGACATTGTCTGCAAACCCAGGACAGCTTCTCCCGCAGAGCATGGCGGCCCCAGCTGGCCCCCACTCACGATGGCAGTGCGCCGCTCGCGGCGCTGCTCATGATCATGATTTCTAACCTAACCCTCTCCCTAAACCAGGTCCGCGCGGGGCGCGCCATGTAGGCGCGCGTGCGCATGTCCGGCGGCACCTCGTTGTCCGGGTCCGACTGCACCTTGTACTCCGACTCCGCCTTGACCGCGTGCGTCGAGCCCGGCGCCGAGCTGCGCTGCGAGTAGCGCGCGGGCCGCGGCCAGTCCGCCTTGAGCACCTTCTTGAACATCTGGGCGGCCGCACGCGGCTCAGCAGACCCTGGTAAGGCTTTGGGTATTTTTGCCAGGCAATGCATGGGAGTGGGCTGCTTTTTGTCCATCTGGCAGGTCACACGTGACTCAGCAGGCCATTGTACGGCTTCGATGACTTTCTCGGAGAACAATGTAGCTACTGCATGGTGCCACATGCAGGGCAGGGCATGCCGCAGGTGTGAGCACGCACTTGTGCACGACGACGCGGCTGCGGGCGGGTGCGCGCCTTGACACGGATGTGCATGCGCTTGCCCAGCGACAGCGCGCCGCCGTACGTGGGTGTCGAGGACACCTCCTTGTACCTGCATGCGCCTGCCCCTGTATGTGGAACTACTGCAACCACATGCTAAGCTTATCGATTCAAATTTAGAGTGGTGCACAGCGCCCCATGGCATCCATACTTTTGAGAGCTCATCAGGATTCACATGAGTTGGATTGCACTGCAACACCGCTCTGCAGTGCAAGAGATTCTGCTAGCGGCCCCGTACAGGCACCGCCCCACACCTAGGACTGCCACCTTGGGAGTGTGCCGCGCGTGCTCGAGGCGAGGAGCATGCAGCGCAGCAGGGCGCCCTGGGCTGCAATACATCTTAATGCAGCTACATGTTAGCTCCTAAGTTACAAATTCCCTATGATCCGGAATAGTCTGGGGCGCCGACCTGTTGAGGTGCAGCAGGTCCACCGGCTCGCGCGCGCGCCGGCGCTCGTGCCGCACGTCAGCCAGCAGCCTGTCCAGCCACTGCGTGGCGCCCGCACGATCGGCGCGCGATCAGCTATGTCAGCGGATCTGGCATCAGTGTGATGTGCCGTCTCTTGCGCATGGCACTGGTGCGCATGGCTCCTGGCAGTGCAGCGCCGCCGTTTTGCTCATACGCCCATCCGCAGTGCCCAGCGACTGCGTGCGCCCAGCATGGCAGTACTCGCTCGCATGTCCAATACTTGACACTGACTGAAGACCGAAAAATGCAGAGAGTGCAGCAAGTTGCTGCATCTCCCCACAGGACGCAGGCAGGCCTGCCCATGCTGCAATGGCATAGCCGTGAACAGGATCCTGGAGCAAGGCCGCGCAGCGCGCCGCCATGTGCAGCCGCGCGCGCCCGGCCGCACCTGCTCGTTGAACGCGCGGTCGGCTCGAGCCGCCTCGTCGGCCTCGTCGGAGGGCGCCAGGTCCAGCAGCACCACCTCCAGCATGACCTGCGGCACGGGTTGAGGCGTGTGGGTGGTCTCTGGGGCGAGAGGGGCCAAGGGCTAGGGTCAGCAAGCCTCATCCGGGGCTGTTAGGACGGTGGGGGACTGGGCAGGCCTGGCAGCTCCACCTCCAGCATGACCTGCGGCAGGTGCTAGATGTGTAGGCGGTCTGTGCATGGAGGGGGAGGGCGAGAGGGCCAGGGTCGGCGACCCTCGCCCAGCATGTCCTGCGGCATGGGCATGCTGGGCCGGGGCACAGCCTTGCAAGGGTTGGAGTAGCCTGTCTGTGCAGCCGCTTTGTCGCGCGGTACAGGTCTCGAGGGAAGGTGGTGCAAAAGCAACAGGTGTTTGCAAGCACGGCGCGAGCGCATGTAGCGATGCATGTAGATTTGGCCAGTGACTCAGCACGAGGAGGCTCCTGCGCCCGCCTGACCGGGCGGGGCCGCCCGGGGCGCACCTCGAGCTCGCGCAGCTTCGCGCCGATCGCCTCCAGGATCTCGCCCAGGTTCTCCACCTTGCTGACGCGCGCGCGCAGGTCGCTGACGAGCAGCCAGCGCGCGGGCGATCTGGCCAGCGCCGGCCGCGCGGCCTTGGCTGCGACCAGGCCATCCGCCGCCACGAGCAGCACGTCGACCCAGTCCGCGCACCCGGCGCCGGGCTGCGCGGTTGCTAGCGTGATGAGCGTGCTCTGGTCCGGGCAGCGCAGGTCCTCCGCCACCTGTGCGCCCCGGGCCGCCCGACCTGACGGCCGCGCGCCCTGCTCGTGCCGAGCCGCCAGCGCGCCTTGCACGCGCGGTGCGCGCGCTCTCTGCCGGGCTGTGCAGGGGGCGGCGCGGCAGCGAGCTCTGCTCGGCCAGCGCAGCCCCTGCGCCACGTGACGCTCGGGTGACTGGTCGTGGCGCCCTGCTCAGTGGGAAGCTGGCTGCCTCGTTTCTGCTCACATCCTGGCCCCAACTCTTTGTGGTGCACAGGCCCGCCAGAGCGCTGCCCTGCCACCTGTAGTGTGAGCCAAGTGGTGCGGGCAGCGCCCGCACGACTCTCAGCTCCGGGTCCCCGGCAGCCCGCAGAGAGTGCCGCATACCCGCTCTGTAGCAGGCGGCCCGCACCATGACGTGCAGCGCCTCCTCTGGCTCGGCGTCGTTGAGCTGGTTCTTGGTGTCTGCGACGAATGCGCGTGCTGCTCAGCCGCACACCGCCACCTCGACAGGAAGGCTCTCCAAGTCAAAGCAGTGCGCGCCTGTCGTCCCGTAGAAGATGAACGCCACCTCGTCCTTCTGCCTCTCGCCCATCTGCGGCGCGGATGTGTAAAGTGCGCGTCAGCCGGTCCCGCACGCTGTAAGCAAGAAGAGTGGAGCGTGCAATTCCACAAAGCTTGCAATTACCTTGCTGGTGAGGAAGACTGTGAGAGAGCGCCGCGCATAATCCAGTGCGCGGTGCATCGAAGCGCTCACGTCGAGCAGCACATATGTAAGCACCTGCGCTTGACCGCAGCCTGTCAGCACACTAGCACAGCGGCAGCAGCCTTCGTCCCTTGCCTGTCTTGGAAGTTTGACGGCGCTCTGCACGGCTGTCCTGGGGCGCACCTTGGACGCCATGGCAGCTCTTGACTTGGCGCGTCTTCTCACTTGCTGCCTACATGCCTGCTGTATTTATGAACTGCACACATGAATGTCTTCACCACATGCGACATGCGCGCAGGTAAAGTAGGCCTCAGGTGCATTCAGCTTCTGGGCATCTGTGCAGGGCCTGCATTCGGATGATGGGCACAGCGGGCGCAAAGCTGGTCCTTCGCTTATTTACATTTGCAGCAAAGAGCGGGATGCTGTGGAACGCAGGCGGGCCAGGGCAGCGCACACAGCAACCTCACACTGCGCCGCAGCTCCGAGCCTGGCGCCCCGCAGCACCGACATACAGCAAGCACACAGGACGGCAGCGGGGCTGGTCGCGTACGAAGAGCTGTGCACGGGCTTGGCGCACGCCCCTCCCCGGCGCACGCCCACTCCAGCCCTACACAGCACTTCCCACCATGGACCCCGGTGCACGCCCACACCAGCCTTGCAAAATCCACCACGAACCCCGGCGCACGCCCACTCCAGCCATGCACTTCTTACCACCAACACCTGGGCCCAACGACTCGGGTTGGCTGAGCACCCCGGCGCCAGGAGCGGTACGTATTTGGCGCTGGCCGGGCCATGCCCTGGCCCCCGACAATACCCGCCCTGACGCGGTTCAGCCAGCAGTGGGCGCCGGGCGCCACATGGGGCGCAAGCATTTGTCGCCCCAACACCAAACCTGCACTCCCCAGTAATTCATGATGTCCTCAAGTTCAAGCGCCCAGGCTGCACGCCCGCCCCTGGGCTATTACAGCGGAGTCACGCACAAAGCGTAGCCTTGTGAGTCACTGCAGACAGTGCCTGAGAAACAGCAGTGTGCCTGCCACACACAGCAACCCGGGACAAGTTCTTGAAACACGTCCATTTTCTGCGTACCCCAACGCGACGGGGCGCCCCCAGACTGCCCAGACCCCCAAGAGGCAGCACTGAACCAGGTGCGGCTCCCCCAAGCCAGCTGCTCGCCTCTACAAAAAGCGCCCTTCTGCCCCACAGGCTGGCTGACCAGGCCATGCAAGGCACTCGCCCGCATGGAGAGCCGGCCGTGCCGCCCCCTGCCTGACAGGGGCTTGCCTCCTTTGCTAGGCCGCATCCGTACATGCGCCCACATGGTGCGCTTTTGAGGCGTTCGGTGCTTCCGACAAGCATTTGTGCGACCCCAACCCTCCCAAGCCTCGCTCGCCCCGCTCCTTCGGCCAGCAGGCGCACAGCAGCTCTGGCCGAGCGGAAATCTGGCTGCAGCAGCGCCAGGTATGCACCCCAGCCGTCACCTTCGGCTGCCCCTGGCAACCCACAAGCAACAGCATGCGCAACGGGCTGCCCTCGACTGGGGAGACCCGCTGCCTGACCCAGTTCGTTGCCGCAACAAGCAACCGCGATGATGCAATTACCCCACATCCATGAAGTAGAACATGACCCCCCTTAAACGCCCATTGCCATCACCACCTTCCCAGAACATCCCCAGCACTCATATGACTCGAAGATATCGTGCAACATTCATGTAATTTCCCGAGCAAGATATGTTCACAGCATTGCTGACGAGCGCGGCGTGCCGCCCTCCTCGTCGAGCTCGCCGTCCTCGAGCAAGTCGCTGTCGCTCGCGGCTGCAGCCGCGGCCGACGCCACCGCCGCCGCCGCCGCCGCTGGAGCGGGCGAGGTCGGCAAGAGGCGCACGAAGCGGCCCTTGATGCGCGGCCTGGCACGGTGGCAGCGACCGTCAAACCCGTAGCCTTAATCTAGCGTGCAGCAGCCAGCGGCGCGCTTTCCAAAGCGGCCGGCTGGCACCAGCTGCATGCGCGACATTCTGATGCATAGCCTGCACAGGTATGTTGTGATTGCCACTGTCGTGATGACCAGGCTGGGTAGACTGCGCCCGCTGTAGTGTGCCCGCCCGCCGGCCTGGTACCTGCACCTGGCAAGCAGAGGGATGACACATTGGCGGCGTGCAAGCCTGCCAGACACAACCTCTTTCGGCATTCCCCAGAAGAGCACACCCGTGAGGGAGTTGGTGATGCAGCACCCCAAAGCGGAGGCGCGCACCTGTTGTCAGCGTTGACCTTACGCTTCTCGTAGCGGATGGTCTTCGCGAACAGGCGCCGGCGCTTCTTCTCCCGGTACCGCTCCAGGCACCCCGCGCGCGCGCCGGCCTCGTCTGCGGCGGGCCGGGCGCCCGGGATCAGGCTCAGCCAGGCGCGCGGGCTATGCACACGCATGCATGGCACCCGCGCTTCTGGACCCGCAGCCAGCCCAGGCGCTCCACAGCATAGGGTAGGGTAGGGTGTGTACCCTATCCTAGCCGCAGCTGATTGCAGTGGCGCGTGGCACGGCCGCAAGCTTGCACGTCTGCGTTTGCCGGGCAGCAGGCGCAAAGCGCCCCCAGCCCGCCATGCACCCCGGTCAGTACAGAGGGCGACCCCGGGGTCGCGCCATGTGCGCCGGCAGGTGCTTGCCGCCCGCCAGACACGCCTGCGCTGCCCTCCTCGCCCAACGGCGCGGCGCCGCCGCCGCCGCCGCCGCGCGTGCGGAATGCGGGAGCGCCGCAGGCGGCGTTGCGCGGCGACGCGCCCTCGCACGCTGCGCCGGCGCGTCCAGGGC
>JAABUH010004888.1_pt1 | contig 10681 bp, 20 predicted proteins | sample 5559121 | NCBI WGS metagenome assembly JAABUH01 (sample SAMN10711871, study PRJNA513364) | rock metagenome | isolation source: Antarctica rocks | place: Antarctica: Victoria Land, Battleship Promontory nord | collected 2015-12-28 | reverse complement strand
CGCCCGCTCCCCCCACGCGCCAGCGCCCGCGGCGCCCTGCCGATCGCGCCCCGACGTCCTTCCAAGCCTGCGCGGGCGCCGCGCGCGCGCCCTGCCACTACCCCCTGCAGCGAGCGGCAGCCTGACAAAAGCTAAGGGCATCCTGATGAACCCCTGACTTCAGCGCAGATCATGACGGTGGATGAGGCCAAGGTGTTCTACCCGCTGTTCGGCCTGGGCGCCAACGTGGCGCTCATCTTCTCCGGCCGCGCCGTCAAGTACTTCTCGCAGGCGCGCCCGGCCGCCGCCGCCAGGCGCCGGCGGCCTGAGGGCAGGGCTCCTGCTGGCCTGCTGGTGCCCTGAGGACGCGCTCCTGCTGGTCTGCCGATGTCCTGAGGGCGCGCTCCTGCTGGTCTGCCTCGTACTTTTGGGCGGAGTGCACACTCAAGGGTGGCGCACGCCGCGGCGTGCGCGCTGCAACCAGCGAGCGCGTGCGTGCTCCGCGCCTGGCGCGCGCGCGGCGCTGAGCGCCGGCGGCGCGCGGCGCGCAGATCCGCTCGCGGCTGCCGGCAGGCGTGGACGGCTGGGGCTACTCGCTGCGCGGCATGATGGGCATGGTGGTCGTGGGCGGCCTGCTCATCACGCTCACCTACTTCTTCATGCAGCGCAAGGTCGTACCCAAGGTGATGGCGCTGCAGAAGGTGCGGCGCCCGCTCGCGCACCCACTCCGCCCTCCGGCGCCGGGCCGCGGTGCACATTGCTGGGGTGGCTACAGGGAGATGCAGGGTTACACCTCGCGCGGTCGCTGCATGGGTGTGAGTGCGGCGGTTGCTGGCGGTTGCCGGGCGCCTGCAGCTGCGGGGCGAGGCCGGCGGGCGAGCGCGCGGCGCGCGGGCGCGGCGCAGGTGGGCCAGATCAAGAAGAAGAAGAAGAAGCAGAAGCTGGGCACCGGCGAGAGCCTGTCCTTCCTGGCCAAGTCGCCCTACATCCGCGACCTGGCCACCCTGGTGCGCGCGCTGCCGGCGACCCCGCCCGGCGCGTGCGCGCACCGCGCAGCAGGCGCCCGCTGGGTCCCGAAAGGGAGACCGTGTCCGTGACCGTGAAAGAGCAGTGGCTTGTGCCGGGCAATGGCTGTCTTTCCCTGGGCGATGCGAGTGAGGCAGGCTCAGCCGCGCCCACCGCATCGCTCGGCCAGCGCAGCCTGCCGCGGCGCGGCACCCGGGCGCGCGCGTGCCGCCTTGCTGATGGGGCGGCACGCCTGCGCGCTTGCGCGCAGGTGGTCGCGTATGGCATCAGCATCAACCTGGTGGAGGTCACGTGGAAGAGCAAGATCAAGGCGCAGTTCCCCAACCCCAACGACTACTCCGCGTTCATGGGCGACTTCTCGTCCGCGACCGGCGCCGTCACGTTCATCATGATGCTGCTGTCGCGCTTCATCTTCCGCAAGGCGCGCGCGCGCGCGCCCGCCGCCGCCGCCGCCGCTGCGGCCCCGGGCGCGGGAAGACGAGTCCGTCGCGCGTGCGCCAGGGGGCGCTGCTGTTTTTGCGTCACGCATGCCCGGGGCGCCGCGCTCGTGCAGCATGCTGACCCTGCCCGAGGCGCTCGCCGAGGCGCGCGAGGCGCGGGGCTGACGCGCGCGCGGGCGCGGCGCAGTACGGGTGGGGCGTCGCGGCCATCATCACGCCGACGGTGCTGCTGATCACGGGCGTGGCGTTCTTCGCGCTGGTGCTGGGCTCGGGGCCGCTCACGCCCGCGCTGGCCAGCATCGGCCTCACGCCGCTCATGGCCGCCGTGCTGGCGCGCCCCCCCCGCGAGCCGCCCTCCCGAAACAGCCTCCCAGTGCATTTATGTGTGCGAGCCGTGCTGCCTGACCAACAGTACACAGGGCTGTGCAGCTTTATCTTCATGAGCTGGTATGAGCTGGCAAGGGCACTCTTCCTGTCGCGAGTACAAGTCCTTCGCGGCGCTCGTCAACATGCAGGGGGCTACAGGGTTGGGAGGTGTCCGCCAGGCGGCCGCGGGCCGCCCGCGCGCTGACCGGTCGCGGCTGCGACGCCGCGCGCACAGGTGGGCGCCGCGCAGAACGTGTTCAGCAAGAGCTCCAAGTACTCGCTGTTCGACCCGTGCAAGGAGATGGCATACATCCCGCTGGACGAGGAGACGCAGCTCAAGGCGCGCCGCCGGGTCCCACCCTTTCTACAAACTCGATGCTGTGGCAGCCGTGCCTGTGTGTGGGCTTGATGCTGCTTATCAAGATCGGGACGCACCCTTGGCTGGCAAAGTTGGAGCATGTGCACTTTATATCAGATGCTCACAAGCAGGGTTGTCCTGGCAGTGGCCTGACGAGCAGGGGAGGCATGCACGTTCAGAGATGATGTATGTGGGTTACACGTATATGTCATACATATAGGCAGATGGGCGGGCCAGGAGCAGCTCCTACTGAGACAGCCGCCCGGCGAACCGCCCGCCTGACGCATGCGCGCATGTGGGCGCAGGGCAAGGCGGCCATTGACGTAGTGTGCAACCCGCTCGGCAAGTCCGGCGGCTCGGCCATCCAGCAGCTGATGATCATCGGCTTCGGCTCGCTCGCGGCGTCCACGCCCTACCTGGGCGTCATCCTGCTGATCGTCGTGCTCGCCTGGCTCGCCGCCGCCAGCTCCCTGAACAAGCAGGCGCGCAGCGGCACCCATCGCGTGAAGAACCCTCCTGACTCTTTCTGAATGGGTTTGCATGCCTAAACGTGAATGTCACCTGCTGGTGCTTGCTTGGCTCGCGGATGCCAGCACCATGGGCAGACGCGCCCGGCCGCTCCAGCACCTGCGGCACGGAAGCCGGCCGATTACGCTGGCGCCACCCCTTGCAGGCTTGGGTCTTCGCCGCTGCTAGCTAGGCAGTGTGCGTCCCGCTGTCCTGCTAGCAATCGCTGACGGCCAGGCTGACATGCTGCGGCCGCGCCGGTCTGGGTATTTGCTGCTGCTAGCTCCTGCTGTATGCGCAGCGCGCGCCCCGCCGCCCTGCCAGCCGCCGCCGGACGCCGGGCCGGCCTGCTGAGCCAACCCTACCATATACCCTAAACATAGGGTGAGCGGCGGCCGCGCCGGCGCGCAGTTCACGGAGCTGGAGCAGAAGGAGCAGCTGGCCAAGCTTGCGAGCGCGCGGGAGGCGCTGGCGACCGCCGGCACGAAGAAGTTCAAGTTTGTGTCGGGCGTCAACGATCAGGCGCGGGCGCAGCCCTGGCAGGGTTTTTGCGACCGGCACATGCGCGGCGCCGGCGCCGCGCCTGCAGCGCCGGGCCCGCAACCTTGCTGAGCCGCCGATCAGCCTGGGGCCGCCGGCCGATGTGGCGCCGCCTGGCCGTGTGGCTGCGCCTGTGCATCACTTGGCGGACGACCCCGTGCCTGCTGCGCGCGAGGCGGGGGCGGCGCGCTCACGGGCGCACGCGCACGCAGGGTTTCATCGAGGGCCGCTACGTGCCGCTGGAGGCGGGCGAGAACGTGACCGCCAGCATGGACGTCATCGAGGCCGACTCGGCCGAGGCGGCCGCCACGATGTCCGCCGGCCGCGGCGCCAAGTAGGGCGCCGCGCGGCGCACAGGGGGCCCCGCTGCATGTCAGGTTCTTCAGCCTGCAGCGATCGGGCAAATGTTGGGAGGGAGGGGGGTCATGCGCATGCGGAGCTCCTGCGCCTGGCGGATGGCTGCACAGCAGGCGCGCCGCATGGGGCGCGGGGCTGCCATGCTTGCCGCCGGGCGCGCCCCGCTGGGGCGCTTGGCAGGGAGTGTGACGGCGTGGGTGGCAGGTCCTCACCCGCTCTGGGAAGGTGAGGCACCAGGGCGTCGCATTGACCGTTTTAAACAGGGGAAGTATGCCCTCAGGCGGGCTCGGAGGCCAAGCCCTGTTCCCCACCTAGACGGGGTCGCAACGGCTGTACATGCTAGGGCCAATCTAGGACAAATGTGCGCCTTAATAGTCCAGGGGAAGGGGGTGTGGTGTTTTGCAACTATGTGATTCTTTCACTGGGCGCGAGTCGGGCGCCCTCTAAGTTACCTTCTGTGTGTCGGGCTCGGCCGTCTGCGGGCAGCAGGGCCTGCGGGTGCAGCCTTTTGTGGCGCCGGATGCGCAGCGCCGTTGACATGCGCCGTCCAGTTGTGGGGCTGCGCGGTGTTTGGGAGCCGGGCAGTGCAGTTCTGCGTATGCAGTGCAGCGTGGGCGCAGGACCCGTGCACGCGCGGGCGCAGCTCGGGGCGCCTGTTCCCGGCGCCCGTCGGCAGGCGCGGCCACCTGCTGTGGCGCGCGCTAGCCCTCGCGTAACAGCTCTCACGAGATCAACCGGTTCCCCGAAAGTGTCTGCTCCTCGACCAGCTCGCTCAAACGGGGCTTGAGCCCTTGGCAGGTTACAAGCTCTGACGATGTCGCAGTGGCGCTTGCTTTGGCCGCAGATCCGCTCTGAACGTGCGGGCGGCGCTCCTGTGCCGGCATCAGCACACGAATCATTCACCAGCGGTCGTGCAGGCGGCCGGGCGTTTTTTTGTTACCTCTGCTTCGGCCAGGCGCTGTTGGCCGCTGCAGTGGGGTATGCCTATCACCCGTGAGCGCAGGAGGCATATGCGAACCCTCAGCAAGCGTCTGTTCGTCCGCCCTCCTTGGAGCCGATTGCGCAGCGGGCTCTCCAAGTGCTCCCGATCCCCTAAGTCGGCGAGCCGCGCGCGTGTTAGTATTAGGCCCTCAGACCTGCGGGCGAGGCCTCTGCTTCAGGCGACGGCCGGCGCACAACGCGCACGGCTCCGCTCAAATGGGTGACCACTCCCCCTGGCAGCCCAACCTCACAGTCCCTATGAAGCTGCATGTACTCGCAGCTCCAGCACTCGTGTGAGTGGACCACAACATATCGGCACTGAAAATTTTGCGCAGGCGCACGCAGGGTTGTGCGCTTGCGCGATCTCGACAATGAGCCACAAGAGCATACAGCACGCGTGCGGCTGCGCACACCACGCTGCCGGTCATGCCTGCAGCAGTCAGTTTACATGCGAAAGCCAGTGCTGATAGGTGACAGCAGTACAGCCATGCCTCCTACTGCTGGCGGGACCTTGGCCTCTCGCGGGGAGAGTGCATGCCCTATGCACAGCATGCAGCTGTCTGACAGCCGCACAAGGACCCAGCATGGGTGCACACACACCCATTGTCCACACATGACACAGGGAGTGCTGATGCGTCAAGAGTGACAAGACGAGGAGCATGTTGCGGGCACGGTAGTCTGTAACTAGTCTGGCGGCATCCTTCAGCGGCAGGAGGCGTACGTCCGCCAGCGCAGCGAGCGCCATGGCCATGCTCAGTCACATATGCAGAAGAGCGCCTTGCACGGCAGCGCTGTGAAGGACATGCATCCTCTTGTCGTACAATAGCAACACCCTGTGCTCCCATGATGCTCGCATGCCTGCAGCACTTGCCAGCTCTTCATAAATCTCCTCTGGAAACATTGGAGACACTAATTTTATCACTGAGTGTGCCGCCCTGGTCTTGCCTCGTGTGCTGGCGCGCGTACGCCCAGGCTAGCCAGGGACGCTAGGCGGCCATGCTCATTATGAGGCGCATGCGCAGGGGTGCGGCGGTGAGCGCGGGCAGGTCAAGCGCTGCAGGGTGCGAGAGCGTCTCAAGCACAGCTAGTGGCGGCGCATGCAGGCACTGTATAAGATTTCAGGCGGCGGACGCTGCGGGCAAGAAGGTGTAACCTAGGTTGATGCATGGTATTACCGCTGATGGAAGGCGCTCATGCACAGGAATGGCGCGAACAGGATTGCATGTTGTTGCATGCAATGCACTGCCTAAACGCCGTACTCGTCCAAGTGATGCACAGACAACACACACGCCTACACAGATTACTACCAGTGTCAGCTATCACAGCTGTGCTTAGCTACATGCACAAGGTGCCCTGCGCGGCGGTTCAGTGAGGAGAAAGAGAGGATGTCCATGTGAGGAGAAAGAGAGGATGTCCATGTGACACATGAGCAACCACTTGACGGGCTGGGCAGTCAGGCGTAGACGACAGCCGTCGCGAGCTTTACGACGCAGGTCATCACGAGCGCAAACACGATAAAGCAGGTGTAGGTGATGACGGCCCAGCACATGTTGGCAACGATGACCGCCGCGGCCGCCAGCGTGGCGGCCCCGCCCAGCAGAGCGCGCGCAACGGCCGCTGCCTCGCCATCCAGGCAAGCCGCGCCCACGCAGCACAGCATGAAGATGCCCACCAGGGTGCGCACGCCTGTCCGCGACGCCGCACAGCTTCAGACTAATGCAACCTAGGGCAAGGCAGGCGTGCGGACTTGCTGCTACAGGCTGGTGGCCAGTGATGCATTTTCACGTGATGTCTGGGGCGGTATCCTTGCTAGGTGAGGGGCTGGTTCAACCATCAATGCATCTGGTATGCTAACAAAATTGCAGATTATAAGGAACGCGCGGTCTGTGGCAGCGTGGTTGCTGAGAATAGCAGGACTTCAGAGGCCCCTGCATGCATTGCTGGCAGCGGGTTAGAGAGGCGCCTAGCGGGACGCGCCTGTGTACATGTCCCCGGCCGCCCGCGACGGCCGCACGCCCTTGCGCGGACCTTCGCCGCTCGTCAGCAGCGGCGGCGCGCCGTCCAGCGCGGCCGTCGCGGGCGAGGTCTTTGCTGCGGCGTCCACCGGCGTCTGGGTGGCCGCGTCGAGCGCAGGCTTCACGGGTATCGCCGGCGCCTGTGCCGGCGGCGCAGGCGGCGGCGTCTCGTCCTCGTAGCTGGCGCGCGCGGCCGGCGGCAGGGGCAGGCGCGGCGGCTGCGGCGGCGCGCCGACCTCCGCACCCTGGACGACGCATTATCAGACGGCGCCACGGGCAGCGCAATGCCTGGGTGATGCAGCTGCGCAGCCCACACGGAGCTACATGCGCAGCCCACATAGATCACCGCCAAGAGCACTCTGGGCCGGTCATGCAGGCTGGAGGAGCACATGGCGGCTGCAGGGCCGCACCGCCAGCTTGATGACGCTGCCCACGGGCGCCGCGCTGGCGCGCACGTCCAAGCGCACCACCGGCGCCGACGACGGCCGCGCCCGCACGGCCGGCTTGGAAGGCTTCTTGGGCGCCTGCGCGCACAGCGCCGCCCCAGGTCTGCTTCTGCAGGATCATCTGCTGCGCCGCTGCCCTATACCCACTTCCATACAAATGAGCAGGGGCGCACCGTCACTGGGCTTGGCCGGCACAGGCGAGAAGCGCGGCGCGGCAGCTTCGGCCCATGCTGCTGCGGCGGCGCCGCCTGCGGGGCTGCCATGCCGCCGCCGGCAGCGCAGTGCAGCACCGCCAGGTGTGCCACCAGCGGGGGCACCTGGGCCGGCATGCCTGCCGCGCGCAGGGCCAGGCCGACCACCTGCGCCGCCTCAGCTTTGTGAAAGGGGGATTGAACTGGAGTGGTGCGCATATGCAGGCACGATTGGGCGCAAAGGCGCCAACCTGCGGCGGCCTGCAAAGATGATTAACCAGAGCTGGCAAGGGGCCAGCTGCGCACCTGTAGGTCCCGCGCCAGCTGCGCGGTCTCGTGCTCCTCGTGGACCTTGGCCACGGCCTTGCCCGGACTGCACGCCATGGTACGCCGGTGAGGACAGCCCGAGAGGTAACATAAGCGGCCAGACCGTTGGGGTCACGATCATGCAGGCGCCGGTCATCGTCCGCAAGCAGATCTCTCGCACTGCGCACGCCGGCCACACCTCCCTGCCCGGGACCTCTGGCACAGCGTGCAGCGGGCCGGCGGGGCCGTGCCTGGCGGTCCTGGTGGCCCATCCGGCCGCCTGCGATGGCCCAAGCAGCAGGGCGTGAGGACTTCAGGGCGGACTGCTTGTTGCCGGTGGTGCAACAAGGAGGACGAGTTTGGGTGGCAGCATGCAAGCTCAATCCCCTCGGGCACCATGTCCGTGGAGAACAGGGCGAGCACACCTGGCCAAGCGCTTTGAGCAGCTTGCGGCGGTGGACGTAGGCTTGCCAGCCCACGCCCGTGATCGCCGCAGCGAGCAATGCAGAGCGCATGGTGCGCGCCATTGCTCACACTCCACTTCTCGTGAACAGTAGTCCCGCAACCTACGCTGCCGGGCCGTCTACGCTCAGAGGTTGCTGTGAGAAAGACGCTGTGCGCTGAAAGCCATTGCCCGCCGTAACCCTAACCGTAATCCCTAGGGCCCGAATGTCCATACTGGACTGCAATGCTATGCTACTGCGCAGAAAGACTCGTTTTTTGGTGGCTAGTTGTGAATCACTCACTGTCAAAGCACTTCCTGGGCGCAGACGTCCTGGCAGAAAATTGGGCCGGATTGCAGCCTGGGAGCCACGAATAACAAAGACTGAGCCATGACGCGCGCCTTGCACAGGTGACTGCTCGCTGCGGCAGTCATGGGCATGGGCTACCACGCTCACGACCACCAGTGCAAGCTGCTTAAGTCGTTTGCCAAGGTTGTGCCCTGGGTGCCTGTTGGCAACGGACATGATGTCATGACATAACATCAGATGTCAATGTGTTTGTTGACAGGCACAGGCACCCAGGGCAGGACACCTGGCAAGCCGCTTAAAGCAGCTAGTATTGGCTGTCGTGAGTATGGTAGCCCTGGCCCATGACTGCCGCAGCAGGCAGTGCACTGCGCATGGCGCGCACTATGGCTCAGACTTACTTATTTGTGGCTCCCAGGCAGCAGTCCTAGCAATACTCTGCCAGGACGTCTACGCCCATTCTCTGACAAAGATCCAGTCTTTCAGCGCATGCATATCTTTATGGGCCAACCAAGCTGCACAGTGCACACAAGTAAGGGCTGTGCAGCAGCACATGCAAGCGCACGTTGCACAAGTATACTGGCTCGCCCCTGAGCTGCCTCTGTGCCCGAGGACAGAGGCATTGCTACCTGTCATGCATGGTGGAAGCTGAGTGCCGGCCGCGACCATTGGTTGCATGTATGCCTCACAGAAGCAGAGGCTGTCACAGCCCTCCGCGGCATGGCGGTATCGTGCAAGCACCTGCTTGTATCATAGCCAGGATAGGAATGGAGCGCGGGGTGGGTCAAGGGTGCACACCCCTTCTCTGCCAATCCACAGACAGCACAATGCACTCCGTTGGGGAGCAGGAGCCACCTTCCTATGGCACAGCACTGCATCCCAGCACTTCAGCCGCAGCGCCTTGCAGGCCCCGTTATGCATATCAGCATGCGCGGCAGGACGCGTGGAGCTGGGCGAGGCTGCAGGGCGTCGCAAGCTGTCCAGACAGCTAGCCCTGTTGAAGCCTGAGTCACCTGCTGCTCTGGCGCTGGTTCAACCTTGGCTTGGGAAGTAGGAGAAGCCTGCGAAGATGCACCGCGAGCCGCCTTCAAGCGCCATGTAGTGCTTTCGCAGGTTTGCAGACGCTGGGCCACTGCTGCACAGCTGTGCTGCTAGCAAGCGCTTGAGGCGCTCCATCGCTCGTCAGAGTGCATATGGCCGTTTGGAGCGCAACAATTTCGGATGCCAGACTGTGCCTCGCTGATTCAGTGTATTTAAACACGGCTGCATGGCATGCTTGCATTCACCATGGCCTTTCGGGTGTAACTCTGAACTAGGGCTGCAGTTCAAATTGCAAGCTTGACGATAACTTGAGAGAGGGCAGATCTCAAGAGAAGGGCTGTAAAAGGGCGGCGCCTGGAAAAGCCGGCACCTGGCAACCAGCACCTGGCAGACACACGGTGCAGAGTCTAACACCACTATACCACCCGTGCACAGACCAGTGTTGATGTGCAGCTAAACATGCGCCAGGCAGCTACATGCACGCAGCACTCGCCGTGAGGTTGGGGCTTGCGTGCGTGGTCGTGGCCTGTCTCCTGGCTTTGGCGCCGAGCGCGCAAACCGCGGTCCCGGACACCAGGCCTGGTGGTCGAGTTCTGGACAGACCCAGCCGCGCCAGGCTGGGCTCGGACGCACGCCTCCGCCTGGAGCAGTCCTTGGTCGGCTGGCGGCAGCATGCACGGCCGCCGCCGCAGCAGCGCAGCATCCCCAAGCGCATCTTCATCACTGTCGCGAGCAAGGCCCAGCTGTCGCGCCTCGCGAAGGTAAGTAGTCTCTGACACAGCTGTTTTGCCGGCGGCGCCCGGGCAGCGGTGTGCGCCTGCCGGGGTCCGTCGGTCCGCGGCGACCCCGTTGCAGAAGCTCTGAGAGCGCCGCGCGCAGGGCGTCATACGGGCCTGCTCGCAGGTCAACCCCGGCTATGAGGTGGTGCTGGAGGACGACGCGGACATGTGGGCCAGCGTGCGGCGGGCCGCGCCCAGCCTGCTGCCGCTGTTTGCCCTGCTGAGGCCCGTGGAGCGCGCGGACCTCTGGCGCGCCTGCAGCCCTGCCACGCCGTGTGTGCTGGCCCCTGATGCAGCGCTGTCTGCACCGCTGGCGCCCCGAGGGCGGCGCCGCACCCGCCGCAAAGCCCCGCACACCCCGCTCCGCCTGCTGCCCGCTGGGCACGCTGCAGAGGCCTGCCGAGCCCGCTGAGCCCTGGCAGGCCCCCCTGGCACGCCATGTGCGCACCAGCCCGCCCGCTGCGCGGCCGGCGCGCCTGACGGCAGGGGCCGGCGCCCGCGCAGGCGGTACCTGGTGGTGCACGCGCGCGGCGGCTGGTACGTCGACTCCGACGCGAGCTGCGTGCGGCCGTTCGACCAGTGGATCGCGCCCGGCGACCG
>JAABUH010004887.1_pt1 | contig 10681 bp, 9 predicted proteins | sample 5559121 | NCBI WGS metagenome assembly JAABUH01 (sample SAMN10711871, study PRJNA513364) | rock metagenome | isolation source: Antarctica rocks | place: Antarctica: Victoria Land, Battleship Promontory nord | collected 2015-12-28 | reverse complement strand
TTCCATTTTCCATTTTCCATTTTCCATTTTCCATTTTCCATTTTCCATTTTCCATTTTCCATTTTCCATTTTCCATTTTCCATTTTCCATTTTCCATTTTCCATTTTCCATCTTCCATCTCCATCTGCACTCATCCCGCCCCCGCCCCACCCTCTCCAAGTCCCCTCTCCTTCACTCATCCAACGATATACACGTACCGGAGCGGTGCGAATACTCAATCCACCACAGTAATCCTTCCTGTTGCGGGGATTCTGCTGTTCTCGCTGTGTCTGTTGGGTTGGATTGGATCTTGATGAGAGGGCTTGTGGGAGACAGGGTTAGAGTTGGAGTTGGGGATTAGCGGGGTTGGAGGGGTTGAGGTGGGATCAGAGGGGGAGGGAAAGGAATGGACGAGAGGGCTATGCTCCTTGAAAGTTTAGGGCCCTCATAGTCTAGGTACCAGAGGAGGTGTCTAGGTGATTTTGGACGGTTGGGTCGGTAATATAGAATAGCTGAATCGTTTAGTCAAAGGGGAGGCGGATGAATATGTGTTGGCGCGGTCGAGACAGAAGGATTGGTCAAGGGAAAGAGGTCGCCAGACTGGGGGATGGGGAATCAGTGTGATCCGCGAAATGCTTTGATGCAAAGAGCGTGGATGTTTTGTGGGGTATACTGAACGTATGGTGCACTATGAGGATCGTTCAAAGAATGATGACCGCTACTGATCCCCTCTTGAAACCGCTTCGAAAGAGACGCGGAAAGTCGACGCTCTAAAGTTTGTTATCGTATTTTCAGCTTTATACCTTTGACCACTGTTTCCGCTCTTTTGCTTCTATCGTTGGGGAGAGCAACAACTCTACCCTGCGGTGTCTTGGGTTGTTGTAGTAGCTACTTATCGGGATTCTTTGTCCTTCTTGGCGTATTCCATGTCCAGGTATTAAAAGATAAATTTCTTATAGGTTTTTTATTAATAAGTTTACGATGTAGATACGAAAAGGCGGACGAAGTGGTAAGCTTGCTCTTCATGGTCCTCTGCCCGTCGATGGAATTGCATGTGTATAGGCTCTTTTGAAGACTCGAAAATTGGTTTAGGAGCGAAGGATGTGTGAATGAGACAATGGCTGACAAGAACAAGGTTATGAGTAGCAAATCGACGAGGATCAGGACTGGCGAGGGGCGAGCGTGAAGGGTTTTGAGGGAGATGGGAACGGCGGAGCTAGAGGCTGGGCGGCTAGTGCTGGCAAGTGCTGGGGAATAAAGCAGAGCTGACGAGGACTGCTTGGGGGAATGAAGGAGAACGGCAAACTATGGACATGATTGAATCTCTGAGACCCTCCATATTGCCAAGAAGGGATTTGCAACAGTCGAGCGAGCTCGGTCCTCATGACTCGAATCAGCGGTAGCAAGTCGGGGAGGATGAGTCTGAGCGCTTCAGGCAAGAATGAGACAGCGCCGTCAAATGACAGCGCCAAAGTCCGACGACGTGACACCGACGAGTTCTGAAGGCCCAAACCTCGGGATGACTGAAGGAGCGGTCATCATAGCAGGACCAAGTGACGAGGAAAGTGGAGCAGCAAAACTCCACATCCCAGAACTGAAGTGCGGGACGGTCGAAAGAGCGGGTGTTACGGCGCGACGACTGACAAAGACGTTGAAGTAAAGACAGTAACCGTTGAGGTTGGGGGTACAGCATGAGGCAGGCATGACAGTTGAATGACGGGATCGATGGATGAGGAGCCGTGGTTTTAGGACCGAGCGTGTGGGGGAAGAAGTGACCAAAATAGGCCGTTAACAATATATGGATGATGGAAATGGAGGCGCGGCCCGTGTTTGAGATACTCAGACACCGATCCCGAAATCGACCGCCGTAGACCCTTCAGAGAAGCCATGGCGCGGTTGATGGTCACGAAGAACGAAGAACGACTCGAAGTATGGTTCTTGGAATGTCATGACGTGAGAAAGTTGTTCGGGCGAAGCGTTTCAAGTGCCTTTGTTGGAAGGGCGGGGTACAGGAGAGAGTGGGGGTGGAAGGAAAATCAAAAACTGCTGTTGGTGTGTTACACTGAAGACGGGGTAAGAAGGTTCGGCTCCGACTTCTCAAGGTTGGTGATAAGAGAGAACGGTCCGACAACGACATGATTCGACAGCAGTAGGAAAACATTGGGCTAGAGCGAATCGAAGAGAGTAGCAAGAAGATGGCTGTGGCCGTTGAGTGACTCGAAGAAAGTGGGGAAGTGTGAAGCGGGACGGTTTCGGTCTGATATCAGAGGGAAGTAGTGCTACTGTAGCACGACTTGAATGGCGCCGGCGGGCATAACAAATGGCCAGGAAGATCAGCGATGGGGTTGAAGTCGATTGTTTAGGAGCCGACCAGGGTTACGTAGGCGCATGCGGCGGTGCATGCCGTCCTGTTGCCTTGATTGGAAATGCGTGCAACGAAATGGAGGGCTTGATATAGTAATGGGCACATGTAAATGCTTTCTGTTCCTTTCATTGGGCTGCAGAATGGCCGTTGAGACCCGGAGATCAGACGCTGCATGTGGGAAATGCGCAAATCCATAGGTCCATGGTTCGAAAGTGCCGGCGCAGGATGTGCTAAGATGCGCACTGATTCGCTTTCCCATGGAGTAATCCCAACGGCGAAGCATGCGGTGAACGCAGCTTGCCCCAGTTAGGCGCCCGATGGCGACGTCGGTCCAGGCAGGATGATCGGTGTGTAACCCTTTGCTGGTTTTCGCTGCAAGATCGCAATCTTCATGGTCAATGCATCAAGATAATCGCCACAATCAGGCTTCACCAAAGGGCTTAGGAATCGCGCTTGATAATATTATACTAGGTTCGGAGAGGATCATCACGTATATCAATCTGTCATCCAAGCCGAAAGCCTGTTGGTTCCGAAGCGTGCGGCAAACCTCAACCCTGTGCCTCCCATGGGGAAATAGCTGACAAGATACCAAACAAGCGACGCTAACTGGAAGATAGCGGACACAAGTGTCAGGGTAGTGCTGTGCAGCTGTCATGTGAGCCGAGTGGTCAGCAGGTCATTGATCAAACCCGAAGGACTGGATTGGAGGGTGTGCAGTCTCATTCATGAACCAAATTGGAGATACATGGACCGTGGAAAGGAATGAAATACGACGTACCTTGATGGCGAAGAACAATGTCAGTCCGATGGAACCGAAGTATGCCGCTGTAAACGGAAGTCGTGGTGTCGAGATGAGATGCTGGGCATACGTGACCGGGCCCATCAGGACCGCCCAAGATGCCAAAAATAGTACAGAGCCCATGGTCCATCTTGATCATACATGGGATTGTCAGCGCAAACGCGTTCGTATTTTGAAGGTAGATACAGAGTGCGAGGTGGAACAATGCTACTTCTAGGCAGTCGAAACACCTGCTCGATCGACTGCACCGTTCCGTGGTCGAGGCTTATCATGCGCCCTTCCAGAAGGTTGTGTACGAATATATGGGGGGAAAAAGTGTGGGCGTGGGTACGCGTTGTGCCGACAAAGCAGGCTTTGGGGGGAGGGATAGACAATGTCAAGCAGGGTTACTCACAAAATAACAAACTTTCGAATTTTCATGGTAGCAAAAACCGGGAACAAAGCGAAGCAGATCACAAAGCACGCCAGCGCTGCCAGATTGCACGCACCAAAGATGAGTAGCCGATCCCATCTGCTTACTGTTGATGCGACATTTTTGGTCAGTACAGAATTTGACACAACGGGCATAGTCGACATGCGTCCAACGCGAGCGGATGGTTGCATGAAGCCATGCGTGTGACGATAACGGCTACGCAGCAGCTAAAGTCCTATCGATAGCGCTTATCGCAAGTACCAAATATCTGAATATATATGGGAAATGTTGTTGGTACTCACGTGCAAAGAAACCCTCATCCTCTTCCCTGCGACTTGGAGCAGGCAACGGGGCTCCAGGTGGGCCTTCGTGGGTCGGAAGCCTAACATAGCCCGAGTCGCCAAAAGGGTTCAGCCTCTGCAGCCTAGAGAGGATGGGCGTCGAGGAGTTGGTGGTGACGGGGACATCTGGATCCCGTCGAGACCAGCCCATGGAGTTCATCGACTCTCGGAACGACGCAGATGCCATCGGTACTTGGTCAGGTAAGTACAGTAGGTACTTTGATCCTATCTGGCACACCCAGGAAGCGCTTGATGATGAAGAGGCCGGTCGCCGCACGTCCCGTCGTACGTTTGCACTAGCTAATGCACCAAGCGACTGTCGAGCGATACGTTTCAGGCAATATCAACGGTCGATGATCTTTGGATGATTGTCGACACTTCCCCGGATTAGGCTGGCGAGATGGACGGGAACATGGATGGGATAGGCCGAAGTTGGCGAGCTGCAAGATGCAGAGGTAATGCGCGGCGGGAGACGGATAATTTCGTGCAGATGATCTTTTGTGGGGTAAGACAGCTTGGACGATAGGTAGAGTTACTTAAGGGTAAGGAGGTAAGGTAGTCAAGCAAAGGGTAAGGCGGGATTAGTTTAGATTGCGATGGGGGGGAGCTTGGGTTGCCAATGAGGGTTTTTCGAGGTTCGAGGAATGACCGCTTTGTCTTACGCGGTCAAGGCGTCGATACTTCCAGCGGCGCAGGTGCGCGATATGCAGTGCTTGTGACGAAGAGATCTGATCTTGCTAGAGGGAGGGGGGTGTTTTCTCGGTGTTGGGTGAACTCGTGTTGGGGCAGTGGAAGAGGTTACCAGGAAACAAGAAAAGAGGGTGGTGCTTTGATAGGGAAAGTGGAAAGTGGAAAGTTGGCAGGCTAAAGATACGGTGAAGTAGTTAGCATGTAGTTGGGGAGGGTGGTGGTGGTGTGGCGACTTCTGGGGAAGTGATTGGATCGCAGTCGCAGGAGGCATTTGCAGCACACCCTCTTCTGCGGATCCTTCAGGGTAGAGTGGTAGACGTACTTTAGAATACCGTGATACCGACGGCACCAACGCGAAAGATACTTTCCTTTGATAGATTACTCGTACGGAAGACAGCCAAGCCGGACATGGGAGCATTCAATGGACTGACGCCTTGAGTAGGTGGTTGAGTGAAGAAGGGTCGTCCACCGCTTACTCTAGCGTCCGAGTGCCTTACTAACCGGTTGGAGCCTAGAGTGACGCATGAGCATTGATCACCGCTACACGCTCTGATCGCCTTTGGTCTCTCTGATAGGCAGGCTCGCCCACTGCGAGAAAGGCTTCGACTAGGTAGGTATCTTATGAACTACCACCACGACTACTACTACAGTATACCTACAGTACTTTACCTTGACTCAATTGACTACCTTAACTTACCTCACGCTGGCTTGGGCAGGTCCATACCGTATTCTACTCCTACCTAGACCGATAGTTGCACACCCCCCATTTTACCAGTATATCGTTATTCCTGTTGTAATCGTCCCTTTGTTCATTCCTCGTCTGCCTGGCGTGGGATTGATGAGTCACATTGACCATCCCATGGTGAATGTCGTCGTATGGCCGTGTGGCGGTGATGGTTGCCCATAGCCCCCCCCCCCCAAAGAAGTGAAACCCTTTGATAATGACCCAGCTGTCGAGTGGTCAAATGGTGAATGGCAGTTGATGCCATCTTGATCTGCTGCAACATAAAGTCCCCCCGTCGCAGTAGGCTCGTAGCCTGCTCCCTGCTGCATCCTGACTGTGCATCTTCTTCCCTTCCCGCCTGAAGCGAAACGCCATCCTGCCGACTTCAAAGAGATTCCGTACCACGACCACATACCAGACCAGATCTGGTCATCCGCCCAAGTCAGCCCCCACCCTTCTAGGACAACCACCATCTCGACTTACTCACCAGAAGAGTCGACGGTCGGACTGGAATTCACTCATGTCGTGTTTGCATTGCTTGGATCCGTAGCCTCACTAAAGCAAGCCCAACACCCTTAATATATACTGCGGCCTTTCGTCCTTCGATTCGGATCTTCCTCCGATCTTGCCATCCTCTGATTCCTGGTACGCTTCTTCCGCTGTCAAACCCGACTGTCACATCCTATCTTTGTGATCTCCATCTTCAGCGATAAGTACTTCAACCAGCCGTGTGTAACATTGAAAGACGCCGAGAGATAAAACCTTCTTTGTTACTCCCCCCCCGCGAGACTGCTCCCAATACGAGCGTCATCGTACATTGCGCCCGCCTTAAATTACATTAGCTCGGAACCATCCGACGAAGCGAGCTGCTAGTATACACCGACATCCCTCTTCCACTGATCAACCTCTTGATCCCACAAACCTTCGCTGTCGTCCTCGACATCTCCTCATCGCGTTTCACATCCACAAGGACGACAGATCGTCCACCGCTCGCCACCAGTGTCTCATCCGCTGGGCGCTCGACGACGCTCCGCTGCCTCGCCAAAGGATCTATCGCTTGCGCAGAAACTCCCCCAACCTGACACCGACTCGGTACCTGGCGGGTCCAGCCTACCTCTCATCGTCGTCGACCCGCGTTTGCTGCGTACGCGGTTGCAAAGCAATACCCCGACGCACCAGAACAACAGCAACACCAATCGTGAAACAATCCTACTGGTTTAGCTAGGGCCAGCAGCAACTAACCGTTCTGGTAAGCTGCTCCTACGATTCCCTTGATTGCTTCACCATTGTCTCTCGCAAATCGTTGGTTTACTCTTGGTAAATCTGTTTCTACCGAAGCTGCTTTGTGATACCGTTGTATCTGGAAAACGTGATCGTGCTGTCGTTTCTACAGTCCGATTTGAGGCATGTAAGGCTTCGTGCAGTCCTCCCCAGTATCTGTCTCGGTGCGGGTACTTCCCTTGCATAGCCACTACTTGTCTCAGGCCAGTCTTTCGGCTCTATTGTCCCTGTATGCTGCCTTACTGCGCTTGGCTTCAGCAAAAACCACTGCACGCTGTACTAACGCAGCCTCTAGTCATATCCACATCTTCAGGATCAACTACATTGAGGCAAACGAACTTCAGAGAACCCCACAGCCAAACAAAAGCTACTGGGACGACTTTGTTGGCCTGGTTACATCTGCGAAACGAAGCTTTCTCGAGGGAGTTTGCAAACACTCCGTCACCCGTGCCACCAAGCATTTCAGCGGAAAGCAAAGCTCAGTCCAATTGCTGTGGTTAGCGAGTCCCACGTCAAGAAAACTCGATTTAACGGGTCGTCGGCTCCCAGCATACCGAGATCTGCACTGACCTTTTCCAACCGTAGGGCTCATCCATAATCGCTTCTAGAAATCAGCCAACTGCATCTTTCCCACGGCTTGACCCAACACACATAATTACGACCTTTCGACTATCAGGCGGGTACGTCAACAGGCGTTCGCCCTACAGTGTATACCCTCGAACGCGGCATCCGCAACACAAGCTTTAGCGCATTGCCATGCCAGTACCCTGTAAGTAGTATTTTGCATCCCTACATCTTTGAGGCACTCTCGAGTTGTTTCCTCAATTTCTACATCTTCATGGCGTTGAGATTTAGCTACGCTGCTTTTCTTTTCATCACTCCAAGGTATTTCAACACTGCCTCCATGTTTGCTCACATGTTTTCTCTTTTAGCTGAGAAACCCTTCGATCTCCAATACTCCATACCAATGACCCGCAAGGACAAACCGATACCAACTTACGATTTCAATCCAGATACAACTCTGGAAGAAGAGTTGGACTTTTTCACTAATACTGGTACTATGGCTGCCACAGGCAATTCGAGCCCATTCATCAAAGACGAACCTGAAGATTACACTTTTCCTGCTCACAGCTACGTACCAAGACAGCAAGGATACATGGAGATTGGTCAGCAGTTTGGACAGAGCACAACCGGTAGTGTTAATCCTTCGGAGCTCACGATGCAGGCCAACAATTTCAATCCCTACAACTTGGGAGGCCAGCAGAACTTGTCGTCTAGCTTCAACTTGGGTAATTCGGGGATTGGGGATGACGAGCTCCTGGATCTAGACCTCAACGACGGTTCTGCACATCAGAACCAGATGCAACGTGGTCAACATGGGCTGGAGAATGGCAGCATGCATGCCTACTTTCCGGACCAAGGCCAGTCCGGCTCGACAATGCTCAACAATCAAAACCAGATGTATTCCAATACACCAGACGGTGCACCGATACAGAGTCCTTTCGCACATAACAACTTCAACTATGCCCAATTCGGCTCGTTGCAGCAACAACATATACCCCAAGCTTCGCCCCACATGCGACCTACGCAAGGTGGAGGAATGGAGACTCGCTACATAAACGGCCGTTCAAAGCCTCAGATGCCTCAACCCATGGACCGCCAGAATTCGGATTCTCGGAGCCCTATGACACCAAAGACACCTGGATTAGGCGGTCTGAATCTTGGCACCCCGGAATCCGGCAGCTTGCCGTCACAACCCATCCACACCAACTTCAATCAGCACCGACATCAGAAGAGTCTATCCAACCAATGGGATAGTACTCCAGGAAGTGTACGCTCCTTCGGCGAGTCGCCCATCTCATCTCCTGGTCATCCAGCAAGTCACGCCCAGATCTCAGAGATCCTAAAATCTGGCAAACACGCCTCATTACCCGCAAAGGTCGAGACTGGCCATCATCCCATCCCAGCCTACCAGACGCAAGAAGCCAAGCGTAGGAGACGACGAGAGTCTCACAACATGGTCGAGCGGAGGCGTCGCGACAACATCAACGAACGTATACAAGAGCTTTCCCACCTTGTACCTCTGCACCGTCTTGAAGACGAAAAGGTCCGCAAGCACATTGTCAACAACTCACCGCTCTCGCCAACCCTTGCTGCCGCACACGGTAGCCCACCTCAAGCAACATCCCTGCTTGCTGGAGGTGGTCGACGTGCCACAGGTGCGGGAAGCATAAGCATGGGCATTCCTGTAGAGGAAAAGGATAAAGGTCCCAACAAGGGCGACATCCTCAATGGCGCCGTTAGCTGGACCCGTGATCTGATGTGGGCACTCCACATTAAGCTCCAGCAAGAGACCGAGCTTGCCGAGATCATTACCAGGCTTGGCGGAGAGTTTCCTTTCGAGCAGACCGAAGAGGAAAAGCGCATGAAGAGCGAGCTTCTACACGCCTTTGAGGCTAACGATCCAAGCTCTTTCCAATACACACGCGGACCGGGCAGCGGACTAAGAGTGCCAAATTACACCAACGCCATGGGCGAGCCTCTCAACGTCAACCAAAACGGTACACTAAGCCCGCAGAGCCTTAGTCCGGGTGTACAATCAGGCGGCAGCGGCGCCAACAGTGGCGGCCATGGCCACCCCCAATTCTGGAACCACAATGGCCACGATGGTTTCAGCCTCAAGGAGGAGGATGAGTACGGAATGGATATGAATTGACGTGGAAGGATACGAGATTGACGAGATGTGGATGTGGAAATGACTGTCATTTCTTTTCTCTTGCTCCGGGTCGCTTCTGCTTTTCCCCCGCATTCCTTCTCCTGATTTACAACCGGCATCACCCTTTCCCCCATTTCACATGCATACGCCGACCCGGGGGTGGTCGGAGGTGTTTGAGGAGCAACAGACATTGGATTTTATTTACTATACCAACCCCCGCCTTTTATTCTTTTCTTACCAGCATCATCTTCCCGCGAGTATTTTTTGCTTGGCATATACCTATTTGAGGAAGAGGAGTTAATCAGATGTCGTCGGGGAGTTGCGGGATATTTGGCTGTCTGCGCGTCTTTTTCGAGACCTCGATAATCAGAGCCCAGCTCGAGCGCTTTGTTTGGCTTCATAGCTTCATGGGAGAATACACTGCTTGATGCCTTGAGCTTTTCCAATACAAATCATCTGAAATTCCATTTGAACACTTTGGTCGCTGAGAGGGTTTCGTGATAATTGAATCCCGAGTAATTTCCTCCCATCCACATGAACAATACGGAGCTTTCATCGCTAGTCCAGCGACCTCCATGAAGGTCCTTTCGACATGCAACCACATTTCGAACTGCCTGAGAAAACTACTTTCCAGACCTCCCCCATCGTAAAACCACCACCCCGCATCGACTCCCCCAACCCTTCAAGCTCCGTGACCCTAAACCAAGATCATCCATAAAGTAATCCAATAAACCCCTCCCCCTTCCCCCGCTTGCTCCATCCCCACCCCATCAATCCCAACCCAACCCAACCCGTCCGCACCCGTCCGCCCCCTCCGTCACCAGCACATCCCCAGGATATCCCCAGCACGTCACACAAGATAAGGGAAGCCTCGGGAGGACCGCTCGGCAATAGGAACGGGAAGGGCGGCAAAAGAGGAGGGCACGTGGAGGCACGAGGGAGGTGGGTTGATCTGATAAGATTAGATATCCCTGATCTGGTCGGGCCGTCACGGTGTGTTCTCTTTACGAAGCGGGCTGGACGTGGTAAGGTACCTAGGTAGGTACCTAGGGTAGGGTGATGCGGGATGTTGGTGTGGGGAAGCGCGATGGGTTGGTTGGTTGGTTGGGGTGTGATTTGGGAAGGGCGAGATGGTGGAAAGGGATGGAGGGGATGGAAGGTAGGGGATGGGATTGGGGGTGGTGAGAAATGGGGAGTGATGGGTGAATATGGAGGAGGTGAGGAGAGACAGGCGGGAACAGCAAGGTTGGGGGGGGGGATGATGAGATGGGGGGAAGACCCGGTGGAATATACGGGACGAGGGGAGAGGGGAGAGGGAAGATGGGAGTGGGAGTGTAGATTGCTATACTGCGGCGAAAAGAGACTTGGCAATAA
>JAABUH010004886.1_pt1 | contig 10682 bp, 13 predicted proteins | sample 5559121 | NCBI WGS metagenome assembly JAABUH01 (sample SAMN10711871, study PRJNA513364) | rock metagenome | isolation source: Antarctica rocks | place: Antarctica: Victoria Land, Battleship Promontory nord | collected 2015-12-28 | reverse complement strand
TTCGATGGGTTATCCTTTGTGCTACATCTATAGGATTGTATATTCGGGAAGAGGATATGCATGCTGTGCAAGGGTCTCTCGCGATGGCTCTCGAGACGGTGAAGGAGCGAGATGCACAGGTCGCAACTGCACAGCCCCGGCCTCCTTATGAGCGATTTTTCCCGCGCTCCCGGTATAACATGGACGCTGTCAGAAGTCTTTCGTCATACTCGTTCATGAGACGCCCAATGCATGCGTGCGCGATACTTATTTTGTGTGCAGCTATGCCCAACCTTCAGACGGCTGCAACTCCTCATCCAGCTGTGCCCCGCCGACCCCCTGCAACGCCTTCTGCAGTCTCTGTTCCCGAATGTCCTTCGCGACCTTGTACAGCTCCCCCTCCCTCTCCTTTCTCCTCGCCATGATCGCTCGTATCGTCGCGCCCTTCACACCTCATCAGTACCATTAAAATGTCCTCTCAACGCCGCACTCACCGCACTACTCGTCTCCGACCTATATTTCGTGATCTTCTTGTAAACCTTCTGCAAAGCCCTATTCCTCTGCGACTGCGTATCCTTCAACCTAAACGTCCTATCCAACTGTTCCTCCCACTGTTTCGCGAACCGATCCCCTACCCCCATCTGATGTCCCATAGCATACAACTCCTCCAGGTCGTCCGGATAATGGAATGGCTCATACAACCCCACCACCGCTCTCTTGTAGTTGTATAGCGAACCGGTACGACGCTTGATCCGCCCTCCTGCTTTTGGGTCTCGGAAGACATCACCCCAGTAGATGTCGGTGCGGATGAAGGTTGTGTCGAGGTCGTACACCGCTTTGAGGTAGGAGCGGAGGTCGGTCTTGGTCATGCTGGGGGGAACCCGGAAGGTCGCGATGTAAGGGTCGTAGGGTGTGTTTGACGGAGTGGCATTTCGCATGAGACGAATTTGAATGTTGGGGAGGTAGATCCGGTGAGCGACGATCTTGGGTGTCCCGGTGCGCGGAGTCACCCTCGTTGGATCGGAGGCGAGAGCGGCGACTTCTTCGGGTGAAAGATCGAGCTCCTCATACCGTTCCTCTCGCACTTCCTCTTCCTCTCGCACTTCTTCTTCCACATGAATCACCTCTCCCTTTCGCACCTTGGGGACATTCTCTCCACTCTCCCTTGTAGCTTTCGCCATCTCCTTCTCATCTTTCAACCTCTTCACCTCCTCCCTATCCCCGTCAAACTTCGCTTTCAACTCCTTCTCCACCTTATCGTAAAAATCGCTCGGTCTCCAAGCGACCCCCCGTATCCGACTCCTCCACATCTGTCTCGCTCTCAAAAACGCCGCTCGTGCATCATCCTCATTACCCTTGAACCGTCCGCGAGCACGGAGGTGTTGGAAATACAATTCCATGCGGATAGGTAGGGATTTGTTTTTTCGATTACCGGTGTGGAATTCCGGGTCGGATAGGGGGGAACCTGGATACCGGCGTTGGGAAGGTGGGATGGGTCGGCCATGAGGATCGAGCTCTCGACGTCGACGAATAGCTAAGGGGAGGGTGGTTTCGACGGACCCGGCGGAAGGGAAGAGGGTGTGTTTGGCGGATGGGTGGGTGGAGAGGTCGGGAGTGTGTCGGGCGAGAGCAGGGGGGAAGGTGGTGAAGGTCCGGCGGATGAGGTGAAACATGATGTGCAGACTACGGCAGGAACATCGCATCTTGAAAAGGTAAAGGCCGTTGGATGGGCTCAGATGTCAATTTCTGGTCCGAGATCTCCTCGAAACATTTTGGCGGTAGATTTCCTTAAATGCACACCCCATACATGACGCGAGTGTTCTTGCATCAACAAGGTCGAATGCATGATTTCTCATTCACGCTCCACGACTGCATAGCTTTCAACCTACCAGAAAACATCACAGCACTCGCTCCTTCGACAGAATCCCGTAGCCCCCACCCAAGATCCCTATCAAACCCCTCCCTCCCCGTCTCCCGTCTCCCGTCTCCCCTTCCCCTTCCGCCCCGCCATGCAAGTCCATGACGCCCGCCTATCCTCCTTCTCTCCCATCCTCCGTCTCAAATCCCGCACCAAAACCGCCTTCCCCCTCACACCTACCACTCACCGTCACCTCACACCCATAAACCTCGCCGAAGCGGGCTTCTACCACTCCTCCACCCAATCCAACGCGGCTACACCCGATACCTGTCGATGTTTCTTGTGCGACGTACAGTTGGGAGGTTGGGATCCGGAAGACGATCCGTTTGAGGAGCATCTTAAACGAGGAGGATGCGCTTGGGCGGATGTCGTTTGTTGGTTAAAGGTCGATGGACGACGAAATCCTGTCGAGGGAGGTCGGAAGAGGTGTGTTGAAGCGGTGGAGGCAGACAGTATGGGCTGATGTTCTGTAGGACGGTTTACCCGACGGAAGAAGCATTGCCGTCCTCGAGTCAATCAACAGCCCTGCGATTGCAGACATTCGAGAAGGACGGCAAGTCTTGGTGGCCGCATAAGAAGAAAGGCTGGCTTCCGACCGTCACCGCTGTAGGTCCTGTTCAACCCAACTCTGCCTCTTGCTGATGTCCGTCCAGCTTGCTAAAGCGGGTTTCATCTATACACCGACAAAGTCGGATAAGGATAACGCGACGTGTCCGCTCTGCCAGTACTCGGTCGAGGGATGGGAGGCCACGGATGATCCTTGGTACGTTCCCATGCATGCATTCTCGGGGACATAATGCTGATAGGGACGAAGGGATGTGCACCAGAAGAAGTTTCCAGAATGTCCCTTCTTCACCGCGACTGTCGATCCGGGGCACGGAAGAGCAGAGGTCGAGGTGACGGTGCGTACCTGAAATCGTGGTGAAGAGTTAGCTGAAACAGCTTCCACAGAGCAAGACCTCAAGGAGCTCGGCAAAGTCTGAAGGATCCAAGAAGTGTGTCCTACTGCCAACATTTCGCTAATCGCTGACATCCGGCCAGATCAAAGCGTGCCACCACCGCACCTATGCACGATCCCGAACCACCGCTGGAATCCGAGCCCGAAGAATCAGCAGCCGAGGGAGACTTTGAGCCATCGCCAGCGAAACCTGTCAAACCACGAGCAACAGCAGGGTCGAGCAGGTCAAAGAGCCGGAGTCGGAAAACGGTTGTCGAGCCCGAATTAGAGGAGGAGGCACCCACCGAAAATGTCGAGTCTCAGGCCGTTGTTCAAACGGCGGATGTCGAGGATGAAGGAGAGGAGAAGAGCAAGCCCTCACGAAAGATGAAGGGGAGACCTACGAAGAGTCGGAGCAAGAAGAAAGTGGATCCAGAGCTGGCGGACGAGGAGCAGGAATTGGTCGAGGATCGAAGAGACACGATCAACGCGTCTACCTCCGTGCCATCTCAACGATCACAACCTTCCGCACCGCAGCCTCGGCAACAGTCTCAGCCTGGATCGCGTCCCCTCTCCCAGCTCGATCGCTTTGCCAATCTCCCCCCTTCCTCACCCGTCGCCGTGACTCCGCAGAAGTCGAAGGCCTCCAAAACTACCGAGCTCCCTCGAGAAGCGCTCGATATCTCAGTCCAGGACGGTGCGATGCAAGCTAGACGAGTCATCGAGGATCTAGCCAAGGAAAATGAGGCTGGACTGCGGGATCCATTATCCGACGACCAGCGCGGGATGACGCTTGAAGAACTGGTACGCAGCGAGATGAGGCGGCAATACGAGGCTATGGAGCGGGAAGGGAAGGCGCTGATCGGGAAATGGGAGGAGAGGACGAGGGAGTCGAGATTGTGCATCGAGGGTGTATGAGGATCCCAGATCCCCGGTCTTGGGTATACAGGCAATGCAGATGATCCCAACCCATAGATGCAACAGACCCGTCAGATCATCATCGGTCTGTATCCTGATAAGCCGGATGTCTACCTCCTTCCACTTCCCTCCCTTGAGCGTTCCCCTTTCCGAGCAATGTCCGTCCACCACCAGTCGGCTGTCTCTCCTCATCCGACTCGTCCTCCTCTGGCAGGTCGGATAACGCCACTCCTTCCTCCTCAAATGCGCTGAAGAGGGTGGAGTTCTGCGCTCGGTAGATGCTACTTCTTCGTCCATGGGTGGCGGAGTGGAGAGATCCGTCCGGGGCATATGACGCGCCTGGAACAGTAGAGTAGTTCCATGTTGTTGGGGCATTTGAATCGTGCGACAAGCGACCCGACATGCTCATCCGGGGGTCTGCGGCACAACCAAGTCAGCGCCCCGTGACAGAGGACGAGAATGGTGTAGCCCACTCATGAGGCCCGACTCGAGACTACTCTGATGATGCGGCACATCTGGTTCTCTCGATATATTGAGCAGGTACACGCCCATAAAGATCGTCAGGAAACCGCAGAGGAGGGAGACGGTATTGACTCCGCCAGGAGTGTTGAAGCCTTGGAAGAGGATGGCGGAGGCGATGATGGTGGCTGTGGTGAAGAAGACGTAGTAGATTGGGTTGACCCTGTGGTCAGCCGTCAGGGATTATATCACCAGGAACAAGGTAAGGCATACACGTTCGTTGAGAAGGTGTCCAGGGCTCGGTTGAAGAAGTTCTGGCGATAGGTTAGCTGTTTCTTGGGGCGTGACGGGAGACGGACCATCTGAATCAGAATACATCCCACCACCACGACACCGAACACATATGTGCTGATGTGTGTAAGCTGGTTGTTCCCCGCGAACGTCAACTTCAGCGCGACCCCGAATCCCTGAAACAAATTCCACATCAGTCCAGTCTTTCCAGTCTTGCGGAAACTGCAGAGATAGACTCGCCTTGATCGCCATGACCGAGACACTCCCAACCAACGAGCAGATCGAGAGGTACACCATTGGGTTCTTCGTCCCGTGTGTCGGAACGACGCGGTAGATCATGTAGGTCGAAAAGGCGGCGACGAAGGTGATGTAGATCAGGAAGGCTGAAGCGCATGTCAGCACGTAAGAAATGGGTGAAGGATTGACGGACCGGGTCGGACGGCGTAGCTCAGGATCTCGTCGACCGTCTCGACCTCCTTATCTGATGGTGCATGCAGGACGATGACCACGGAGCCAATCTGGGCTGAATCAGACGTCTCTCTCTCAATGATATGTGAGGGTCGGCTCACGATACAGGAAGCACATCCGCAGATCCCTAAACGGCCGAGCTTCTCGTCAAGGAGGAAGGACGCGAGGATAGCTCTGGGAAAGATCAGCTCGAGCGTTCTCGAGGAGAACAGTGACGTACCCGATGATGACGCTCATTGCGCCGAGCGGGGTAACGAGGATAGCAGGAGCGAAAGTATAGGCGGCGAAGTTGGCGACTGCGGCGTAAATCAGATACGGCGAACCCCACATGTTTGCGCTCTCCTCACCTTCGCCGACAGTCACTGATCACAACACAGCTATCAGCCCTTGTTCTCTTAGGATCTCGTGGAGGATGCACTCGTGACCATCCCAGCCCACCATATCGGATTCCGCAGGTACCCAAAATCATCCGCTGTATCCAAAAATCAACCATAATCCCATGTTACACCTGATCCTGAAGCGACGAACAAGCATTTTTTGGTGCATTCTGCCGTTGATGGGAATGTGGATAGTCGGTTTTGAGCCTCGCCGCGTCAATCAAGCCCTATGATTAGTGTCAGAGGACTGCTACATTGCTCGAGAACGGTGCGAACCTTTTTGGTGATTATGAAACTCGACCTACCCAGATCCGAATCAGCATCGCCATCCCACCAATGGGCCGTATCAAATAACAGTCGACTCACCCGATAAGGAATGTACCACCCAGAGCCAAGGTCAATCCGATGTACTTGTCCTCGATCATCTTGCCCCGAGGTGTATGAGTGCGTTTAGGGTCAGACGACGAGGATTGTAGCTCGCGGTAGCCCGGCTCGCGTCCGTCCCTCGTTTCGAAAATTCAGGGTGAGACGGTGCAACGTGGCACAATCAAAGGGGTGGATCAGTCAAAGAGTCCCTTCACACGTCTAGCAGTGCGATAGACGCAGAGACGATCAGTGACCGTACATGGAGACTCCTGGCTCTCTAGCCATCACCAAATGCGCGACTCGCGACACCCAGTCCTAGAGGTGGAGCCATACTTCCAAGTGGATCTAGCTGTTTCGAAGACCAATTCGAGGGGCTCCATGATCTCAATCGAGAAGCATCACGATCTAAAGAAGGGGACGATCGAGCAAATAAGCTGGTAAGCCAGAGGGGACCGGATCAAGGAGGCAAAGATTCCCTCAGCCCGAGAAGACCCGAAGCATGGGCTGTCGTCCAAGCACCTCGCCTTCTTCCCCGAAATTTCGCGGCAAGAACGCTAGATAGTGAACCAAGGATTTTTTGATCGCGTCGAAAGACTACCTTTGTACTGCTCGGCTTTGTTGACCAGTATCGTAGCCTTCGGCCAGTCTCATCAATCTATCCCATATAGCCGCCTGTATGGCTTCATGATCGAAGCCATTGATTCATCCTTCTAATGCACTGTTTGCGACGGTTTCCTGTCCATATCCCCGAGAAGAAATTTGAAGGCTTCAAATGAAATTGTCCGTTGTGCCCTCGAATCCCAGTCGATGTGCCAACGTGGTAAAGAGAAAGTCCTCCCTCTCACTCACCGAACGAGCAGTCGATAAGAAGGCGGCGCAACCAGGTATAAAGCCCCTCAAGTCGCTCAGCACATCAACTCATCTCACAGTCAACTTGCGATCAGCTCCGGTCGATCTTACAACTGTCCACATGTCGTCCGGCAGACAGAATCCTAACTCAAGTGGATCGAGGGAACCCGATCAGACGAGCCTCACCTCCAATCTCGTGAACAGAATGAAGCAAACTGCCGAATATGCACGTCGGAAGGCAAGCGATCCGTGGAACTCTGGCAGGACTCAGGATGAACGGCCCAGCTCCTACCGAGGGCCTGGTCCCGATCTGGGATCTATCCAGAAGACCACCACAACTAGTGCAGAGTACTCTGATCATTCGAATAGTGCGCTCGATAACCTCAGAACGAAGACCAGCATAGTCCAGGCTGGAGCGAATCCGGCAACGACAAGTGAGAGTTATCGCGCGAATCGTCGCGTCTGAAAGTGCTTCAAGAAGGACAAGGACATCTGTAGAAACCTGTACCAGTACTGAGACATGCATTCATCTGTTCATGTTGTAAATATTGGTCGTGCAAGTTTGAGGATGAGGAAGTCGGACCAACTGCTGGATTAATAGTTCCAGCCAATATGCCCACAATGATGTCCAAATCCTCTGGTCCATCAACAAAATCCAATGGGAAGGGGACGCGTCTTCTGACGGTGATAAGTGTCTCCTGAGCTGCTTCCTTGTTACGCCGGGAGAGCCGTAGGCTGCTCTCAGGGTAGCAGTGCGGATGCTATCAGGTATCCGCGCGGGATGGAGCAGAGCGGATGACGCGTTGTACAGAGTTGCATAAGACTGCGGCTAGAATAGTCGAGTTCATGCATCGCTTTTCCACCCACTTGTAACATTCCTTAACCCATGGTCGTGTCATCAGTATATGCGCCCACACAAGACTGCGACCGAGAGAAAATTGTCACCTCTCGCTACCCCAGCCAACGGTTGACAGACAGAAGGCTAAGTATATGAAGGATGGGTATCTCTCTTATCTTGCCAAAAACTTCCATCATCTAGAAGGCCGGCATACAGACGATGACAGGCGCTGAGGAGAGAGACGCTGGGATTTTCCCATGTGCCTTCGCAGTCCTAACGATATGGACTGCTGATGCCTCTCTCGTACATGCCCAGTCCTATACCGTGCGTAACTCAGAAGCCCACACAGTTCAACCATTCCTATCGTCCAGAGATGCCCTTAAACAGTGATCACTCTACGTAGGGAGTTGTTCCTCAACGTAGCGTCGATCAGATGAGCTTCAACAAGAGACAGGGAAGCAGACAGGTATGCAAACCGCACACAGCGAGGTATCATAATCCACCAAACTGGTCGGGCACCTCCGAACGCTGTGGCGGTTCGAACCGTCGTCATTGTGGCTACCTTCCGATGATACAGGCGGATGTGCAAGTTTGATGGCAGCACATCTCCCTAGTCATCCCCATAATCTGGTGCAAAGACGCGGAGATTTACACTGCAAAATGCTACAGGGACTGGCCAGAAGAGGCTCATTCTGTACCAGAGATGCGACCAGAATTTGGGGGAGGATATCTTATATTGTCGACGAGCATACCGCGCAACTATCTCAGAGCAGCAATACGGGGGCACCCACCTCAGACAGCGCGATCACCATCAAGTTCGATCTGTCCCAATCAAAACCTGTACGTCAAGGTCAACACCATGTGAGCAGACGTGAAGCAAGCAGAACAAGGTGCTCCCTTGAATATGACTCGGCAGACATCATCAGAAGGCTTGGGATCGATAGTGGAGTCAACAAATTGGGTGAGAACAAGAAGGCCTCAAGCTGGAGTTAAAAAGCCTTTCTCACCGCTCCGAAGACTGAGAGGAGAAGGCTAGACGGGCGATCAGTACGTCTTCCACTGATACCGTGAGAGTGAACGGCTACTACGAACCTGGCCTTCCGCCCCGTCACCAAATCACTCTACTGGCTCAAAGCCATCGGTCCTTCTCACGCGACTTCCAGATTCAGAACGTCAAGCTTCCCGACGAAATGAGGGAATCTGCCGACTTCAGCGAAAATGCCTCACTTGCGCCATCGAAGCCCAAGCTGCCGGCCGAGGGGGTAACGTGAAGATTTTCCCTTTGACTCGTCTATTGACTGGAAGGCCGCGTAACAAGGTACAAAGCCCCCTAAGTTAGTCAGAACACCGACTCAAGTCATCATTAAATTTTCCAGCCAAGCAAGTTAGCTGACTATCCATCATTAGTATCAAGATGCCCCTCAGAAAGTATGTTTCGGGTTGCAAATCGAACGCCACGTCTTCCAGGTCCAACAAAATAAGCCAAACAAGCCCCACCAGTCAGAATGCCAGCTCACAAGCGTCCGGGTCCGACGGCCAGACGAGCCTGAAATGTGACGCCAAGGAGAACATGAAACAGGCTGTCGTTTCTGCCTGGGATGCAGTGGCGAAATGTGGGAGCTCCCGCCGGACTCAGGTCGAATTGTCCTCCGAAGAAGTAGCAGCGGAATGGCGGGCTTTTCGTAATATCACGAAGTCCACAAGCATCACCGTCATGGAGGAGTCAGCTACAACTTGACGAGGTCCTCATGGAAATGGGCGACAGCCTAATACTGCATCCAGTCCGGGCTCGAGTGGGGCCAGCAAGAAGTAAGGATCGACAAGTGGCCCTGCACGCAGCGGTCCCGCTTGACATTTTTTCCGACATATTCACCCGCCTACAGATACTTGTACTGTACTTTGTAGACATCCGAAGTAGGATTGAGACATGGATCAATCTGTGCATATGACATATGGCTTCGTTCGGCCATTTCGGATGAAGGACTTCGGTTCTGTACTGACGTAATTTCTTCAGCCAAGAACGCCACTAAGGACCTCAGCGTCTTCTGTCCAGACAAGACAATTGGAAGCAAAGGTATCTTCCGATTGTCAATCGGTGCTGCATCTCCCAATCGATGGTCTATACCTGGCCGACCACAGCGGCAGATCATGATGACATCACCAAGGGTGTCAACCTTCCCCGATATTCAGCCAATCAAGGAAGATCGGAAGTGCGAACACGTGAAGGATGAGCTCTTTCCTTATCCTGCCAAAAACCTCCATCATCAGAAGGCAAGCAGCGAAACAAATTGGAGCGCTATCTAGAGACCTTGGGATACTTCCACTTACCTATTCAATCCTACCGAAGTGGAGCAGAAAACAGCATAAGCTGTTGCATGTGCCGAGTGTCCTGCCGTGCGCAACCAAAGAGCCACACAATCCGACGATCATTCTTGTGGTCAGTACATACCGCCTCAACAGCAATGAGGCTTGGAAGACGGATCCTTTTACCTAAGGTAGTTACGTCGAGCTTGTAGCTCCCTTTTCGAGACGGGGCAGCAGACAGGTATGCAAATCGCATGCAGCAAGATAGCGTGACCCACAGAACCGGTTTGGCGCATTAAGTGAGTCAGGCAAAGCTAGGCGTCTCATGTCGTTTTCACTGAGGAATCTCGCGAGCGATGTGATTGTGTCAGTGGAGCATAATCAAGCGGGCAAGATATCCCACAACATAATAGGCCCTTCGCGTGAAGGGGGACTCTGACCTTCAAGAGTCCGTGACAGTGGCAAACAATACCCAAAGGCGTTCGAAGCCGGAAGACTCGTCTAATCCGAGAAAGATTACGATTTACAAGCAGCTGCAATTTTGACACCGAAATAAGTCATGCATGCTGTTGACTCTTCATGCTATTCAGATCCGGTTACGAACCATTCATAGGCCACAGAGGCACCCCTTAGAGGAACTCTGTCCCGTGGCTGATATGATAGTTGGTTTCATACCGCTACGCTAAGCTAAAAACACCAATTGGAAGTCCCGACCTCCCTGATATGAATATTCATACCGCTACGCTAGCAAAGCTAAAAACACCAATTGGAAGTCCCGACCTCCGGGAAATCCACCAACTATATACGGGTCAAGTCCCCGACATGACACTCTGACCTCACTTGAGGCCGAGCTCCTGCGAGGCAGCTATCTTCCCGCATCTAATGCGAAAACCTCGTTGTGATTACGTAAGGTGCATTACGCAATAGACCGTATAAAGTTATAGACCGTACAAGTTTCCAAGGCCGAGCGTGGCTACG
>JAABUH010004883.1_pt1 | contig 10690 bp, 10 predicted proteins | sample 5559121 | NCBI WGS metagenome assembly JAABUH01 (sample SAMN10711871, study PRJNA513364) | rock metagenome | isolation source: Antarctica rocks | place: Antarctica: Victoria Land, Battleship Promontory nord | collected 2015-12-28 | reverse complement strand
TGCCGTGCTGCCCGTGGGTGCCGCCGGAGTGGTGGCTGGGGTACTCGCGCCGCCAGCGCCGCGCGATCCTCACCTTTGCCGCGGCCGGCTGCATAATGCTGCTCATCCTGGCGCTGGTGGTGGCCGCGGCGCTTGCCATCCTGCACGCCGGGCCCAAGCCGCACCTGCCACCGCCGCACGAGCTGGGGCGTGAGGCGCCGCCGGGAGAGGAAGAGGCGTGCGCGTGGACGCGCTGGGAGCTGCCGCAGGGCGTCCGGCCGCGCCTGTACCGTCTCGCGATACAGACCGACTTGCAGGCAGGCGGCCCTTGGCCGGCTGCATTGCGACATGACAGCTGGCTGGCATGAATGTGGTGTGCACAACAGCACGCAGCACTCTCGCGCGAGAATCGCATGCACGTCGACCCTTCGTGGTGCCAACAACAACGCATGATCTGCCGCGCTGTGCACGCCCGCTCCAGTCGGAGGCCCCGCCAGCGTGCCGCGCCAGCGCGCAGGGCCCCTTCGCGGTGAACGGCAGCGTGGAGGTAGAGCTGGACGTCGGGCGGCCGACGCGGTGCGTGGTGCTGCACGCGGCGGGCATGAACATCACGCACGCCGCGCTCCTGCAGCCCGAGCACACACACGGCGCGGCCCGCGGCCCCCGCCGGCCTGGCTCACCCGCCATGTCTGCAGGCTGCAGTGATGCGTGCCGGGGCTGTGTTTCCTATCAGGTGGCAGTGTTGAGTATTTCACTTCAAAGCTCTGTTGCTGCTCGTGTTGTTTTTAGACAGCTGGCTGCATGTCATGGATGAGGTGTGAGGCTCTCCGACACGCGCGCCGCGCCGCTCGACAGGGACGTGGCGGGAGGCGGAGGATCGGCAGCAGCTGACGCTGACGTTCCCGCGGCCGCTGCCGATGCCGCGCGCGACGGTCGCGCTGCACTTCAACTACACGCTCAGCCCCGCGCTGGAGGGCTTCTACCGCAGCACGTTTACGGGTGCGCCGCTCCCCACCCCCCCACGCCGTCAGCAGGAGCGGACATGCCAGTCGCCTGTGATTGAGGCAGCTGTGAACACTCTCCAGCCGGGCTGGACGGGCTGGGAGTGCGTGCGCGCGTGGCCTGGTTGCGGCGGCCCGCGGTGAGCTCGCGCAGAGTGCCGACAAGGTGCTGTTGCCAGGCATCAGATCAGACACGCCAGTCGGGTCCCTGCCTCCCGCTCGCCGGGCTGGGCCGGGCTGCCGGCCCGCCAGCATGCCTGCAGAAGACGCGGGGGGCGCTGACTAGTTAATGGAGTGTGCTGCCGCCCAAGCTCTACGCTCTCGCTGCCAGCCTCCTGCGGTCTGAGAGCGCTGTGCGGGGGGCGGCAGACGCCGCGGGCCAGAACCACACGCTGGCGACCACGCAGTTCCAGGCGCAGGCCGCGCGGCTGGCCTTCCCCTGCTTCGACGAGCCGGCGCTCAAGGCGCGCGCCCGCACCCAACCTGGCGCTGCCGGCCCCGCGCAAGCGAGGCGCCTGGGCAGCGGGGAGCGCCGTCTCAGCCGCATGGGGTCCCCCCAGCGAGCACGCAATTTGGAGCGGTCGTACGGGCGGCAGTTCAGGCCGCTGCCAAGCTGCACTCACCCAGATCATATGATTAGCTACGGTCGTCCTGCCTGCGGACATGCCAAGTTCCAGGAGCAACCCCAGTACCCCTCAGGTAACGGGGATGCCCCTCAACAAGGAGCAACACCCTGCTCATGTACAGGTCCCCCATACAGACTCCGCAGCGAAAAGACGCGCCCGGCTCACCGCGGCTGCCGGGCGTGCGCACGGCAGGCCGAATTCGAAATAGAGCTGGTGACGCCTGCCGGCACGGTGGCGCTTTCCAACATGCCGGAGGAGGGCAAGCCCGCGCCTGGCGCGGGCGGCCTGGTCAGGCACCGCTACGCGCGGTCGCCCGCAATGTCGACCTACCTCGTCGCGGCGCGCGCCCCGCGCGCGCGGCGCCCCGCCCCGGCAGCGAGGGCGCCGGCAGAGCGCTGCGCTTCAGAAATGCTGTGCTGCAATGCAAGCATGTGTGCCTGCATGCTGCATCATTTGCTTTGTTTGCTGACAGTGCTGCCCGGCCCGCTCATGCTCCTGCACATGTTTACTGGGCAGGGTGGCTGAGGCGGGCGGTGGCGGTGCAGTTTGTGGCTGGCAACCTGACGAGCGTGGAGCGCAGTCTGCCGCACCCGGGCGCGGGCGCAGCGCGCCCGCTCCGCGTGTGGGGCACGCCCAACAGGCGCGCGCCTGCCGGGTGTCCTGACTCTAGTCCCAGTAGGCACGCCCCTGCCGGGTGCCGCGCCGGCGGCGGCGGCATCCGACAGTCCTGATCGGCGCGCTGTGCATGCCCGAGCAGGCAGCCGACGACCGCCGTTTCTGCTGAACCCCGCTGTTACCACCGTGGCTGGACATTATGGCATGTGCTTTGCTGAAAGCGGATCTGTTTTGCAGTTCGACGCTCTCGCTGCAGTGAGCGCTGGCTGGTGACAGCACTGGCGGCGCATTCCCGCAGTGGGATGTCTGCACGGCGGTGCTGAGGCTGTATCTACCAGATTACCCGCGGCCGGTACCCTGTTGATGCCAGCAACCTCAGTCCCTGTTACTGGCTGCGCAGGGGTCCTGAGCTGCAATGGGCGCTGGACGTGGCGGCGGCGGCGGTGACCGCGTACGAGGCGCTGCTGGGCGTGCCGTACGCGCTGCCCAAGCTGGACCTGGCCGCCCTGCCAGGTCCGCGCCATGCAGCAGGAATGGTGGCCACAAAGCTGGGGTGTTGGTAAGTTTGGGAAGGAGCTGTGAGTATAGGGAATAGGGTCTAGGCTGAACCTGGCCGCCCTGCCATGTCCACGCCACACAGCAGGACTGGTGGCCACAAAGCTGGGGTCCTGGTAAGTTTGAGAGGGAGCTGTGGTATAGGGTATAGGGTTTAGGCTGGACCTGGCCGCCCTGCCAGGTGCGCGCCACACTGCGGAGCTTGGCCACAAAGATGGGGTCCTGGTAACTTGGAGAGGGAGCTGTGCCTGGGCCCTTGGCAGTGCACAACCCTGTCAACGTCCAACCCCATGCGAGACCGAAAATTGGAAATTTGCCCTGCAGCCCGCCCGCCTGACGCCCGGCGCCCAGCGCGCGGGCGCAGACTTTGGCGCGGGCGCGATGGAGAATTGGGGCCTGGTGCTGTACCGCGAGACCGACCTGCTGGCCGGCAACGCAAGCGGCATCGAGCAGCGCCGGGACGTGGCGCTGACCGTCGCGCACGAGCTCGCGCACATGGTGCGCGCGCTCGCCGCCGCTGACCGGGCTGGGCGCGCATGCCGTGGGAGATCGGGGCCCGGCGTGCCGTGCAAGCTGGGGCGGGTAGTGCATGAGGAGTATTGGACCACTACGAGCGGCGGGCCACCGCGCTCGCGGTCCCGCACGGGCCGGCGCGCACGCTGCGCCTCTCTGCAGATAGCGCCGGCGGCAGCCGCTCTGCTGGATGCGTGGAGGAAGGCCGCTCAGGGCTCTGCACACCGCGCATGATGCTGTGCAGCTCGTCCGTCGCTCCCCATCTGAAGCGGCCGCCCAGGGCCTGCTGGCCTTCTTGGCATGTGTGCGATGATGACCCCACTGTGCGCCAGCGGCCGGGATGTGTGGTAGCTAAATGTAGAGCAGCTTTCACCCATCGAAATAAGCCCCCGTGAGTTTAGCCATGGGCGTGCCCGCGGCGCGCGCGCAGTGGTTCGGCGACCTGGTGACCATGGGCGCGTGGGGCGAGCTGTGGCTCAACGAGGGCTTTGCGACCTACCTCGAGACCCTGGGCGCCTCTGCGGCCGCGCCGGACCTCGCCCTCCTCGCCGGCTTCTTCCCCGACGTCACCGCGGTCGGCCTGGCGGCCGACGCGCGGAACCTGTCCACGCACGCGCTCTCGCAGCCCGGCGGTGCGCGCCCCGGAGCCTCCAGTGGCGACTGCTGCCCGCGGGGCTTATCGTGCCGCGGCTGCAGGACGACGCCGAACTGTTTACGTTCTCGCAGCCGGCTGGAGCAATGAGTGTGAGTAGTCCGCTGCTACAGATGCTGACGCGCATGGCGGCTGCGGTGGGCCCCCGGCACGGCGCCGCCGCCGAGCCGCGTGGAGCGATGCCCGCTCACGCGGCTCGCCGCGCGGCAGGCGTGGACCGGCCGGACCAGATCGAGGCGCTGTTCGACGCGGTGAGCTACCAGAAGGGCGCGGCCGTGCTGCGCATGCTGCGCGCGTACCTGCTGCGCGACGCGGCCGCGCCGCCGCTGCTGCGGCGCGCGCTGCTGCGGGCGCGCGCCCGGCCCGTCCGGGCGGCCGGCCGTGCGGCCGCTGCCCCATGCCGCCCCGTTGCTGTCCCGGCGCTTCCCGCGCTTGTGCTGGCGGTCAGCAGGCAGGCGTGCGCCATATTTGGGGGTGACAGTGGGCTCGAAGGCCGTTACTCTTGTGCTCAGAGCCTCAGCCTCGCGGCTTCGTGCGCCAGGAGTACGAAGAGGATGACGACGAAGAGACGCAGGAGGAGGCAGAAGAGCGGAGGGAAGACGGGGAGGGGAGGAGAGGCGAGGAGCAGGAGCAGGGGCAGGGCGCCGCGCAGCTGGGCACGCCCGACGGCGACGTGTTCCTGCGCGGCCTGCGCGCGTACCTGCGCGCACACGAGTACGGCGCCGCCACGGCGGCGCAGCTCTGGGCGGCGTTGTCGCAGGTCGGCCCGCCGCTGCCTGGCGCACCCGGATCCGAGTCCTGTGCCTGGCGTACCCAGATCCACCGAGCAGCGGGCAAGCCACCATGCCGTCAGTCACAGAGTCACAGCCTGCTCAGAGCCCTTTCGCCCCAGATTTGGCCTGGGTGCGGCGCAGGCGAGCGCGGAGAATGTGACCGGGTGGATGGAGCGCTGGACGTACGCGCCGGGCTTCCCGGTGCTGAACGCCACGCTGGGCGCGGACGGGCGCTCTGTGATGGTCACGCAGGCGCGCCGTCCGACACTCCCGGGGCCCAGGCCGGCTGCTTCAAAAACTCTGCGGCGCATGCCTGGTGCCGCTGCGCGCCTTTCATTGTGTGCCCCCGCGACCCCAGGCCGGTCCGTGCTGTGCGCATGGCGCGGCGTGCCCGCTGCCGCATCAGTTGCTTCAACCGCACTCGGCAGCTGGGGCGCCGTGCACGCCCGCCCGCGCCAGGCCGCGCAACGGGCCGGCCGGCGCGCAGGCGCCGTTCACGGCCGCGGGCGCGCAGCGCTGCGGCGCCGGCGCGGGCGAGCGGCCGCCCTGGTGGGTGCCGCTGGCCGTCGCGCGCGGCGGCGGCGCGGCGGGCGCGCGAGACTGGCACGTCGTGGACGAGTGCCGGCCGGCGTCCCCCGTCGCCGAGCTCGGGGTGCGCCGGCCTGCCTCGGGCGACCGCAGGCCGCCCCGCCACGCAGAGCGCTCCGTTTGGGTCCGAAGACGCAAAGCTCGCGCCGCGGCGCCGCAGGAGGCGCCGCAGGTGGTCCTGACTGCAAGCCAAGCGGGCGGGTGCCGCGCTGTCCGGCCCGGCCGGGCGAGCGGCCTCGTAGCGTTACAAGAGCGGCAGGCGCGCTGAGACCCCGACGGGGAGACGGGCCGCGCGCGCGTGCGGCAGGAGGGCGAGTGGGTGAAGCTGAACGCGGGGCAGCTGGGCGTGTTCCGCGTCGCGTACGCGCCCGAGCTCTGGGCGCGCCTGGCCGCGGCGGCGGCCGCGCCGGCGCGGCCCGGCGGCGCGCCCGCGCTCGCGCCGGCCGACCTGGCGGGGCTGCTGGACGACGCGTGGGCGCTCGCGGAGGCCGGCGCGGCGCCCATTGCCGCCTTCCTCAACCTCACGCGGTCCGCGCCGATGCCCTGTCGCCCTAACCTCAACCCTGATCCCTTGCGCCGCGCCTCCTCCCAGCATGTGCGCAGCTTGATGCGGCGCCGCTGCCATCGTCCACCAGGTCACATGCCTCAGGCCGCCTTGTCCGCCTGACAGGGCCTTGGGCGTATATTGGAGCCGGGGTTGCAGCAGACGCGCGCCTCGCCGCCCTATGCGGCCGGCGGCTGCCGGGCTCGTGCGCTCCAGCCGGCGCGGCGCGCACGCGCAGGGCCCTGGGCGCGCGCACGGAGCTGGAGTACGCGCCCTGGGCGGTCGCGGCGCCGCAGTTCCTGCGCGTGCGGCGGCTGCTGGCGGGCGGCGGCGCGCCGCCTGGGTGCGCCGCCGCGTGGGCCGGCTACGTGCGCGACAATGTGACCGCCGCCTGGGTGGGCGGCGCGCGGCTGGCGCAGTGCGCCCCAGCCCCAGCCTGGAGGATGTATAAAGAAAACGAATTCCGGCGCGCCATGACAGATGGGGAGCGTGCTGCGGCGGCGCGCCTTTGGGTGCTGGTGGCCCCTGCGCCCGCTGCGCGCGACGGCCCAGCGAGGGGGCGGCGCTGCCCCCGGCTTGTTTACGTGCCGCTGCCGGCCAAATGCCTATTGAGCTGAACTTGGGCAGGCGCGCGGCACACAATCAGTACGTCTCCATTGCAAGCTTGGAAAGCAGGGAAGAAGCTCAGTCTCTTCCCCGGCTTGCCTGGCAGATGTGACGAGTCCTCGCAGATATGACAAGCCCGACGCGCGCTGCCGCGGCGCGGCGGGCAGGGGCGTGGCGCTGCGCCTGGGGCAGCCGCCGGAGCAGCTGGCGCGCGCGCCGGGCGAGGCGCGGCTCACGCGCCCGCTCGTGCTGGGCGCCGCCGGCGAGTTCGGCCAGGGCAGCGTGGAGGCGCAGGCCATGGGGCTGCTCCAGGTGGCCGCAGAAACCCTAACCCCAGCCCTACCTTAGGCGTGTGGAGGCACAGGCCATGGGGCTGCTCCATGTGGCCGCAGCATCCCTCCTTATCCCAGCCCTACCCTAGGCGTCAGGCCATGGGGCCGCTCCAGGTGGCCGCAGAGTGCCCTGATCTCAGCCCTACCCTAGGTGTTAGGCCATGGGGCTGCTCCCAGGTGGCTGCCGCCGCTGCTGCGCTGGCGGTTGCTCGCAGGCGTGGGTGCGTGAGTGGGGGTGCTCGCGTGACTGGCAGGCTGGCAGACTGCCAACGCCCCACACTCATATGTGCGAGGCCGCGCGCATCCTGGTGCCCTGCTGTGACATGCGGCGCCCGATCCTCGGCCAAAGCGCATGTCAATTTGGAGTTTTTGAAGTGTTTGGTGCGTGCTTGTGTACTGGAGGCCGCGCAAACCACAGCGCCTGCAGCGCCGCGCCGCTGCAGGGCAGCGCCGTGTGTGCCTGATGAGGCGTGAGCGGGCGCGGGCCGGGGCTGCACCGGCAGGACGCGGCGAACGGCGCGGTCGCGGACGCCGACGTGCGCGATGTCGCCTACGGCCTGGCGGTCGCGCGCGGCGACTACAGCGCTTACGAGGCCATGCGCAGCCTGTGGGCGTCGGTGCGCCGCCGGGGCGTCTGCGAGGGCTTGCAGCGGTGGTTGGGGCGTCCGGACACAATAGGCTGCCATGAGTTTTCTTGCACCGTGACCCTCAAGGCCCTCCAGGTCAAGTCCCTCTCAAGCACACCCTTGGCCTTGGCCGCGAGCGCGTCTGGAGTGCGATGACATGCAGCAGCCAGCAGCGTGGCTGCATCGACTCTCGCGAAGGTTCGTTGTCTGAGTCATGGTCACTCCCCTGGCGAGGCGTGTTCCTGGGGCACCACGCTTCCTCCTTATGACCAGACGGCGCGCGGCAGGCGCGAACGGCGGACGAGGAGGCGCGCGCGCTGGCCGCGCTGGCGCACGCGGAGCGCCCCGAGCTGGTGCAGCGCACGCTGGCGCTCGCGCTCGCGCCGGAGGTGCGGCCGCAGGACGCGCCGGGGCTGCTGCGCGACGTGGCGGAGCGCGGCGGGCCGCAGCTGGACGCCGCGTGGGCGTACCTGCAAGCGTACGCCCCTGCTAAGCTCCGCCCTGCCTTGTGTCTGCACATAGTATGCTGCCCGGTGCGGCGGCTCTGCGGGCCGGAAACGGATGCTGTACAGGCGTTTCTGTGCGCATTCCCAACCTCAGCTGCAGTTGTTGCAGGCTCGGGACGCTTTTCCATTGCGAGTGAGTACATCATGCTATCTTTGCCTGTTTATCTATCAGATGACGGCCACCGCTCTGCACCGACGCTGAGCGGCCCTTGCGGGGGCACGAGGGCGCACTGCGTGGCGCCTGCGACTGCGATTGCTCTGTGTGCAGAGTTGTAGGCCATGTTGGTGTATTATCTTGTACCAGGGCAGGCGTGCTGTGCAGGTTGCACACCTGCATTGTCCACATATGCGTGCCACCAGCCACCACACACCGCTGCCCGCAGGCGGTGGCGGGACCTCGCGGCGAAGCTGGGCGGCGGGCAGGGCGCGGCGCGAGAGCTGGGCGAGCTGCTGCAGGGCATCGGCGAGCTGCTGGTGTCCAGCGATGCGGCCGCTCAGGTGCGCCCGAGATGGCTGCTGCCTGCAACCTGCGCATACGCACTGCATGGGCGTGCCCGGGACTGTGAGCGGGGCACGTCAGACATGACTTTGCCTGGCATTGTCATTGGCTGCGTAAAGATGCGGGAAGTGAGGTTGCCAATACCGGTGCATGATTCGGGCTGTGCACGCTGCCTCACCCTGTGGGCACACACCTGCGTACTATAGGGGTGCTCCAAGATGGAGAGTGTGCGCGCCCATGCGATGAGCGCTCTGTAACTTGTGACGATGCGTTCGGTGCCCAGCTCGTCTCCTGTGTTGCGTAGGTGGACGCCCTGTATGCGGACTTTGGGGACGCGCTGCGCGAGGAGCGCTATGCACATGCCGCCAAGGAGGGCATCCGCGCCAATGCCGCCTGGCTGGCCCGCAACGCGGCGCCGCTGTGTGCGTGGCTCGGCGCCGCCTAGGGCGCTGCAGAGCTAGGACGCACAGGGTGTAACGCAGGCAGGATAGACATCTGGACTGGGTTGCCGTGAGCGTGGTTCCCTGCTTGATCTGTGACCACCAAGGCAGACATTTGGTTTTGTGCTGGAACTGTATGTGTTGGCCAAGCAGTGTGAGAAAAATAGTTAGGTGGTAACTCGTCCAGGGTAGGGTACACCTGGTTTGCGTGGAGCTCAAATGTCCGAGGCCAGTGACACACTCACTTGAGCGCATTCACAGACAAGCACTTGCTCTGTGCATAGTATTCGCCGCCCTGCAGTTCTACAGCTTAGCGCTTAGTTGCAACCGTTGCTGCGAGAGCCGCTTTTATATCATCGCCTGCAAGTGCTCGGTTGCTGGGCATGAGTTAGCGGGATTGCAAGCATCTGACCCCAATGGCAGGCAGCGGTTCCGTATGCACTCACACACAGCTGGCTAGGCCCGCCCTGCACTGCGCGCCATGTTTGCGGCGGCGGCAGAGCGTGCAAAGGTTGCGCCGACAGTGCACAGCGGTGCTCACCCAGGCAAACGGCGACACGCTGCTGGCAGCCAGCCAAGCAGCCTCAGTTGTCAGCAGGTTTGTAGACCTGGTCGCGACCGCCAGCCCAGCGCCGCTGCAGCCGGCTGTCAACGTGATTGGTATGGACATTGCCAGCACTGTAGCACTACAGCCTACCATGCCCGGCGTGGCCAGGCTGGCGGTGCGGGCCCTTTGTGTGACCACTCCTTGCAGCCAGTCCCTGTCGCTGCTTGTCGGCCTCTGCACAAGGAGGGTGTGCTCCTTGTACAGTGGCTGCCACTGGTCGTGGCCTGGTCTTCTTTATGTATACGCGGTCAACAACAGGGACACAGCGCTCGGGCAGCGTACCTAGCGGGGTCGGCACCCTTGTGCTAGCCAGGCTGCTGGAGCGTTGTCCCACGGCAATGATCATGTGCATGTAGGTATCATTCAGGGCATGCCGGACTATGCTTTGGCATGGACCTGCAAGGACCTGCACAGGAATTGAACTTGACAGGTTAAGGCGTGCAGGTCAACAATGCATAGCTGTTGGGCCAAGTTGCATGTATATCTGGAAGGAAATTAACTGTACACCTTGCAGCTGGTTTCAGCCATTTGTCAACAGGTCACTCACGTGCGCAGGCGCTGTACTATGCGCTGCTGGGGCGGCCGAGCCCGATCCTAGGCATTCTGGACTTCTACTTGCTCGTGCCGCTGGGCCGCGTGTTTCAAAAGCGGTGGCGCGTCTCAGAGCTGACGCTGCGTGACCGCATGGGTGGCGGCAACTTTGGCCAGGCGCGGCTTGCTCGTCTGGTCAGGCCATGGTCCTATGCCAGTCAGACTGCTGTGGCACGCTGCAGGTCTGCACGTCGACACTGAACGGTGAGCCTGCGCACAATAGTGCATGCTCGTTGCGCAAGCCCCAAACACTGGCGCATGAAGGCTGCAGCTGTGTATAATACACCCAGCAGCGTGTTGTTTCAATGCGTCACAGCGTATCTTCGATTCTACCGCAACCTCAAGTCCAAGCACGTCGTAAAACAGGAACAGGCACTTCAGTTTTCGCTCCTGCGTCTGCTTGCGCATCGGCAACCTGTGCATGGACACTTGCGCAGAGTGCTGTTGTTCTCGGCATAGGATGCGGCTCAGCCGTAGCTTGCACGCGCCAGGTGTTTGAGGGCCTGCGCGGCGAGCGCGTCGCCGCGCGCGAGCTGACGCCGGAGCAGAAGCGGCGGCGCGTGGTGCTGAAGCGCGTCAACATGGACGGCACCGACGTGCGCCGCGACTTCCTCGCCGGCGGCACCATGGCCAAGGG
>JAABUH010004881.1_pt1 | contig 10692 bp, 18 predicted proteins | sample 5559121 | NCBI WGS metagenome assembly JAABUH01 (sample SAMN10711871, study PRJNA513364) | rock metagenome | isolation source: Antarctica rocks | place: Antarctica: Victoria Land, Battleship Promontory nord | collected 2015-12-28 | reverse complement strand
CGGACACGGTCGGCTTCATCTCCGACCTGCCTACGCAGCTCGTCCGGGCCTTCCAGGCGCGCGCGCCGCCCGCCACTGAGCGCGTGTGTGCTGATCGGTTCTCGAGACGTTCAGAGTAGGGTCCCCAAGGACTTCATCTCCGACCTGCCCACGCAGCTCGTCTGGGCCTTCCAGGCGCGCACGCGGTGGGCAGGGCATACTGTTGCAGCGCCCCACATGGGCAGGAGGGATCGGTGCATGATGTGGCCTGGGGTGCCCACCACCGAGCGCGCGCGTGCGGATCGTGCCCACGACACTCAGGTTAGGGTGCGAATGCGGGCCTGCGCGCCTGGCCTGGGCGACTCTGTGCAAGGCTCAGCTGCGCCAAGGCGGTCGGGCAGGCGCCGCTGCAGGGCGTGCCGCCTGCGCGCCCGTGCGCTCGATGCCTGTGGTTTACCCTGCCACGCGGCGCTGCAAGGCGCGGCGCCTGCGTGCCCGCGCGCTCGACGCCCGCAAGTGAACGCTGCCAGGCGATGCTGGATGGGTTATGAAGGCGGACCTGCTGCTCCACGTGGTCGACGCGGCGTCGCCCGCAGCAGTACCCTAAGCCTCATCATAAACCAAGCGCCAGGCGACGCTGGAGGAGGTGGTGGAGGCGGACCTGCTGCTGCACGTGGTCGACGCGGCGTCGCCCGCGGCCGGCGCGCAGCGCGCCGCCGTGCTGGCCGTCCTGCGCGAGCTGGGCGTGCCGGAGGCCGCGCTGCGCGCGCGCCTGATCGAGGTGCACAACAAGGCGGACCTGCCGGCGGGCGGCGGGCTGGGGCTGCTGCTCGAGCCGGGGCGCGCCGCGGCCGACCCTGCCCGCTCGGCCGCCGGGGGCGCCCGGGCGGATGAGGCGGCGCGGACGGGGCCAGCGGCTGAGGGCGAGCCTGTGGACGAGCAGCCGGGAGGACCTCGGTCGGAGGCTGCAGGCGATGCGGCAGGGCCAGGCGCGGAAGTGACCAGGGTGCGCACGTCGACGGTGACGCGCGCGGGCCTCGCCCAGCTGCTGGCGGAACTCGACGAGAAGGCGCGCCCGGCGCTGGCAGCCTAGGGCTCCGAGCCTGCAGTGCATGCGCGCGCGGCGTACGAGTAAGGGTGACCCCGGGCGCGCATGCTGCCATGCTACGCAGGTCGCGGCCTGGCCTTGATTTCAGCACCATCTGGTACAGAGTCAGAGCACAGGGCAGAGCGCCGGCGCCGGCAAGCGCGCGGCCCGCAGGACATACCGCTCCGCGACCAGCAGGTGGGAGCTGAAGCACATGCTTTCCCTGCTGTGGCAGGTGCGCGTGCACTGCACGCCGCGGGCGCGGGCAGACGGTGCGGCTGCCGCGGCCGACCGTATGCTGGCCGAGACCGTGGCAGGCCCTCCGCCGCCGAGCGCGGCCTGCGTGCGGCCGCGCATAACAGCGTCCACTGCGGGCGTGTAAGCTCGGGTACCTGGCGTATGCGCAGGCTTGTTTTGTGTTCGAACTGTAGCCTGGCTGTCTAGCACTTTCTGCTGTGTGCTGCGTCTCGCCCAGTCCCCCCGTGTATTTGCACAGCCTCAACAATGCTGGCGGCATGTCAGCAGGCCATGCGGATCTGCCACCACTGTAGCCAAGGAGCACTGCACAGCGTTATCGCGCCCTCCACACCTTGCCATTCGCGGCAGGGCAGGCCACACGTGCTGCACTGTGATGCAATGACACTGGGTGTCACGTCTGAGCTGGTCCTCGCAGAGGTTGCATTGCAAATGAGGTCATCGCAAGTTGTGACATACGCACAGCCTCTTGCACAAGGCATGAACAACACGAGGCAGGTCCTGCAGCACGCCTGCCACCCAACGCGCCAGCACACACGTGGGGGCCCCGAGGACCAGCCGCCGCAGCACGCCGTTGCTAGCTTGCAAGCCTCATGATCCGGCCCAGCATGGCAAGCACCCCTCGCGCGCTGCCGCTGCGACCGCCGCCCTCAAACGGCAGCGCCATGAAACATGACCATACCCTGTCACCGCTCCTCCGCCCCTGCCGCACCATTGGCCACGACCTTGGAGCGCACCCGCCGCTTGTGCCCCGCAGGCTCCCCCGCTGCGCCATCGCCGCCCTCGCGGTCGTGCGCGCCTACTTGCGCGCGCGCTTGCCGGCCGTCGCTGCCGCGCTCCAGTGCGGGCTCCCTGGGGCGGCCCCGCCCGTCGCCCTCGACGCCGCCGCCGGGCGCGCGCGCGCGCTCGGCGGGGGGGTCTGCCCGTTTACGGTGCCGCTCCTTGCGCGGGGGCGGCTCGCTGTCGCTGCTGTCGCTGCTGTCGCTGGAGTCAGATGAGTCACTGTCGCTGGAGCCGCTGCTGTCGCTGCCGCTGCTGTCGCTGGAGTCCGAGCCGGAGCTGCTGCTGGAGCCGTCCGAGGAGCTGTCGTCCGACGAGGACGAGTCTGCAAGAGCTGGGCCAGGCTCTCAGCGCGCTGGGCAGCACCGCAGTGGCTGTCTTGTGATGCGAGGAGGGAGGAGCAGTGCAAGGAGGTCAGAAAATGACAAGTCACGAGACACACAGGCCCGGCAGTGACCACTGGCAGACTGCGCCGGAGCTGGAGTGTTGAAGTTGTCCAGGACCAGGAACAAGCGAGACGCAGCCGCGCAGGTCGCATATGGCGCAGCGGGCAGCGGCGCACAAACGCGAGGCCGCACCGGAGGAGTCGCTGCTGTCATCGGAGTCAGAGTCGGAGGAGGAGGAGGAGGACGACGACGGGGCATCCCGCTTCTTCCGCTTCTTCGAGCCGGGCTGCGCCGCGTCGCCCGCCGCGCCGCGCGCGTCCGGCAGCAGCTCGCTGGGATCCATGAAGCGCGGCCGCACCTTGGGGTTGAGCAGCTGCTGCGTGCGCGTCGGCCGCGCTGTGTAGCTGGCCGGATTCTTGCACTCGTAGGTCCAGTGGCCCGCCTGCACGCCGTCGCCGTCCCAGAGGGGTTGACTAAACTCCTGCCAGGTTGTCAGCCAGTGGCCAGCAGCAATCATCCACGAGAGAGGTGCGCGCCTGCAAGCACCGCTGGCAGATGGCGTTGACGGCCGCCGCGCGTGACGGCGCTGGACGCCGGGCATAGCGGCCTGCAAGGTTGTCGCTACCCGTGCCAAGCAGGCTGCTCATCGAGCGAGCGCGTGGCTGGTGCGCGCGCCCTGTCTAGCAACCCAGCTGCGTGCTCTCTATCAGATTATCCCTCTGCCTTAAGTGAGCGCGTCCAAGCACTGCCCCACAACCTCCTTGGCGCAACGGACGGTGCACGAGCCAGAGATCAGCCTTCAGCACTACGTGCCTCCTGTGTGTTTTCTGCCTTTACCCACACTTGCACAGTCTAACTGAGTGTGCAAGGAGCGCTCCCCTGCTATCAGGAGCGCTTGAGGGGAGCACATACCCTGCACAGGAGTGCAGGGTCTACTCTGGCCAACGGTCATATGGCTTCCCAGGTGTGGGGACAGCGTCCCCGGGACACAGCTGCAAAAATAAAGCGCGATCAATTTGGCTTGCTTTGTAGATGAATATAACCATGAACCGTAGCCTGCTCAAAGGCCTTGTCAAAGGACGCGGAGCTGTTAGGGGCCGTGCCACGCATACCATCATGTCCGCGGCAGGCAAGAGCGCCCTTATCACAGGCGCCAACACAGGTGAGCCTGGCCAAGTGGTCATACTGAGTGGCAGCCAGCAAGCGCCATAGCAAGGAGTGAACAAACCACATGGCATGTGCTGCGCCAGGCATCGGCTACGAAACTGCCCTGGCCCTGGCCGGCCAGGGCTATGCAACCGTCCTGGCCTGCAGAGATATGGACAAAGCGCGGGCAGCGCGAGACAAAATAAAGTGCACGCCTCTTCGTTTAATACGCACTTGGCTCTTGCGTCGCTGATTACTTTCATGTTGTGTGCTGCTCGGCACTAGACCTCCTGTCGCACATAGTTTGGGCTTTGTTCACTGCTCTGTTGGCGCCTTGCTTTGCTCGCTGCTCACACAGGGCGTCGGCCTGTCGTGGAGCTTTGCTCTGTGGCTCCGCACAGCTTGGAGCCCGTGCTTTCCCAGAACAGCGTGCCGTAGCTCTGTTGCTGCGGCCGCTACACCGCGCAAGCACTGCTTGTTGCCAGGGGAGGCTCGGCGGCCAGCGCACGTAGTGCACGTTCAGAACAGCATACCGTAGCCTTGTTGCAGTCGCCGCTACACCGCTCAAGCACTGCTTGTTGCCAGGGGAGGCTCAGGGGCCAGCGCGCGCAGGGCGCAGGTCCCCGCGGCCAAGGTGGAGGCGGTGCCGCTGGACCTGGCGTCGCTGGCGAGCGTGCGCGCGCTCGCGCAAAAGTGCCTGGACGGCGGCAGGCCGCTCGACGTGCTGGTAAACAACGCAGGTGTGGCGCTCTGTGCGACTGCGCTGTAGACCAGCCTTCCGTCGCGCCAGAGTTGCCGAGCTATGGTCTTCGTAAGGCACTGGCAGGGCGCCGCGCTGGCCACAAGCATGCACCTGTCCGGCCCGAGCACTGTGCGCAAGCCATGGCGCTGCAGAGGCGTTGGGGGGCCATGGGGTTGCAGGCATCATGGCGTGCCCGGAGATGCAGTCCAAGGACGGGTTCGAGCTGCAGCTCGCCGTCAACCACCTGGGCCACTTCCTGCTGACGACGATGCTGCTGCCCCTCCTGACCGGCGCCGAGCGGTGCGGGCGCGCCGGCGCCGCCTGTGCGAGGTGCCATGTAGGGCACGCAGTGCATGTGCCCCGTGGCGGCACACAGTAGCTGGGGCCAGCGAAGGTTTATAAGTTGAAGCTACAGAAGTGTGAACTTGAAGCTAGAGGGTGGCGGGGCGGGAAGAAAATGGGCAGGTGTTGCCATTGTGCCAGCAGAACATTGGGGCTGTGCATTCCCATGCGCCACGCGCGCGTGGCACAGGCCGTCGCGGGTCGTCAACGTCAGCAGCTCCGCGCACCAGTTCGGCACCATCCAGTTTGACGACCTGCAGAGCCAGCGCGGCTACCAGCCCTGGCGCGCGTACGGCCAGGTAGGCGCCACGCACAGCCGAGGTCTGGGGCGTCCTGGTTCCATGCAGGGCCTGCCAACAGCACCAAAGCGCCTGACTGAGGCCACAGGGAGCATAGCCGCCCGATATGCCAGGACAGCGGCCTTGCACGCTGTAGTGATGGCTAAGCAGTGATGTGAGCATGCGTTGCTTGCTGCATGCTTGCAGGTAGGCCTTGAAGCGCTGCCAGCTCCACGGGGCTGCGTGAGCTCAGCAGAACGCGCCCCCAGCACAGCGCCGGCATCCGGCCGGGAGCCCTGAGCGCTGCGCTCGCCACGCTCGCCGTCCAGTGGCGGGACAGCGCCGCTGCACAGGCACCAGCTCGGTCACCACAGCCAGCCGTGCTGCCGCGCGGGGCTCTACCCTGACCCTACGCCACGCGCAGTCGAAGCTGGCCAACATCCTGTTCACGTACGAGCTGGCGCGCCGCCTGCCGCGCGACGCCAACCTCACTGTCAACGCTCTGCACCCGGGCGTCGTGCGCACCGAGCTGAGCAGGCGCGCGCGCGCGCCGCGGCCCGCAGCGACACCGCTTGCGCGCCAGCGCACCTGCTCGCTGCTGCTGGTTGCTTCGCTGGCTGGGGGCTGCCATATGTCCTGCCGCCGCTCGCGTACCATGTGCCCGCTCACCAGTTGGCTGCTCACGCCGTGCTGATGCGTGGAAAGCACAGTGCACAGCAGTCAAGAGCGGCCAAAGGCCAAGCATCCCGCACTCAAGTCTGAAGGTGGCAAGTGTGCTCCCTGCAGTCACATGGGTATGGCCTGTTTAATCTAAGAGCACCCATTCAAATGCAAAATGGCTGCCTGGTGAGTGGGAAAGTGTACTCCGTTTCCAGGCCCAAGGCATTGCATGCACACTATCTTAGCGCATATCTCACATACATCCTGACGCAGCACATCTTGGCGAGAAGTCGTTGAGGACGCGTGCGGCGCTCAGGCCTGCAGGCTCCGTGCGGCAGGTTCCTGGTGGCAGACCCGGCGCCGCTGTGGCAGCGGCCGCTGGTGGCGCTGTCCGGGCTCTTCCTAAAGTCGCCCGTGCAGGTGCGGCGGGACGTGTGGCGCGCCTTGACCCTCAGCCAACACATGAGCACCCTGGCGCGCCATGTGGAGCATGTAAAGCTTGTAGAGCCATGTAGAGGAGCTCCCAAAGAGCGCTGATACAGAGCGTCGGCAGTCCAGACGATTCAAACGAGTTTGTCGGCCTGCTGGTGCGCAGGGCGCGGAGACAAGCATCCACCTGGCCAGCTCGACGGAGGTGGAGGGCGTGACCGCCAAGTACTGGTCGGACAGCCGGCCGGTTCGCAGCAACGTGGAAAGCTACCGCGAGGACGTCGCCGCGCGGCTCTGGGACGTCAGTAGTGAGCTGACCGGCGCGGCGTGCGACCTGGCGCGGCGCGCGCCCGCCGCGGCGCGCGTCGGGCAGAGCGCCTGACCTGGACGCCGCCCCACGGCGCAGCAGCGGAGGAGTTGCGGATGCGGCGCGGGCGCTGCCGCGCGGCGCTGGCCACGTCCGCCGCAGGCTGGCCTGCTGCGAGAGCATTTTTCGCTCTTGTGCCGGGATGGTTTATGCGGCTCGTGCGCCCCATAACCATCATGCCCGGTGTGATGCGGTGTGATGCATTCGAGGCTACACACTCGAAAATGTGACGACCAGCGCGGCGCTGCATGTGTTGAGCAGGGATGTGAGTACATGCAACCTCTGATGCATCACTGCACACTGCATGCTAGGTGAGCGCCAATGCGAGCATCACATTTGCACACTGCCAAGCGCTGTAGTCGCATGCCACGTCCAGCAGCGGGGTCAGCTTATACAAAACGAGACAGCTCACGTGCTGCCGTTCACGGACGCAAGGCCGAAGGTGCCATTAACGCTGGAGAGTTCAAGCTACTCTGGAATGGGAACGCCCTCTCCTGTCGCGCCTCCTGCCGCCTCCACCAAGCCCCCGTCTGGCTCTAGGGCCGCGGGCGTGGCGGCCTCCGCGGCTGCGCGAGCGCCCTGGGCCACCAGCCGCCGCGCGAAAGTGAGGTACCCGGTGTGCCCGCGCGTCTCGGGCGCGGGCCGCGGCAGCGCCTGCCGCGGCGCCACGGCCGGCTCCGCGTCGCCTGCGCGCGCGCCCGCGCCGTCATGGGCCGCGCGCACCTCGGACGCCGGCGACCCGGGCCGCGCCGGCGCAGCCACATCCTGGTGCTTGCTACACCATCTTGCCGCAGTAGGCGCTTCGGTAGTCAACACGCTGCGAAAGCACATTCTCAGGGTCCGGTCAGGTTTCAATTATGCGCATGCATCAGCGACTTTGGCCTGAGCCGCCGCTTGCACTATGCCACTTGCCATGGCAGGGCGCCAGGCGGGGCTTGCCTGCATCAGGTCCCCCCACGCCATTCTCCGGCGCCCCCACACTGATGCCGCGCTGCTTGCGCTTGCGCTTGCAGCCCCTCTCTGCGCTGTCGAGGTCCCTGAGCAGCGCATCCGGCCGCGCCTGTGCCCGCAGACCCAGGTTGCACCATCGAAACTGGCTTTCCCTCGAAGGAAATTACCACAGTAATCAAGAAACCAAATGCTTGCGCTCAATGCCATGCAAAGCCAGCCACCTGCGTCCTGCTTGCACTTGCGCAGCCACTGCCGTTGCTGCATCACAGCACCTGATAATGCACGTCACCAAACGCCCGGTGCGCGCCAGAGGCAGGCCCAGTCCCTTGAGCGCTGCGCGCAGCCGGGCGCGCGCCCACCTCATACTCGCGCAGCAGGCACTCCATGGTGCGGGGCGCCGCGAAGCCCGCGCTGGCCAGCTCCGCCGCCGTCTTCTGCACCTGCGGCGCCCTGTCCCGGCCTCAGTGAAGCGCTTCACAGGCCGCTCGACAGGCGAGCGCGGTGCTCGACGCTAGAGACCCGCCATGTGCAGGAGGCGAGGCACCCAGTGTAACACACCGTCAACGAGCATGTCAGGCTGCAGGCAAACCCATAAGCGCACTGTCTTGATACTCTAGGCTATCAGCGCATGCTGGGGCCGCGAGCGCACCTGCTCTATGCAGGGGCTGAACGAGCAGAACACGCCGTCGCCGCGCAGGCACGCCGCCGCCGACGCCACGGCCTGCGGCGCGTCAGGGGCGCTGCGCGGTCACGCCAGCCTGGTCGGCGTGCGCCGCAGTCGCTGGATGCATCTGAATTAAACCTGCTGTGTGGGCTGCCCAAGACCTTGAGCACCTGGGCTGAATGGGAGCAAGGCGAGCTTGTGCTGCTGCATCCTGCAGACACATGTGCAGTCGTCCAGCAGCCAATACACTGTGTCATGCCGCAGACAGCCATGCCGCAGCGACCGCCTCGTGCGCCCGCGCACATGACGCGCGCCAGGGCCTGCTTGCAGGCCGCATCGCACTACACGGCAGCGCCCTGCAGCACTTGGCTGCGCCGCCTGCCGCCCCAGCGCATAGCGGGCGGGCGCGCACAAGGCAGGGCTGGGACAGGTCCAGGACAGGGTAGGGCAGGAGCGCACCAGCCAGGGGCTGGGCAGGTCCAGGAACACGCCGTCCGCCGCGCCGGCCAGCTCGGCCGGGAAGCCCTGCGCCTCCACGTTGCGCTGGCGCACGCTCACCAGGCCGCCCAGGCCGTTGCTGCCCAGGTCCGCCTCCGCGTCCCGCGCGCGCACCTGCGCGGGCGCCGCGAGCGCGGCGCGCGCTTGGCCGCTGGCCAGCCGTCCAGGGGCGCACAAGAGCCCAAGCTCCAGGGCGTCCAACGGGGTCCCGGCTCAGGAGGGACATGGGAGGCGCGCCGCGCACAGCACAGGCCTCCCGCCGGCTTTTGCTTGTGAAGTAGCTTTTGCTTGTGAAGTAGCCGTCAGCGGACTGGGGCAGGTCATGCAAGCGCCAGCGAGCGCGCGCCTCGTGGAACTCAAAGGTGTGCACGCGGCCGTGCGGCGCGACGGCGCGCGCCAGCGCGTGCGTCAGCGATGCGCTGCCCGTGCCGCTCTCCAGCACTGCGCGGCCCCGGGCGCCTCAGGAGCGACCAGCGACCGGAGGGCACACGGCCTGAGATGTGCGGACCGGCGCTGCGGCGACAGCCGTGGCACAAGCGGCGCGAGGGCAAAGGGCCTGGTTTGTGTGCGTTGCACACGAGCTGTACAGAAAGCCCAGGCAGACACCAGCGTGCGCTCGAGGGAAGACAACGCGACGCGCCTGTGCAGCCGGGCCGCAGCTCCAGGAACGCGCACACGAGCGCGATGTCGGCCGCGTACAGGATCTGCGTGCGGTGCCGCAGCACCAGCGTCCACAGCTCTGGCGTGGGCGCGAGTAGGTACAGGTACCCCTTCTGCGGGGGCCGCGCGCTGACGCGGCAGCCAAACTGCCGCCCGATGAAGTCCTGCGCCGCCACCCGTCGCAGCGCGTCGCCGGCGCTGCCGCTTTCTGCGTTCAACCTTGTCTGCATTAAAACCTGTCACACGGTTGCTCCTTCCTGGATGTGATGCATGCACTGTCACGGACATCAGTGCGTACGGTGCGCCAACCGGCGCTTGCCTTGTGGGGAAAGGACCCGTTGCGTGTGTTGTGGCACTTTGCGGCGTCAATGTAGACCGCCTTGAGGCTCTGGTAGCCCTCGTAGACAACGACCAGGTCACCGGCCCTTATGGTGCGCCCCGCCGGCACGTCCGCGGTCAGGCTCGCCTCCTCCGCCGCGCACTTCAGGCGGTCCATGCAACCTATACCTGCCCAAGGGAAGTGTTACGCGCAGGTGCGGACCGCATGACGACGCCCATGCAGCCGGGCATGGAGGTCAAGGGGTGAACGGGTGAACGAAGGGGCGGGTAGCTGATGGTGCCCATTTATTGGAGCTGTACGTTCATGATCGTGCAAGTGACCCAGTGGATGGCCGCAGCCTGTAGCCACTGCCAGCGCCGCACGCTGTTCTGGAGCTCCTGCAGGCCCGTGAGTGCACAGCAGCTGGCCTGATGAAACGCGCGCGCCCTGACGCGGGCGTGCAGGTGCGGCAGCAAGCGTCTCTCTCTGATCCCTGAATCTGTGGCCAGCGCACGCCTGTGTTCCGGTCCTCGTCCGTATCGTCACGGTCCGGGCTGATGTACTTTGTCCTGTTTGCACGCCTGTGCGCAGCAGCTCAACCAGGGTGAGATCTAAGTGAGTCTGACCACGCCCCGCACGCGCCCTGCCCCAGGCTCAGAGCTTCAGCGCGGCTGATGGGGATGGCTGCTCCTGGTCGCTGGAGCTTGAGCTTGGCAGCACGCCTGTGCGCCGCGTGCGGCTGAGGCTTGAGCATGGGCCCCACGGCTGCAAGCAGTCTGCACGTGATACCTATGTCGCGGCGCTGGTAGGCCCGCCTGCGCCTGGCGCATTCCTTCACGTGCAGGCTGCCACTGTCGCAGCCTGCAGCGCCGTCGGACGGCGCTGTGAAACTTGCGGGTTGAGTGGCCGGCTTACCTGTTTCTGGTATCCCTGCTGCATGGCCAGGGTGGTCGCATATGCACCTGCTTTGCAGATGCGTAAAAGCACAGCGTGAGGGGCTGCTGCTGCTGCGCAGGAGCGAGCAGGGGTGGCGCTGGCGACCCTGCTCAAGGGCAACAGGCAGGACAGAAGACAGCGTCAGCGCGTGCGGGGGCGTCGCCGCGCTGGTCGGGCTGCTGGCGCCCGGCGGGACAGATGTCGTGCACGAGC
>JAABUH010004880.1_pt1 | contig 10692 bp, 8 predicted proteins | sample 5559121 | NCBI WGS metagenome assembly JAABUH01 (sample SAMN10711871, study PRJNA513364) | rock metagenome | isolation source: Antarctica rocks | place: Antarctica: Victoria Land, Battleship Promontory nord | collected 2015-12-28 | reverse complement strand
CAGCTCAGGGGAGGGCTCTTCTGCAACAGCCTCTGCAAAGCCCTCAGGGAAACCCTCAGCATAGCCAGCAGCAAAACCTTCAGTGTAGCTTTCTGAAGCGGGCTCTTCCTCAAAACTGCCCTCAGGGCTAGGGGCTTCCTCCTCAAAGAAGGGGGCTTCTTCGGGGGCTTCAGGGTAGGGTTCTTCAAAACTGCCCTCAGGTGCGGGTGCCTCTTCTTCTGGAGTGTTTTCTGGACACGAGTAGGACTCATAGGCAGCTTCAAAGCCCTGAGAAAAGCCGCTGGCAAAGCCCTCTGTGTAAGCCTCCTCTGGTGTAGCAAACTCAGGGCTGGCTGCTGCCTCAGGTGTGGCTGCAGGAATGGCTGGCCCTGCATACACACACTACTAACTTAATGACTCATTTACATATTCATTGCTTACTTGCTTTCTACCCGCAGTACAGAGGCTCAACAAGGTGCAGCATGTCAAGCCTGAGAGCTTGAGGTGCTGAGCATGAGTATACATGTATGTATTATGCAGCTTATGGCCCTCAGCAATGAAATATGAGCAACCTTTGCAACATGCTTACAGAGTGGTCTGCAACATCATGGAAGCAACATGCGCCATGTGACATGAAACACGTAGACTGCATGTCCATACCTATACATTATTGTGAATTTCACTGTGCAAAGTACAAACAAACCTATACATTACTAAGGGCATACACATGACTTGCTGACGTTAGACTACTTCTGTGCAGCAGCATTACCTTGAGGAGTGCCGGTGCCTGCTGATGCTGATGGGCTAGACGATGACTGTGCAGGGGGAGACAGAGCAGAAGGCGATGACTGTGCAGGGGAAGACGGAACAGGAGCACTGGATTTGCCTGTCAGGCACTGCCAATAATACTGGCTCTGACGCTGACAGCTGAATCCAGAGGGGCAGCATGTCCATGCAGAGTCTGAGCTGCTAGGACAGCCTCTAGCTTGACAACTTGTGCCGCCACATTGGCCATAGCTGCTGGCACAAGATGCATCTGCTAACTTACGGGAAGTTGGTCTTGCTGTTGCTCCTGCAGCAGAGCAATATTGCATCAATGCACCAGGTGAGGAGTGTCAGCAGACATACACTTGGCAGTCCCAGCTGTGGTCTTGCAAGTAGTGGACAGAGGATCCAAGTGTTGAGACCAGTGCAGTAAGCGCAGTGCCAACTGGTTGCATGCAAAATCTGGCATTGCTCAGTAGGCATCTGCACCGGGAGTCAGGATCTCACCGTTTGTGCATGCTAGAGCAAGCACTAAGACTACAAGGCCAAAGCGATGCATGAGTCGGCGCTAGAATGAACGTGGTGTCGGGCCCCGCCGGCCTTCCCGATCAGGGACTTTCGCGACACAGGAAACGGCAAGCCGCAACCCCTGCGCTTGTCCTGCGTGACGACCACAAATAAGTTCAAGCACGTCTTATTACACTGTATGCAGTACCGACACAATCCGAACAGGTAGCACGCCTACTTTGCTGCATAGCGGCGTTGCCCAAGCATTGGCTTACCTGAGGAAAAGGCCTTGGCGTTCAACACAGGCGAGAGGGTGTGCAGGATGTGAGGTGTGCAATGAGCAATCTGCAACTATAAACTGGTGCCAAAATGGCATATGCGACGTTTTGGGCAGCTGCGACGCGACTCTATCGTTTCCCTTGACTTCCGATGACAGATTATCCACATTATCCAATACCTCCAGTGATGACTGAAGGTGTTTCCTGGAGGTTCCTGGAGGTTCTGCAGCACATGGGCTGTGGCCCCATCCGCACGGCGATTTGACCTTGGGTCAGATCGGCCACATTTTGATTCCGAAGCGTCTGACCTCCGTTAGAAAGTGAAGCAGGTCCCGACCAACTTCACTTTCTAACGGAGGTCAAATCTGCTCCGTCAGAAGTGGAAGGCCATCGAGAGCTGTGGTAGTAAGCTGAAGCGTCGCTCGTCGCAAGTATCGTTTGCGCTCCGCAGTGCCGCTCAGCTGTGGTCTGCAGATTTCGAAAGACCTCCGTCAAACCCGCATCCGTAATGAACACATTTGACCGGGTGACCGGTTCATTACGTCGCAGAATTTTTCCGTGGGATCGCAGAACATTAGTAATTATCGCAGAACCGCAGAATGCTCGCAGAATAGGCAGACCTTCGTCGTTTTTGCTCGAACAAAATTCTATTAATTCCTGAGTGCTATACGCACCCATTGTGAAAGTTGCAGCCCCAATGAACATTTCGGTGAAACTTTCACAACACAGATGCACCAGAGTTGTGCAGCAACACATTCAACTTAGGCAAGGCAAGGCAAGGGTATCTACTTGTGACAACAAACTCATCGTGCACTGCAAAGGGACACAAATTGACAATGACTGCCATGCCAACATTTGTTGTAGATCCATTTCTGCTGCATCCTCATCATTGCCAATGGGTTTAGGGTTTAGGGTTAGCGTTCATGATGCACCTGACCTAACGGGCTCGGCCCGCAGAATCCGTCGCAGAACTGCCGCAGAATACAGGTCACAATTGTGTATCAATTAAAGTAACAATCCATGCAGATCAGAAGTACTAATCCGCAATTAACAATGGTTTTGCGGATCTGGACGGCTCCGCAGAATCGGTAATTACTAATTAACAATTACTAATCATATTGAATTAATTGATACTGCGACGTACTCTGTTTGACCCAAGGTCAGACTCGGTTTGACCTTAGGTCAAACCGATATCTGACCCACGGTCAAATCGCCGTGCGGATGGGGCCACAGTTCCGCTGCTGCAGGGCAACCTGCAACACCTCCCCACTCACCGTTGCTTGAGGTCCGAGCAGACATCGTAGGCAACAGCCATCGTCAGCAGATCGACGCAGAGTCCTCCTGCCATCCTAGTGTCAAGGTGGTGTGGGAAACGGATGCTCGTTGCCAAAATGGCGCAGCTGCCATCTGTTTGTGGGGACAGGCTTTTCTCACTACAAGTTGGGAAGCCCCCTTAGGCGGTTAGCGGGGTTGTCTGAGTAGTATGTTGGCTGCAGCAGAGAAAACAAAAGAAAACCTGTTGCCACTTTGCCATAGTGGCATGAATTAGACTGGCTTGTGATCGTCATGTATGGCATAGATACTGTAAGATGCATCAGCACAGCAGCTTTTAGAAGCCTGCAGCTAGCTACAAACCATTGCAGCTTGCCCCAAGTCCAACACTAGCAGCTGGATGGCAGTGGGAAAGGTTCAAGATTGGCAATTACCCCTGACTCAGTTATGCCACTGTCATCCAGGGGGACTGGCATCAGCTGCACTTGCATCTTGCAAAATGGGGGTTGAGATCTGCTCTGCATGCCATTGTGGAGTCAGCACACCTCATCTCGCCTGTTATTGTGACAGCAATGGCTGCCTCATGCTACATATTGCGTAATCATGTTAGTACAACTGCATCACATGGTGTTTGCAGGTGACAAGTGGCAAAGATGATGCTGGCTGCCCCTGTCCTGTCCCCAAGACGTTTGTCAGGAGAGCACCACTATGGTCTGCTCAAGCAAAAGCCTTGATCTGACGAGTGCGTTCTCTGTTTGTGTGATCAATACGAGGCAGCAACTTGGGAGCGGGACAGCATGCTGTGTAACAACACCGTCACAGTCCCATCGTAATGACAATATTACGGATGGCAAAAGCCGTTGCAGCACTTCTGGCTATCTGTATCTCACCCTACCACCGGTGTACTCTCAACACCTCCAAATTAGCGCTGACTAAGCTCTTACTTGCTGCTGCGATACGCTTGCACTCGCATTACTGCCTCTAGTCTGTAACACGCTGTTGCAACGTTTTGGGCATTTTGCTGTAGTAACAGCTGCAGCAGGTCATGCATATGACACGAACGTTGGTCATAGGGGACAAAAAACTGGCAGTGATGAACTCAACAGCCTTAGAGGGTATTTATACAGGAGTTTTAACATCGTATTGTGGTGAGTCATCGCGGTGGAAACGGTTTTAACGCCGATTTTAAAGCCGTATTAACGCGGTATCAAGGTCGCATTCTCCAATACACCTCCCGAGGTGTATTGGCATCGTTTGATTTGTCAAGGCACTAGACCTTTTTTTTGCGCTCGTTCCTGCGCTACGCAAACATGGATCGCATACAACAGACGCACGTTGATCAAGTCTCGCGTGACTTCGCGAACCTGCAGCAGAACGGCGCGTTTGATGCACAGGCAGGTAGCCCACAGTACGTGCAAGACACGCAGCATATGTACACGCCACATCCGCAAGAGAACTGCGCTGCATATCTCACAAGCCTTCTGACGGTAATTCAAAACCAGCATTGTCCGCTGAAGCTGCAAACGTTGTTGCTGTGCCAGCTGGACGTCGATGGCAGCATCTATGCTCACGCGTAAACCGTTGCTTGCGAAAATCATCACTACCACAACAAGAACAAGCCGACGCACGCTGTCAGACACCATCGTCGCTGTCTGTGTGGCCTAGCAACGGCGACCCGCGGTCAAAGGCCGGCTGCTGTGTATTCACTTTTAACTCCATATTAACGACGTATAAAGAGCGTATTAGCGTTTGTCGCGTGCCAGAATTCCATCCCAATTGGAGTGTTGATACGTGTCTGTGTAAATACCCTCTTATTCTTTCTAAATACTCAAAAGTCTGGGTGGTGGACTCATCTTGGCTTGAAAGCTCAGATGAATGCATATATGTGTATACATAGCACATACCTCCGTAAGCTATGTTCAGCGAGGCTGTCAGTGCAATTTTACGCCAGCTTCCCTAGCAGGACCAATGAGCTGCTGTGGTAGCACATCTTCTTCTTCCAACAGAATTCAAACGAGTTGAGCGCCAAAGGGTTGACCTATCGCAGCATGCACAAAGATCGGGCAGCTGCGGTGCGGCCTTGCGACAAATCTCTTGCGTTTTTGCGCACAGCGGCTGTTAACCACACACCTTAGGCAGCAGCATACTGTACACACTGCCTCAGCAGACCGTGGACAAGCTGCATACCAAGTGGTCATCGCGTCTGGTCACTGTCTGTTGGGTCATCAACACGACAGGTTCGGCTGATGTGAACTCTCTGAAGTCACATGTTCAGCTTGTAAGAGCAGAACCAGTTTTGATGCAGAGCTGAGGATGTGGCAAGAACGTAATATCTCTGTCCATTTGAGCTTTTCCAGGTGAACAGACCACGTTGGTGCTTGCCTGACTTCGACACCTGTGTAGTATTGACATTGCAGTATGCAACCTACATAACTGCACAGACAACCGTGTAAATTGCTCTTACAGGCCGAGTTTAATGCATGTCACTTGAGTGTCACTCTGTTTTTAGATATGCCAGGCTCAGCGGTAGGCATCTGAGCATCTGCACTGAAGGTTTAGATAGCATGCCCAGAAGCTGCATGTCTGACAAAGATCATGTGCCCATGCAGTAATAGCTAAGGCAGACTCTAGGACATCATCATCCTACTGAGATGGCGCCTGCTGCATGTCTTGATGTCAGATCAGCAGACAGCAAGCGTGCTCGCAGGGCGCGGACATCTGCAGACATCACCCAGTTGTGCAAGCGTGTGGGAACCAGATCTGACAACAGTCACGGCGCAGATGCACAGTTTGTTGCAGGCGTTGACATCCATTTAAACATCACACAACATTTGCTTCTGTGGCAAATCAGCCAGCTCAGCTACATCTGTGGCAGTGTCCACGTTGAGCTGCAGCAACTGGTTTCCACCATCAACTCTCTCTTTGGCTTTCTTTGTGAAGACAATCAGGCTCTTGTAGTGGATGCTCTGGTTGATGAAGCAGGTACAGGTGCTTTTGCTCTGACCATCAAGACTGCATCTCACTCACAGCTCCTCATCGTTTGAAAATTTTCCCTGGTGAAGCACTGTATCACAGTGCTCATGATGTGAGTTTGCTTACTATGCAGTCTCTATGTACTTGCTTTCTAAGCAGCAAGGCGCTGCATCCTACATGACGTTCACAGCAGTCACTGCTGGTGCTCTTGCAAGTTTGAGAGTCTTCATACTTTGCCAAAGTGCATTTCAATGAGAAACTTTGCACCACAGTGTCTCCTGCCGGTTGGCAAGCAGTGCATGGTAATGGCATGCTGCGACTGCTCAGCAAAAGTAACAACCCCAGAATTGGCCTGTGACTTTCGAACCAATTAGGCTACTTATGCATTGTGCAGGCGACTGGGGCTACCTTGCTTGCCAATCAGTCAGCACAGCAGCTGCCCTGGAGGCTGCTGCAGAAGATGTGGACATTAACACTGGTGGCTACCTAATTAGGATCCAATCCCTGAATGCTGCCAACCTTATGTACTCATCGGCCCAAATGCCACAGATTGCTAGCAGCAGACCAAAGCCAGTCTGGACGCCTTGTGCTGCCTATGCTGTATACCCTGACCACTACCCACCCAGACCTCACTCCAGATTCCCAGAGGACTACCTTCCTGCTGATGAGCTGCAACATCAAGCTGATCCAGATCATGGAAATCTGCTCAGCTTTGACCAGCAGGCTGATTGCAGACTAGCTGACACCAATATTGGCTATGATGACATCGGTGCGCTTGCTCTAGGCATAGCTAATGCTGCTGAAGCAGGCAAGCGCAGCGACTGCTTCAGTGGCGGGAAAGGAAGCAGAGGGAAGGATCAAGCAGCAGCTGAGGCCTCTGAGCTCCATGCTGGCCCTGAGGCCCATGTGCATCCTGTGACACAAGCTAAAGGTGAGACATTTGTTGAGTCATTGGTGGCTATCACGCAAGACAGGCTCACCATTCGAACAGTCTGAGAAAGCCTTGTTAACATAGTGTCAATACTGAAGCTCTGCATTGCTGCACTGTATTGCCGGCTGAATAGACCAGACTGACAACACAGCCTGAGTCTCTCTAAATTATTCCCACTGCATATGTCATGTCAGACACAGTAGGGTCGTCACTGATTCAGTGGCCCAATGCAGAGCACATATTGCTTGCATCTTCACTGTGCACTACAGCTATGCGCATTTACCCTTGCTTTGACACACACTTGGTGCAGACACATCAATCAAACTTCTGATTCTGCACACCTTGCAAACTGACAATGCACATGCAGCAGGCATTACTGAAATTCAAGCTGGAGATCATCCATAAGCAGCACCTGATTGCTCAAACACTGCAATGGTCTGCTGACTGCCAGACTCACCATATGCATGTCATGCAGGTCAACCAGCTGCATGCAAGCTGCTAAAGGCAACTACGAGGTTCAATGGACAGCAGTTGCAAGAAGAAGATGCTGACTGGACACCACCTCCATTGCCCATCTCAGCAGCAGCCACAGGACGCTCGCACAGACTGCACATGCACAGGGAACATGTACAAGTGACCAATGTCAACAGGCAAGTCTGTACAAGCTTAAGCCCATGGCCTGATAGGATTTGGACATGTGTGCTTCAGTATTGGATGCTGTTGTGCCTTCATGTGTTTTTTGGTTGTGTGCTTCTAATACGCAAACAATACGGACTCCATCACGAGGACAGCAACTCAGTCCCCTGGGACTGCAGCTCAGTTTCCAGCGACAAACGTGGTGATGCGCACTGCCATAAGGCTTGCCAATGCAAGCCAATGTGAAATATGATATTTGGCACTGAGTCACTAGCGCCGCAAAACCTGTCTGTTTCCCCTGTGCCTGTGTCTGTGTCTATGTCTGTGCAAAACACTGTCTAAGCACTTTGGGTGTGCCAGCACGTCAGAACGGCATCGCACAATCTCAGCATGGTCTGTGAAGGTATACCCAGGTCATACACGCTCTGACAGATCTTTTGTGGCTGTTATATGACCATCGATTGCCATTGTCTGCAGGCAGGCCAATGTTGAACATGCTGGCTGTTTGAGGTCTGCCAGCTTGTCCCCAATACCTGCAGCGCCACCCCCAACAGCTGACGCCTCACCCCCACAAGCTGATGCTTGGTCCCCAGCTGCCATGACTCCATCCCTGACAGGCATTACGCAGCCCACAACCGCCGTCCCCTTGCCCCAGCTGTCCCCAATCGCTCAGACCACATCCCCACAGAGAAAGACTGCATCCTGGTGCCCTGCAGTATCCCCACCTGCTGATGCATCCCCACCACCAGCTTGCTTCTCTTCAGAAGGCACCAACCAGTCACCCTCACCAGCTGGCACTGCATCCCCAACAGACTATGCAGCATTCTCAGCAGCTGGAAGGCTCTCCCCTCAATTTGCATTTGCAGCCCCCACAGCTGCTTCATCATCCCCAACAGCTTTTGCTTCACCTCCACAGGCCGACTGCCTGTTTCCGACACCTTGCCACACCCCCAGGGGGCCAAGCCCCAATGGCCTCCCCAGCAGGGTGAACAGGTTTGACCCCAACCTAGACCTAAGCGTTGAACCGCCCCATCATGCTGTGGGGCCTGTCTTCAAGTCTTCTTGGCATCCTGGCAGCTTCAGTTCCCCTGTCTCTCTGCACGTTGGCGCTGCAACATCCAGTCCAATCAGCTTTGTCTGTGGTGAAGCAATCCATGCACCAGCAGCAGCTCAGCTGCAGACACTGCCGCTGAACCCGAGTCTCACCTCACTACCTCCAGCTGGCGCTGCTGCTGCTGCTGCTGCTGCTGCTGCTGAGAGTCTCTTTGATGCCTTTGGCAAGGCTGCTGCTGCAGTACCAGCTGCTGTAGTAGCAGCTGACAAGGCTTCAGAAGGGGTAGGGGACGGTGAATGGTCACTCGAGCTGCCGACGCGCATGGCTGACAGACACAGTGGCCTCCACCAGCAGGAGACATCTCCACCACGCACTGCCAGACAGAGGCTCTGCTCCAGGGCACGTAAGGGCAGCAGGCAGTTGCGTCCTCAGAGCTCTTGTCCTGATCAGCGCAGTCACAGCTCAAGGAGAGGCAAAGGCAGTTGGGACAGTGACTTTGCATTGGGAGACATGTGGTCACCTGACAGGCTCAGGTATCCCTTACGCAGGACAGACAGACACCAACGCACTGGCAGGGGCAGGTCTCTCTCAGAAACAAGCAGCAGCAGAGATCTGTCTCAGTGTAGGAGTCCAGCAAGGTCTGAGTCAGCAGGCACGAAAGGAGTCAGGTCAAGGCTAACAGGCTCTGAGACTCCAAACGGAAGGGGACGGTCAAGCTCAAGCCCCAGCAAGGGCAGCTTGCACAAGCCCAGCACATCACCAGCCAGTTCAGAGTCCCATGGCCAAGCCATGGGTGCGCTCAGAGCACGACAGCTCAGCAGGCGCTTCACCCAATACAGCATGTTCCCATCAAGCTTTGACTCATTGGGCAGGAGGCAACAGATATTGCAGGCAGGGAAGAGCAAAGGCGCTCCAGAAAAACGTGTTACGTTCCCAAAGTCAGCCTCTCCCAGGAGAGGCAGGTCTGACTCAAGGTTGAACGACAGCAGCAAGCATAAGTCCAGAAGCCGCATTCCTCTTGCATCCCCTTCTAGAGGCAGGCCTCTCTCAAGGTCGTGCAGGGGCAGCAATGCAAGGAAGCGCAGCCCAACAGTCAGCTCTGCGTCTCCTAGCAGACACAAGCATGCTTTGAGGACAAGCAAGAGCACCAGAAAGAGGAGGGTTGGCTTGTCTTGGCCAAGGACAGAATCGCCCAATAGAGACCTGCAGCACCTGTCTAGCAAGGGCAGAAGAAGGGTGGGTCTGTTTCTAGCAGACAATGACTTCACAGGTAGGTATTTGCGGTTGTTAAGCACTGCTAGTGATTGTCTGTGGGCTCTTGCACCCCTTGTTGGTCAAGCACAGCCTTACATGGCTTTGCACGCTTGCTCCTTGAATGTGTTGCTTGTTGCTGTGATCATAATTTTGGGTGGCAGCTTCATTCAAGCTTCTGCTCGCTTTGCCACTTTGCCATGCAACTCTTATGGATGCTTGCTGCAGTTGTGCCAGCGCTGCAAGTAAGTGCATCTCTGTCCAACATGAGCTTGAAGCACGCGCTGCAGGTGGGCTTAGCAACAGGCTGTCTCGCATGTCCCCTGATGACCCCTCCCCCATCTCAGGCATTCAAGGCAAGGACCTGCCTTTCAGAGACCCCTACCCGCCTATCAAAGACCCATACCTGCCTTTCCCACAACCCGATCAAGGCAGGTTCCAACTAGCACGTATCAGCCCTGACTACCCTCATGGCGACAGAGGTCATCAAGGGCGGCCTCTCACAACACCTCACTCTGTTACGCCCAGCTTGCTCAGCTCAGATGTTCCCCTAAACAAGTTCCAGAAAGCCAATAGGACAGGCCATGCACTGTCGTCTCATGTGGGGGCCACCCCAGCTTTCAAGAAGACTGATGCTGGCTTCAGCTTGCCACCCATCATAGTCAGCAATAAGGATCGCGTGGTATCCAAGTCGCCCCACGCCAAGAAAGCCGAGGCGCACAAGAGCAAGCATGACAGACACAAGCACAGCAGCCACCATCAGAAGCATGCTAAAGCACACAGAGACAAAAGCAGTACAGAAAAGCCCAAAGGCCCCAAGGTTGACTCAGACTTGCTTATTCTCAGAGGCTGTGCGTTGTCAGCGCTATCAAGCTCTGCAGCAGCTGGCAGAACTAAGCTGCAGCAGCCTCAGCAGCAAGAGCCTCAGCAACAGCAGCAGCAGCAGCAGGCTGAATTGCCTGTTGTTTATGCAGCTGAAGAGCAGCTCACCACACTAGCCAGTGGTCAGCTGCATGCACAGCAGCAAGGCAACTGGCAGACAACTT
>JAABUH010004878.1_pt1 | contig 10695 bp, 14 predicted proteins | sample 5559121 | NCBI WGS metagenome assembly JAABUH01 (sample SAMN10711871, study PRJNA513364) | rock metagenome | isolation source: Antarctica rocks | place: Antarctica: Victoria Land, Battleship Promontory nord | collected 2015-12-28 | reverse complement strand
TTCTTAGCAATTAGTTCTATCATCAATAAGAATGCTATCTTATTATCTTCTACTACGCAGTTTCACGTAAAGAGATCTCGTCGTCTCACATTTTCTCATTTTGAGAAAGTAGTAGATTCTAGATATTTTTTCAATAATTTTATTCAAATTCTGATGCTCGTGTATTATTGACTTGTGATAATCATTTATTATCTCTTGTCTGCATCTTGTTGAAACATAGATGAGATCTTGAAATGTCAGTATTTCATTAATTATCTCAAAGTTCGCGTTGTCAGCAATATTCTCTATAATATTCTGCGTAACTGAGTTCTTTGCTAGTTTTAACTTTTTTCGTTTCTCGAGATCTTGATTGTAGATTCATAACATAACTACATTTTGTTTATTGTAAACAATGAAATCAATCTGATTCTGTTGTAAGATAGTCTGATTTATCTGTAATTTATCTGTTATGTGATCTGCTCTTCTACTCAAGACATCAATCTTCGAGTTCTCAGATCTTTTTCAATATTGAATTTGAAAGTTGTATGATGACAATTTCTTCGATCATTTAATCTGTCTTCGATTTAGAACTTTCGTGATCGTGAAGTATAACAGATTCTTATGATCTGTATATACTTGAATCTGATGTCTAGATTCTTTCAGATACACTCTTCATTGTTTGAAAGAGTTGACAATAGCTAATAGCTTCTTGTTATGTATCTCATAGTTTAATTCAGCGACTATAAGTTTATGATTGTAGTAAGCAATAAAATGCAGACGTCTCTTTTCGTTGAATTGACTGATACACGTCTCAATAGCTTCGTCTGACGCGTTCATCTCAAGCGTAATAGATTTTTCTGATTCAAACATGATTAGTACTGACTGAAAGATGAACAATTTCTTCAGCTTCTCGAAAGCTTCTTCTGCTTTCTCAGTTTACATGAACGATATATTCTTCTTCGTAAGATTCGTAAGTGACGAGACGATTCTGAAGTATCTCTCTATAAAGCGTCTATAAAAGTTCGCGAATTCTAAAAAGAATTGAACTTCGATCTTTGACTTTGACATCAATCAAGTCGTAACAGCTTTTATCTTCTTTGAGTTCATTCTTAGACTCTGAGATGTGATTATGAATCTCAAAAACTGTACACTTTGTACATGAAATTCACTTTTTTCTGACTTGATGCGCAGATCGACTTTCTTCAAAGTCTGTAGAACTTTCTTAACATGTTGCACATGTTCTTTCTTCATCTTGAAATATACTAGTATATCATTCAGATATACTATGATGAACTGATTCAGATAACGTCGTAGCACATTATTCACAAATGTCTGAAACGTGACTGAAGCATTGATTAAATCGAAAGACATGATCAAATATTCATAATGTTCTAGTCGAGTATGAAAGACTGTCTTTCACTCATCTTCTTCTTTAATTCATATTCGATTGAATGCTTCAAGTATATTGAATTTTGTAAATCACTGTGCTCTCTGCAGTCGATTCTGCAGTTCAGATATGAGCGATAGCGAGTAACTGTTTTTAATCATGATGTTATTCAATGCTCTGTAATCGACACATAGTCTTAGACTTTCATTCAATTTCGAAACAAACAGAATTGAGTATTCTGCTGATAATTGCAATTCTCTAATGAATTCTTTTTGCATGTTCTCTTTCAGATATTGTCGCAAAGCGTCGAGCTTTTCTGCTGATAATGAATAAATGAATTGTTTCGTGAATTCTTTGTCATCTATGAGCTTGATCTCATGATTTCACGATTGATGTTTGAGTAGTGCCTCTTGATCACTTTCTTTCTCAAACAGAATTTAATATTTCTGATATTCTTTAAAAATTTTAATGATAGCGAAGTTACTTTTAATCTTTCTGCTTCATAACATCTGTGCATCTGAGCTGTTCTTCAGCTTGCTGCGCATATCATTTGCTGTTATTACGAAGATTTTCACACTCTCTGATGACTTTAATATTGAATGCAATCGCGTCGTTTCTGTATGAAGAAAAGCGATTGTTTCATTGACTCAATCTATCATCGAATTGATCATACAAAGTCATGATATGTCTAAAACTATATCGCTGCCTGACTGCTTCATAACGTTTAAACGCAATTTTTTTCAATGATGTTCAAGTCTCAAGTGAATGAATCAAATCTCTTGATCTATTAGTTCATTGTTATACTTCATGAGTGTTTCATCGAAGTTTCACAGATTGTAAGATTTTTTCTTCTTCTGCATAAATATTTGCGCTTTTCTAGTAAATTCTGAGAACATGTAGTTTCTTGTACAGTCACTGTCAATGAATAAATGTGCTGTATGATCGTTGATCTTGACTCAGACTCGTAACTGCGTCAAGTCATTCATGAAGATAAATATGCTTTCGATTTTTGACTCTTGACTAGACTTCTTCAATGATCTGTTGATTGAAGAGTCTTTTAGTTTTTTAAACTAAAAGCTCACTTCTCAAGTACTTGTTCTATGTACTGAAATCGATTTGAATCAATCTTCTTTCGTGAATACTTCTTTGAATCACACAGATCAAATCTCTCTCTGATGACTTTTGTCATCTGTCTAAGTTCTCTGAATATATGATCTTCATTGAAGAGTACATATTCTTCTTGCTTGATGAACTTGACTTCTGTGAATGACTTCTTCATGATTATGTCATGATATTAAATGCTCTTGCGCGATGCAATCGACTCATCTTGCATTGTGTCATAAATAACTTGATGTATATCATTCTTGATCTGTTGCATTCGCTGTGAAAAATCTTCTTCTTTTCGTCTGAAGAGAGTGTACAATTCGTTGTACATGCTTATAAAACTCATCTGATTTGTAAGTTTTCTAAGATCTTTCTTTACTTCAAAATGATCTTCTTCTTGCTTAAAAGCATCTTCTGCTGCAATAGTGAATGCTCGTAGAGTTTCGCTAAGTCGATTTTCTTTCTCGACTGCTTGATGAATAGCTTCTTCAGTGCTGTTCAATCTGTTCAAGTCATATGCTTCGCTGTCGAGAATCTCTGATTTCGCGATCATAGTGAACGAACTTTCATCACTTTTCTCATCATGCGCTTCTGACTGACAATGAATTGCTGCGTAGAAATGAGTCTTTCATGAAAGTTTCAAGTATCATTCAGAATCTTTCTTATCGCTCAGATGAATGCAACAGTTGTCTTTATAACATGCTGTTCATGACAACGCTTGATGCTTGTCTTTCTGATCTTCTTTCGTTGCTGCAAAAGATCTGTCTTGTTTATTATAAAACTTTGACTTGTTCTTGTACTTGTTCTAAGTACAATCTCTGAAGAAATAATCTAGCTTTTCACATGTATAACATGTCTTGCTCTGCTGAACAGTTTTATCGCGAGCGTTCATCGATATATTTTGAATTGCGTCTAACTTCATAGACTGAGAATCATAATAGAATTGCTTCTTCTTTTTCTTGCTTCGTGCAACTGAGACATAAGCGATCTTGTTCTTCTTTTCAAGTCTTCGCTCGTACTGTCAATTATTCAGCATGATTGTCTTACTAATCATAGCATGCAAAGTCGCGAATCTATTTGTACAAGTTATCACATTCTTTATCACATTCTTCAGTTCTCTATAGAACTGTGCTGTAAGAGTCAAGTCATCTCATTCAATCTCTGCTGCGATTGACTGAAAAGCAACGATGTACTTGAATGCTGATTCTGATTGCTTAATATTATACAGCTGTCGTTTGATGATTCGTTTTGCATCTATGTCTTCATACATTCTTCGTATTGCTTGCTCAAAGTTAGAGAAATCTTCGAAGACTCTGTTAGTCTCATCTTCTCGATCTTCTGACTTATTCTTCAAGTGATTCTTTATCAATGATTTAAATCATTTGAAGACATCTTCTTTGAAGTATGAGAATGCAAACAATATCTTGTCATGAGATGAACTTAGTTTCTTGTGTGCTCTGACATAGACGTTCACTTGTATAAGAAAAGCGTTGAGCTTATTTCTATCTTCATAGTACAGATTCGATGTAGATATTTTAATTGATGACTTGTTATTCAAGAATGCAGTGATGTCTGCTGATGTGATTCATTCTGAGAATGATATAACGATCGTGATAAGATAATGCTCTGATATCTTGCGAAAGCGAGATGCTCAAAGTGTAATGATTGTTTCTTTAACAACACAAGATATAAACAGAGATCAGTATAGTAACAAACTAATCACTAGACTGAAAGTCTGAGAATAGCTAAGACAATAGACTGTATTGACTATTACATGAGTTGAGCACAAAGCTTCTATCTAAGAGAATAATCATCGTTATATAGATATAAAAGAATCGTGTCAAGTCATCTCTGCTCTAAATGATTTCTTTGATCATTTTCGAGCAAGATGAGCAAGACTGCAAGATGAGCACTACGCTCATCATGCTCACTGTGATCACTTCTGATTCAAGCGATCAGAATGATCATCTTCGAGACTCTGATTATTCAATGATTATCTAATCATTGCTGTTACATAATCTCATGCAAGAGAGTTCTAACATCATAGTGTAAGACATGCATTCAATCAATTTAATTCTTTTGTTTTGTTTACTATACATGTTTCAGAAGATGACATCATTTACATATGTATTTTGCTTCTGTATGTAACACTATACTGCATTAATATATCACACATTTTAACAAGTGCATTATAAATGAATCTTTCAGTTACTGTGATGCTGCTTTATAAATGTTCATTACTTCTTTTTATGATCTTGATATAAATTGAGTCATCAAGATATAGACACTGCAACATCTCATATATGAACGTCTGCATGTAAAACACTTTTTCAATCTTGATGCAGTCTTTCAAGATCTTCAAAATATTTAATATTAGAAGATTTTGAAATTTTATGTATCTCATATGAAACTGTTTCATGCAACATTGCAAGAAATTCTGTTTTTGTTTTCTTTGTTGATGACGTGCTCATTCTTGATGCATCTTGAGAATGCGTACATTTTGAACGTAAGCATGTGAGTATAAATCTTTCTGACTGTTCGCTTTTTATATTTCGTAAGCTTTGTTCTATCACACTGAGAAAATCTTTATTAATTTTCTTCATGAGTTGAAAATGATGAATGTGATGAACTACATTTGATTGATTTAAAGAATTTGTAAAGATAAAGTTCTTGAAGTGAGTATAGAATGAAATGAGCTGTGATGAAACAGCTGCATTGTGTTGCGAGCATGCACTTTGAGTTAGTCTAACATAAATCATGTCAGACTATCATAGACTAGTATAGAGCTGATGTTGACACGCTAGTAATCTAGCGTGTCTTCGTGAGTATAAGATCTTCGACGTGTTGCATGTTCTTTAGACTGATCGTCAAGTCGAGTTTCGAGTTGACATTTTGAATTCGACTCGATTCGAAGTCGAGTTGTTCACATTTTCAACCCGATTCGAGTCGAGTTGCTCATATTTTCAACTTGATTCGACCCGACCCGACTGGGAATTGAATCAACTCGACTCGATTCGCCAAGGACTTGAGCTTGGCGTCAAGAGGACTAAATATAGAAATTTTTCCGGTTTTTTGCTTTTGCATTACCTTTTTGCATTATCTTTTTGATAGAAGTCATAACGGGAAACATGAAGACTATATAATAGAGAGTCATGAAGGAAAGTCATGTTAGAGAAGCCATAATAGAGAAGTCATGAAGGGAAGCTATGAAGAGAAGTCATGAAGGGAAGCCATGAAGGGAAGTCATAATAGGAAGCCATGACGGGGAATCATGAAGGCTGTTTGGTAGAAAGGTTTGATAGAAAGTCATGACGGGGAACATAAAGAGAAACATAAAGGGAAACATAAAGAAGAACATGAAGGGAAACATGACGGGGAACATGACGGGGAAACATGAAGGCCGTTTGACTTTGGTAGGGAGTCATGACGGGAAAACATGGTAGAAAGTCATGAAGGGAAATCATGTAGACTGTTCGTTCAAGCTATTTACATCTATCTAATATCTTGTCGAGTCGAGTCGAGTTTTCGGGTCGGATTGTCGAATCAAGCTTCTCAACTCGACTCGAGTGCTCGAGTTCAACTTCTCAACTCGACTCGACACTTTTCCAAAAAAAATTCCAATTCGACTCGACTCGACGCGATCAGTCTAATCTTCTTTCTTCTTTAGCTTTGAACTTCTAGTTAGAATACACTCATATGATTCGCTCTATGCAGACTCATAACATTAGTTCAAAGCTCATTAATCTTGCTATCAATGTGTAGATGATACAAAAACAAGTTACACAACTTAAATCAAAAGTCAAACTCAGAAATTTTGACAGCAGAATCAGAACTTAAGCTCAGAAAGCTTGATAGAAATCAGAAATTTCGGTAAAATCAGAACAGAAGAACATGAACATGTTGTTCTTGACTAACTCTTAATTGAGCTCGTCATCAGAAATCAGAAATTTCAGCAGTACTTAAACTCAGAAAGTTCGATAAAGTACTAGTCGTTGCTCAAACTCAGAAAGTTCAATAGAGTAACATCAGAATCTTTTGATCTGCAATTTTCTACTCATATCATGACTAGAAGCTCAGAATCAGCGAGCATTGCTCACTATGAACTTCAAAATGCTAGAAGAGAATCACTTTTATCACAGAATTGAACAGCATCAGAAGAAGAAGACACGAATGTGTCATCAGATACAGAAGAAAAAAACATGAATACATTGCTTTTTGATCATGAAATAATCAAGATCAGCATCAGCACTGAACTGAATGCTTGAATAAACACTCATGAAGCAGATGACATCGTTGCCTTTATCAAATACATGTATCAACAGCACGACATTGAAATCGAGATTCACAATAACATGATTCAGATGTTAGAAGATGTCAACAAGACAAACATCACATTGAAGATTATGCAGACGCGTCTGCAGAAAGAAGTTAGAAACAAGAACGTGATTATACATCATTTAGAAACTGCATCAAGTCGACAAAGCACTTTGATCTCTGAAGATCATTTCTTGAAATCAATCAAGTTATTGAACTTCTCTCTGTTTAAAGATTCAACGCAGAATGTAAACAATTGACTGTTTTGAATGTGAAATAAGCTGAAGATAAACAAGAATTATTTTTCTATTGAAGAATTAAAGATTGCATACATTGAAAGTCGAGTCAGTAAAGCTGCGATCAAACACATAGCATCTCGAATGAGAAACATAATTCTGAACTTCTTTCTAGAAGTCGAAGAAGTGCTATCAATTATCAATAAGATGTACGATGATCTCAATCATCATCACACAACTCAACGATAGTATTTAAAGCTGTATCAGAACAAGATCTTCTTTCATGAATTTTGAATGAAATTTCAGAGATTTAATGCAGAACTAAAGTACAATAATAAGACTTTACTAAACGATCTTCAGCATAAGATTAGCTCAGATCTTCAGTGAGCAATGCTCAATGAATGAATCACGAATTTGAATGAGTTTGTTGACATTTGCATGCAAGTCAATGTTAGATTAATCGAATTGAATGTTCAATCAGTCGTCAAAGCATCAATGATTTAAGCTGCTCACTTTGTCATTGATACATCATCTGCTCAGCTTACGACACAGACATCAGTTTCTTCATGAAAGAAACTCAGAAGATTGAATCTTGATTCTATTCAGAAAGAGTTGTTTAAGAAAAAACTCTGCTTCAAATGCAAGAAGTCAAAACATAAAGCATATGACTGCTTTAAGATGATTCAAGTGCATGAAATCATTGCGAATTTGAAAAATGATCTATCTTCATCAAAGTAGTGACTGAAAGTGATATACTCATATTCTGTTTCATCAACATGTCTGATGATTCATTTAAGTTCAAGTCGTTCACTGTTGACATCATCTTAAGTAGTCTAGAAAAGATATTCAGATTTCTCTCTCTGATAGATATTAAAGTCACTGACATGACTTTCATTGATGAATCTTTGATGTCAGAGCTATGTGAACACTTTGATATTCAGTCAATATCGCTGTCAAAATCAAAGTTGATTCAATTGTATGATAAAACTTCTGATTGAAAGTCGATTACACATGCTCTGTATACATCAATCATGATACAAGAACACAAGAATAAAATGATGCTTTTATTGATAACTTGTTTAGAACAGCACAAGATAATCATTAAAAATCTCTGATTAAAAAGAAATCAAATTTTGATAAACTCTGCAAACAATTGATTAATATTCTCATTAAATATTCAAACATTGAAATCTGTCATTTTGAAGACAAGCAGTCAATCAGCATTTCACAGATCTGAATCAAGCGAAATCTGTAAAATGAAATGAAAGAACTTGAACTTGATGATTACGTTGACAATCATCTTGAAGCGACTCACGAATCAGAAACTAGTGAATCAGTTCATTGAATCTGTTTAATTCATTGAACCTGTATTCATATGAAAGCAAAGCATTTAAGTTGATCTCGATCAACTTCGCTTCTTTCAGTCAACTGAGAAAAAGAAACTCGTCAATATTATCATAATCAAAGTTGCTGTGTATTGAACTCTAGTTAAGAATAAGAAGATCAAGATCTTCTTCTTGATCATTAGTGAAATCAACAAAGCGCTTAGCTCAGTTGAAGATTTCGCGAAACTGAATGAAATAATCTTTGTCATGTCATTAGATGAACTGAAGAAGAAGCTTTCAATAATTTATCACGACTTTCTGAATGTTTTTAATAGAGAAAAAACAACGCAGTTGTCTTCACATTGATCATACGATCATAAGATTGAATTAGAAGATGAGAGTCAATCTTTTAGAAGTCAATTGTATCTCATGTTGAGTTACAAGTTGCAAAAGATCAAAGAGTATCTAAAAGAGAATTTGAAAAAGAAGTTTATCACACTCAGCAAAGCTTTTTTTGCTTTGTTAATACTATTTGTTGAAAAGAAAGATGACAATCTTCGCTTTTGTATGAACTATTGAAAACTGAATGCTTTGATCAAAAGAAATCGTTATTCAATACTCTTGATAGACGAAGTACTAGCTTGAATTCAAGACAGTAAGTATCTGACTCAACTTGACATTATCATCACGTTCAATAAACTGCACATGAGTTCAGAAAGTGAGAATTTAACTACTTTTGTTACTTTCTTTGATGTTTACAAGTATAAAATAATGCTCTTTGAATTAATCAATGAACTTGCGTTCTTTCAACATTATATCAACAATGTATTGTTTGACTGTTTGCACAAGTTTTGTCAGACATACTTGAATGATATTCTCATTTATAGTAAGATCTTGAAAGAACATAGAACTCATGTGAAAGAAGTGCTAAACAAGCTTCGTGAAGCTGATCTGCAGATAAACATTGACAAGTATGAATTCAAGATTCAGAAAATCTCGTTTCTTGAACTACTGATATTCATTAATGATCTACAAATGAACTCTTGAAAAGTAGATGTGATTCAAAGCTGAGAAGTGTCACGATCATTAACTCATGTGCAGATCTTCATTGACTTCTGCAATTTCTATCGATGATTCATAAAGAACTTCTCAAAGATTGCTTGACTCATGATGCAGCTGATTCGAAAAAATCATTTCTTTAAATGAACAGAGATCTGTCAGATGATCTTTGAAGAACTGAAGCAACAAATGATGACAGCTCTTGTTCTGAAGCATTTCAACTCAATCAGAAAAATTATTCTGAAAACAAACTTCTTGAACTATGTCAACGACGAAGTATTGTCTCAATATGATGATGAAGACATTCTACATTCAGTGATTCTTTATAGCAAGAACATGATTCTTGCAGAATGCAACGATGAAATCTACGACAAAGAACTGCTGACCATTATTTGCTGCTTGAAGCATTGATGCTTCGAATTGAAATGTACTGATATTTTGATTAAGATTTTCATCGATCACTTGAATTTAAAGTACTTTATGACTATCAAAGAACTGATCAGATGACAAGCTAAATGAGCTGAAAAGTTATCTGAATATAACTTCAAGATCATATATTAGTCAGAAAAACAGAATCTGAAAGTCGACGCGCTGATCAGAATGTTGAACGTTAAGTCAGTTGAAGCAAATGATGATTGAAAGCTATATCAGCATCAGATGCTATTCTCAGAAAGCAAATTTGAATTGCAGTCAATAGAAGCTGATCAAGAAGATGATCAGAAATCTGATCAAGATCTGACTCAGATCTTGCTCAAATCTGACTCAGAGTTGAAACAAGAATCAAACGTTAATGAAGATTTGATCGAAAAGATGATTTCTATTCAGAATCAAATTATAGTCGAAAATCAAATAAATTAACTATGTATTAATATTTAAGTAATCATGAAACAGAACAGAAGAACTTGTTAAGATATTAATCTAAACAATTGCAGAGTGCTTGATGAAGTACTTTGAAAAGATGATAAATTATGAGTGTCTTAGTCAATGATCACTTAATTGATAAGAAAAGCATATGATCTTTCAGTCAGTGATCACTCTGATATGAATCAAACGTTAGACTTGTTGAGATGATCATATTGCTGATCGAAAATGAGAACGACGATCAAACGCTACATTCAAAACTGTTACATTTGTCGTAGATCAAAAGCATTGAGAGATCAAATTATGAACTGCTGAAGTCATTGCTCATATTTAAACAATAATGACAGAATATATTCTTGAACTTCATTACAGATTTATCAGAAAGTGACGAAAGCAACGTGATTCTGACAGTCATAGATCGATTGTCTAA
>JAABUH010004876.1_pt1 | contig 10699 bp, 7 predicted proteins | sample 5559121 | NCBI WGS metagenome assembly JAABUH01 (sample SAMN10711871, study PRJNA513364) | rock metagenome | isolation source: Antarctica rocks | place: Antarctica: Victoria Land, Battleship Promontory nord | collected 2015-12-28 | reverse complement strand
CACCAGCTCAACAATACTGCAAGGAAAAGCATAAGGAAGCGAAGGCTGAATACTTTACATCAACGATTTTGATGGATTTTGATCGGCTAACGAAACCATGACGGATGATGGAAGGTTTGAAGACATATTGGAACCGGAGATGCTAGCGACCTCACTGAGCGCTTTATCAAACATCGATCCTCGCCCCGAGGATGCAGCACTAAAGGACCCGCTTCGGAGGCTCCAAAGCGATCCGTTCCGGAAGGTCCCTTCCGGAATTGAAAAGCGTGTAAACATGCTCAATGCCTTGGCGCTTCTATTGGTCACCCAAGACCAGAGAAAGCAAGCAGCAGCAGTAGGGATGACGCTAGACCGAGAGTCAATCATTATCTACTGGACAAAGAACAATCTCGCTACTCCCACTGTCGCGGAGCAGATGTATGTGAACAGATTGGCTGGATGTTTCAGAGACTTGCAACCCTACTATGAGATACTGCGGCTAGTCATAGAAGCTTGCAAGCCGAAAATCCTACGCCGGATCGAAAAGGTAGTCCAAGCTTTCAAAGCACAATCCCCTCCCGATCTCTCAGATGTCTTCGCAGACGTGGATAATTCCATCCAAGCATATCAAATCCTTGAGAAACTATTCCGAAGCAGAGGACTGATCCCCCAGTCTGCTTCGAATTTCAAAGAGGCAGTCGGTCTCTTCCACGCAAAGCTCGATGCAGTAAGCTTGAATAGGTTCGATGATGAGGTTATTGCGTGGGTAATTGCGTTTGCCGAATCCCTTTCTCAAGAGAAAGAGTCTGTTGAGAAGGCTATGAATGTAAGCAAAGAGCAATTTCAGAGGTTGAGGAAGCTGGGAGAGTTTCGAATGGTTTGTTGGAGCATACGGGCGGCGTGCGCGAAGCTGCCGGCTTCCATTCGGAGGACTCTTAGCGCTGAATATGTAGGTGTCCCACTAGGCTTTGCGAATCTTCATTGTGCATTGCTGAATTTGATTTGTCAGGTTGCTTCTCCTTGTCCTCAGGAATTCCAAGTCCCTAGATCTACGGTGGATGCTTTGAATACTTGGACCCAGCATCGTACTGGGAATATTCCCGTATCATCATTTGGACGAATTTTGATGCACTATCCGAACGCGAACCCAGGTCCGGAAGGAAAGGAATCTTCCTGGACGATCTTAGCTGGCCAGCACTGTGAGCTCACGATCGCCTTGTATCTCGTGGAACTGCGGGGTTGCAATGGTCGCGCCAAATTTATCGAGATCGGCTGCTCCAAGGCTCCCTGCCAGTGGTGTCACATGTACTTAGAGTGTTTCAACAAACACCTCGGCTCCAAACCAAAGATTGTGCTTAGTACAACGAATGGGAAAAGGGAAGCCCGTTGGTTGATGCCCGCCGGCGATGGGAAGGTCAAGCATGCATTTCTTCAACGTATTGGTATCGAAATGGAAACAATATTCGGAAATCTTGGACTAGACAGATCGGATATTTTTAATTGGCCGGTCAATGACCCGGAGAAGATCAAGCCTAACATATTTGGACCGATGTTTTGATTGAGAGCTTCTTCGGGTACATACCTAGCGCCGGCCAACGAGTGAGGAAGACAACATATTCTTCTATGCAAAACCTAAAAAAAGAGATCATCCAAATCCTCCCCCCAATATCTTAAACGATTGTGAACACAAATTTACCTCCAAGGTCCAGAGTAATATGGTGCAAAAATTCCAAGCGGCCAGTAAGAGATCCCTTGGAATTAGCGATGGGTCGTTTTGTTTGAGATTTTTCGGGTCTTCTGGATCTTTCAGCAAGGCGGTGAGCACCCTCGTCGTTTGTCGCTCCATCACACAGCGATTTGACATTTGATGGAGAATAGCGGCTCACGACCCTCGTATTAGAAATCGACCTTCGCTGCAACTCACCCCGAGAACGAATGTCATTAGTCGATCTAAGAAGAGCGGTACCACAGAAGTCGCTGCGCGGCCCTCAGATGAAGCATTATTCTTAGCTTGACGAACATGTGGAAGGATGGTTATTCAATAGAGATACACAAGAGGCAGGAATCTTATCTTGTGATGGGGCTTAGTGGAGTGTTCGGGAATCGATGTTGCGCTCCGCTCAATAGAACATGGTATTCTCAATACCATTGAAGTTGTCAGAAGGCACCGCAAGGGTTCCGTGGCAAAATCGGCGAGTATGGACATACTGACCAGAATTATCTTTAACATACGCCTTTGGAGGACATATCATGAATTTTAGAGACAACCATTTCAAAGTACCAAGGCTGCTCGCGTAGCCGAACACTTCGATAGCGTAGAATCAGATGCGCGTTACATACCAATCTTAGACTCAGATATCTTGATATCTTGATCTTTCATACCATAGTGAACAGACAGATCCGCTGGGGGCTGTCAACCTCCCAACACTCCATCCACTGCAGCATCTGACCTTCAATTTTCCTCTATCTTTTGCCTAACAGCAACCAAATCGGACTCAATCCGCTGGAGTTGAGGCGAATCAGGTATCCTTGACATCAATTCCGAGCGCGCTCCCTGTGGCAGCGATTCCTGCGCTCGAAGGTCAAGCTTCATTAGCGCCATCTCGTACTCTTGCAAAATCATGGATGGGGACAATGGGATCTTGTCTCTGCTAGTGTTAGCGCGAGGATCTCATCCACGGAGCCAAAGAGCTTACTCTTCTTCCGTGTGGTAATTTAGGGGACCGTAGGATGGGAAGGTCTCGTGGCAGGATCCTATTTCGCAATAACGATTCGGAATGTTGTGACTGAGTTCGTGACGTCTGCGTATTTCGATTAGTGTATGAAAGCGATATGACATGTATTGCTGTCAGTGTACTTGCGATCCTCTGCTCGATAAAACGCCTGTTGCTTATCTAGCCACAATTTTACCAGCTCTTCGGACGACAGGGTATCTTTAGTACAATCCGATATTCCACTAACATGGAGGTCGTTTTCCTTCTCTTCATTCTTCATTTGATGTGTTCCTACTGTTCTCTCCGCCTCATCGCCCTCATGGAAGAGCCCGAATGGGGATTGATCGGAGATGAAACTCTCAGCACTTGGATCTCTCAATCCGTCTTTGGGGGCTACCGTTGTTGCCATCGCAGTCTTTTGTAGCCTCGTCCGGTAGCAAGAGGCTGTAGATCAATTTGAAAGAAGTATGAAGTGAGACAAGATGGTGGTTTGTGCTTGGGGATTTTCATGTACTTGGCGTCAAGACACTGATGGCGACGATGAGCGTTTCAGTGCGGTGCGTCTACATGCAAGACAATGGCGACTGAGCCTCACAAGGTCGAATTGGGCCGCCTGAGAGTTGGGGCTTATCGATGTCGCAGGGTTTATGCGGGGCTAGGTGGATGCATCCCTGGGGCAATTGCTGACGAATCGGAGGCTGAGGCTGAGATATCAGCATCTTCCTTACCAGTCACCACTGACGAAAAGCGAGACTGAGAATCTATGAAAGAGATCATCACCGCGAGAAAGGCACTTTTAAGAATCAAGAAATGAGAACTTACGTAGACCTGAACGATATCGCCGGAGATCCACTCCTGACAAGCGATAGCGGTCGACGGAGTCAATCCAGGCATGTCTTACTGGTCCCTGAGATTCTCGAGATCGTCATCTATCAAAAATAGCAGAAAGCGACGGAAAGGAGCCATCACAGTAAGTCCGTTCCTTCCATACAGCCTACTCACATTTATTAGAGTCCATCCAGAAAGCGACACAAGATCTGTCAGGACCTCAATGAGCTCTCATGCAACAAGCCCCCTTTAAATAGCTTCTTACTCCGATTTGCCTTCGACGACATGAATAAAGATCTGCTAACTTGGAAGGATGAATACATGAAGTAGAACTCAATGCTGGTGAAGCCACAAGCCATAACAGTATATTTGACATAGTTGCAGCGAGTTTTCGATAACGAGCAACAGGTTCTTGACCTACCACTTCCCACCTACTTTAAGAGGCTGACTAAGATCAACTCCCTCCGTCAAATATCCAGTCCGGGCGCCTAATTAGCAACGCTTCACACGCCATCAAATATAATGTAATACCAGGTCAGTAGCAGCCCAAGAGTTTCTCGTTGAAATGCTGTCTGCTGGCGTGGTAGCCCATTCTAAGGTGCCATAGGGATCTATTGCAAGGAAATCTGAACTCTGAGTCGCTCCTGGGTGGACTAGAGGGCTATCGTTGGCACACTCGGCCAAGATTAGCAAAATGCAGAGATCTCATCTGCATTTCATGTACTGCCGAATTTGAGGCTACAAGTAGTGCACAATGGTCCAAGGTGCAGACATTAACTGTCCTGCGCATTCTTTGGGTTAGAGGCTTCTGGCTCTGCCACTTGTAGCACAAGCTCTTCCACCTCTTGCCCCATCTCGAGAGTTACAATCAAGAGTACACAAATTTCGAATAGACGGCCTATTGTTCCTCTGGGTTTGGTAAGTATTTTCCAATGAAAGAAAGTCTAAAGATATTCCACAGTAAAAGGGGCTGCCACCCCTGCAGCCCTACGAGTCTTGGCAGAGATGGAGTAGAATATTGGACACCGAAGTCTGCTGCATCTGTCATTGACAATTCTACACCTACCACGGTCGTATCTGCCTTCAGCTGCATATTAGCATGGCGAAAGACCAGCAGCCACTCCTTGCCGAAGACCGACCATCCTCTGACCAATCCAGCGAGCGACACGTTGAAGAAGAAGACGCTCTCTTGACTGGCCAACAGAAACCTCAACAATCCAAGTATGGCTGGAAGTTCTGGCGAGAATTGGGCCTCTTCACTTGGGCTTTAATCGCCACGGCTCTCGTCATTGTTCTCGCAGTTCTTTATCAGCATCAGGAACCCTCGCCTCCTAACAACTCCAATGGAGGGGACGGATATAGCAAGCCCACAGGGAAGAGGAACATGATCTTTATGGTCTCGGATGGCATGGGTCCTACCAGTCTGTCGTTGACCAGAAGTTTCCGGCAAACCGAGAGTGGCTTGCCGATTGACGAGATTTTGGTATTGGATCAGCATCTTATTGGGTCCTCAAGGACGAGGAGCACGTCAAGCTTGATCACCGATTCAGCAGCTGGTGCTACCGCCTTTTCATGTGGGAAGAAGAGCTACAATGGTGCGATTTCAGTGCTGCCAGACCACACGCCTTGTGGTACTGTACTCGAAGCCGCGAAAAAGGCTGGATATATGACTGGATTGGTGGTCACGACGCGAATCACAGATGCTACCCCTGCATGCTTCGCGGCCCACGTCAACAAGAGGGAAGAAGAGGATAGGATTGCCGAGCAGATGGTTGGGGAATACCCGCTTGGAAGGGTGGTGGACCTCATGCTTGGAGGTGGGAAGTGCCACTTCTTACCCAATACCACTCAGGGGTCATGTCGACAGGATGAGACAGATGTGATCGAAATGGCAAAAAACAAGGGCTTCAACTTTGTGGGGGATCGCAAGGAATTCGATGGCCTGCAGGTCGGTAGTGCTGTCAATCTACCTCTACTGGGGCTATTTGCGTCCACCGACTTTCCATATGAGATCGATCGAAGGAGCATGAACGATGTATATCCATCACTCGACGAGATGGCACAGACGGCTTTGAATGCGCTGAGTGAGGCTACAAGGGACAGTGACCAGGGTTTCTTCCTAATGATTGAAGGGAGCCGCATTGATCACGCCGGTCACGGTAACGACCCGGTCGCACAAGTCCATGAAGTCCTTGCGTATGACAAGGCCTTTTCGAGTGTGCTAGGTTTCTTAGAGCGAGATGATGTCGAGGGAGTGCTCGTAGGTACGAGTGATCATGAAACAGGCGGACTAGCTACCGCAAGGCGTAAGTTTGGCAGTTTTGAAACATTCTTACAACTGCTGAAACATCTACAGAACTCCATGAGGTCTACCCAGTATATCGCTGGTATCCAGAGATGCTCATCAACGCCACACACTCTGCTGAAAGCCTTGCATACCAGCTACAGCATCATCTGAAGACTCATGTCGCGGCCTCAAATGATGCTGCAGCATCGTTCATCCGCCACATTCTTCTTGAGCAAGGCCTTGGCGTATATGATGCTACTGAAGATGAATTGAATCAATTGGTCGACCACCCGGACCCTTGGCCTGCAGCTTACACCTTCGCGGATATCATCAGTCGGAGAGCACAAGTTGGGTGGAGTACGCATGGGCATTCAGCTGTCGATGTCAATATCTATGCTTCCAATCCGAAGCACGCGGAACCACTCATCGGCAACCATGAGAATACGGAAATAGGAGACTTCATGCGCGAATACCTTGACGTAGATGTGGATGCAGTGACCAAAGAACTGAAAGAACAGGGAGCCATCCTCTCACAGACTGACGATTGGATGGGTAAGCCGTCGGAGGACCTGGACACGATGGCAGAACTCGATCATTATCAAGGCGACTTCAAGCGAAATCTGGAGTACGCTGGCATGGTCTGATTGGCGAAATGGTATGGGACTCATGGCTTGGTGGCTGGTAGGTTTTTGATGGTATACCAATGTATTACTATGTAATTGATACCCATCTCATTGAACTTTTGGCTATTACGCTTTGTCGCTAAGAATAAATCAACGCTAAAAAATCAGATTGCCTCGGGCAATTGGTGCTTGAACCCTGAAGTGGAGGTCTCGGCTGTCCGCTGCCACGGTGTGAACACCTGTAAATGCAGAGTTGCTGTGCTGAATTTGAGTGATAGAAACACCTCCATCCACCCCATCCACAACTGCAACGCCACCCCTGCTAAAAGCGAACACGTCAATTGCTCAAGCCAAACTCATGCTTCTGCCACCTCCTCACTCATTACTCCGGCGAATTGCGGAACAATTCGGCTTCCTGGAGCCGGAAGGCCTCCAATGCCGACATGGCTTCGTCGATGCCATCGGTTCCACGCTGCTCTTCTGACTGGGACGGACCTGCAGCAGCAGGGAGCTCTTCTCCAGCATCTTCATTTGAGCCGGTGTCGAGGCCAAGATCAGGTCCCAACAATCCGGCAGTGGAAATGATTCGCCTTACGCCATCTTGTGCAGTGAAGGCGGGACGCTCAGGTAAGCTGCTTGCGCGTCGACGTGATGATGGGTGTTGCTCCCCGAGCTCTGATCCTTCTGACTCTGCCACAGCTTGTGGTGGCTGCTGTAGCACTGCCGGAGCATTGCTACCTGTGGCTGGACCTTGTGGTCCCGTGAAATGTTGTGGCGGCTGGGCAAACGGAGGTGGAGCATTACTGCCGCTGGCTTGGCTCTGCATCCCGCTATCCAAGAGTGTCAACACCTGGTGCAACCTCTCCGAAATTGGCACCGTGATCGAACTTCTCGCTGGCTCTTCCGTCCTCCTCGGCTGAGAGTGCTGAACATTGCCATAGTCGATCCCAAGCCAACGCGTCCATGGTGGCCCGTTCCAATCCTTCATCCGCAGCATCAGAAGTTCTTTGCCAGTCCATCCGACAAGGCAAGGATTTGGAGTCATTCGACTTCCTGGACGACCGCAACCTTTGAACGTGTTGAAGAACTGGACATTGGGCTCCTTATCAGGCCGCGACTGATATACAGCCAGATCTCGTATGAAGTTGTAGAAGTGCTGCGGGTATTCCTCCGAAGGCCTCTCATTTGGAGGCAGCATGCGCATCGAATCGCGCCCGACAGTGGCTTCATCGGACAGCACCCGGTGTTGCTCGGCTATGTGAACACCGTGAAAAGCCATGTTCGCCGCCAGCGTTTCATCATCCGCTTCCCAAGCAGCACGATTGCCCTGGATGTCTCTAGGGAATGGACGGACTGGCCTGCACGCTTGGGGGCATGCAATGGTGTTTCCGGTAGGAGTCTCGACTGGCTTGTACAACAACTGAGAATGCCAGTAGTCAAGGGCAACCTTTACCGGAGTACACTTCGTGGGGGGCGAGGCTCCAGGGCCTATCGCCACTCCCTCGTGGACGTGATTGCATGAGTATCTTGTCAAAGCGTATAGACACATCCTTGTGACGATATCTATGATTGAAGGAAGTCGTCCGTAAAGGATTCCACCGAAGTATCGAGCTCTGAAGTGGGTGTGAACCTCTTGGAAGAACCAGATGCTTGACAGGTTGAGGTAAGAATCTTTAAAAGATTTGATGATGTGCTTTGACTGTCCGTTCACACTCCCAAGTGTCAAAAGAACTTTGGTGGTTTGAGTGTAGAGACAGTTGAGCGAAAGCAAGGTATCGCCGATCTTTTGGTCGACTCTTTCACACACTTTCCTAGGTGTCAAGTGTCAAAACGAGGCTAATTTTTCCGAGTGAAGAGATCTCTGAATTAGAGGAAAGTGCTGCTGCTTGCAAGGCTGCTGCTGATATCTTGGGTCGACTTTTGGTTCATCGCTTTCCGAGGTTTCTCATGTCTAGTGTGACGTTGTGACACAGCAGAGGATTGAGGCAAAATTTCAGATTAGCTGGCCAGCTGGCTGCTTCTGCCAACCGAGTTGAGCAGTATTACTCCGTGTCAAAAGAAGCCTGACGCTTGAAAAGGAAAAGGAGCGTGCTAAGATCAAGAGTGTGGCTGATTAGTTGCTTTGACACTCGGTCCACCCTTGTGAGAGTCAACACGTGGGATTTTTGATCGGGGAAAAGGGGTTGTTGATTCAAGTGTGCCACCGATTATTCGATTCTTTCATCCACTTTTCCGTGCGTCAAAGGAATGAGACTGAGGATTTCCACGGAGAAGAATGACTGTGTGGCTGATTTGAGTGTTTCCCTGATGGTTGTGTCTCTTCGTCCCCGTTCCTAGACGTCAAATAAGGTCTGAGACCTTCAGAGTGATGATTCCAAAGGGTTGGGAGAATGTGCTGTTGACTCCCAGTCCGGCCCTCATCCGCTTTTCTGAATGTTGACAATGGCTTGTCAGGAACGTTCTTGCTGCAGATAGAGGTAAGCAAGAAGATGCGAATAGGCTTGATTGAGTTTCTGTCCTTGGTGAAAGAGAGAGCTTGGAAATTTGACTGAGGGCGATGTTGATTGTCGGTTCTTTGATCCTTTCCTTGCTCACGAAGATTGGAGCATTCTGTGTATGCTGAAAACCAGATTGTGGATCCCTCTCCTGGGTGTACTCTTAGAAAAGGACAGGCAAGCCGGAAGGTTGATGTTCTTGATATGCTTGCTGATCTTGTAGTAAGATAGTGTTTGTGTGCTTGGTACGTTCAAAAGTGGGAGGCTTTGGGAGGCTTTGTGTAGAAAGGTGAGATTGCTCGTTTCTCTCTCACGTATCTTGTTTTGAGCAAAGAAAGCTAGGGGGAAGGACTCCAATCTGTGTTGATGTCCGTCTTGAAGTTGAGGAGAATATCAAGATGGGGAGAAAGAAGAAGCTTGTGTAGTGTGGTAGAAATGTGTCTTGCCTTCTTGAACGTTCTCGCAAGCAAAGACACGCAAGCAACAAGTTCTGACTGTGTGTTGTTGAAGTGGATGAGAAGGAGAAGGAGCAAGATGGAGAGGTTGAGAACGACCATTAAGTACCCACAGATGACCCTCGCAGGGCTGTGATCCGACTTCACTACAAGTATTCAAGTAACACAATGATCCACCTGGGCCCACCAAGCAATCTCGGCGATTTCACATCGGGAAGTCCGAGGGCAGTGATCTGTCTTGTGATAGGTCCAAAGCGAAAGAGAGGGGCGAATGCGAGACGCTAGCAACATATCAAATAAGAGAGTGGATCAGATGGAGAACGACAAGAGTGAACAGACACAAAGGGGTTTGTGACAGCAGCTAAGCGAGACAGCAACGAGCGGGGTAGGTCCAATAATGGGAGAGTGCGGAGATGTTCCACCGAGTCAGGGGGAGTGAAGAGTATTTGAAGGTATGTATGTTTTTATATTGAGGCGCTAAAAATGCCATGCATGGATCATGACACTGATACGGAAATGACAAGGCCGTTCAGGGGTCTCCAGACCTTCACGAAAAGGACAAAGCATTCGCCATGGTCACACAACGTACGAAAGCACTTGATGATTGCTGATGCATCCATGCCAATCAATCATGTGCTTCTTGGTTGGAATGGTTTGGAAAAGTATGGGAGATGATCTCAAGAAGGTGCTTGTCAAAATCTCGTGATGTGTTATGGAGTAGTGATTTCCGCAATGGTATAGTTTGCCAAGACGGTCCCTGATGCTGAGGCTTGTGAAGCGCTTATAGCCGGTGCTGCTTCAATTAGAACAATTGCCTCAAAGCACGCCTTATGCCGAGGCATGTGAATGCCCTCTGGCCCTGCAGAAATCAGGGGATGATGCAGGTCGGCAGATGCTTCTCCTGCAGCCGATGCATTGAGGTTGGTCACTCTCAAGATTATTGAAGAAATGAAGATTGGAGAAATCTCAAGCATATGTACTTCGGCCTTTTGGGGTGTGGAGCAATCCCAACAATGGCTTAACACGTGAAAAGATTTCTTGGAAGGAAGCACATGTGAAGTGGATGATCGTGTACTACTTCATCGAAAAAGGGGAAGACAAGGAAAATCTCGACCAGAGCCATGTGAAGCAATGCGGCCTGAAGGACTTGCAGAATCACTGAATTCAGAAATTGATGATGGCAGCCACCGAATGGATGTCAATTGATCTCCAACCCCTTCATCGAAATTGATGAAGACAGGAATGCTCTCAAAAATTGGCAAGTGAAGTGTCCATCCTGCTCTCGTCGAACTTGCCATGAACAATGCTAATCAAATTC
>JAABUH010004869.1_pt1 | contig 10702 bp, 22 predicted proteins | sample 5559121 | NCBI WGS metagenome assembly JAABUH01 (sample SAMN10711871, study PRJNA513364) | rock metagenome | isolation source: Antarctica rocks | place: Antarctica: Victoria Land, Battleship Promontory nord | collected 2015-12-28 | reverse complement strand
GTTTCAACTTGTCCAGGTCGAATTCTTCAACTCCTATGGCGGTCTTTTTGAAGAGCCATTGCCCTCTTTCCTCGCCGTAATCCTGGACTAACTAATTGTGATAGGTGAGCAACTTTTCAGAATCATGCTCGTTCATGTGGCCTCAATATTCGTCAATACTGCTTGGGCTTCAGCGATGGATGCCTTCAATTCTTCTTTGATCGTGCTCAAAACCAGATCGGGCTTGATGACAGCCTTGATCGCCTCTACCTCGTCGCCTTGTCCATAATCGCCGCTATCGACCCATTCAATATCGTGGAGGGCCTGTGCAACACGTTCCAGATGCTTAGCGAACGCGCGGCGCAATGGCGTGTCTGCGTTTCTTTTTATCTCACTGGCAATTCCTTCTACCTTGTAATAGGCGTAGTCATAGCTTCCACCACTCATATTTGTTCCTCCTCATGACTGTAATTTCCCCTTCCCGGCGCTGGCTCCTCCTTCACTCGCTCGCGGAACGCCTTACTCAGCAAACTAAAGTCCGGATAGAAGAAGTCTCGCGCCTCGGTGACGGTCGTGGCCCTGCCGCAGGAGCCGCACGTTCCTCGATGCCAGGTGGACACGCTGAAGGCGGGCTTGAGCGGGTACTGTCCATACTTTAGCAGGCAGGTCAGGGCGTTGGCCGCTAAGCCACATTCTCGGCAGACGGTCACTGGTCTTCCCCCTCGATCAGCCGCATGATCCGGCTACCGAGCATCAGCAGGAAACCCGCGAACAGCACGAAGAAGAGGGCCAGCAGCAACAGGGCGATCGTGACCTCGCTCATGCCGCGCCTCGCAGTTCTTCCCGGCCACGTATAGCCTCGTGCCAGGCGATCAGATAGAGCGCTGCGATGACGAAGTACGGGGCGGTGACCAGCCAGAAGAGGATGTCTAAGTCGCTCACGCGGCCTTCTTGTCTGCCACGATATGCAGCTTATCTGGGTTCAGGCCGAGCTTCTTGGCTACGTCAGCCACGGTCAGGCAGGTCTTGTCATCTTCGGGGTCTTGTTGTGGGACGTAATCGAGATACTTTAGTTTTGTAGCGGTGTAAAGCTGCGGTTCTTCTTCGTCATCTGCTATCACATACAGGCCAGGTTTCAGTACATGCGCGACCGTCATGGTGTCGTCGGTATCGTCCTTGTCTACCACAACATCGCCTTCAACGAGGTTATCGAGCGTCTTGGGGAGGAGTTTTAGGTCGCTAGCCCTGTATAAAAACTTACGATCACCGCCAAAAATTACACAATGGTTACGATTAAAAATTTCCCCATCTGTTACTTCTACAATGCGTCCAATACTACCGGCCTCAAGAGAGCTGGTATCTTTAACCCTTACCCTATCGCCTACCTTGAATGTTTGCTGTGTCATAGTTTGCTCCTTTGCTGGTTGTAGTATTTCCCATGTATCACCACACAACTCCGCGATTGCCAGAGTCCCATAGCTTGTATCTGTTTTTATCTCAAAGCTGTCGCTCGCTGAATGTGTGCGGACAACCACGCCACATGTACCGGGCTGAAGATAGAAGCTCCTGCTCTCAGTTATCCTGACCCGATCTCCCACTTTCACGCGCGGTTGCTTAGCTAATGACTGTTCTTTCGTGTGTGTATGCGCCTTCCTTGCGCCCTGTTCCATGATGGCCAGGCAGAGGCCGATCATCACGCCTGCGACGATGACCATCATCCGCTGTCACCGCCTTGCAGCAGTTCGGGATGCCGTTCAAGCACCTGTCGCGCCACGCTGACGATGTGCCGCTCGACCATCTGTCGCGAGTTGTACGGAACGTGCATCTGGCCGATGGCGGTCTGCGTCATCCCGGCCAGGTACAGGCGCACGTCCTCGACGGCCCTGGACCAGGCTTCCATACGCTGTTGGATGTCGGTGGGGTATTCTTCCGCCGCGTGCTCGACGATGGCTGGAAGGAGGCTTCTGAGGCGTTGACGATTGCGGAGGATGGTATGAATTTTCGTGGAGGTGGTGATGGTCATAGAGTCAGTCTTTGCGTAGATGCTCGCAGATGAAGGCCAGCCGCTTGTTCTCTGGCAGGATGACGGATTGCTTAGCAACCCACTGATAGCGAGAAACTATGCCAATAGTAAGACTCCCTAATGAGTCGCTGATTATCGCGGTTCCCGACTTTTTTGGTGATACATCTGTGAGGGAAGACAATTCATGCTCGCCGCACGCTGCTTTGAGAAGGCTAAGGTTGTCGGCGTAGAGGATAGTCTCGATAGAGAAGGTGCGTCGTAACCCGTTATCGTATAAGCAATAAACGAAAGGATCTATAGCACTCCAGACAATATCAAACTCGAACTGGAATTTGTCGCTATAGCCAAAAAACGTCCACCCGTGTTTCAAAGCTGTTTCGATAATCTGTTGTAGTCTTTCCTGATCATTCATAGTGTGTTGCGTTTGTTTTGTGGCTTGCTTCACTTCAACCCAGGCCCTGCCCAAGCCTGAGCTGGAGGGAAGCTTGAAGGGTGGTGGATGTCCCTTCAAACGACCCAGTCGCTCTCCTTACTTAAGCATCTCGGGGTGATCGTAGATGCTTGGCCCTTCCTCGGCTTCCTTCTTCGCCTTGTAGAGGTGCTCCATCTCTAACAACTCGGTCAGGCGGTCATGCACTTTGCGCGAAGCGAGAGAGGTGGCCGACGCGATGGCCTGGCTGCTGCCCTTAGAGACGAGGTTGCGGTAGGTCACAACGTCGTCATAGTTCTTGATGGATTCGTAAAACATGGTCTCGATTAATGTGTTTGGAATGGCTGCGGTGTGTTGGTTGTTCATGAGAATAGTATGCGCTTAATTCTTACATCTGTCAATAGGTCAATTTACTCAGGGCATCAGACCCAGCAGCCGCCGTAGTCCGTCGAGGGTGTAGGGGCTCACCGACGGGACGGGCACCCAGCCGAGCCGATGCAGGGTCGCGGCTAAGGTGGGCAGGCTGTAGCGCCCGACCAGGCGGCATACGATACCCCGCCGCGCGAAGATGTAGGCGTCCCCGGCCTGGTCCTCAATAACCAACGCGACGCAGCCCCGCCGCCCGGCGTAGCGCAGGCGGATCGTGTAGCGCGGCTCGGTCACTCCTGCTCGTTTCATACAGACTATGATGCTTCCACGTCCGAGGCTGGACTATCCCCGAGAAGTACCGCTCTGGCCCGCTCTTCGTACTTATGCGTCTCAGGCGTACAGCGTCGCCACCTTTTTTCCAGCCGATCCAGGTACGCCGGTAGCAGCTCTCCTATCCGTACCCAGCCGCCCTCGCCGCGCTGCCTCAACCCGTCCTCCGCTGGTCGATGTCCCGGAAGGTGAAGACGGGCTTATCGAACCACAGCGCGTACTCCCTGGCCCCGTTGATGACCGTGTAGCCGTTGCGGTTTTTCAGGATGTCCAGGTAGACCTTGGCGCGGGTTGGGTCGGTCTGCTCTTCGGGCTTGCTCCAGAGCGAGATGATCACGTCGGCCGCTTGCTCGATAGCCCCCGATCCCCGCAATGTCGCCATCCCCGGCTGCTGACCCTCGGCGGCGCGCGAGAACTGCGAAGCGACGATAAACGGCAGGTGAAACTTCATGCTCATGGCGTCGAGTTGGCGGGTAATGGCCGTGATCAGCTCGTATTCCCCCTTGCCGGATGCTCTGGTATGGAGCTGCTGGAGGTAATCGATGAAGACCACGTCGTAGCGCTGGTTGGCCCGCAGATGGGCCTCTAATTGCTCCACCTCGGTCAGCTCCAAGATACTGAAGGCGGTCTGGCCGAAGCGTTCCAGGGCCTCGTTGTGGGCCTCGCGCTGCTCGTCCGTTACCAATGTGAAGAGGTTCTGCTTGGCGATGTGGGAGCAGAGGCGCTGCATCAGGCTCTGGGCACTCATCTCGGCGGTAGCGAATAGGACGCGTTTGCCCTGGGCGGCCAAGGACCAGGCGAATTGGAGCAGCCAGGCGGTCTTGCCGGTGCCCGGCCGACCGGCGACGATCACCAACTCGTCGGGACGCACGCCGCCGGCCGACGCGCGTTGCGTATCCGCGAAGGGATACGGCAGGCGCTCGTGGTGTGTATGGGCCTCGGTATAGGCCAGCAAGGTCAGCTCCCCCGCATCAAATAAACGGTCCACGCCGCGTCGTTGCAGCGCCCCGATCCGCTCCAGGAGGGCGGCGGAGTCTTCCCCCTTGCGGGCAGCCTCGCCCACCTGACGCCGCACGTAGGCATCCGCGACAATCCGGGCGTGGGTCAGGACCTTCTCATGGTCGGCATCCCGTATCCACCACAGGTCCTGGTGCAGGTCGTCGAGGATGGGCAAAACGTAGGCGAATGGTTTCTTCATCCGCACAGCGACACTCGTCACGTCGAAGGCGATGCCCTCGTCGCGCATCTGACACATGGCGCGATACGCCTCACCGAAGGGGTAGCTGCTGAACATCGCGGGGTCGGGCACGAGCGGGCGAACCTTATCCAGCAGATCGTTGGAAAAGTGCAAGGCCACCAGGATGATCTGCTCAGAGAGGGGGTATTCATTTTCGGGGGTGTCGTGTTCTTCCGGGAGGAAGTCTGTCAGTTGCTTAGTCGGTGGTATTGCGGACATATTTTCCTTTCACAGTATCCCAAACATAGCCTCTCGCACGAAGCTGTTCCAGGACGAAAAACTCGCCGGGGTAACGCTCGGGAATCTGATCCCACTGGTCTGGCGGCAGATCGTCCGGGTCGGCGTATACTTGGGTCGCTTTCTTGAGCTTCAGGCGGTACTCGTCGATTTTGGCGTAGATCTTCACGAAGTCCAATCCCTTGTCACGCCAGTAGGTCTCCGACCACATGATGTCGGCCACGGCCTTGATCTCCGTGACGGTCAGCCCGGCGATGAAGAGGTTCTTGACATTCTTTGCTTGCATCGGGTAGTTGGCAAACTTGTCGAGTCCTTGCAGCTTCGCCACGTAGTCGATCGCGTCCTGGTAGTCTTGAGCCGGGAACGTGATGCTTTTTTCTTTCTTTGAAGGAGCAGTTTCAACCGGCGTGTCGTTCTCGACAAAAGTCTCTGTTGTACTCTCTGTAGTAGTCTCTGGTATTGCTCGGGTCATCTTGACCTCTTCGTCGGGTCGTTCTGACCCACTGGTCGGGTCATTTTGACCTGATGGTCGGGTCAGACCCTCCTCCAATTCCGCTAATTTCTCGTAATTCACGCGGTACCATTTCGTCCTATCGATAGCGGTCTTGTTATAGTTCGCGCTTACAAGCAAGCTTCTTTTTTCAAGACTTGTTACCGTTCTCTTGATCGTCTCGACGCTCCAGAAGGGCATTTGTTCGTGCCACTGGGTGTAACTGTTGTAGATCCAGTTGTATCCGTCACGCGGTTTACCGGAAAGGCCAATCCAGTAATCGACTTGTTGTAAAAACAACGCTTCATTGAGCCCGAGCGCTTTCGCTAGACTTGGTAGCACCTGTAATGGCTGCTCATTGATAAGCAGCTTGGAATCTCGTCGCATCTCTTCCTTTCTCAAATACAGAGACCCCCCCAGTACGTGCCGCTGGAGGGGTCTCTGTATTCAAATAGTGGGTTGAATGTGTGGGCACGTACACATAGCTATTATACCCGACCTCTCGCCTAGGTTGTCAACCAAGCAAACCTATGTAAATTAGGGTATTGACTTAGAAGCTGCAACGGTGCAGACTATCCCTATGCATAACTCCCCCACCCCCCTCAAGGATCTGACGATCCTCAAAAACATCGCGGTGACGCACATGCCCATTGCGGTCGTCGCCAAGAACCACGGCATCAGCACGCAGGTCGCGCTCGCGAAAGCCCGCCGCACGGCCCAGATGATCTGCTGCCTGCTCGACATCGAAGGGCCGCATGACACCTCGCGCCGCTTACGCCTCTCCGTGCCGGAAATCGACATGATCCAAGACTACAACGCCTCCCACGAGGCCCTACAGAAAGGCCAGAACCCATGACAAACACCTACACGCACCAATTCCCAGCCCATTACAAAATGCGCCCGCAAGAGACTTTCTCGTGGAACCAGGACGGCCTGCTCATCTTGGTACTCGCCTGCACCCTCGTCACCGTCGTCGTCACGCTCTTTGCGACCTGGCGTTGACAAGAAGCAGAGAAAAAGAGCAAGCTGAAAGGACAAACATAACAACAGAAGGTGCAACCGCTGCATATTTTGCAACAGTTGCACGAGAGGAGATTTACGATGGATACCACACCCAAGCTGTACGCAGCACTTATCAAAGCAAAGCAAGATTTCGGTTCCCTCAAAGTCAACTCAGACAACCCGTATTTCAACAGCAAGTATCTCGACTTGGCGGGCGTGCAGGACGCGACCGATGCCGCCCTCCACAAGAACGGCCTCGTGGTCATCCAGACCACCGACATCACCGAGACGGGCCATCCCGTGCTCGTGACAACCCTGGCGCATGAGTCGGGCGAGGCCATCGCGGGCCGTTACCCGCTCACGCCAAAAGAGGCAAACAACCCGCAGAGCCTGGGCGGTTGCGTGACTTATGCACGCAGGTACGCCCTGATGGGTATGTTAGGCGTATCACCGGAAGACGATGATGGAAACGCGGCCAGTGGCACAGGGCATCGTCCTGTAGCCACCACCACATCCACCTCTACCGCACCAGCAACACCACGCCCTACCGCCCCGCCCACATCCGCAGCACCGGCCTGTCCCGACTGTGGTGGACAGATGTGGGATAACCGCGCCAAGAAAGCCAGCGGCGAGTACCAGCAGAACAGGCCAGACTTTAGCTGTAAGAAGCAAGGCGGCGACGCCAATTGCCGGGGCGCGATCTGGCCATCCAAAGAGGCACATGCTCGCGAAGATGACGATGCTCGATCCCTCTCTACAGAGGAAGAAGTCAACCAGTACTTTGGAGGCACGAGCAACGAGCCACCTTATGAGGACCATGACCGATGACCCAGGAAATCCGCACGATCTTGGATTACGCCCACGACAACGCTCTGCGCCTGTCCAAGTGCATCGTCGAGGTGGGCGCTGGCGACGGCGACTACCTGTCCCACGCCCAGGCGTTGATCAACGACGAAGGCTGGTGGGCCAAGCTCATCGAGCCGGACCCCCGCGCCTTCGTCGCCCTCATCGAGCCGTATGGCCGGACAGACAGCGTCGTGTGTTGCAACATCGCGGCGGGTGAGCGCTACGGCCAAGCGCTCTTGCGGCAGGGTCGGGACTGGTCGGTTAGCCACCTGGAAGGCACCACTAGCCATGTCCACGCCGCCTATACGGACAGCTACAAAGTCTGGGTCTATCCCCTGGAAGACATCTTGGATGCGCCCCTGGCCGGTATCCTGTCCATCGACACTGAAGGGATGGACACGAAGATTCTGAAAACATTCCTGGATTCCGACCACAGAATACCCTGGCCCCAGTTCCTCCTGATCGAGGGCAACACACCCGACGAGCAAGTAGCACAGCGTCTCTTAGCTATGACCCACGGCTATGCTCCGATTGCGGTTATCCCGCCTAACCAAATGTTTGTCTATCGAGGTAACGACCGATGATCCCGCGCGGCTGCCTGGGTGACGTGCTGGTGTACGCGGCTATCGGCCTGATCGCCCCGCCCGTCGTCCTGGTGCTCGGTGCCCTCAACTGCTTCATCGGCCTGATTATCCTGACGATCGGTATCATCATCGGCAAACACCTACATCAATACAGCAACGAATCCAGGTCTGCGGCCAAAGGAGCCGCCTGAACAACTATGGTGAAGTTTGATTATTACCAAATCATGAGTTTCTTCTGGGCCGCTGTGGCTCTGTATTACATCGTCATGGAGATTCGCGCCGACCCCAATAGCCCGGCCTACACCCACGCCATGATTGGCGTCTTCGGTTCCCTCACCCTCTCACTCCTCAATGAGTTATTAGCGAAGAAAGAGTAACCATGCCCCTCACTACCCCCACCATCACCACCGGCCAACTCTGCCGCCAGTACCTCGCCGTGAAGCGCCAGATCGACAAGCGGCCCTTGTCCAGCTACTTCCAGGTGCCCACCGACCTACTCTACGAGCATGACCAGCTCAGGAACGCCATCATCGTCCGCCAACAACCTCGGAAGGGGGTGAAGTAACGATGGACTCTGCCCTCCTCTTCCTCCTACTCGGCTTCGGCCTGGGCATCGCCGTATCACTCTCCCTGGCTTTGAAGAACAAGACCACGAGCGACCAGCCGGAAGACACCCTCGCCGCCTTACGCCACAACGCGACCAAGGCCGGTGTATACGATCCCGACGAGCGCCGTGACGCCTCCGTCCCCGCACCGCTAGAGATGCCCGAGAAACCCAAGCGTGGCCGTCCCAAGAAGATTCCCGTGCTTGAGCCGCAACGCGAGCCGCTCGTCTTCACCCGCGCGAGACGTGGCGCGAAACTTAACTAAGCGCGCTAACCCCTGCTTTAACCCAAGAATCCCGCCGTTTCCCCTAAAGGACGCGGCGGGATTGTTGTATGACTATACAGCGCGAGGCTACTTGTTTTGCGTGACCGTCACGGAGTCAGACGTAACCTTGGTCTGGTCTGCCTGAATATTAGTCGGGGTCGGGACATGATAAATGGCCTTGTACGTGGCGGCAGAGACCAGCAAGGTGCCCGCAATCACCGGCACATAGTCCGTCCAGTCCTTGAAGGGGGCGTTGAAGTCGAAGCCCTGCCCCACGGCGATGATTGAGGCGATGACTGAAACAATGAAAGCAGTCAGGCGAGGACTTTTCTCTGCGGGGAGAGGGAAATACTGGCTTTTCGCGATCTGCGTGGCGTAGGTTGTAGCCACGCCGGAAACGATAACAGCTTTGAAGAAGTCAAAGGAGGTAAGTGAGGTCATAGTTTAGCGTCCCAGAAAGAGTCTGGAAATGATGTAATACAATCCGGTCAGATAGGACATTCTTTGCGGCTTTGGCTCCGCTATAGGATCGTTAGCGGGCGTCGGGTTGGGTTGCGGATCATGGTCTGGCACTGGCTCGGTCGCCGGTTGCGGCGTTTCGATTGGTTGCGGGTCTGGTTGCGGAGATGATGGCGTCTCAACGGATGCTGGCGTCTGATCGGCGGGCGGGGCGGGCTGCTCGGTCTTCTCTAGCGCGATGTGCAGGCTCTGGTTCTCGTCGCTGAGCGTGGCGACCTGGCCTTGTAAGTCGTGGATTTCCTGGCTGAAGGTGGTGAGCTGCGCTGTGGCGGCTTGGTTAAGTTGGGTAAGCTGGTCGGCGTGGGCCTTATCGGCGGACAAGTCGCCCGTGATGACGGTGTCGAAGGTGTCGCCCCCACTCACCCGGTCGAAGGCATATTGCTTAGGATCGGGGAAACCCTTGGCGGTGGCGTAGGCTTCCAAGGCGGCGACATTATAGTCTTCCGGCGAGCGCCAAGGTTTCGCGTCTAGCAGATCGTGTAGGACAGGTATCAACGTGTCTGTTGATGCGATGGCGTCAGCTTTGTCTTGAATCACGCTGTCGGGCGGACTGTAGCTCGGGTCCAAAACTTCATATAAATCTTTGGCTATTTTGTATGGTTCCACGTCTGTAAAATCTCCTCTTTGGGTGTCAGTGAGGTAAGGGGATGGGTCTATGGGTGTGCCTGTTTTGTTCAGTCCGGGGCCATAACGGTCAGCTTGCATGAGCTGTAGATGCAAGTGGCAACCTGTACTATTGCCGCTCGTCCCCTGGTTGCCAATCTGGGTCGTTGTATCGACGGCCTGACCGCGCTGGCAGGTGATCTCGGAGAGATGCCAGTAAGCATGGAAAAGGCCCGGCGACTGGACGATGACGTAGTTTGCCCCATCAGTGTCCGTCCCGGCGGCGTAGACCGTCCCAGCCATGATGGGGTAGATAAGGCAGTACGGCGACGGGCCGACCAAATCAAGACCGTAATGGTAGTGTTGGCAGTCCCCATAGGAGGGTTCCGAGATGTACCCGGTGCAGCCGGCTTTGCACGTAATCTCGCCCGAAAAGGGGTGATTTTGTGCAGGTACATGAGTTCTTGTGCAAGATAGCCGGATCGTCCTGAACGTACAACTTGACACCAGGATCGACAAAGCCTAAGATGAGAAGTCCGACGAATACGCGCGTCGATCCGTGTGCTTGGTTGCCTTCCCGCCAAGGGGTGCGCCCGATGCCTGCCAAAACGCCACCCTGCGAGAACGTCCTGTACTACGGGGACAACCTGCATATCCTCAGAAAGTATATCCCGGATGGGTCGGTCGATCTGGTCTATATCGACCCGCCGTTCAACTCGAACATCAATTTCAACCTCCTTTTCAAGGCGCATGACGGCACGCGCGCGGCAGGCCAGATCAAGGCATTTGAGGACACCTGGCAGTGGGATGTCGAGTCCGACCGGACCTACCGCGAACTGACGAAGCGCGCCGATCCGATAGCGCAGGCCATGTACGCCTTCTATCGGATGCTCGGTGCGAGCGATATGCTCGCTTATCTCGCAATGATGGCCGCGCGCCTGGACGAACTCCACCGCGTGCTCAAGCCGACCGGCAGCATGTATGTGCATTGCGATCCCACCGCCAGCCATTACTTGAAGATACTCCTGGATGCGATCTTCGGCCCGACGCGCTTTCGTAACGAGATCATCTGGAAGCGCACGACGGCGCACAGCGATGGCAAGCGCGCCGGGCGTATCCATGATGTCTTGCTCTTCTATACGAAGGGCGAGGCATTTACGTGGAATAAGGTATACCAGCCCTA
>JAABUH010004867.1_pt1 | contig 10704 bp, 13 predicted proteins | sample 5559121 | NCBI WGS metagenome assembly JAABUH01 (sample SAMN10711871, study PRJNA513364) | rock metagenome | isolation source: Antarctica rocks | place: Antarctica: Victoria Land, Battleship Promontory nord | collected 2015-12-28 | reverse complement strand
TATCTTCGTATTGAGCTTCATCTTTTAATACGACTTCACGAAGTAGAATACAATTCTCGTTGATTCTGTTAGCTTCTAGAATCAATCGATAAATTGATTCATCGTTCTCTTTCTCTTCTAGATCAGCAATTTTCATTCGATTCGACGTGAGAATCGTAGTTCGCTGATAGCGACATCATTCATCCTCGAGACTTCTAGAAACTGAATCGACTCGACGAGTCAATGCATCGACTTTGATGTTTTGTTTGCCTGAGCGATACATGATTTTGAAGTTGAAGTCGACGAGCTTTTGTATTCAGCGCATTTGACGTCTACTTAGCTCTTTATCTTTCATTAATGATGTTAAAGCTTGATGATCAGTGAACATCTTGATGAATAGCTCAGTCAATTTCAGCTCAGATCGTCAATGCTCGAAGGCACGAATGATTGCTAGTAGTTTCTTGTCATAGATCTCGTAATTGCACTCAGCGAAGCTCAGATTCTTGCTGTAGTAGATCATCGAATGCAATGTTTCTTCGTCGTCATACTGAGAAAGTATGTCATCGTTGACGTAGTCGAATGAGTCTGTTTCAAGAATAGTCTCTCTATTCTGATCAAAATGACGAAGAATAGAGGCTTCAGTCATTCGTTTCTTCATATGATCAAAGATCGTTTGACAAGCTTGATCTCATTCAAATATCACCTCTTTTTGAGTTAGTTGAATCAGAGAATGAACAATCTTCGAAAAGTTCTTTATAAAACGTTGATAGAAATTGCAGAAGTCGACGAAGAACTGCACCTGAGTGAGATTTGTAGAAGTAGATCATTCGACTACTGCTTGTACTTTTCTGAAATTCATCTTTAGTTCTTCAATGAATAGCAATAGTCTCAGAAAGAAGATCTTCTGAACATGAAACTCGCATTTGTTTATATTCATCTGAAGGCCAGTCTCTCATAGTCTATGTAGAACTAATCGTACGTGCCGCTTATGTTTCTTCAGTGTTTTGCTATAGATGATAATGTCATCTAGATAGATCTGACAAAACTGATAGAGATAGTCAAATAGCACGTCGTTCATATAGTGTTGATAGAAAGTCGAGCCGTTGATTAATTCAAAAGACATCACGTGATATTTGTAGAAATCAAAAGAGATGATAAAGATAGTCAAATCTTCGCTGCTTGAATGCATACGCAGTTTGTTGAAGACGACAATGATGTTCAATCGAATCAGATACCTGCTATCTTGAATACGAGCGAGAGTTTCGTCTATTAGCGATAAGAGATAGCGATTTCGTTTGATCAAAGCATTGAGCTTTCTGTAGTCTACACAGAAACGCAAGCTATCGTCTTTCTTTTCGATGAATAGTATGAGCGAAGCGTATGAAGCTGAGCTAGAAGATATAAAGTCTTTATTCAGATGCTCAATCAGATAATTCTTCATCTTTTGAAGCTTGTAGTCAAACATATGATAGAGACGACTTCGAGAAGATGTTCTCTCGCCGATCAACTCAATTTTATGATCGTAGAAGCGATGAGAAGATAGTTGATCAGTCATCGCTCGATCAAACATGTCTAGATAGTCATGATATTTCGAAGAAAGCTTAGCTTTGACTTCTTTCAAGATCTCTTCGTGTGAAAGCTCTTGTAGATTTACATCTTCGAGTTTATTTCTAGCTGTTTTTAGAAGTCGATCGATTTTCGTGACGATGATCGCGAAAGTAGTCACATTCGATCGTTTGACTAGTGATCTATATGCTGCAGCCTCTATCATTGCTATGTTCATTGAATCGAAAGACGAAGCGAAGTTGACTGAATTAGATGGTTTCACGATTTTACTGAATGAAGATGACTTCTCGCTGAGTCGAGTGACAACAGAAGAAGTAGATCTCTTTAGTATTTGAGTAGAGATTGAACTCTTCTGTTCTATCGCGATTTTCTTGCTCGAAAAAACAGTCGAATGAGCTTTGATAGAAGCTTTGATATGAGCTTCGAAACTAGAAAATTGAAGACGATCGTCTCTCATATCAATAGTTATCTCGATCTTGTTCATTCATGTTTTTTCGAGAATCATCTTATGTTGATCTAATCGAGTTATCAGCATAGAGACGAAACGTTTCATATGATCTTGAACAGTTAGATTCAAATAAATTGCATGAGTAATGAGCTTTTTTGCATAATGATCATCGAATTCTCTTATTGATTTGAGCTTGATTAAAGATAAAGATTCAATTTGCAAATGATCACAAACATTCTGCGCAATTAATTTATCAATGAACGAATAGTCAGCTGCTTCAGTGTCAATCAATGACTTTAATGAGTAACTAATTTCATTGCTAGATAGTACACATTCAGTAGTCAAAGATTTTGAAGCAAAGAGATTATCTGAGCTGCTCGTTGTTGAAGAAATTAACACATCTTTCATCACGTCTTTGATGAAAGTCACTAGTTTTTTGTCTCATTCTTCGATTTCTCTGTAAATAATTTCTTCTCTTCTTTCGACATGATGATCTCATTGAGGCGAGAAATGAATGCACGAGATGTTGAAGTACTAGCCTTCAACTGAGAGCAGTTCTTTGAAAGATGACTCGATACTTTGCAGTTGAAGCAGATGATTGACATTCTTGATCATTCAGATTCGAAAGTGAAAAAAGTAGCGAGTCGAACATAGCTAGTAGTCGAGACTGAAGCTGATGTCGACGAAGAAACAAAACGTTTTTTCGAAGCTGCTATTGATTTGACTGTTCATTGCTCGTCACGTAGCTGATAATTGACTCGTTGTTTGTTATTCACATCTTGAAGAAAGATCTTGAGCTTATCAAGCGAGCTAAACTCTATGAGACAAACTGACAACGCGTTCTGAAGACGATTGTTGATTTTATTCTGAATGTCGTTCATCAGAGTGACATCGTCGTAGTTCAGAAAGCTGAATATTCTAGTGAATTCTGAATAGAAAGAGCTAAAGAACTTGTTGAGCTGCTTCAGAGCGACGTATTTGCGACGACACTTTCGAATCAGGTTCTGATCTTCGTAAATTTCTTTCAGATGTTTCAGTAGCTCTGATAGTGATTGATAAAATGAGAAAGCGTCAACACGATGCTTTGCATAGATTTGCTGATCAGCATCATCTTCTAGTTTGAAAATCACATAGCAATACGAATCTTTTCAGTAGAGTAATGATTCGCGTTGACATCGAGCTTGTCAGCTATTTTGATGTTTCATGTTTTTCAGATAGAGTCATCTGTTTCGATGAAGATGAGTGAATTCGAAAGCTTGACGAACTTGTGATGATCATTCTCGTTTTCGTTATCAGATAGAGTAGAAGATTCTCGTTGAGAGCGAGCTTCAAAAGTCGAGCTTCGTTCAACTTCAGAGCGACAAATCGAAACTAAGATCGTAGAAGCTTCTTTCTGATTGACTCGTTGCTCAGCTGACTGAGTATCTTGACGAATCATAGATCGATCAGCTTGACGTTGTTTCGCTCTGAAGTTTAACCGCTCATCTTGTAGCTGATTGATCTTTTTCTCTAGCTCATCGTTTTTATCAAAAGCAACTTCTAGTTGTTTCGCTCTCTTTTTGTGATCGTCTTGTATGAGAAGTCAGTGTTCATTGAGTTGTAGAGTCAAGTCTCGCTGACTTCGAAGCTCGTTCAGCATATTGATGACTTCGTCGAATTGATTGCTGATTCAATGAAACAGTTGTTCTTCGATGTTTATGTTTCAGAGAATGACAGCTTTCTCAGCTTCGACTGAAGCATCGATGGGTAGAAGTGAAACTCTTCTATTGACAGTGCTTCTAAGCAGACGAGTTGTTCGTGATTCAACTGACTCGACGTCACGTGTCATGATGAGAGAAGATAGAAGTTGTTGAGATAAGAGTAGATGAGAGATTGATGTTTTGAATTGATGTTTTTTGATGAGTGAAAATTCAAAGAATCTCTTGTGAATTTCAGATAATAGTTGAGTGCTTTATTCGAAGAATCTCTTGCGAATAGAATGGTGAAAATGAGTGTAGAATCGAAGAATCTCTTGCGATCTAAAATGATGGTGCAAATTTGAAGAATTCCTTGCAAATTTTCCTTACTGAATAGATTGTTTCGTATCATCTATTCGTCGATAGCAGAGTAGTAGATGATGAGCATTTATCTAATGTTAGAAGCCTGCCTAGAGCGAGTCAGATAGAAGTGTCATTTAACTAGAAGATAAATGCTAAGAAAGAAAGATAGCTACAGAAAAGAAGCTGACTACATATGTGTATTTCTCAGCCGACGCTAGGCTCAATAGAGACTAGTCAAGGTGACGAAGCGTGAATAGGTCTGACAAGACTAGAAGACTGAGCCTGACAAGACTAGAATCGTGACACTTTCTTTCTTGAAAGTACAGATGATTCTCATGTTTTTCATACTCAACTAGAAAGATCTTGTTGTGATGTCATGCTTCATTGCAAAGCACTTTGATTATCTGAACTGCGAATTTGTCATTGATTTCAATTCACTTTCACAATGTTTGAGTGAGAATGTCAGCAGAATTTTCATTAAGATTCAGAGTGTCTTGATCTAGCTGAGACTTGATGTTTTCAACATCAAATTCTTCAATTTTTAAATTCATGAAAACTAGAATTTGTGAGAGTGTTGAAATAACTGAGAACAAATGTAACTGAACTAAATCTAGAGCGATGATTTGTGATTAAAGCTTCATGATCTTGATGTTAAAGATATCAAAAGCAAGATTCTTAACAATATTAAAATCTAAAACATGAGTTTTCAAAATTGTCTGATGTTAATATTGATGTTAATATTGATGTTGAGAATCGAATGTATTTTTCTTCTTAGAAAGATCTTCTGAGTAACATGTCAAAGCATTCAACTTATCATCAATCTTGTCGAGATAATAAGCGATGTAATAGTTGAATTTAAACAGAAACTCACTTCAACAAGCTTGATGATGACTCAACTGCTTAATTGACATGAAATACTTAAGATTTTTATAATTTGTGATCATCTCAACAGAATAAATAGAATCTTCAAGCTCTGATCATCATTTCTTGAAAGTGCAAACAATGATCATGAGTTCTTTATCGTAGATCTTATAGTTACACTCGATTGAGTTATGCTTCTTCAAAAAGTAAGTGATTGAATGAAGAATCTCATTCTCATCATATTAAAAGAGAATGTCTTTGAACACATAGTTCAAAGCATTGATTTCTATCACAATCTTGTGATCTGAATTATAGTGACAAAGAATAATCTTGAAAGTAAATACTTTCTTAAGAATGTTGAATGCAATTCGACATTTCTGAAATCAGACAAAAAGTACATCTTTTCTGATGAAATGAGTGAGTGAGATAGTTATTTTACTATAGTCATAAATGAATCTTTTATAAAAGTTCGCAAAATTTAGAAAACTTTGAATGTCTTTAATGTTGATCAAGATGAATCAGTTGACAATGATGTTTATCTTGAAAAAATTCATCTTGATCTTTTTGATGATGATTATCAATTCAAGATACAAGACTTAAGTGACGTGAAACTTGCATTTAATTATATTCATCTGAAGATTTGCTTCTTGCAGCTTTTGCAAAATGAGCTTGACATGAATCTCATGCTTGAGTTCATTGTCGAAATAAATCAAAATATCATTCAGATAAGCTGTACAGAACTTATTTAAATGTTTATAAAGAGTATTGTTGATGTACTTCTGAAACAAGATAAACTCATTACATAAATCAAAGAGCATAATTAGATACTTGAATAATTTAAATTGAGTGCAAAAGACAATAAGAACTTCATCTTCTTCTTTGATTCAAAGTTGATTGAACGCAGAGATGATATTCAGCTTGATAAAGATTTTAGTTCAACTTAGACAATTCAGCATTTCTGAGATCAGAGACAAAGAATATCAATTCTTGACTGTGATAGCATTCAAATCTCAATAATTCACGCAGAAGTGAAGTTCTTCTTTAAGTTTCTTAATGAAAAGAACAAAGATGATCATCTGAAAGCGACTGACTTGAATGAAATTTTTGCTCAGATTTTCATTTAAATAACGACGAAGTTCTAAAATTTCATCATGACTCATGTCATACAAAGCAAAGACTGAGAGTTGAGCATCTTCTTTAAGATATATGACATGATCATGAACTTGATACAAAGACAAGATATCAACGTTCTTCTTGAAAAAAACATCTAGAAACTTGAAATATCTGAATGATAAAATTGTAACTGAATCAACGTTCTTACTTTATCAATAAACTTCAAGATCTTCTTGTGTTGTGAATGCAGTCAAATGAAATTTCTTTTTCATTTAATAAAGATTCAGATGATGATTCTTATCATACATACTGTCTTGAAAGTGAGATGAAAACTGAGCAAGAGTTGAGCTGTTCTTTGAATAAACAGTCAAAGTTGCATGACGCGATTTTGACTCATCAGAATCTAAACTAGAAGATGAGATTGATTCAAAATTCAAAAAGACATCGATTTTCTTTAAAGTGAAGTTAAACACTTCAATGTCTTTGACATGAGCAGCATGATCAAAGCTTTGAGCTTTCAACTCAACTATGTCAAGTTGTATAAAAGATTAATCAAATTGATCTGCTTGAGAAACAATAAAAGTTTTAGAAAGAAAAGAATTTTGACACTTGATTTTTGATGAGTATTCTTTTTGAATGACTTGAAGAATACAACTAAAAGCTTCTTGTTTCAGATAAGAAATAAGACTGAACGAGATTTATTTCTTGTGAATGAGTTAAGTATTAATTGACTTCTTGTGAGTGAACAAGAAGTTATATTGCTTCTTATGAGCAAACGAAAAACTGAGTTGCTTCTTACAAGTGAATTGAGAATTGAATTGCTTCTTATGAATGAACTGAAAACTGAGTTACTTCTTTCAAGTGAATGAGAGATTAAATTGCTTTTTGCAAGCGAATTGAATGCTGAATTACTTCTTGTAAATGATCTGTAAACTGAATTGCTTCTTGTGAGTAATCTGTAAACTGAATTGCTTCTTGTGAATGATTCATGAACTGAGTTGCTTCTTGTGAGTGAATTGAGAACGAGATTGAAAGAAAGCTACTTTGTTAACTTTGAACGAGAAATTTTCTTCTTGTTGATTAAGATCATAAATCTTGACGAAAGATGAGTAACAATGATTAAGATAAAAGAAGAAAGATAAAATAAGAATATTGTGCTCAAAATTGACATCAATGACGTGACAACAAAGTCATGACAGATTCATGATGATGAGATATTAACTTAATTCAATGACATAAAAGAATAGTTTTTCAATGTGTTCATCAAGAATTATTGTGATTTCAACAACATAAGTAATATCATTGATTAAAGTGACTTGATTATCAAATTCTTGAAGTCTGCAAGAGTGAGTTAATTAATGTAAGAAAAGATGATGTTGTTACGTAAAGAATTTATTCATAAAGACATAAGCAAAAACTTCACTATCAATCAGAGCGAGAGTGAGAACTTTAGATTGAGCTTGACGTAAAATACAGAATACTATCATGTGACTATCTTTGAATGTTGAATCAAATTCAAAGAGTTTTAAGACAGATTTAGCAGAAAACTTTTTATATAATTGAAGTGAGAGTGAAAGAATTGAGATTAGAAAACAAGATGATATGTATACAGATCTTTAAGCGTAACTTAGCTCAGAAACTAAGCTTTTCTTGCAAACAGCAAGACTTCTTCATTTATATTGATGACATCACTGTCGTAAATGTTCATGATATGCAGAGTGAAGAGCTTCTTATTTGAGCATTCTTTAATAATTTTGCTCAAATGTTGCAATTTGCAGTAGTAACATAACTTTCACTTGTTGCAGATTTTCTTGATTTCAGAAATGATCAAAGTCTTATTTTGAATGATGATAATGACAAAGCTTAAATTCATTGACTCATCAAGAAATGAGAAAGAAAGAAATGAAGATATTGTCAAAACAACAGTCACAGAAGTGATGATCTTTGAACTCAAAGAATTACTAGTTGATGCAAAGACATTCTTGACTTTGACAAATGAAACAATGATGAAAATGAAGTGAGATTGATGATGCTTAAGCTGCTGAAGCTCTTCGTTGATGTTAGAGAATGCTTGAATTCATTGATGAAAGATGAATGATCAAGTTTCATTGAGATTTCATCAGAAAAAGATAATGACTTGAGTGAAATAATTAACATTACACTTCAGACAGTCAATCAATGAGAAATCTTTCATCAAAGAATGTTCTTTCTTTTGATAGAAGAGATTGTAGTAGTTGACAAAGATATTCATGTCTTGCTTCAAAATTTCACGAAAATATAAATGAGCATCTTCTGTCTTGAAAGAATTGTCACAGCAATGATGTAATTTATGTTATCAATCTGCAAAGATGAAAATGATACAGAGATCATTGACTTGATATTGACTCATTAGATTGTGAGTCTTCTTATTTATGATGAATTGTGACTTGACATAAATGATCTTAACTCAATGAGAGAAATAATGATTATCATTCATGTTCATGCGTTGTATCAGACTCTGCTTTCATGCATTTAATCAATCTTTGTTCTTCTCATACTCAGATATGTTAAGAAGCTTCTTGAATTTAAAAGCGATGAAGACAGTGACAGAATTTGCAAAAAGATGAATGATGAAGAAAGATTAATTGTTCAAGATTTATGTGATGATTTGAGTTATCATCACAAGAGATTGAGAATTCAATTTTATATAAACTGAAGAATTGAGAATGATGAACAAAGATGAAATGATAACATCATGTTGTTGAACTTGATTTTGAAGCTTTCGCATTATGCAAAAGATCTCAACTGAATTTTCAATCATACTTTGAGTAAACTGTTCAACAGCACGCTCATCGTTGATTGAGAAGTTGTAAGATGATTTCATTTGAGCGAAAGAATAGTTAAATGAGATTTCAACGTATGAAAACGTTTGTTTTAACTCTTTCACAGATGATTAAATAAAGCAATGATTAGATAATCATTGCATAATCAGAGTTTCAAAGTGATCGCTCTGATCACATGAATCAGAAGTGATCACAGTGAGCATGATGAGCATGATGCTCATCTTGCTCATCTTGCTCAAGAATGATCAGAAAGATCATTCAGAGCAGAAATGACTTGACATGATTCTTTTATATCTATATAATGATGATTGTTCTCTTAAATATAAGCATCATGCTTAACTCATGTAATAGTCAATACAGTTTATTGTCTTAATTATTCTCAAATCTTCAGTCTAATGATTAGTTTGTTACTATACTGATCTTTGTTTATATTTTGTGTTGTTAAAGAAACAATTATTACACTTTGAGCATCATTCTTTCACAAGATATCAGAGTATCATCTTATCATGATCATTATATCATTCTCAGAATGAATCACATCAGCAAACATCACTGCATTCTTAAATAGCAAGTCATTAATTAAAATATTGACTTCGAATCTGTATTATGAAGATAAAGACAAGCTTGACGCTTTTCTTATACAAGTGAACGTCTATGTCAGAGTACATAAGAAACTAAGTTCATTTCATGACAAGATATTGTTTACATTCTTGTACTTCAGAAGAAATGTTTTCAAATGATTTAAATCATTAATAAAGAATCACTTGAAGAATAAGTCAGAAGATCAAAAAGACGAGACTAACAGAGTCTTTAAGAACTTCTCTAACTTTAAGTAAGCAATATGAAGAATGTATGAAGACATAGATGCAAAATGAATCATCGAACGACAGCTGTATAATATTAAGCAATCAGAATCAACATTCAAGTACATCACTGCTTTTCAGTCAATTGCAGCAAAGATTGAATGAAATGACTCGACTTTTACAGCACAGTTTTATAAAGAACTGAAGAATGTGATAAAGAATGAGATAGCTCATATGAATAAACTCGCGACTTTGCATGCTATGATTAGCAAGACAATCATGCTGAATAATCAACAGTATAAGCAAAGACTTGAAAAGAAGAACAAGATTGCTTATGTTTCAGTTGCATGAAGCAAGAAAAAGAAGAAGCAATCTTATTATGATTCTCAGTCTATGAAGTTAGATGCAACTTGAAAGATATTGACAAACGCTCGTGATAAAATGATTCAGCAGAGCAAAGCATGTTACACATGTGAAAAGCTAGATCATTTCTTCAGAGATTGTACTCAAAACAAGTACAAGAACAAGTCAAAGCTTTATGATAAACAAGACAGATGTTTCACAACAATGAAAGAAAATCAGAAAGATAAGCATTAAGCATTGTCGTGAACAGCATGTTATGAAGATAACTGTCATACTCATCTGAGTGATAAGAAAGATTCTGAATAATACTTGAAACTCTCACGAAAGAATCATTTTTACGCAGCAACTCATCATCAGTCAAAAGTGCATGATGAGAAAAGTGATGAAAGTTCGTTCACTATGATCATGAAATCAGAGATTCTCAACAGTGAAGAATATGACTTGAATAGATTGAACAGCACAGAAAAAGCTATTCATCAAGCAGTCGAGAAAGAAAATCGACTTAGCGAAACTCTATGAGCATTCACTATCACGACAGAAGATGCTCTCAAAGAAGAAGAAAATCATCTTGAAGTAAAGAAAAATCTTAGAAAGCTTACAAATCAAGCAAGCTTTATAAGCATGTACAACGAACTGTACACTCTCTTTAGACAGAAAGAGAAAGATTTTTCACAGCGCATGCAACAGATCAAGAATGAAATACATCAAGC
>JAABUH010004866.1_pt1 | contig 10708 bp, 14 predicted proteins | sample 5559121 | NCBI WGS metagenome assembly JAABUH01 (sample SAMN10711871, study PRJNA513364) | rock metagenome | isolation source: Antarctica rocks | place: Antarctica: Victoria Land, Battleship Promontory nord | collected 2015-12-28 | reverse complement strand
CCGATGCTTGCGACCACGCGCTTCTTGCCGGCCAGCGCGACGGCGTAGCCGAGCGTGGCGCCCACGCTGCCGCCCGGGTCCGCCGCCGCGTCAGTCCGCCCCTCGGCTGCCTGCTGCTTGATTCCTAACCGTAGCTCTAAACATACCCTGAAGCTTGCAGAGCCAGTGCACATCTTTTCCTCTGCCTACAAGTGACATTTGCACATCAACGACAGATGTCCCATCTAGGCTGGGATACGCCCACCGCAGCGCACCTCCAGCCGATGGAGCCGTACTGGCACTGGAACTCGTACCTGCGCGGCGCCAACCCCGCGCAGTCAGCGCCGCCGAGGGTCAGACCACGTCCGTTGCAAGGCTGCAATGCAAGCCTGTTGTGATGGTGCTGATCAAGGTTGTAATGGTAAGGTTGTAAAGGCTCCCAGGCTGGAGCTGCGCCGACGCGCGCGGCGCACCCGCAGCCGTCGGGCAGCTCGAGCTTGAGGCAGTTGAACCAGGAGTCGCCCGTCTCCGCCAGCACGGCGTGCTGCGGCGTCAGCAGCGCCTGCGGCGGGCGCGCGCGCACGCGGGTCAGCGCGGCAATCCCCAGTGCCGACGCTCCGCAGCTGCAGCGGCTCGCGGGCGTTGACTTCCCAGCCCGGAGCGCCGACGCTGCCCTTGATCCGCATGAAAATCAAGAAAAATATCAAGGGACGTAAGGAGCACTAGCTGGAACCGCGCTGGCACGCTCTGCCTTCCGAACGCGCGCGCCCGCGCAGGCCAAGGGCGCATGGCCCGCGCGCCTGGCGACCTAAGACAAGGGTTAGGGTTAGGGCAGCGGGCGCGCCTGCACGTGCTTGTACACGGTGGTCGTCTGCAGCGGCGCGTTCTGCGGCCCCTGCGGGCGCTCGCCCATGGGGATGTAAAGGCGCTCGTAGTTCTGGAAGCAGGTCTCTGCGCGCGCGGCGAGGCAGACGCGTCAGGCGGCCCGCGGCAGCCGCGTGGGGCGGGCCCTGGCTTTGCAGATGAGGGCAGGTGCAGCACGCTCATGTGCGCCCCCACGCACCCTGGCTGTCACGGCCCCGCGCGGGGCGACGCGGCAGCCCTGTCACCGCGTATGGGCCCCCGCCCGGCAACCCCGACGCCACACGGCCCGCGCGTGGGGGCCGCGCCAACGCCGTCGGCAGGGCCCCCGGCCGGCCGCCCGGCGCGCGCTTCAACTGCTGTGGGCTCAGCGTCCTTACCTATGAGTAACCCTACACCCTATACATATACCCTATACCCTATATATGCAACGCACCATTGGGCTTGACCGCCTTGGCGAGCGCCGCCAGGAAGTCGGGCATCGCGATGCAGCCGAACGACTGCCGGCCGGCGACCACCACGCGCCTCGCGTCCACCTGCATCAGGAGGTGGGTGAGGGTAGGCTAACACCTATGCTGTGCTGCTCCGCGCAGGCCTGCTCAGCGCGTCTGGCACGCCTCGCAAGCGCCGCGCGCTGCACGCCTGCTGTGACGCGCGCCCACGTCCTGATACGGTTGGGGTTGCTTTGCATCGCCCTTGAGAGGCTGTGCACGCTGCAGCAGGGCATGCACACAGGCGCATGCGCACAGCGCCAGGCAGGCAGACACTGTGGCCCAGTGGCTTGGCTGCGAACTTCCCCAATGAGCGCGCACGAGGCACAACGAGGGCAAGAGGGCACCTTTATCATCTTCTCCTCCTTGATCAGCAGCGAGTAGCCCACGCTGCCGCGCGCACAGCCCGCAGCGGTGAGCACTTTGCTACGCGCCACGGCGTCCTCGCGACCTGCATCACAACGCGCGTGCATGGGACGGCCCGGCGCCGCACCTGGTGTAGTCGTTGAAGATCGGCCCAGCAAACCTGCGCAGCAGAGATGCGTGTCAGTTGTACCGTGCTGCACGTCGACAGTCAGCTTTGCTACAGCAGATGCGTTTAGCGGCATGCACTGACTAGTCCAAGGCCGATGCCAGGCGCACAGGTAGGCGTCGCTCGCTTCCACCGTCTCGGCGCAGAACGGCGTGGAGACCTGGCCCCAGTAGATGCCGATGAAGCGCTCGTAGGACTCCGGGAACAGCCTGCCGCCCAGAGGAGCGCCCAGGCAGTGAGCGCGCCCTGCTTGCGTTGACATGCAGCACCGGCACAAAGCGTGGCCGCGCGAGACTCTGGTGAGGCTGCATGGCCGCCACTTACACGCGTGACATCAGAGACTCCTTGTGACACCCAAGGCGTCCACCTACTTGTCGCTGGGAGTGAAAGTAGTCAACCATTCCAGCTATTGCGCATGTCAGCATGCGTGCGTGCACATGCGTGGGCCAGGGGGCGGGCGCGCACCCCTTGGCATTGGGCATGATGGCGACCGGATAGCGGCTGGCGTCAGCCAAGCTCTTGAACTGCTTCTGCGCGTGCGTGGAGCGCAGCTTCACGCCGCCCACCAGCACGGGCTTGACCGCCTTGTTCAGTAAGGCTGCTGCAGCCGTGACAGCCGCCTCCAGCGAGCGCTGCCGCCACGCACGCAGCCCGGTCAGCCACACGCCCAAATGGGCACGGTTCTCCGTGTTGCACGGTCAGTGGCATCCACGGCGTTGGGCAGTCGAGCTGTGGACATGCGGCCGCAGAGCAGACCCCTTGACATGCGCCATCATGTGCAGAGCACAGGTAGAGGCCACGCTGCTGCGCAAGCAGTGCCCTTTGCACTACTGGATGAATTACAGGAACCATGGCCCGCAGGTCTTGAGCTTTGCTGCATGCTGGCCCAGTATGCTGGCAGTGCAGGCAGCTTCATACACACTCGGTTGACTGTGGTCACTTGGGACATATGAAGCTGCCTGCACTGCCAGCGCAACAGGGCGAGACACGCAGCGACCCACGGACCCTCAGTTTATGAGCCGATTAATGCTGCACACCAACCCAGAATCAATCGAGCGACTGCGCCCACCCCACCTGCACACGGCCTGGCCGTGTTACAGCTGAACAGAGCGCTTCTGGCAGGCACAAGCACTGCAGCGAGCCTGCGTTCCCAAAGGCCCGGAGCGGCGCGCCTCGTTGGTGTGCTGCGGCGTGATGCTGAAGGGCACGGGCACGCTGGCAAAGCTGGGGTGCGGCAGCCCTGCCAGGTTGCAGCAGATGTTTATGTAGCACGGCTTCTGCTCGCGCATCTGCACGCCGCGATCAATAAAGTTAACAGGGCTGTCGCGCGTGCGCATTGGGCTTCCAGGATTCTGCAGTCACTCATGCGCGGCTGCCGGCAGCAGGGCGCGCGCACCGCCGTCGCAATGGCGTGGTCGATCTGCTCGTGGGCGTCCGACAGCGCAAAGACTTGCACCTGCGCGCCCGCCCGTTTGGGAGCGGCTCACAATAGCCATCAACTATGGCTTTGATTGTGAACTCTGGATTATCGCGCATGCAGAGTGCATGGTTTATCACAGCAGAGGCTTGCTTCGCCTGCTGTCGCTGAGCAGGAGCCGCGAGGAGCGCACCGCGCTGCACACAAAGGGCCGGAACGCCTCAATCTCCTGCGAGGTGCCGTCCGAGCGGCCAATGGTGTGGTGGATGATGTGGTTGGTGCCCATGTCGTTGCTGTTCACGCCGCCCGTGATCTGCGCGCGCGCGCCGGCACGCGCTGGGTCCGATCGAAAGAAGAGGGTGTAGCTGTAGCTATAGGGTAGGGTAGGGTATAGGGCAGGCTACAGAGTTGCACTGCAGAGAGGCGCGGGCGCACGCAGATGACGGGCAGGTTCTCGCTGTTGGCGCCAGCAATGGCGTTGAGCAGGCTGAGGCCGCCCACTGCGCGCGCACTGCCGCTCGGCGCCGCTCGCACAGACCGTCACGGCGTGTGTGTCATGCTGCAGGGCCTAAATGCTGCACGGCGACAATATGCACGCCTGCTTGCCGAGCTGAAGAGACGCAGCAGGGCCCTCATGCAATACTACACTTCAAAACACCGTGCACGACCTTCCCTCATGTGTCATGCTGGGCACGAGGCTCCAGCAGCACAGTGAGCCATGCTGGCGGCAGGGCAGGGCGCGCCTGTGTATGTGACCACGCAGCACGCGATGCCGCGCTCGCGCGCGTACCCGTCCGCGGCATAGCCCGCGTTCAGCTCATTGCAGGTGTTGATCATCCGCAGCTTTGGCTCCTTGATCATCTGTTGCATACACGGCAAACGTTTCAATGTCAAATCAATGACAACGTCAGTGCTCTCAGCCTCCCTGTGACAGCAGGACTCGAGTGTTGGCGCAGTGGGGGGCACACGGACAGACCTGGTCCAGCAACACCAGGTTGAAGTCGCCTGCGCGCCACCACAGCCGCAACTTGTCGGCAGTCGTGCTGCAGACAGGTGCAGCCTCACACGGTCGGGCCGGAGCGGCAGCCCCAGCAGCACAGCAGCTGGCGCAGGGCAGCCAGTCCCGCCGTCGCAGGTCGCCAGACATGGTTGAATGCGCTTCGACAATTCTGGCAGCCACCACTGAGCACGTCAACGGTACACAAGTAGCCTGGCAGCTGCAAGCAGGGCGCGCGCCTGGCACTGCAAAGAACTCGGTGCACCCGAGCTCCACGAGCCGCGAGGCGATGTGCTGCCCGAGCGTGCGGTCCGGCTCATAGCTCCCTCCTCCCGCTGCGCAGGCAAGATAGCGCGTCGCTCGCTATCCTGTAAGTTGAGGTGGCGCTGCAAAGACCGGTTTTCATTTTCTAAGTTGCAAGATGTGCTGCTTGTAGCAGCGGCACAGAGGCATTGCAACACCAGCGCCTCTTTGCGTTGCCAATGTCTCACAAAGACAAGTCGTCTGTGAGCAGGCAGGTGTGCCACCACGCCGCGGCATTCGCACTGCTATGAGCAATTTTAGGTCTGAAGCACATTGCTCTTGGAAAAACGCAATGCTGCAGCACTGAACGTGAGCAGTGGATGCTCAAAAGGACGTCGGCTGGCCAACGTGCTTCCCACCTTGATAGCACCTTTCGATGGACATTGAGCGCGTCCACCCGCCAGAGGCTGACCCCTGGCAGCTACCTTCTGCAGCCCGCCTCTGGGGACTTCAAAACTTGGTCTTTGCAGGCGCAGCTAGCTCCTCTCTGTCCCCTCCTCCTTGCTTTGCTGCACCCCGTCAGTTGGTGTTGTTTAGTGCAAGCTCACTCCCCAGTGGGTAATGCTCTTCTGCCGCAGGCAATGCCGGAGCTCAGTAACATTCGTTAGAGGAAGCGCATCTGTTGCACGTCTGTCGAGTTTTTTGTTAGCCCATATTTTGGCAAGCCCTAACAAGCCCCGCCTCAAAGTCAGTCCCGCTTGGGGGCGGACTGCACAAAGTGCAATAGCTTTTTCTTGTTAGCATCCGTATAATTGCACGTACACGCATCACAAATACAACCACAGTGCGCACTAGGACGCCTTGCATGCTCATGACGAAATTTAAGAGCAGCGCCTGCAACGAAAGTTAAAGCGCTGAGCGAGCAGGATGGATGGCATCAAGGGCTGTTTTTAGCCAAATGGCAAACTGCATGAAGTGATTTTGTGCCCAAAGGCAACATTGCGAGCTTGCAGGTTTGACCATGAGCAGTTTGCTGCAGACTCTCTGGTCTGTACATGGCGAAATGCCGCAAGGCCATGCTTCAGGTACATGCAGTCATAGCGGACAGGCCTGTGTCCTCACGAGGCGCAGCAACCACACCTGAGCCCCTCCTAAACCTACTGCCCGTACCTAACCCTAGCAATGGAGCAACACAGGACAGTCACATAGCGCTCCGGAGCGCCAGCACCATGCGCCGCAGGCCCTGGTGCGCAGCATGCCTGCATGCTCGAGGGTCACTGCACATGCAAAAATGGCCCATGGCGGCCAGCCGCACAGCTGTACACACTCAACACAACGCGGCCGGAGCCCCCTGGTCCCGTACTATGGTACAGTGGCAGCAGCCAGCTCACGCGCGGTTGGTTGATGCCAGCGCCGTCCGCGAGCGCAGATTCAAGAAGGTGGACCTGCAGCAGCAGAGGCGCATCGACCTCCGTGCATGCGCCATTGGAAACTCATACGCATGCGAGAGGCAGGCCGTGGGTGCCGATGCGCGCCGGCGCAGCGCCCGGCTGTGCGGCGGGGCGCGGGGGCGGTGGCCGGGCGCGCACCAGAAGAACGCCACCACGTTGGCGAAGAGCACGCGCAGGTGGATCGGCACGTGCTGGTAGTTTATTTGGGATGCGAGCGGCCACACCTGCGCGGCGGCCACGCGCATGGCACCCTGACCCTTTCTAAACCTTACCCTATACCCTAACCAAGGCATGGCTGCAGGCCCCGCGCGCAGGTGCTGACGCAGAGAGAGGCTGACCCACCTTCCAAGCGTTCAGCTGCACGCCCAGGTAGTCCTGCCTCAGCTTGGCCAGCGTGAAGGCCATGCTGCGGCCTGCCTCTCAGTGACTGCGTGTCAGCATGCTGCAAGAAGAATTCGATGTACCAGCAGAGACATGCGTGTTGAAACTGGTGTTGGAACTGGTGCGCACCCTCAACAAGCAGGGAGATGTAGGTCATCATGAAGACGTTGCACACCGGGCCTGCGCGCCCCGCCGCCGCCGCCGCTCAGCGCGCGCTACGCGCTTGACACCCACGGGCGAGCGGGCGAGCGCAGGCAGGGCGCGCCGTAGGTGAGCTGGTCCAGCGCGACCTGCGCGCGGACAGCCTGTGAGCGCGCGCCCCGGGCGGCCCGACCGTGTCACGGGGCCGGCATGTCATGGTGCTGCCCGCAGAGCCCTGCACCGGGCGCGGGGCGGCGGCGAGGCCGGCACACCTTCTTCCAGAGCTGCCCCGGGGCCGGGCCGCCGCGGAAGACGCGCTCGACAAACAGCTGCCAGAAGTGCATGCTGGGGCCGCTCCACAGGCCGCCGTAGGCGACCATCGCGGCCGTGCGCCGCCAGTTGACCGGGGCGCGGCTCGCCAGCTTCTGGGCCACCAGGTCGCTCAGGCCGGCCAGGGCGGCCGCGGTGATGGCCTGCGCGGCCGCGCGCCTGAGGGCCCGCGGCCGCAGCGCGGGCGACCGCTGGCGCAGCGGAGCACGGAGCGCGCCGGACCTTGGTCTTCAGAGGCTCCTTGTCCAGGCGCTCGAGGTACCTGCGAGCAGGAGGAGCGCTTGCACGCTCGGAGGGCGCCGCTTGCGAGCGAGCACAGGAGCACAGCAGATGCAGCTTGGCCGTACCGCGTCCAGGCGACGGCTAGGACACCGCCCTGCCGGCCCTCTGGGCTGGGCATTGCCGCGCCGGGCTCAGACTGGCAGGAAGGCCTGACCGCGTACGGCCCGCGGCACTGTGTGGATGGAGTTGGCCTGCCTGTCCTTGTAGCAGAGAGGAGCGGAGCTCACAACGGAAGCTTTTTCCGCTCTCGGGCCTGCATTAGCCAATTGCAGCTTAACTGGCTTGACCGGGTTCACAACAGGGCCTCAAAATTGTGTATTTTTTTTGTAACATGCAAAAGCACACCCATGTGTCCCATGATACCTGCTGCATGGGAAGGAGCCTGCGCCAGGTCGATGCAGGCGGGGAGCTGGGCGCACTACACAAAGGGCATTGCAAGTATTCCCAAGGCAGACTTTATAGCTGGGATATTCGTACAGGCAAACCCCAGAGCCCCAGAGCAGTGCATGCACACACAGATAGAAAACCCGTACAAGCGATGGGTTTGTGCGCCCAAGCATGCGCGCCGCCTCCTATCTGGCTACAATGTTTCAGTCCTCTAGACCATGTCCGGCCACCTAGAGGCGCTGCAGCCGTGTCTGCGCTACGCCGGCGCGCTGGGCCCTGCTGCAGGCGCGGCGCATGCGGCGGCCGGACGTCCCGCGCCCCGCCGGGCGCCGGCTCACGACGCGGCGCGCAGGCTGGCCGCGAGGCGCCGCATGGTCGCCTCCGTCTCGACCGTCAGCGCGCCGGCGACCTGGTGCACGCGCAGGCCATGCTCCAGCGTGGCCGCCGCGGCCGCCAGGCCACCCTCCGGCAGCCGCGCCGCCGCCTCCTGCGCGACATTTCAAAGAGATTACATACATAATAGGATGTAGATAACTGGATGTACCGGCATGTGCGGTGTCTCGGCTGCCTCACTGGCCCGCCGCCGCTCTCATTTTAGCGCCGCCGGCATGCATGCTCGCATGACCTCGCTCCGGCCGGGCGGCGTGCGAGTCAGCGCGCTCTCAGCAGCTGCCGCCCCACGGAGCCTGCCCTGGCACAAACGCGCGGCCGCCTGGTCAGCCCGCATGCGCTCGCCACTGAGCGGCGCACTGATGCGCGCCTGCCCCGCGCTGGCCCCCGGCCCTGCCCACGCTGGCATGCGCCCCCCGCAGCGCAGCTCATGCCCTTCAGCGCGCCCCTACCCTAATCCCTACAGTATCCTGCCCCCTATCCCCATACCGCCGGCGCGCGCGCGCCTGGCGGAGCGCTGCGTCGTGCTCGACCAGGATGCCCAGCAGCACGGCCGCATAAAACTCCGCGAAGCTGGCGACGCCGTCGTCCTGGCGCGCCGCGAGCGCCGCCTCGGTCACCTCGCCGCCGCCGCCGCTGCCGCCGCTGCCGCCGCCGCTGCCGCCGCTGCCGCCGCCGTCGCCGCCGGCGGGGGCCACAGGGCTCTCCGGCAGCGCGGTCGCCTGCCGCGCCGCAAGCGCTGTCGTCAGGCGCGTGCGCTGTCAGCCGCGCCACGCTCCCTGCGTCGCATGCAGCGGCGCTGCCTGGCGCGCGGGGCCGCGCGCGCGGCCGCACCAGCGCGCCGGCGCCCGGGGCGCGCAGGCGGGCGCGGGGCGCGGGCGCGCGCCTGCAGCATGCGGCACAGCAGCGGCAGCAGCCGGCCGCCGCTGGGCAGCGGCGCGGCCGCGAGCGGCGCGCGCAGCGCCGGCGCGTGCTCGCCCAGGTTGATGAGCGCGCCCAGCGCCACGTTCAGCAGGTCCACGCCGTCCACCAGGCGCCGCCTGGGCGCGCCGAGCCGGGCGGTTAGGGTAGGTTAGGGTAGGTTTGCCCTCGCCCAGGTTGATGAGCGCGCCCAGCGCCACGTTCAGCAGGTCCGCGCCGTCCACCAGGCGCCGCCTGGGCGCGCTGAGCCGGGCGCTTAGGGTAGATTAGCCGTCGGTGGTTAGGGTAGCTTAGGGTAGGTTTGCCGTCCACCAGGCGCCGCCTGGGCGCGGCGCGCGCATCCGTCGGCCGGCCGCGGGCCCCGCTGCACCGCATGCCGCCCTGCGCTGACGGGCCCGCTGCTGCCCCTCTGGCGCCCACAACGCACCAATCACACGCACCAGTCACTACCGTGCCCACTATCTCCATGCCCCGACCTTTGGCTTGGCACGTCCGGTGGGTCAGCGGGCCCTAGCGCGGTGCGCGGCAAGGGCCGCGGCGGCCGGCAGGCCGAGCGGGGCGCACCGGTCAGTGACCCGCGCGAAGGCCGCCTCCGGCTCGGGCGGGCCCATGACCGCGTCGGCGACGCCCACGGCGGCCGCCATGCCGCCCGCGTCTGCCACGGCGCAGCAGCCGGCGCTCCTGCAGGTCACGTTCACCATGACCTGCGCGCAACACAGGGGCCGTCAGCGATGAGCCTGCTGCAGTGCGCGCGCCCCGCTTTCCAGGTGCGCAGACTGTGTTTCTTACACCGTGCACGTTGCTCTTAGGAGCGCACAACCTCAGGTCCTGTGGTTAAGCGAGCTGAGCGCCCCAGCTGGGGATGAGACCGCGCTGCAACACCCGAGCAAGCTTTCAGCAAGCCCATGATTGCACCTATGGCCTGCAAACAACACTACGTAAGGCTGATGCCTGCGCGCACATCGACGCCCCGCCAGGCAGCCCGCCCCGAGGGCAAGCCGCGGGGTCGCGCGCCGACAGCGCGCAGTGCAGCGTCTCGCGCCGTGGCCCGCGCGCCGGCAGCGCGGGCTGCTGCGCCGTGCCGGCGGCCGCCAGCGCGGCCGCCTGCGCGGCCAGCCAGCCCGGGAAGGTGCCGGGCGGCGGCGCGTCGGCGGCGCCCGCGTCGCCCTGCGCGCTCGGCGCCGCGCGTCGCGCGCGGCCCGGCCGAACATGTCTGGCAGGCACCGAGACTGTGTGGATGTCCCACAGCGTGCGCGCATCGGGCGTCGGCGCCTGCAGTCTCAGCTTGCGTGCTGACTGCGCGTGCGAGCAGCACGACCGCACGGCGCTGTCGGCGGCCCGAAATAGAGGCCGTGCCTAAAGCACAGTGGAAAAGCACAGTGGGGTCACCGGACGCGGACAAAACCGCATGCTCGCAACAGGCGTGCACACCTGGGGATCGCCTCGGCGGCGCCTGCGCGCCGCGTCGCCCACGTCCCGCCCCGCCGCGCCCGCCGCGCACGGCTCGCGCGGCTCCCGAATGGCGGCGCGCGCAGCGGGGCTCCCGCCAGCCTCGCTCGCGTCCGTGCAGGCGCCCGGCGCGCCCGCGGCGCGCAGCCCCGGCACGAAGAGGCCGATGAGGTGGCGCTCGTTGGCGGGGCAGGCGAAGCTGGCGAACTCGAGCACCGCCAGGCACCGGTGCAGGCCCCAGAGCGCCCTGCGCGCAGCCGCCTGGCTCAAGCTCAGGCGCCGCCAGAGCGAGCGGGCATTGGCGTGAGCAGGCAGGCGTGCACGTGCGGGGCACGCAGCCGCCTGTGGCCTGCCGGCCGCAGCGCAGCCAGGGGCCTCTGCCTGCAGCGGCCGCCGAGATGTTGACACATGCTATGCCGACGCGCCGTGGCCAGGGTCTAGCAGAACCCCTGCCAA
>JAABUH010004865.1_pt1 | contig 10709 bp, 15 predicted proteins | sample 5559121 | NCBI WGS metagenome assembly JAABUH01 (sample SAMN10711871, study PRJNA513364) | rock metagenome | isolation source: Antarctica rocks | place: Antarctica: Victoria Land, Battleship Promontory nord | collected 2015-12-28 | reverse complement strand
GGCCGCCAGCGGCGGCGCCGCGCGCGGCGCTGTCCCTCTCGGCAGCGCTGGCAGCGCGTGCGCGTAGGGTGTCTCCACCACGCGCGCGTCCTCGTGCGGCGCATGGTAGCCGGGCATGTACTCATGGCGCGCGACAGGCTTCCCGCCGTCCGGCGCGCCCGCGCCATCCGCGCCGCCAGCGCCCAGCTCCACGCTGCCCGCCTTGGCCTCGCGCTCGCGCTCCCTGCCCCGCGCGCAGCGCGCGCTGGGACGGCGGCTCGCAGCGGCTGGCTCCCGAGGGCGATGCATGCCCGGAGGCCTCCCGCGCTGCCGGCGCGCTCCCGCAAAAGCCTACCGTGCCGCATGCATCGGCGGCACAGACCCACACAACAGTTGCCAGGAGCCCAGCCTGGAAGGCGCCTGGGTCACGTGATGGTGAAGACGCTTGTACTGCACGTCCACAACACATCGGCGATGGCAGTCACACAGCGCGGCGACGCCCGCACTGCCGCCTCTGCCAGAGACCGGCGCGCTGCGCGGCGCCGGTGTGAGGGAGCCAGGCCGCACTCCCACCGCGGCGCCCGCCGCAGCGCTCGGGTGAGGCAAGGCGCCGGGCGCGCCCGCGCGCGGCGTCCAGGTCGCGGTCGTGCGCCTCGGCCGCGTGCACGCCGTACACCAGGTAGAGCAGGCTGATGATGATGAGCACGATGAAGAAGCGGTACACGGCGTCCCGGCCGAGCGACGCGATCAGGAAGAAGGAGCCGAACACCGCGAAGCCGCACACGTACGGCACCAGGCGCACCCGGAAGCCGGCCGGGCGGTACGCCTGCGCCGCCCGGCGGCGCCCAGGGGTGGGCAGAGGCGGCGGGGCCAGGGTTTGCTCCGGCTGCCAAGCGCGGCCGCGACCTCGCGCTGGATGCAGACCCGTGCCGGGGCGCCCTCTGACGCCGCGCAGCCGGGGCGCCCCGGGGCAAGCGCCAGGCGCCGCGACGGCGCCAGGCACCTGCAGCACTGATGTGCTGCAGCAACGCAGCCTGCTCGAGCGCCCAAAGCGTCAAATCCGGAGCGCCCTCTCCATTCGGTCCGCACAGCCCGGCCTGGTCCCGCGCGCCTATGTATCGTGCCCGGCGAGCCGCTGAGCTGTGCGGAGCGGGTGCACAGACAGAGCCTGGCGTCCCGATGCAGCCCCCGTGCGCGGGGGCGCGCGCGGCGCTGCATGAGCGAACTCGGCGCGACGCGGACCTCCTTGAGCGCGAAGAAGCTGCTGCAGCTGGCGATGATGGCCAGCCCAAACACCAGCAGCGCAATCCACTTCCCGTACCGCTCGGCCGGCCAGACCTTGAAGGTGGCCGCAAATGCTGCGCGCGCCGTGCACGGAGTTAGGGTGTGCTCCCGCCACGCGCCGCCCGGCCACGGGCCCCCCGTGCGGCGCGGCCGGGCGCAGGCGGGCGACCCCGCGTGCAGGGAGCAGCATGTGCGCATCCCTGGGCGCGGTCAGCCCATGGCAGCCGGCCGGGGTGGGCCAGGAGGAGGGAGAGGCCCGTGCGAGAGCCTGCGGCGGCTCACGATGTACTAATCAGCGATCGCCGCATCATATGTTCCAAGTCGCATGCTCTGTTTGCCCGCATGCCTCCCGTCGGCTAGGGGCGCGCGCGGTCCCCTTGCCCATGCTAGAGCGCGGGCGAAACCTGCACGAACCTAGCTCGCCGGCAGCTCCTGCTGAGGGCCTCTGCGCGCCGCAGGAGGCCGCACCAATGGAGAACAGCATGATGAGCGTCCAGCGGACGAGGGTCGGCGCGGGCTGCGTCACGCCCGGCTGGTGGTAGCGCCGGATGAGCACGCACGACGCCACCATGAAGGTCGTGAACAGGAACCTGCCGGGGACGGCGCGCCATGCATCGGGGCCGCTTCTCTGGCGTTTTCAGGGCAGCGGGCACCACGCATAGCCTGGAACCGGGGCACCCTCCCGGCCCGGTCTGCATGCCGGGGAGCGCACAGGCTCCAGGGGCCAGGGCGCGCGCACCCAAAGTTGACCAGGCCCGCGAGCTCGCTCAGCGGCAGGCACAGCGCCAGGGCCGCTGCAGCCCCGGCACGCACACCTCAGCGCCGGCATGGGCCACAGGCATGTGGGCGCCCACACGGCCGGGCCCTGCTCTGCCAGCCCGCCCGCCGCCAGCTTTCCAGGGACGCGAGCTTGGGCGGACACGCCGCACACCGCGCACGCGGCGCGGCAGTCGGGCGCCGGCTGCGCACCCTTGATGATGCCAAAGCCGATCGTGATGCGCAGCGGCGTCCCCGTGTAGCTGTTCACGTATGCAAACCACGCCGGGATGAGGTTGTGGCGCGCCATGACGAGGAACTCGCGCGTTGTCGACATCACGGTGACCTGCGGCAAGACGCGCAGGTGACGCGGCAGTGACGGCCCTGGCGCTCCAGGCGAACGGCTGGGCGCAGATCAGTCGTGGCACGCGCGGCAAACAGGGCCCGCCTCACCGGCAGCTGCGCAGAGCGCGGGCCGCACCAGCAGGACGGTGCCGATGCCGAACACGGCCCCCACGGAGACCAGGTACTGCACCCAGGCCCAGCCGGGGATGGCGCTGAACGCAGCCGAGAAAGGCGCTAGCACGCTGATGTCGTAGTAGGGCACCATGAGCGTGATGGCGATCGCCATCAGCGCATACTGCGCCCGCGGCGCGTGCCGAGTCAGCTCTGGCGCGGCAGCTCGGCCGCGCTCAGTGCGCGCCGGCGGCTCGGCCTCTCCAGGCAGTATTCTGCCAGCGCACAGGGCGCTCCCCAGAGAGCGCCTGCGTGTCTAAGCGACCTGCGTGAGGCGCGCCGCTGCGGCCACGCCCGACGCAGGCCTGTGCCAGGCAGGGCCGCGGGCCGCACCAGGACGGCCGCGATTGTCAGCGAGCCGATGATGGCGATGGGCAGGTCGCGCCCCGGGTCGCGTGCCTGCGCGCACCGCGCAGCTGCGGCGCTGAGAGCAGACCGCCGCCATCCCGCCCCGCTCGCGCCTGAGCGCGATGCAAAGCGCACGGTGCCGGCGATGCTGCGCGAGACGCGGGGTGGGCGGCGGGCAGCGCAGCAACAGGCGGCGGCGGCCGGCCTGTGGGCGGGCCGAAGGGCGGGCGGGGCGCGGCCGGGCGGCGCACCTCCTCTGCCATGTTGCATGCGGCGTCGTACCCTGCGTCAGCAGCAGGCACGCGTCACCTCTGCTGCTGCCGCCGCACATGCACCGCAGCACGCGCGAGCGCGGGGGGTGGGGCAGAGCGGCGGGCGCGCCGCTGTATGCGAAGAAGACGATGCCCGCCGCGCTGAACACGCCCTGGTCGCCAAAGTGCCAGAAGTCGTCCCAGTTGTGCTTGTTGGCGTGCGGGAACGACAGGCACAGGATCAGGATGATGAGCAGGATGTCGGAGCCCTTGACGACAAAGTTGAAGCTCGCCGACTCGCGCGTGCCGTATGCGACCACGGCCGTGATGAACTGCGCGGCGGGGGCGGCTGTGGCGGCTCCGGGCGCGGGTATCCGGGACGGAGCGGGAGCGTGCAGACATAGAGGCCGCATGTCATTTGCAAGCGCACCGCGCTTGCAACCGTCCACAGGCATTGGTATACATCCGTGCTTGCCAAGCAGGGTGACTGTCCATGGCCAAGGTCTACAGCTGTGCCTGCCAGACACTGTGACAGGCTTGTAGAAGTCGCGCCGCGGAGCGCACCAACGTGACGCCAAAGGCGACAAAGTCGAGCTGCACGCCGTTTGAGTATATGATGAAGAAGTCGCTGCGCTGGCCGCACTGCATCGCGAGCACCACATCAGCCCACACCCTTCCAGTGCCACGACGCAACAGCATTGGTCTGCATGCATCAATACATGCGTGATCCCACTGGCAGCAGCTGACAAACATGCACCTGTGTGACAAAGCAGTGATGGATCTCCCATGCATGGTTTCAGGCACGGCGTGACCCTTGCAGCGGACAGCACATGCATGCGCTTGGCATGCAGGCCTTTCCTTGGCTTGCAAGAAACCTGGTGCAAACCAGCGTGCAAGGCTTGCAACACTTGGCACAACAAGCGCTCAGGCCTTGCAAGACTGCTGCTGGCGAGCATGTGCACTTGTCGTACCAGCACAGCCAGGTAGCCAGACCAGGCGCGCGCCACCACGCCGCCCGCCAGGATGGCATCCACGGTGATGGCTGTGACTGTGACCCTGCACGCATCGCAGTGCCCTTGTGTTGTCAGACTGCGAGACGACTATCCATATGCTGCTGAAAAAAAAACCTCATGAATCGCAGGCACGGAACCTAGAGCAGCCACATGCGGAGCAGACCTGATGCAAAACACGCAGCATCCATGCTGACGGGCATGCCATCAGTGCACATTGTGCATGGTTGTCAGAGGTCGCATACGCATCAGAGGCCGCATCAAGTCCATACAAACAAGCGCTGCGCAGTTGCTGGTGCGCACCAGGCCGGGAATTCGCCCATAACTGCCAGAGTGTAGTTGAAGGACGAGCCGGCCAGCGGGTAGTCCACCGCCATCTCAGCAAAAGTCACCGCAGACACCATGGCCAGGACCGCGCCTATGAGATACGATATCACAACCGCGGGCCTATCGCGTATGGAGCCGTTAGTCCAGCGGGCCATGCTTGCACAGAGCTTGGCCTAGGAGCGTGAGACGCAGAAGAACAGCGTGAGGTGCAGGAAACCAGGCTGGAGGCGCGATATGCCTTGTGCATAGCAGCACTCGAGCCCAGGTCGGCTCGAAACGCTTGCGCCATACACAGGCACGCATGCGTATGCAGGTACTGAGACTCCACGGCACGTGGCTTACCCTGCTGTGTTGTGGGCAGCGGTGCCTGCAAGCACAAAGGGGAGCTCAGCTCAGACGACCAGTCACTTGACATCTGCACACGGGAAAGGCCCTGGGAAGGTGGCATACCGGTGAGCACAAACACGCCTGACCTGTCCCGACACGGCGCCGCTTAGTAAGTAAACTTAGTGGTATGCGAGCTTGGTGGTACAGCATGGCACGCGCAAGAGCAGAGGAGCCTTATGAGCAGCGGCGCGTACCCGAGGATTGCGCCAAGGCAGATGACCGTGAGCAACACCGGCCCCAGCACCTTCTTCAGCTCGTGCACGGACTGGTGCCGCGCCGACTCCTCCATCTGTGCAAGGCTCTTGGTCATGAACGCGCGGCGCCGCACTTTCTGCGGCGTCTTGGCCAGCTCCTGCCAGTAGCTGTACCCCATGTTGCGCCAGCATCGGTTTCCCAGCTAGAGAGACGTGCGCTCGCTCATGCAGGCACTAGCTAGTGACCTAAAGGTGAGCCCTTCATAGTCGCTCCAGCGCCAACAAACACGCTGTACAGCTTGAGCATGACGGCGGTGTCACAGCCTCTGTGATGGGTAGCTAGTAGCCTGTCTAGCTACTTACATCTGCTGTAGCTGCAGCGTTCAAGTGTCAGGCAGGCCTAGGTGTAACAGGCCACCCTGGATCACGTGACAGAGCAGATTGATACATGCACATGCGCCGGCCTCGACGTCCGGCGCCAGGCTGAGGCAAGCGCGTTGCGCCGCATGCAGTGCCAGGGCCGGCACTCTGGTCAGACGGAGTTACAGGACTTCATCAGTGCAGGTCCTTCCAAGGTCCAGTTTCATTGCATGAGCGCACCAAGCACGCGAGCCAGGTACCTGCTGCTACAAAGCAAGAAATTCCCCTGTACATCATGAATGTTTCATGTCTGCCTACAGAGAAGGCTTCCAGCCACGCACCTGGTTCACATGTAAGCACTGTTTCTGACCCAGACCAAGGGATACTGCCCCACCTGGTGTGCAGCGTCCTGTCCTGCCTACGCGTTTGGCGCGCTGCCAACGCTGGCCCAGAGGCGAATTCAGCTGTGCCAGACAGGCCAGGGCATACAGCAAATGTCTGTAAAGGATTGGATGCCGAGTGAGCACGCGACCGAGCGATACTAAGCGCCGCGGCTACAAGGCCAGCGGGACAGATGAGCGGCTGCCCAAACAAGCGCGGCTCAGTCCCGCCGCGCAGCAGCGCGCCTGCGCCCAAAGACGCGCAGGGGCGCCAAGCATGCGGCCGCGGCGGCCAGGAGCGCGCGCGCGCACGAGCGCGCCGCGGCCGCCGCGCCGCGCAGCCACTCGCCGGGGTGCAGCAGGCGGAAGGCGAGCGAGACGGCGCGCCGAGACAGCGCGCCCATGGGGAACAGCGCGTCCAGTACACGGAAGGCCGCCGCGTTGACTGCGCGCGGCACGTAGCGCGGCCCGCCTACCTGCGCGCGGCCCGGGCATGTTCCGCTGTGTATCTGTATTGGGCTAGACAGAGATGACATGCATTTAAGCCTGGGGTGATGTCGACGCCACAGCTTCACAGCAAGAGCGACAGGTTCCTCAGGGCCATACAAAGAAGCAGCGCCAGCTCGTGTGTACGACCATAACGCAGACCGTCTGTGCACAACGGGCCCTAACCACAGCGGCAGGGTTTACTGCGTGTGATAGTCTGGTTCACCTGCGTGAGGCTGTACAGCTCGGCCTGCAAGCGCAGGCGCGTGGTGCGCTTGCAGCGCGCCAGGAAGGGTGAGTCGCGCAGGCCCTCCAGCGCGCGCAGGTACCTGCCGGGGGTTCATCCAGCAGTCAGGCCCACAGCTGGCCGGCATGCAAGCTTGCTGCTTGCAACATGATCGTGCAGGCATGCAGTCACGCTTGGTCAAACAATGTCAGCTCACGTCTGCCGGTCGGTATATGATATCGGCATATAACTAAAAAAAAAAGATAGGTTACAGGCATGTCACAGCGAGGTATGCCAACATCACTGTGGGTTGTGCCTGGACACAGACTGTACAGTCTGGAGCGGGGGTGCACCACAAGGAAGGGGCAATGCAGTCGCTTAATGTTGACGCAGCATGGTGGGAAGACGCCGCGCCTGAGCAGTGAGAGCTCCTCGCGCATCAGGTGCATGGTGTCCGTGACGGTGTTGACCACAAAGTCGGCGCCCTGGCCATCCGCGCGCACGCCCTCAGCTGGCCTGGACGGCGCCGGAAAGCCCGCCAGCGCTCGGCCCAGCTCCTGTGATCCAAGTGGCGCACATTCAGTTTGAGCTTGTTGGCGGTCGCGTATCTTATGTGCACCAAGAGCATAGGCCCCTCTTAGTACATGAGATGTTGGATGTACTTGATTATGCCAGCATTACGCCATATGCACATTACGCCAATTACTGGCAAGATGATCACAGCCGTGCAATAACCGAGTCAGGTCACAGACTTAGGCAGACAAGACGCGGCAATTTCGCTTTACGCATGGCAGACTGACATGGTACGCAGGCCCGCAGGCGCCGCACCTCCGGCGGCATGTAATATGGCGTGAACGCGGCCACCACAGCCAGCAGTTTCACGCGGGCCTGCGGCGGCAGCGCGTTGAGCCGCGCTTGGTCCGCCGCAAAAATCACCTCCGCCGCCAGCCACTCGTACAGCGCAGCGAAGTGCGCGCGCTCACCGTGCACATCGCCCCAGAGCAGCTGCCGTACGCCTGCACAAGCCCGCCATCAATCGAACGGTAGGTACGTGAGCGCTGCCCCCAGTTCATTTAGCGTGCCTGCCTACATATATAGCAGACATGCCAACCATGTAATCGCTTGGAACCTTGCGAGAACTCCCGTGGCTCATTATGCTATGCCCTGCCGTTGCAATTTGTAAAGACAACAGCTACACAGAGCAAAAGTTCGCTCTATTGTGCTGGCCGGAGCAGGGCATGTTCTGCATCACACTCCCTCTCAGCCAGCATGCCTTGGCGCTGCAGCGTCGTTGCTGTAACAAGGTATGGCAAGCAACAGCGTCTGAGGCGCAGGTGCACTCAACGCGAGGCTCGGCGAACCTGCAACCAGCAAATTGACGTGCTTCTGCCGCTGCTCCGCCCCGCCGGCGTCCTTGTGAGTCAGCATCCATTGGTACAGCAGCGCCGACAGCACTGGCGCTATGTAGGGCTGCGACAGCAGCTTGCGGCATACGTACAGCAGGCCTTCCGCTGCATCCCATTTCTGCGCCGGAGTACAGGCAGTGTGAAGGGCAGACGTACGAGCAGCGTACAATCAGTGTGTGCTCTGCCTGCAGCAGGTGGTGGCGCGCCTTCAGAAAATACGGCGCCAGCACTTCAAAGTAGCGGCACTCGTGGGAGACGCCGAGCTGGTCTACGCGGCGTCAAGGCCCTCAGTGTACACGTTCGCTTGCTGGCACACACACGCGTGCTTGCTGGCAGGTATACTGTGAACGAGAGGACCGCGGAATGAGGCAGCGCACCCCGCGCCTGCTCATCGGCCGCTCCTGTGATGTCTGTAAATACCTCGTCGCATATAATATCTCTGTCATCCTTTTCCTCTGCATCGGTCGCCTGCGCAGCGCTGACCGTGCTGAGAGACACATGCTCCCTCTGCAGGCAGCGCAGCACGCTGCTCAGCTCAGTCGCACCAGGCGCAGCTTCCGCAGGACCTCCCTCGCGAGCCTCTCTCTGATATGGTCCCCTTTCATCTTCTTGTCGCTTCCCAGCTTCCAAGCCGCACAACTCGTAGACGGAGCAGCATTTTCAGCCAACGTAAGCCAGAAAGGGCACAATGACGTACTTTGTGTACGCAAACAGACACACTGTGCACAGAGCTACTGCGGCAAAGAGTGATGCAGCGTCCATCACTGGTCACATCCTGCACACACTGCAAGTGCGGCTGCGACACTCTAGCACGTAAGCACTACTGGCCGATGGTGCGCTCATGTGTGGCCTGGGGTGATGACCAGAGCGCAAGCCGAAAGTAAGCAGCATACCGACTTTGAGTTTGTGTGAAGACATCCAAACCTGCCAGGGCTCATATGTGAGCAAAGGCATTTCACTGGAAGGAGCCTTGCACTTAAAGCTGAGCGCATTACAAGAACTCCTGCACAAACAGCTCCTCACACAGCAGGTCACCTGCCTCCAGGAGCCCTGCGCGCCGACGGCATCCCCTGACTCGCAGCCCTCCAGCCTGCTGACATGCATGCGCTCTCGGGCACAAGCTGACATGCATGCGCTCTCGGGCAGGAGCTGACATGCTGCACTCTCTGGCACAAGCAAATGTGGCTCTGCAGCGGCAGCACACCTTGCGCCGAGACACCCCGGTCACCGCCGAGCAGCCTGTGCAAGGCCTCCACCGCCCCCTGGCCATAGAAGAGATGCATGCAGATGTCAGCCAGACCGGATGTGCTGGTCAGGTCATGCGCTGGTCGTGAGCCAGCAGTGGCACGTACCTGCTCTGACATCGCCATGGGGTCGCCCAGGAGGTCCTGCGCATGAGTGCTCTGCAGTGGACCTGCATCGAGCAGGCATAAGTCTCAGTATGAACGAAGCGGGCAGGCAAAGGTCAATAAAACTCAAAAGTATACAGTGCAACATGGGCATGCAGAGGCCTGGGCGCCCCCCGCGAACAGCTCTGTATGCTGCGTGTGCAACGCCAGGGCATGCAGGGGCCCAACACCATATCATGTACCATATCTACGTCACAATCAAGCCGAACTGTGCCACACATGCACATGCAACGCACTCTTGTCCCAAACTTCACCCACCACCGCTCATAACGAAACGGATGTAGTGATTGGCTCAAGCTGACATAGTAGTGGACGGAGGACCGTCAAGGGATGGAACAGAGGCGCATGCAGCCTCATACCTTCAGGGCCAGCCGGCGCTGTCTCGTCTGCCGGCCTGCCATGCTCGCCAGCCGCGGCGAGCGGGCCATGCTCCCCGCGCCCTGCCACGCAGCTCGCGGCAGCGCCGCTGACCGTGCCGGCGCTGGGGTCGTGCTGGCTGGCGGCTGACGTCGCTTGCCCCATGTCATGCACAGGAGCCCCGGCACCCGCCTGTCGCCAGTCTGCCAAGCAGGCACCAGCGTGCGCGCCAGCTCCAGCGTCTGTCATGGGCCGGGCTTGGGGCGAGCATGGCTGCCCCGCATGCGGCGCGGCCGCGCCAGAGCCCGTTGCAGCCTCGTCAACCCGCGCTGGGCTTGGTCCCGCCTGCGCTGCCGCGCCGCCGCCCAATGCTGGGGGTGCCTCGTCGCCCGCGCATGGTGCGCCCGTGCCGTCAGAGGAACGCCCCGCTGAGCGCGTCTGAGCTTGCGCTGCCGCGTCGCGCTGCGCCGCGTGCGACACGCGCGTCTCCGCGCACGCCGCCGCCGCCGCTGCCGTCTGCACCCTGGCGCATCGGCGCGCAGGCCCTGGCTGCTCGGTGTCTGTGTCAGTCTCTGGGGCATGGCCCCGGGGGCTGCCGCTCGCTGACCTGACCGAGTCTGCAGACCACGACCCTGGACACGGCCCCTGGGCAGCCGCTCGCTTGTCCGCGCACCCCGCCCGGCCAGCCGCATGCAGCCCCGCCGCATCCAGCCGCTCCAGCGCATCATGCGCCGGCGCACGCCGCGGCGCCATGGCCGCGCGTCGCTCACGAGCAGGGTCCTGCAGCCGTACACAGTCTTCATCGCCGCTGGCAGCATCCGAGCCAGGGCCGGGTGCGTCCTGGAGGCCGCTGCCCTGCAGCGGCCGCCAGCGCGCGAGCCAGGCCCCGCGCCAGCGCGCCGGGTCTCCTGGGCCCAGTGCGGGCGCAGGCTCGGGATTGCTGGCCGCCCCGCCGTCGCGCTGCGCTGCCGCGAGCGCGCGCCGCTGCAGCGCGTCGCGCCTGCGCAGCGCGTCGGCCAGGATCGCCTGCGGG
>JAABUH010004863.1_pt1 | contig 10713 bp, 9 predicted proteins | sample 5559121 | NCBI WGS metagenome assembly JAABUH01 (sample SAMN10711871, study PRJNA513364) | rock metagenome | isolation source: Antarctica rocks | place: Antarctica: Victoria Land, Battleship Promontory nord | collected 2015-12-28 | reverse complement strand
CGGCGCATGGCGATGGTCGGGGAAGATCCCGGCAAGCTGGACGCGATTCTGATTACGCATGAGCACCAGGACCATGTGGCGGGGCTGGCGGTGCTGGCGCGGCGGCTAGGGATTCCGGTGTATTTTACGGAGCAGACGCACCGGGCGTGGGTGAGGATGATGACGCCGCGGACGACGATGACGTATGCAAAGTGGCTCGAACAGGTGCAGCGCGAGAAGCTGGCGCGGGCGGAGGCTGCGGCGGCGAAGGTGCCGTCCTATGCGGCAGCAGAGCAGGCTGACGCGCGCAATGTGGAGAAGGCGGATGCGCTACGGGCGGCGGAGCTGGAGTCGATTGCGGGGATTTCGGCTGAGGCTGCGTGTCTCGACCCGGCGTTGAACCGGGCTGCGGATTCGCTCGGTGGAGCCGAGCTTCCTGTAGAAGACGAGTGCGGTCCGGTGAAGTCTGCCGAGGTGAAAGCCAATCCTGCGGCGCTGCCGAAGGTTGAGTTCTTTGAGGCTGGATGGCGATTTACGATTGGCGATCTGACGATCGACCCGTTTACGATTCCGCACGATGCGGCGGACCCGTGTGGGTTTGTGTTCGAGGCAGATGGAATCCGCATGGCGGTTGCGACCGACCTGGGATATGTGCCGCCGAATGTGAAGTCGGCGTTGAAGGCGATTGATGTGCTGCTGCTCGAGTCGAATCACGATCTGGAGATGCTGCGCGATGGGCCGTATCCATGGTCGGTGAAGCAGCGGGTGCTGTCGCGAGTCGGCCATCTTTCCAATGAAGCTACTGCGGATTTTTTGCAAAAGGATTATGACGGGGGCGCGGCCTTTATCGTGTTGGGACATCTCTCGGAGTCGAATAATCAGCCGGAGCTGGCGCGGCTGTGCGCGGAGCGTGCGGTGGGGGACCGGATGCGTCTGCTGGGGAACAGGATTGTGCTGGCGATGCAGGCGGAGCCTTTGGGGGCGATCGAGCTTTAGATGTGGGATGGCTGAAGGCCCGTGCTGGCTGTGTTGCTTGGTGTTGACGAGGGCAAAGGCAGACGCAGATTCCTTCGGGAATGACAACAAGGGCAAAGGCAGACACAGATTTGATTCGGGAATGACAACAATTAGCGACAGGATAGAATGAACTTCGTAGCTTATGGCTGAGATGCTGGACGGACAGACCGAAGTAGAGGCGACTGGCGGAGACTCGCTGGCCGCGAAATCGTGCACGGACCCCATTGTGGGGGCGATTCTTTCGGGTTGGCGCTATGACATTTCGAGCATTGCGCCGGAGATGCGCACCGATTATGAGCAGCATCTGGCCGAGTGCGCGCATTGCCGGCGGCGGCAGACGATTGCGCGGACGATCGATGTGCTGCTGATTTCGGTGACGGCGCTTTCAATTGTGGCGTTTCTGCTGGCGGCGGTTGTGATTCACCGGATCGACGTGCTGACCCATGTGGTCGACGTTCATCTGCGCCTGCATCAACGCGCAATTACGGTTTCGCTTGAAGCGGTGGCGATCGTAGGCCTCGTGATCTCGAGTGTGCTGTGCGTCCTGGTGGCGGTGGCGACGCCTCTGCCTGGATTTCTGAGTGACAAGGTGCAGCAGAAGCTGCCGCCGGACCTGCGCCAGCGTTTTGGCCGCCACCACGCCTGATGGCCCACGATCTGAACAGCGAAATCCTGCCGCCGGTGCAGAGCGCGGAATATGCACCTGCCGAGTCTCCGCAGCGGCGCACGCGGAGCGAGTGGGATCCGCGTTCGGCGCCGGGGACGTACCTGCTGCTGGGAATCAACATTGCGGTTTACCTTTGGATGACGCTCCACGGGGTCAACTTTGAGAGTCCCACGGCGGCGCAGTTGCTGCATTACGGGGCCAACAATTCCGTGCTCGTCGTGGTGTATGGACAGTGGTTCCGGTTGGTGACGGCGATGTTTGTCCACATCGGGCTGCTGCACATTGGCACGAACATGTGGTGCCTGTGGAACCTCGGCCTGCTAGGCGAGCCGCTGCTGGGGCCGTTTGGGATTGTGGCGGTTTACCTGATCACGGGCATCGCGGGGAACCTGGTTTCGGTCGCGTGGGATGTCGTGGCGGCGCACCTGCAATCGGCTTCTCTGATGTCCGTGGCGGGGGTGGGAGCGGGGGCTTCGGGGGCGGTGTTCGGGATTGCCGGGATTTTGATTGTGCTGCTGTCCAATCGGCGGCTGCCGATACCGTGGAGCGAGTTGAAGCGCTTGCGGACTTCGGTGGTCCGGTTTTCGGCGATCAACCTGGTGATTGGTGCGGCTACGATTGTGCCGGCGCTGGGGAGTCATATTCGGATCGACAATTCGGCCCACCTGGGAGGGTTTTTGTCGGGGCTGGCGCTGGGGCCGGGTCTGGTGCCGGCGATGACTGGCGGCCGCGTGCGCTATCTTGCGCGGCAGCGGATTGTGTTTGCGGTCGGGGTTTTCCTGCTGGCGCTGTTTGGATACTGGATTGCTAATCTGCGGTAGAGAAGCATTTGCTACCTTGAACACCAGCGGTAAGCTGTTGAGAGCTGATGGGCAATGGTGTACACGGTAGGGACATTCGGCCAATACAGGGATCCTTCACTTCGTTCAGGTGGACAATGCTATAGCGTCAACTTAGAACCGGTTCGCTCGAGTGAGGTTGGGATGAGACAGCGCTTAGTCCACGTCATGATTGTTGCGGCTGTATCGAGCGCCATGTATGCCCAGCAAACAAGCACGTCTTGGCAGGGAACCTACAAAGACGCTGGGGAGCTGCACCGGGTTGTTGTCCAGGGGGACGAGACCGCCACTGGGCAATGGACAGTGAGGCAGATGTACGTCGATTTTCTCCCGGAGGCAATCAAGATCGACTCATCGCAAATGGTTGATTCTCACCTGAAGCTTGCCAGCAATGGAGGCAAGGGAATACTGGCAGCTGCCTTAGACGGCGGAGGCCGTGAGCTCCAGGGGACCTGGACGTGGGCAGGTAAGTCGGTCCCAATCGCGCTGCGACGTGTTTCGGGCGAAGAGGCGTGGCATATACCGCTTCTGTACCAGTACCACCTGGATGGTGTCACGTACGACCGTCCTGCACCCGACGAGCCCCGGATTCCATTTTCGCCCCGGCTTGCGGTGGACTACATGGAACAGGGCGCGATGGCGTGGACCAGGGAAGGGCAGTGCGTCGCGTGCCATACGAACGGGACTTACATGGTGGTTCGCCCGCTGATGACTCCTGAACTGGGTGCGCCCCAGCAGGCGCTGCGCGACTACTTTGTTTCTACTTTGCGTGATGCACTGAAGTCGGATTCAGCCAGGTCAGGCAGCGAGGTGGAACCGACACAGATAGTTTATGTAGCCGCCGGGCTGGCTATCTGGGATGCGCATGTTCTGCATCATTTATCGCCTGAGACCACGCAGGCTTTGGAGTTGATGTTTAAACTGCAGCAGCCCGCGGGCGATTGGGTCATCGAGGACGATAACAACCCTCCGCTCGAGTCCAGCCGATATCAGCTGGCAACGGTTGCGGCGCGGGCCGTTGCCAATGCACCGGGGTGGCTGGGCCAACAGCACGATACCGCGCTTGAAGCGCGCGTGAGTTTGTTGAAGAAGTACTTGCGTGAACCGAAGAAGCTTCAGGGAGACTACGACAGGACGGATCTGCTCTGGACGGCTTCCGAGTATCCGGGCCTGATCGATGAAGCTAAGAAGCGGGAGCTGATCGACATTGTGTTTGGGCATCAGCAATTCGATGGTGGATGGTCGATCCGGACCTTTGCTATGCCCGAGGAGTGGGGCAAAGGCAATAGGGCAAGCAAGCTGCGCTCAGAGTTGGAGTTTCCGTTTCCGCAGAGCGATGGGCATATGACCGGGCTCGCGATCATTGCGCTTCGGAAGGCTGGGGTGCCAGCCAGCGACCCCCGGATCGAGCGTGGAGTTGCGTGGCTGTTGGATAACCAGAGATCGTCCGGTCGGTGGTGGACGCGGTCGCTCAACCGGGATGGATGGCAGTTCATCAGCTACAGCGGAACGGCTTACCCGCTGCTTGCTTTGGCATTGTGCAACGCGCTGCCGGCGCGCTTACCGGCGATGCGGAGCGGGAGCTGATTGGAAGTACCAGGGTGTAGTAGCGAAACAAACGCAGATTCCCTTCGGGAATGACATCCAGCAGACGGATTCTTATTGGCCCGGTGCAGGGGCGGGTTTTGCGGGCGAGGATGTTGGGGCTGGGGTGGGTGTGGTGGCCAGCTTGAGGTTGCCGGCGCGGGTGCGCTGCTTGGTGACATAGGCCTCGATGACCCGGGCCGCCAGGGGGGCTGCACCGGCACCCCAGCCGCCGTGCTCGAGCAAGACCGCGACGACTATGTCGGGGTTGCGGCGCGGGGCCATGCCGACAAACCAGGCGTTGGCGCGAGCTTTTCCGGTTCCCAGGCTGGTCGCGCCCGCGCTGTGACTCAACACCTGCGCGGTGCCGGTCTTGCCGGCGAAGTCGATGCCTTCGAGGTGCGCGGCGAAGGCGGTGCCGGTGGTGGTGGTGTTGGCCATGGCGTCGGTAATCAGCTGCCAGTTGGCGGGTGCGAGCGGAATGGTGTGGTCGCCGGAACCAGCATAATTCTCCAGAACGGACTGTTCAATCTGCGGGGGGACCTCGTCCGCAAATACGACGTGCGGCCGGTGCAGCACGCCGCCCGAGGCTACGCCGCCGAGCGCGCGGGCTAGTTGGAGCGGGGTCGCAGCGACCGCACCCTGGCCAATGCCGACGGAGATGGTTTCGCCCGGATACCACTTCCGGTGGTAAATCTTTTCGGCCCAAAGGGTGGACGGCATGGTGCCTGAGGCTTCGTCGGGAAGGTCGATGCCGGTCTTCTGGGCGAAGCCGAGTGCATGGGCGTACTCCGCGATTTTGTCGATGCCCAGGCGGTTGGCGAGGGTGTAGAAGAAAGAGTCGCAGGACCACGGGATGGCGTGTTGGATATCGACATCGCCGTGGTGCTTGTCGCAGGCGAAAAAGTGTCCGTAGAAGCTGGCTCCGCCGTTGCAGAAGACGTGCATGGTCTGGGCTACGTTTTCTTCGAGACCTGCCACCGACATGATGATCTTGAAGGTGGAGCCGGGTGCGAGCTGCGCCTGCGTCACCTTGTTCAACAGCGGGTGATCGGGGTTATCGAGGATGGTCTGCCAATAGGCTTTGGTCAGACGTCCGGCAAACTGGTTGGGATCGAAGGTTGGGCGGGAAACCATGGCCAGCACCCCGCCGGTATGCGGGTCGAGCGCGACGATAGCGCCGATTTTGCCGTCGAGCGCCTGCTCGGCCGCGCGCTGGACGTCGAGGTCGATGGTGAGCCGCAGATCCTTGCCGGGCACGGCTAGTTCCTGGCCAAGCTGGCCGACTTCGCGGCCGTGCGAGTCGACGATGACGTCGCGCGAGCCGTCGATGCCACGCAGCAGAGCGTCATACGTCGCCTCGACGCCGGAGCGTCCGACGACATCGCCGGGCGAGTAGAAGTCATAGCGCGAATCGTTCTCGAGCATTTGCTCGGAGACTTCGCCCACGTAGCCAATCAGGTGGGCGGCGAACCCGTCGCGCGGGTAGAGGCGGCGCTGTTCGTCCAGCGTTTGCAGTTCGGGTAGTTCGTAGCGGTGCGCTTCGACAAAGGCCTGCTCATCGGGGGTGATGTCGAGCTTGAGCGGAATGGGCTGGTAGCGCGGGGCGTAGTTGTAATGGCGCAGGGTGGATTGAATCTGGCTGACCGGGATATGCAGTCCGGCGGAGATCAGGGGCAGGTCTGCGGCGGGGTCCTTCATCTGTTCGCGCAGCAGGTAGCAGCTGGTTGAAGGATAGTTGTCGACGATCAGTCGGCCTTCGCGGTCGAGGATGCGGCCGCGCGGAGCCAGCACGGGAACTTTGCGAATGCGGTTGGCTTCGGCGAGGACGCGGTAGTTCTGCGCGCCCAGCACCTGCAGCCGCCACAGGCCAAGGACGAGCACAGCAAGAATGAGCACAACGAGGTACTGGCTGGCGTGCAGCTTGGTCGGGGAGACCTTTTCGTTGCGGTCCTGGAATTGGCCCAGATTCATGCTCATTGGGGGGAAGTGGCCCTGAATACAGTCTAGTCGCGTTGGCGGAAGCGGTCGAGTACAAGAAAGAGCGGAATCGCAAGGGCAGAGTTCAGAACGGCACGTACGACTTCGCGCAGCCACCAGAAAGGGAAGTGCGCGTCGCCGAGCAGGCTGCGGTGAATCAGAAAGAGCAGCCCGGAGTCGAACAGCGAAAAGCCGAAGATCATCAGGATGCGCGTGGTGAGTGCGTCCACGTCTACCTGAATGCCGATGCTCGACGCCCCATAACCGATCAGCGCGTCAGCCATCCCGTGGACGCCGATGGGTTGGCCGGAGAGTGCGTCCTGAAGCAGGCCGATGGCGGTTCCGGTAGCCGTTCCGGCGATGGGGCTGCGCCGGGCGACGGAAAAGTACACGACGGCCAGCAAAGGCAGATCGAGGATCGCCACAAGAGGCACAAGACGCGGAAGCAGCACCTGTAGGAGCAGAAGAGCGAAGGGCACCAGCAACGTGACGAGAGACGTGAAGTGATACTCCTCAAGCTCGCGGCGGGATGTGTAGGAACGGCTGGGCATGGTTCCTCTACTGGGGCGGTTGCGGCGGTTGAGTCTGGGGTGCTTGAGCTTGCGCCGGTTGCATATTCTGGTCGCCGGGGGTTAGGTCAGCCGCCGGGGGCGTGACTCCCGGAGTGTAGCGGTCCGGATGGAGTACAGGCTTTGGTTTGGGCATCAGGCCGGCTGCATTTTCTACAGGCGGCGGGGCGCCGGGAGCCACAGACGTTGCACCGGGAGCCGCAGAAGATGCGGCTGGCGACTGGCCGGGATGCAGGCTGGGCAGCTTCTCAGCGCCCAGGTCGGCGGCGTGAATGGATGCATCGGCGGCGAGTTCCTGCTGAGTCTGCGGGGTGAGTTGGTCGCTGCTGGACGTCACGACCAGAACCTCATCCAGTTGACGCAGGTTGGCAGCGGGTTTAAGCGTGATCAGCAGATACGGCTGGTGGGCGGTGTCCGGCTTGACCGAGGCGATCGTCCCAACCGGCAGACCGCGCGGAAAGACCTGATCGCCGCCCGAGGTGACGACCTTTTCGCCGGGCTGAATGCGGTCGTCGGGGGTGAGGTTGTCGATTACGACGGCACTTTGATCGGTGCCGTGCAGTACGGCACGGATATGGTTGGATTCGAGCACAACGCCCGCGCCCGAGCTGGCGTCGCTGATAAGCAGAAGCTGCGCAGACGTTGGAAAGACATCCCGCAGTTTGCCGACGATACCGTCTGGCGTGATCACCGCCATATCCGGCTTCAGGCCCTCGCGCGCACCCTTGTCTAGGATGAGCACCTGCGAGTGGCTGGAACTGGACAAGCCGATGACCTGGGCAACGACCGTGGAGGCAATGTAGCTCTGCTTGAATTTGAGAATGGAACGCAGACGCTGAGCCTCGACCACGTCCTGCGAAAGCGCACCGCGTTCCACGCGAAGCTGAGCGATTTGGTGTTCAAGCTCCAGGTTGTGCTGGCGGACGGTACGCAGGTCGATGTAGTTGGCCCAGGCCGAGCGCAGGCGGTGGCTGGAGCCGGATGAGAAGCGCTCAAACGGGCTCACCAGGGCTTGCGCCCAAAGGCGAACGAGCCGGATGTGATGGCCGTCGGGGCGTTCGGGATTGGTGGGCCGCCGGACCTGGGTTGCCAGCAGAATCGCCTGCGCCAGAAGAATGACGATCAGGGCGAAGGCGTTCTTGAACCGGCTGAAAAAAGATTCCATGGGGAGGCTGTCGAACACTCTAGCAGGGTTCGTGCGGGCTGACGCTCCCACAAAGCGTGCAGCGCAGCCGCAAGCACCAGAGTAGGTACAGGCTACTGCGGGTGGAAGAGCAGAGGCAGGAAGTGGATGAGGTTGTCGCGCCAGACTATCCAGGTGTGGGCTCCGGGAGTTGCGATCGCGGTGACAGGATAGCCCTGCGCCTTGAGCGCAGCGATGAGCTTCTGGTTGGGTTGGAAGAGCCCGTCCGAGGTTCCGCAGGCGATCCAGAGCAGGCGCAGCGGCGACTTGGCGTCTGGCGCGGAGAAGTCAGTCGGCTGGATGAGGTGCACGGCGGAACTGAAGCCGCCCACCCAGGCGAACTGCTTGGAGTCGGTAAGGCTGACGGTGAGGGATTCAAGGCCGCCCATCGAGAGGCCTGCGATGGCACGATGATCGCGGTCGGTAAGGACGTTGTAGTCGCGCTCTACGACCGGCAGGACCTCGGTCAGCAAGGCTTTCTTGAACAGCTCCGTATTCTGGGTAACGGCGGCTGGATCATGCCAGACATCGAAGTCGGACTGCACGAAGCTCATGGCCCCGTACCCGAGCGGCATGACCACAATCATCGGCTTGATCGTGCCGGCAGCGATCAGGTTGTCGAGAATCAGGTTGGCCTGACCGACCTGGGTCCAGCCTGCGGCGGTGTCGGACCAGCCGTGCAGCAAGTAGAGAACAGGATATTGGTCGGACGCGCGCGAATTGTAAGCAGGCGGTGTGTAGACGTAGAACTGGCTCTGATTGTCGGGCAGACCCTGCACCACGTGCGTGGTGTAGAAGTGATGGTGCAACGTGCCATGCGGGACGTTGGTCTGTTCCCACGGCTGCGGGGTTGCGCCGGGGACCAGGAACCCGTTGCTCACTGAAGTGTAGCTGGACTTGAGGACGACGTTGGCGGGATCGAGCGTAGAGCGTCCGTCCACGTCGAAGTGATAGCTGTACCACTCCGGCGTCAGCGGGGCGGACGTTCCGGACCAGACGCCCTTGTCGTCTTTCTTGAGCTCCACCTTGGCAGGAAGGTCGATGTCTACGGTCACCTTGGTGGCCGCCGGGTTGGTGTACTGGAAGGTGACGGTGTGGTCGGGGTGGACCTGCGGATCAGCCGCGTGCTGGGCACTCGCGGCGAGGGTTGAAGCTGAGAGAAGAAGAAGGGCAAACAGGCGCATGGGTCAAGCCTACCTCAGGCCAGGTGCGCTCTGGAGCCAATGTAGGCCAAGGGTGATCTGCAAGCAATATCGATGACCTGGTTACCGCCAATGTCGGCTGCCACAGTTCCGCGATAAAACCGGAGTGCGGCAGAAGCGCCCAGAGTGGACGATACTATCCATGACGATGTCGTGTGCTGAACAATCCGGGTCGGGCGGAAAGCTGAAGGTTCCAAGCGTATTTGCGGGTAAGGCCTGGCAGCAGGTGCTGGCACGCGATGCGCGCGCGGACGGGCAATTTGTATATGCCGTAAAGACGACGAAGATCTTCTGTAGGCCAAGCTGCCCGAGCCGGCGGCCGGAGCGGAAGAATGTGACCTTTTTCCCTTCGCCTGACCTCGCGCGTGCGGGTGGCTATCGTGCGTGCCTGCGCTGCGAGCCCGAGTCGGTGGCGCGCAAGGACGATCCGCAGATGGCCGCGATTGACGCGGCGGCGACTTACCTGGCCGAGCACTCTGCAGAGCGTACGCGGCTGAAGGATGTGGCGAAGGCAACCGGTGTGGCTCCGCTGACGATTTTGCGCGGCTTCAAGCGTGTGCTTGGCGTGACGCCGCGGGAGTACGCGAAGGCGCAGCGAGTCGCTAACTTCAAGGAAAAAGTACGCGCGCCGAAGAAGTCCGTGACCGACGCGATGTACGACGCGGGATTTGGCTCCAGCAGTCGCTTGTACGAGGATGCGGACGCGACGTTGGGGATGACTCCGTCGGCCCTGAAGGCTGGGGGCAAGGGCGAAACGATTCGCTATACAGTCGCTGAGAGTGCACTCGGGCCGATGCTGATTGCCGCGACCGCGCGGGGGATCTGCCGGATCGCCTTCGATGACAGCGAAGATGTTCTGATTGATGAGCTGCGAGCCACGTTTCCTTTGGCCGCAATTAAGCGCATGGATCGCGAGTTGAGCTATGCGGTGGACGCAGTAGCGGCTTCGCTTGGAGAAAATCCGGGCGCGCTGAATCTGCCGCTCGATGTGCGGGCGACGGCGTTTCGGCAGCGGGTGTGGCGGGAGTTACAGGCGATTCCGCGGGGCCAGACGCGGAGCTATTCGGAGATTGCGCACGCGGTTGGAAGTCCCGGGGCAGTGCGTGCGGTGGCCGCGGCCTGTGCGTCCAACCCGGTCGCGCTGGCGATTCCGTGTCATCGTGTGGTGGGTAAGAACGGCACGCTGACAGGCTACCGGTGGGGCCTCGAGCGTAAGCGCAAATTGCTCGAACAGGAAAGGGTAAACGCGCATGACTAAACAGGCTCCAATGCCCATTCCCAAACGCTACAAGCCGTGGATCGTTCTATGCACCGTTGTGCTGGTGGGGTCGTTCTTCCTGCTCGCGGTTGCTGTGACATTGGGAATGGCCGCGTTGGGCGCTTCGACGACACCTTTATCAGTGGTGGTGCTCGGCGGGGTTGCTGTGCTGGGCATACTTGCCGGGTTTACAGGATTATTCGCGCTGCTGCTGTTTGCGGGCTGGCATGCATGGCGCGAAACACGCAAGGTGCAGATACCAGATACTACCGCCTGAACGTGTCGACCCAGCCTGACGGTTATGTGGGCTCAGGTTGAGATGAAAGTGGCAACGCGCTCGTCCGCAAGCTTGGTTGCCACACCTTTCATTGTGCTGCGGGTACTAGGGCGTGTTCACGCTATCTGAGTGCTTCGACGATGAGGGCAAAGTTGAGG
>JAABUH010004862.1_pt1 | contig 10714 bp, 12 predicted proteins | sample 5559121 | NCBI WGS metagenome assembly JAABUH01 (sample SAMN10711871, study PRJNA513364) | rock metagenome | isolation source: Antarctica rocks | place: Antarctica: Victoria Land, Battleship Promontory nord | collected 2015-12-28 | reverse complement strand
CACCCAGGGGGTACCCGGTTCGTCATCCTACGGACTGATCGTTCCCCTTCTGCTGCTCTCCACCCCATCTCACGATGACGCAGTTGCCGTCGGGTACCGCCGGGAACGTGGCCGGCGGAGAAAGACTCTCACTTTCCTGTCTGAACACCTCTCAGGCGTACTGGCTCGACCGGGCCGCAGCCCGGCACTCCGCCTCAGGCGCCTGGCTCTTAGCATCCACGACGCCGCAGCTGGAGCTATGGTGTCGGCCTGCGGGCCGATCCGCCCAGCTCGTGCCCCGAATGGGGTGCAAGGGGACGGGCTACCCACCGCTATCGGCCGATGACGACCGACCGTTAGCCCAGCCCTGGTGCCGTCTCCGTCCGGTAGCCTGGCCGTCCTGGCCGTCCTGGCCCGCAGGCCAGCACTATGGCGCTGCCAGACAGATATCCGCATGTGCCCCCCTTGGCGCGGAATCCGTGATGCTTTTCAGTCAACCGTCTTGGTATACCAGCACCAGCATACGACGAAAGGAAGCCCCGCGCCGGCGGGGCTTCTTGAGTCCCGCCGATGTCGCTCGGTCTCCGTTCAATCGCGCGGCAACACCTGGGACAGCCGCCGGCCGTTGTCCTTGAGCCAGGCTCGCTGCTCTTCGTAGCGTGGGCAGTGCCGTGCCACACCCGCCCAGAAGCGATCACTGTGATTCATCTCGCGCAGATGCATCAACTCGTGCACCACCAGGTAATCCACCACCGGCAGCGGCGCCATGACCAACCTCCAGTTAAAGTTCAGGTTGCCCTGCGCCGAGCAACTGCCCCACCGGGTGCGCTGATCGCGCACCGTCAGGCGGCGAGGCTGGAGGCGCATCGTGCGCGACCACTTCTCGACGCGCTCGTGCAACATCTCCGCTGCACGCTCACGGTACCACGTGTGGAGCATGAGGTGGAGGTCGATCTGCTCGCTGCTGGGGCCGGCCAGATAGAGCGTGTCATCAATCAGCGAGATGAGCGGTTCCGGTACCGCGGGCGTCAGAATCTCCAGCCGTCGATCGCGTCCAAGGAAGGGCAAGATGCTCCCGGTGACCAGCAGACCCGCGTGCTGGTCCGTCGAGGCTTCCAGCAGACGCAAGTGCTTCACGATCCACCGTGATTGCGGCGCCAGGAGCTGCTGCATGCTCTCGACCTGATGCTGCATTGGGACCGTGACGTGCAGCACCCCATCCGGCGTGATCTTGAGGCGAACGTATTTGGCACGGGCGCTGCGCTTCAGCTGGTAAGATACCTGACGGTCACCAACCGCCACCGTTGGCATTCTGTCTTTGGGCTGGATGAGGATGGAAACAAACGGCTGGATGAGGATTGACGCTAGAATAGGAGGCATTCCGCTCGCGGTCTTTTCTTTCGATCCAACGCTTTTGCCGAGGAACTGCGTTTCCGCCGTGCCCGTGGGCCGGGGGAGCAACGTTCCACCCTGGATTGAGGGGTCGGCAAGGAAAGGGCCGCAGGGCGGTTTGTCTTAGTCACTCGGCAGCCATTCCTTGCGTGTACCGATCCAGCCGTTCCAACTCATCGGCATAGATCTGCCGCAGCACACGGGGTGCAAAGGTGCGCTCGAAGAAGCCGCCGACGCCGCCGGCACCCTGCCAGCACGTGTCAATACGCACCGTGCTCCCACTGCCGGCGGGCGATACGGTGAAGGTGGTGACCAGGGTGGAGGCGGTGTCCGACTCACTGAGCACCCGGCCAGGCTCCGGCTCGGCCACCCGCATACGATAGGGACGGACCCGCCGGCCGGCGTGAAGTTGGAATCGCACCACAGTACCCTCGCCCACGCCCCGAGACTCGACCTGAAAATCGGTGAAGGCGGGAGGCAAGATATTGGGGTGGTGTTGCCGGTAGTCGGCCAAGCAGCGATAGACAGTCTCCGGCTCCGCCGAAACAGCGCGCTCAGCCGATACGTGGATCTCAGCCATACTCTTGTCCTCCTGTACGGTACCGTATCGCTCTCGCCGTGGCGGGTTCTCGCAACCACGGCGTCTCATGCTAACGTGCCGGGAGCAAGAACTGGATGCTGATATCGCTCCCCTCGCTCGGCGTGGGTGTCCTACGACGTGGTTCACCGCCGTCCCTTCACCTCCGACCGATACTTCGCGGGCTGTGGTTTCGGATCGTGCTTGGACGCAGTGACCGACCGGTGCACCCGCGGTTGATCGGCGAACGGCTCGATCTGCCCGGCTTCGACCAGGGTGTGATGCTCGGCGCTTACTCTCCCCGAGGATTCTGCGTCGAGTGCGGAGTATCGTCCAACGCGCAGGCAACAGCTCGATCGAGAAGCATCGCTTGCCCGTGCGTCCAGGTCGCTGCAAACTCCGTGGCGCCCAGTGTTTGCCGAGCAACATCGAAATATGATGCGTCCTGTGCCTCTTCGGCGGGAGAGAGTGGCGCTCCGATACGTTCGTGAAGCGCGACTCCAGCGCCATAGAGCTGCACAGCTTTCCGCATGTTCCCCTGGGCGCTGGCGACCCGCCCCACGCCCTCTAGACAGAACGCCACGAGTTGGAGTTCGCCGGCCGACCAGGAAACTCGGAGCCCTTCCCGATATAGCTCCATGGCTCGTTGGTCGTCCCTTTGCGCCAGCACTGCCCGGGCTAGCGTGTCCAGTGCCGAAGCCAGGTCTTTGTCCTCCAGCTCCCGCAAGAGCGCCACGCTCTCCTCTCCCGCCGCCGCCGCCCGCCGGTCATCGCCCTGGGCGTGCGCCATGGTCCCGATGTTGCTGAGGACGATAGCGATGCCGCGCGGGTCGCCAAGCTCCCGCTTCAATACCAGACTCTCCTCATAGATGCTCATGGCGCGCCCGTAGTCGCCCTGTTCCTTTGCCAGGTTCCCCAAATTGTTGAGAGACACCGAGATGTTCCTTTTGTCTCCCAACTCGCGGAACAGAGCGAGGGCATCGGTGTACAGACATCTTGCCCTCGCGAAGTCGGTCTGATATTTCGCTATGTTCCCGAGTACGGTCCGCAACGTGCCCACGCTGAGCCGGTCCCCGAGTTCCTGGAACAGGCCCAGGCTTTCCTCTGCGAGTGTCACGGCCGGCGCATAGTCACCTTGCTCGGTCGCCAAGGCGCCACACGCTCGCAGTGCCTTCGCTCGTACTGCAGGCGTCACCCGTTGATTTTGTGCATCGCGGCTCAGCAGGAGGTCCAGCCAGTGCCGTCCCTCGCTCAAGTAGCCGCGTGCGTACCAGAACCACCACAGCGCTCCGGCCAGGCGCATGCCCGCCTCGACGTCTCCACTGTCCATGGTCCATTGAAGCACGGCGCGTATATTGTCGTGCGCACGGTCCAGCCGTGTCAGCCAGATACCCTGGTCACGACCTCGCAATTCCGGCTCTGCCCGCTCCGCCAGGGTCAGATAGTACATGGCGTGCCGGCGCAGCATCATCTCAGCTTCCCCACTGGCTTCTAAACACTCGCGTGCGAATTCCCCGGTCGTGTCCAGCATGTGGAGGCGCTGATCGTCTGCTTCCTGCTCCTCGCTCACGAGGAGACTCTTGTCCACCAAGGATGTCAGTCCCTCGAACACATCGAGCTCGCGCTCATCGCCGCTGACGCAGACCGCCTCTACCTCCTCTGCCGAACATCCCCCGGCAAAGACCGAGAGTCGCCGAAAGAGGGTCTGCTCCGCGCCGTCGAGGAGGTCGTGGCTCCAGGCAAGGGTGTTGCGCAGCGTTTGCTGGCGCGGCGCCACTTCGACCGTCCCTCCGGCCAGCACCTGCAGCCGCCGCTCCAGCCGAGCGAGCAGCGCCTGTGGGGACAGGATGCGCAGGCGGGACGCGGCCAGTTCGATGCCCAGCGGCAGACCGTCCACACGTCCGCAGATCTGGGCCACGGCACGGGCGTTCTCCTCGGTAATTTGAAAGGCGGGCTTGACCAACCGAGCACGCTGGAGAAAGAGCGCCACGCACGGATACCGCAGTAGTTCGGCCACAGGACAAGGGCCGCTGGCGGGGGGCACGAACACGACGCCATCGGCGAAGTCTGCCGCCATGGTCGCCGCCACTTGAAGCGCCAAACGCGTCTTGCCCACGTCGCCCGCACCGGTCAGAGTCAGCAGTCTCCGGCCCTCCCATCGGAACAGATGCACCGCTGCCGCCTCATCTCGCTCTCGCCCAACCAATGAGGTGGGCTGGGCGGGAAGCCGCGCCGGTCGAGGTTCGAACGATGCGGTCGCCGGTCCGCGTAGACGCGAAGTGGCTGCCTCCAGCGCGCGGCCTTCCTCCTCTGACAGGGTCAGTGCTTCGATCAACCGGGCCACCGTCGCCAGATATGGGGCTCGATTGACGCCTCGTTCGAGATCGCTGATGCCGCGCACGCTTAACCCGGCGCGCTCGGCCAACTGTTCCTGTGTCAGATACGCGGCCATTCGATAGCGCCGCAAGAGAGAGCCAAAAGACCGCGATTCCGTGCGTGCCACCAGTCCAGCCTTGCCCCTAGCGGGTCCACTGTACATTGACGGTCAGTCAGACATGCAGTAGATGCATTGTTCCACCCTCTACTGCCGATTTTTGGGATCGCACACATTCCAAATCTTCGGCCACTTGAAGGACTCGGGAGCCAGAAGGTCGCCTGGATCGGCTCGATCCTCCTCGTCGTCGGCATCTTTCTGCCGACGAAAGCCGCCTCCATTCCCTTTCGCAACGTCACCATTAGCGCCAGCTTCTGGGATTTCGCGAGGTTCGAGGCGTTTCTCCTCATCCTGCTGGAACTCGCCTCTGCCGGCCTGGCCTACGCGCGTGACTATACCTGGCTATGGGTCACTGGAATAGCAGCGGCTTTCTTCCTGATCGTCGAATTCTTCCAGTCTTTCACACAGAGCTACGTGCACCCATCCTGGGGCTGGCTGGTTCTGTTCCTTAGCATGGTATTACTCTAGGGCCGATCATGGCCGCTCGGGTGATATCTCGGTAGTGTGGCGCCAAGGCTGTCTCGGGTATGGGCTGCACGGAACCAGAGAGGATAGCCGACGTGGGCGCAGATGTGTTCCCGGTCAACGCCTTCGATCCGACGGAAAAGAGAGCGACCGAGGCAGAGAAAGTGGCAGGGCAGGCTTTCTGCTGACCGTGTACAGTGGGTCGGTTGTTGCATTTGTACCCGCTCAATCGTTTAAAGTGCCAACCAGGATATTACCACAAGCTGCACGGAACATTTCACGGATAAGTCCGCCGGCTCATCCTGTCGTTGGTGGCAGGGGCCGGCAAGGAGGTGGAGGGGAGGATACGAGACAGCGGTCCATCTCAATTATGGCGCGGAGAGCGCGCCGTCACCGTCTGTACACATGTTGGAGGAGTTAATGATCGTACGTTCCAAGTGGCTGACCCTGGCTATCAGCATCAGCGTCATGCTGTCGCTGCTGCTGGCCGGCCTGGCCACCAAAGCCAACGCGGCGTCCCCGCGTCACACGACGCAGAAGACGACCACCCACAAGAGTACCGCTGCGGGTACCTTCGGGTCGCGCTGCAAGAAGCGCGACACCGCCAAAGGCTTGGTCAAGTATTCGGACTATCAGTTCCCCGATAGCCTGAATACCGCCTACCAGAGCAATTCTACCGTCTCCACGCTAGCCAGCAACCAGTTGTTTGACGGACTTTATGCTTACAACAACAAGGCGCAGCTCTTTGGCGACCTGTTGACGCGGATTCCGACCATCAAGAATGGTGACATCACCAATGGTGGTAAGACCATCACCCTGCACCTCAAGCCGGGCACCAAATGGTCCGACGGTCGGCAACTGACCTCCGCCGATGTCAAGTTCGGGTGGGGCGTCAGCTCCGACAAGGTCACCGGCCCCGCATGCCTGCAGAGTTGCGACTATATCGCTCGAATCGACACACCCAACAAGTACACTGCCATCCTGCGCATGAAAAGCGTGTACGGCGCAGCCATCCCCTACGCCCTGCCGCCCGTGTGGCCGCTCTCGTGGCCGAACAACGGCTGGACCAAAGGCGATGTCCACGGCGCGGCGTTGAAGTTGGGGTCGGACCCGACCTGGAACTTTGAGAACAAGTCGTTCCCGACCAATGGCCCCTATCAGGTCAGTGAGTTCGTGAAGGACGACCGGATCGTTTTCAGCCCCATGAAGTACTACAACGTCATGAACTGCGGACCGTATGTCAAGTCCATCATCTTCGCCTTCTATAGCAACCAAGATGCGATGATCGCCGCTGCGGCCTCGCGTCAGACCGACATCACGCAGGACTACACCCCGACCAACCTCCCCGCGCTCAATCAGCACGCCAGCGCTTTCAAGGTCCAGGCTCCAGCCGGATTCGTGTTCGAACATCTGGAGTTCAACCTCGATCCGACCTACAACGGTCAGCCGAACCCGCTGTCGAACAAGAATGTGCGACTGGCACTGGCGCTCTCCCTCGACAAGGTTGGCCTGCTCAAGAGCGCCCTCCAGCTTCCCTTGAAGGCCGTCCAGAACCTGATCGCCTGGACACCTCTCGTCAATACGCCACTGTTGGTGCAGCCGTTTGCCGACAAAGCGCTGCATGGGCAGTGGGATCCGTTGGCCAAGGCCTATGTGCTTCCCGGAAGCGGAAAGGCGTTGTCCGATGCGAAGAAGCTCCTGGCCACGACGCCGTATAAGAGCGGCTTCCCCCTCGACTTTTACACCACCATCGGGAACGCTGGACGCGCCGCGATCCAAAATGTCGCCGCGGCCAACTGGGCCCGTCTCGGTGTGAAAACCAATGTGCAGCAAGTTCCCGCCGCTTCGAAGCTCTTCGCTGAGTATGACAAGGGTGGTATCCTGAGCCACGGCGCCTTCCAGGTCGCGCTCTTCGCCTTCACCGGCTCGCCCGATCCCGACCAGCTGAAGGGCGACGTGCTGAGTACCCGGATCGACCGATTTGCGGCAACCAAGAGCATCGGTGTGAACGGCAACGATGCCGGCATTAAAGATCCGGCGATCGACGCCGCCATCAAGAAAGAGGCCGGCACGTTCGATAAGAAGGTCCGCCAGGCAGCGTTCAACACCATTCAGGTCCGCATCAATCAGAACGCGTACTGGATTCCGTTGTACTCGCGCCCGGTGATCGCGACCTCCGACGGCAAGGTGACCAATTTCACCAACAACCCGACTTCGTCCGGTGTGACCTGGGACACCTTCGCCTGGACCACCAAGTCCTAATCTAGACCACACCGCGAGGAAGGGAGGGCATTCGTGCCCTCCCTTCTTTGTCTATTGCGTCCAACGCCACGTCGATGCAGTGCTCAAGCGCCCAGGAGACGCTATGATGGGCACGGTCATCGTGTCAGGCGCGATGGTGAATCCCAGCGTATTGCAGAGGATGAAAGCGCTCCTTACGTCGTGCCAAAATACCGATCCCCAAAATCGCCCAAACCGGGTAGGATAAACTTCCTCTCGTTCAAGCCGCGGTCGATCACGGCGGTGAAGATGCGCACGTCGGGGTGCCGTTCGCAGACGGTGGCGATACCCTCCGGGGCGGCGAGCACGCAGGCCAGCCGGATGCTGGTGGCGCGGTTCTGTTTCAGCAGTTCGATGGTGGCCAGGGCAGAGCCACCGGTCGCGAGCATAGGGTCCAGGATGATGGCCTCAGCCCCGGCCAGCTGGTCGGGCAACTTCTGGTAGTAGCTTCGTGCCACGGCCGTCCGCTCGTCGCGCTCCAATCCGACGAAACCAACCTTGCTGCCCGGCACGAAATCGCTCATGGCCTCCAGCATGGCCAGGCCGGCACGGAGCACCGGAACGAAAATGACGCTGCGGGCCAGGACCCGTCCGGGCGTGTCCTCCAGCGGTGTACGCACCGTCACCTGGCGCATGGGAAGGTCTTCCAGCACATAGAAGGCAAGAATCTGCGAGAGCGACCGCGCGTGTCGCCGAAAGCTCTCGGTGCCGGTGGTGACATCGCGCAGCGCGACCAGCGAATTCTCCACCAAAGGATGCTTGACCACCATAACGTCCTGCCGTACCATCGCCTGCCCTCCCTTCTATCCTCCCAGATACAACGCACGCACGCGCTGATCGTGTCGCAACTCGTTGGTTGGTCCTTCCAGCGCCAGGCTCCCGGCCTCCAGTACATAGCCGTAGGAGGCCACGGTCAGCGCCTTACCGGCGTTTTGCTCCACCAGTAGCACCGAAAGGCTGCTCTCCTGCTGGAGGCGCGGAATGAGTTGAAAAATTTCTTCCACCAGCAGGGGCGCCAGTCCGTGAGAGGGTTCGTCCATCAGCAGCAGGCGGGGAGCAGCCATCAGAGCGCGGCCGATGGCCAGCATTTGTCCCTGTCCACCGCTCAACGTGCCGGCATGGGCTCGGCGCTTGGCGGCGAGAGCGGGAAACAGCGCGAAGATGCAGTCCAGGTCGCGGCGCACCGCCGCCCGATCCTTTCGCGTATAGGCGCCCATCATCAGGTTCTCGGTCACGCTGAGCGGACGAAACAGCTCGCGTCCCTCCGGTACGGTGGCGATGCCCATCCGCACCCGACGGTGCGGGCCAACGCCATGCAGCGGCGCGCCGTCTAGGTTGATGGTACCGGGGGCGGCGATCAGGCCCGAGACGGCCCGGATCACACTGGTCTTGCCGGCGCCGTTGGCGCCGAGGAGGGTGACCAATTGCCCCTGGGCCACATCAAACGAGAGGTCGCGGACGGCGTGCAAGGGGCCGTAGAAGACGTTGAGGTTACGGACTCGAAGAAAGCTCGTTTCGCACCTCCTGATCGCTCACGGCATGCTCGCCGTCGCCCAGATAGGCAGCAATCACGGCCGGGTCCCGGCGCACCTCCGCCGGCGTCCCCTCGTTCAGCTTGCGTCCCTCAGCCATCACCACCAGGTGGTCGCTGAGGCCCATCACCAGCCGCATGTTGTGCTCCACCAGCAGCACGGCAAGTCCAAACTCGCGTTCCAATCCGCCGATCAGCTCACCCAGGGCGGAAGCTTCCTGCCGGTTGAGTCCAGCGGCCGGCTCGTCGAGCAGCAGCAGAGTGGGACGAACGGCGAGCGCTCGCGCCACTCCCGCCAGCTTCTGAACGCCAAAGGGGAGGGTGCCGGCTCGCCGATCGGCATACCGCTCCAGGCCCAGATAGCGCAGCAGCTCCATCGCTTCCACCCGTGCCCGCCGCTCGCCGGCCACCACCGGAAAACGCAGCGCATCGAGCAGCACGTTGCCGCCCAGCCGGACATGCTGGCCGGTGAGGACGTTCTCCAGCAGCGTCATATCGCTGAAGAGTTGCAGATTCTGAAAGGTGCGCCCGATGCCCAACGAGGCGCGCCGATGGGCCGGCTGCGTGAGCAGCTCTATCCCCTGGAATCGCACCGAACCACTGGCCCGGACAAAGCCGCTCAGGCTGTTCAGCACCGTGGTCTTGCCGGCGCCATTGGGACCAATCAGTGACACGATCGCGCCGGCCGGCACGTCGAAGCTGAGACCATCGACCGCACGCACACCCCCAAAGGCAATCGTCACCTCGCGGGCCGCCAGCAGCGGCTCGCCCTGTGCCACGCTCGGCTCCTCCACCATTACACTCTCCATGAGGGTATCACTCCAGCCAGGTAGACACGGGTCAGAATCTCCATTCCCCAGCCAGCTTCAGGTGGGGTACAATTTGACTACTACCGGCAGACGCCCGCGGCGTGAAACTTGCGGCTGTGCTTCCTCCCGTTCGTCAATGCATCCCATAAAAGGACTGTCATGATACGTGGCCTGGTTCGAACGCTCCTCCTTTCCGTGCTCGCCGGCGGCTCGCTGCTGGCAATGCAACCCGGCGCAACACCCGCATTTGCCTGTGTCGGTCAGAATAGCAGCTGCACCTATTCCAACTTCGCCGTTACCAGCGTGAGTTCAGACCAGTACTACAACTACTATCACGCGACTGTTACCGTGAGTGACACCACGAACGGTGATGAGGTGTACGGCTTTGTCTGTCCCAGCCAGGTTTCGGATCAGAGCTGTGGCACGGCCCAGCGGTGCATCATGCAAGGCAGCACCACGACCTTCAATTGCGATCAATCGGCCATTGGTAAAGGTGTGCTCACCCCCGGAAGTACCGCGTACTCCTTTTTTTGCACGGTTGATGTCGCCGGCAGCAGCGGCACCTCGGATTGTATTTCCACTCCCCCGGGCAGCGGTCCTCTACCTTTCACCGTCCCTGGCAATCCAACGGTAGCGGTTGCCTCGCGCGTCCATGTGTCGCACCTGCATGGGAAGACGTATCTCCGCTGGTATTCAGCGGCACGCGTGCTGGGCTTTAATGTCTTCGATGGCTCCGTGAAACTCAATCATCGGATCGTCACCAGCACCACCCAGTGGTACCAATTCTCGACCAGTGGACGGATTGCCCACCTGCGCCTGCAAGCGATACAGGCGCATACGTAGCCCCCTCTCCCCCAACCCCTCCCCCTCCAGAGGGAAGAGGAGTTACGACGGGACACACTTTCTCTCAAGCGCTCCCCCCGCTCCACTGAGGAAGTGCTGTTACACGAAACAGTCTCTCTAAAGAACTCCCCCTCCGCCCCGCGAGGTTCATGAATGGACAGTTTGGTGAGGGTGTGCCCGCACCGCTTCGCCGCCCGGCCACGATCTACCGTCCATCCTCCGATTGGGTAAGGGGGCCGAAGCCCCCTCCCCACCGAACCGGACATGCGGATCTCCCGCATCCGGCTCTCCAGTCGGTTGTTTCCTCATCGGGGATACCCTGCCGCCTTCCGGGCTGCGATCAT
>JAABUH010004860.1_pt1 | contig 10719 bp, 10 predicted proteins | sample 5559121 | NCBI WGS metagenome assembly JAABUH01 (sample SAMN10711871, study PRJNA513364) | rock metagenome | isolation source: Antarctica rocks | place: Antarctica: Victoria Land, Battleship Promontory nord | collected 2015-12-28 | reverse complement strand
ATCGGGCGCACCTCCGACGAGTCACGGTCTCAACACCCGGACTCTACCAGAGCGTCGCGCCCGACGCCTTTCCCGCACTCACTGCCCACAGTTAGCGAAAACTAGAGTGAGAACGCGATGAACGATGTGGGGAGGCGCACATGCTGCCGGGTGATGCGGTGACTGATCCACCGGGCGAGCGTTTCGCGCTCATCGCGGCGGCGCATCTTTTCTTGCTCGATGGGGAGCGGGTGCTGCTGTCATTGCGCCAGAATACCGGCTACGCCGATGGGCAATGGAGCGTCGTCGCGGGGCACCTCGACGGCGACGAGACGGCGGTCATGGCGATCAGCCGTGAGGCGCGGGAGGAGGCGGATATCGCGCTCGCGCCGGATAATCTTGTTGTGGTGGGAATTATGCACCGCCGCGCCGAGGGGCTTGTGGGACGGGAACGGCTCGATTTTTTCCTGACCGCGGGTCTGGCGCGGCACACCGACCAACTTGGAGCCAGAGAAGTGCGCGGCGCTGGCGTGGCACGCGCTCGATGATCTGCCGCGCGATATGGTGCCGTATGTGCGCCGGGCGCTGGCGAACTATCGGCAGGGGCGTTGGTTCGATACCTTTGGTTGGGACGATGGGGCGTGAGCGTCGTCCGCTACTCTTCCTCGCTGAGGCCGACCGCCACCGCCGCTTCGAGGGCGCGGCGCGCGGTATCGAACTGGTCGTTCGCGGCGCGCACGGCATCCTGGGCGCGTTCCAGATCCGCCGCTCTGGCTTTGCGCGACCGCCCGATCAGCCGGGCCTGATCTTCATACATGAATTTGAGTTGCTTGTACGCCTGGTCCAATTCTCTGAGTTCCGCTCGCATCGCCCCCTCTCCTCTGGCTGCGTTCATCATGTCCGTTCGCCCTTAACTGTAGCACGTACAGTCACCCGACTGCCCCTCTCGCCCTCCCGATCGCGGGGCGACTTGCGTCTGGTGGGATCGTTGGCTAGGCTACAGGCGCAATGTGACTTCGAGAGAAGCGGTGCGGATTGCCACGCGGGAGGATCGATGCCGGATCGCGAGGATGCTGGAAGGACGGTGGGTGTGCCGTTCGCGGTATGGGCCGACGCGGGCGAGGCAGAGGCGGACGGTGCGCCCGCGATGCCACGCCTCACGCCCTATCTGCCCGCCGGGATGGCGCGTGGGGTTGTCATCGTCTGTCCCGGTGGTGGATATCGGACGCTCACCCCACATGAGGGGGAGCCGATCGCGCGCTGGCTGAATGGCCTCGGCATCGCCGCCTTCATCCTCGAATACCGGGTCGCGCCGCACCGTCACCCGGTGCCGCTCGGCGATCTGCAACGGGCGATCCGGTTGGTGCGGAGTCGCGCCGCCGACTGGGGACTCGCCGGGCAACCGCTCGGCGTCCTCGGCTTCTCCGCCGGGGGGCACCTCGCCGCCAGCGCGGGCGCCTTCGGCGACGATGGCGACGCCGGGAGCGCTGATCCGGTGGCGCGCGGCAGCAGTCGCGCCGATGCGCTCGTCCTCTGCTACCCGGTGATCAGCTTCGGTGCGGCGCGGCATCAGGGCTCGATCGAGAATCTGCTCGGTGCGGGGGCCACGGACGAGCAGATCGCCGCGCTCTCGCTGGAGACGTTAGTGACCTCGGACACTCCGCCGACCTTCCTCTGGCACACCGCCGCCGATGAGAAGGTGCCGGTGGAGAACAGCCTGCTCTTCGCCAGTGCGCTGGGTCGCGCGGGGGTGCCGTTCGCCCTGCACGTCTACCCGCACGGGCGGCATGGATTGGGCTTGGCGACCGACGATCCGATCGTGAGGAGCTGGACGGCGCTCTGTGCGTCCTGGCTCGCGACGGTCGGCTTCGGGACCAGCACCGGCGGCGCGTAACGGGCGATCGATACAACGGAGGAGCGCATACCTGCCGGTGTCGGTAGGTCGAGACATTCAGACGATGAGGAGGGCGCGCGATGGCGGTTCATCAGTTCCAGCCGACCCACTATCACCCGACGATCGGCTCGCACGAGCCGGTCCTGCGGATCGCGCCCGGTGATAGCGTGGTCACGACCACGGTCGATGCGGGCGGACGCGACGCACAGGACACACAGGCGACGATGCGCGGCAACCCGCAGACGGGGCCGTTCTTCATCGAAGGGGCCGAGCCGGGCGATACGCTGGTCGTCCACATCGATAGCATCACGCCGAACCGTGAGCGCGGCTATACGGCCAGCGTGCTGGCCGAAAACGTGGTCGATCCCGATTATGTGCGCGGGTTGCCGTCGCAGGGGAGCACCGATTGGCGGGTCGATCTGGCGGCGGGGGTCGCCACACCCCGCACCGATGCCCCACGCCTCGCCGGGCTGAAGTTGCCGCTGTCGCCGATGATCGGCTGCTTCGGCGTCGCCCCGGCGCGCGGGCAGGCGATCTCGACATCAACCTCCGCCGAGCATGGCGGGAACATGGATTACAAGGGCTTCGCCGCCGGTACGACGGTGTACCTGCCGGTGGCTGCGCCCGGCGCACTCTTCCATCTCGGCGATGTCCATGCGTTGCAAGGGGCGGGGGAGATCGTCGGGACGGGGATCGAGATCTCCGCCGAGGTGCGTTTCACGGTGGACGTGCAGAAGGGGCGCACGATCGGGTGGCCGCGCGGCGAGGATGAGGACTGGATCTTCACTTGTGGCAACGCTCGCCCGCTCGATCAGGCGCTGCAACACGCCACGACCGAGCTGTTGCGCTGGCTGATGGCCGATTACGGACTCGATGCGGTCGGCGCGAGCCTGCTGCTCGGTCAGGCGGTGGAGTACGAGGTCGGCAACGTCTTCGACCCGGCCTACACGATGGTCTGCAAGATCAGCAAGGCGACGCTGGCACGGCTGGGGTAAGCTCCCACGTGCGGCACCACGCAGGAGTGCAGCATGGATGAAGGGGGCGCGGCCAATGCCGCGCCCCCTTCATCTGTGTATCGTGCTGTTGAGCCTGTCTAGCGCCCTTTGCGCCCGAGCAACGCCAGGGCGGCGAGCGCGTAGAGTTGCGTCGCCTCCACCACCTCGTCGATGCCGACCCACTCGTTCGGCGTGTGCGCGGTGGCCGGGTCGCCCGGCCCCATGATCAGCGTCGGGATCCCCGCCGAGGCGAAGTGCTTGCCATCGGTCCCGGCGAAGAAGCCGGTCAGCACCACTTCCTTGCCGATCTGGCGCGTGGCCGCCCGGAGGGCACGCCCGACCGCCGACTGCGGATCGGCCTCGATGGCGAGCCGCCCGCCCGGGGCGCTCGTCTCGACGCGCAGGCCGGGCACGTCGGCGATCGCCCGCTCGGCGATCTCGCGGATCTCCGCCACGACCCTTTCCGGCGTCTCGCCGGGCAGGATACGCCGATCGACGTGGATCGACGCCCGGTCGGGGATCACGTTCGTCTTGACACCCCCCTCGATCATGCTGATCGTCGCGGTCGATTGGTTGAGGAAGGGGTGCGTGCGCGCCGCCAGACGCGGCCATAGCTCCTCGCGCAGGGCGGTGATCACGCGCGCGATCCCCTCGATCGCGTTAACCCCTTTCCAGGGGGTCGCCGCGTGACCGGTCTTGCCGAATACTGTCACCTTCACCGGCGCACTGCCGCGCTCGCCGACGCAGATCTGCCCGAAGGTCTGCTCGCCGACGATCGCGAAGTCGGCCTGGACATGCCCGTTCTGCACGATGTAGCCCGCGCCCGCCGCGCCGCCGACCTCCTCGTCGGCGACCTCGGTGACGAGCAGTGCGCCATCGAACGGCACGCCGGAGCGCGCCAGGGCGATGGCGGCCATCACCTGCGCGGTGACGCTCGCCTTGTCGTCGCCCGCGCCGCGCCCGTAGACGCACCCGTCGTGGATCTCGCCGCCGAACGGGGGATGCTCCCAGGCGCTCTCCTCGCCGATCGGCACGACATCGACGTGGGCGTTGAAGGCGAGGCGCGGCCCGGCACCCTGCCCTTGCAGCGTCGCCACGATATTCTGTTTCTCGGGGGTCGGCCCGACCACCAGGGTCGCGAACCCTGCGGCGGCAAGCTTCTCCTCCACGACGCGGATCACCTCGCGCGTGTCGCCGGGCGGATTGACCGAAGGGACGCGCACCAGCGCTTGCAGGAACGCCACCAACTCATCCCGATCGATCTGCGCCAGAACCCGCGCGGCCTGTGCCGGATCGATGCTGACATCGCGGTCGCCGAATCGCCCGGTCGTCTGCTCCCGACTCATCGTCCCCCCTCATTCTCGCCGCTGCCTGTCGAAAACCCGGCGCAGTATAGCACCGGCGTTGTTCTGTGCCGTGTATCGGGGTGTGCTACGCGCCTCACCCTTCGATGGGCAGGGCTGTGTCAAAGTCGGGTTATGCTCATCACGAAGCCGCCGTGCTCACTGTGGCGTGGTGAGGCAACCGACAACTGCGCCGCGCGACCCGCCGATGACCCTACGCGAAGCGCAGCCTGATCGCCGGACCACGCGACTTTGACACAGCCCTGCTTCGCTAGGGGTGTGCCGGGGCCGTCTGGCCGTCTGGTCGCTAGGGGTGTGCCGGGGCCGTCTGGACGTCTGGTCGCTAGGGGTGTGCCGGGGCCGTCTGATGGAAGAATATGCTAGGCTTGCGCCGCCACCTCCGGTGCGATCTGCGCGGCCCCCGCCGCCCGGCGTGCCCGGTGGCCCGAGATAGTAAGCGCGCCGCCGTGGCGCGCGGGAGCGGTGAAGGAGCGAACGCACAATGGCGACGACCCCGACGCAACAGACACTGCGCGGCGTGCGCGGCCTCGTCATGGATATGGATGGGGTGCTCTATCGCGGCAACGAGCCGACGCCGGGCCTGCAAGAATTCTTCGCGTTCCTCGAGTCCGAGAAGCTGCCCTACCTCCTCCTGACGAACAACTCCACCACCCTCCCGGCGGGCTATGTGCAGAAGCTCGCGGCGATGGGCGTCACCGTGCCGGTCGAATCGATCCTGACCTCCGGTCTGGTGATGAAGACCTACCTCCAGGCGCATTACCCCGCCGGGACGCGGATCTATGGCGTCTGCATGGAGGCGCTGCAACACCTCCTGCTGGAAGACACCGGCTATGTCTGGGACGAGGAGACGCCGCAGGTGGTGATCTCCAGCGGCGACTTCGCCGTGACCTACGACAAGCTGCGCCGTGCCTGCCTGGCGATCCGGGCCGGGGCCGACTGGGTCGCCACCAATACCGATAAGACGCTGCCGACCGAGCAGGGGCTGATCCCCGGGGCGGGCGCGCTCGTCGCCGCGCTGGTGACGGCGACCGATCGGGAGCCGGTGCCCCTCGGCAAGCCGGACCTGCCGATGATGGAGCAGGCGCTGGCGCTGCTCGGCCTCCCGGCCTCCGAGGCGGCGATGCTCGGCGATCGCCTCGATACCGATATCCTCGGCGGCATCCACGCCGGGATGCGGACGATCATGGTCCTCACCGGTGCCTCTACCCTTGCGGAGGCCGATGCGGGGCCGATCAGCCCCGACTTCATCTATGCCGATTTGCCCGCGCTGCTCTCCGCCTACCGCGCGGCGAATGCGTAGCACAGGATTCGTCACCCCTCCCCCGCGCGGCGGCGGGTATCCTCGGGGTGGCAAGGTGTCGCCCGGAGGCGGCGCGGGTGGGGGCGGTTCAGATCGCCGCCGCCTCCAACCACTCCTTCGTGACCTCGATGCCGAAGCCTGGCGCGTCGGTTGGCGCAACATACCCATCCTTGATCGGGACAGTGCCGGGCAGGGCGGTCAGCTCCGCCAGCGGCACGCCGGGCGGGGCCACCCCCTCGGAGCGCTCGCCCATCGGGATGACCGGCATCGCGTAGGCCAGGTGCTGCCCCCAGGGATAGTTCATACCCGCGTGGCTGATGACCGTCAGCCCATGCGCCTCCGCGAGGTGGCAGATCTTCACCGCCGCCGTCAGCCCGCCGACCCAGGCGATGTCCGGTTGCAGGATGTCCACCAGATTGTGGCTCGCCGCCAGGGCGAAGGGATGGATGGTGTACCAGTGTTCGCCGGTGGCGAGGATCGTGCCCGGTAGCCGCTGGCGGACCTTGCAGTAGCTGTCGAGATCGTCCGGTGGCAGGTAGTCCTCCAGCCACTTGATGCGATAGGGGCGCAGCGCCTCGGCCAGGCGTACCACGTACTCGACGTTCAGCGACATCCAGGCATCCACCATGATCTCGATGTCGTCGCCCACCTGCGCGCGAGTGCGCGCGACCAACTCCTCGTTGCGGCGGATGCCCGCGACACCCGTTTCCGGCCCGTCGCGCAGGAAGAGTTTAACGGCCTTGAAGCCGAGTTCGAGGAACCAGGCGATGCTATGCTCCGTGCCATACGCGATGTCGGTGTTGCTGGCGTAGCAGGGGATACGCTCCTTCTGCGGCCCGCCCAGCAGCTCGTAGACCGGTCGGCGCAGCAGCTTCCCCTTGAGATCCCAGAGGGCCAGGTCCACGGCGCTGATCGCGTAGCTCGCCAGCCCCGCCGCGCCGTAGGGCATCGCCGCGCGCTGCATCACATCCCACAGCTTCTCGGTTGCCATCGTGTTCTGCCCGGTGAGCAACGGCGCGAAGTGGTCGTTGATGATCCGCTCGACCGGCCCGCCGTGCAGGGTAACGCCGAGGCCCCAGGTGCCATCCTCGGCGGTCACCACGCAGGCGGTGCGCGCCCAGCGACCCATCCAGTCCGCCCGGCGGAACTCCGGGTAGCGCGCCAGCGGGCTGATGAAGCCATCGGTCGATTGGCGCGGGACGCGCGGCGTCGTCGTGTGCTGCGGTGCGACGGTGATTGCGGCGGCGCGGATTGAGGCGATCTTCACCTGGCCCTCTCCTTTCCTGTTGCGGTCATCGGCCCGTTGAGTGTCCGGCGCACCCGGCGGGCTGTCAAGGCGCGGGCGCGCAGGCCCGCCGCGCCCGCGCATATCCTCAGCGTTACCGGGCTATTTTGCCTTGACACGCCAGTACCCCGCTGCTATACTCCCCCCTTGTGCATGGGCCGGAATATCCGGCCCGTGTTGTGTCGGGGGAAGGCCCCTCGCCGGCGGGGAACGACGGACAACGGACGGACGCCAAGCCGGGTAGCCCCGTCGCCGAAAGGGAGTGAGTTTCGATGCCGACAGTTAACCAGTTGGTCCGCAAGGGTCGCAAGCGCGTCGTGAAGAAGGTCAAGGCACCGGCACTACGCTTCACCTACAACGCACTCACCGGGCGGACCAGTCGCTCGAACGGTGCGCCGCAGAAGCGTGGTGTTTGTACGCAAGTCCGAACCATGACGCCGAAGAAGCCGAACTCCGCGTTGCGTAAGGTCGCCCGCGTTCGCCTGAGTAACCTGCAAGAGGTTACGGCGTACATCCCGGGTGAGGGGCACAATCTCCAGGAGCATGCGGTGGTACTCATCCGTGGCGGTCGTGTGAAGGATCTCCCGGGCGTGCGCTATCACATCATCCGCGGTGCTCTCGACACACGTGGCGTCGAGAATCGGAAGCAAGGGCGATCGAAGTACGGCACCAAGGCTCCGAAGAAGAAGTAGGCGTTGTTCAACGCGGCTCTCGGGCCGCGTCACCCTGCTGGCGGTACGGAACCGATGGATCACTGGTGAAGAGCGGCCCGACGTTCGGTCGACCGCTCTTCAGTGTGAGTAACGGCAGGTGGGTTTGTGTCCGTACACAACGCCTCCGGCGATCTGGTGTTGGTGGTGGTTCCGGTGGACGAGCGCTGGCGCTCGCTACTGTGATGAGTGTGAGGCGAGCGGGATCGTTGGGTTTCGCTCGGATACGGCGGAAGACGGAGGAGATCGATGCCGAGGCGTGCGAAGGTCGTCAAGCGGGAATTGCTGCCCGATCCGCGTTTCCAGAGCGTGCTGGTCACGCGCATGGTCAACAAGATCATGCAGCGCGGCAAGAAGGGACTCGCCGAGCGGATCATGTACGGTGCCCTGGACATTGTGAATCAGCGCACCGGGCGTGACGCGCTCGAAGTGCTGGAAAATGCGATGCGGAATGCCACGCCGGTGCTCGAGGTCAAGCCGAAGCGTGTCGGTGGCGCGACCTATCAGGTGCCGGTGACCATCGAGGGTGATCGCCGCTTCGCGCTGGCGATCCGCTGGATGCTCGCGGCGGCGAAGGCGCGCAACGGGCGCTCGATGGCCGAGAAGTTGGCCGGTGAGATGCTCGACGCGGCGAACAACACCGGCGCGACGGTGAAGCGCCGCGAGGACACGCACCGCATGGCCGATGCGAATAAGGCTTTCGCCCACTACGGCCGCTTCTAAACGGAGTACGAGCGACGCGGGCGGGAACTCCGCTGGCTGTCGTCGAGCAACGTACTCCGTCGTTCGTACTTTCGTGACGTTGTGAGCCGCCTGGAGGCGGCAGAGGGGACGCAAGACCATTCATGGCAGTCGATGTCAAGCAGCAGGTGCCCGCATGGCAGACCGCGCTGCAGAACACGCGCAATATCGGGATCATCGCCCACATCGACGCCGGTAAGACGACGACGACGGAGCGGATCCTTTTCTACACCGGGCGTATCCGCAAGCTCGGCGAGGTACACGACGGCGCGGCGACGATGGACCACATGGCCCAGGAGCGCGAGCGCGGTATCACCATCACCTCCGCCGCGACGACCGCCGAGTGGAAGGGCCACCGGATCAACATCCTCGATACGCCGGGCCACGTCGACTTCACCGTCGAAGTGGAGCGCAGCCTGCGCGTCCTCGACGGCGGTGTGGTCGTCTTCGATGCCGTCGCCGGTGTCGAGCCGCAGTCGGAGACGGTGTGGCGACAGGCGGACAAGTACAACGTGCCGCGTATCTGCTTCGTCAACAAGATGGACCGCACCGGTGCCAACTTCTGGCGCACGGTCGAGATGACCAAGGATCGCCTCGGCGCGAAGGTCGCGGTCACGCAGTTGCCGATCGGCAGCGAGGCGGACTTCCTGGGGCTGATCGATCTGATCGAGGGCAAGGCGGTCCTCTATCACGGCGACTTCGGTCAGGATATCGAGGTCACCGACATCCCGGCGAACATGGTCGAGGAGGCCGAGGCGCGTCGCCTGGAGCTGATCGAGGCGATCGCCGAGACGGACGAGGAACTGACGATGCGCTACCTCGAGGGTGGCACCTTCGAGATCGATGAGTTGCGGCGGGCGCTGCGCGCTGCCACCGTAAGCAGCAAGCTAGTGCCGGTGTTGTGCGGCACGGCGCTGCGTAACAAGGGCGTGCAATTGCTCCTCGATGCTGTCGTGGCGTATCTTCCGTCCCCGCTCGATGTGCCGCCGCTGATGGGGATCAATCCCCGGACCGGCGAGGAAGTGCCGCGCGAGGCCGACCCGAACGGGCCGTTCTCGGCGCTCGCCTTCAAGATCGTCAGCGATCCGCACGTCGGGAAGTTGGCCTACATCCGCGTCTACTCCGGCAAGCTGACGATCGGCTCCTATGCCTACAATAGTAGCAAGGGCGAGCGCGAGCGTATCGGGCGTCTGTTGCAGATGCACGCGGCGCACCGCGAGGAGATCACGGAGGTTTCGGCGGGCGATATCGCGGCGATCATCGGGCCGCGCTACACGACGACCGGGGATACCCTCTGCGACCAGGATAATCCGGTCATCCTGGAGTCGATCGTCTTCCCGGAGCCGGTGATCGATCAGTCGATCGAGCCGAAGTCGCGCGGCGATCAGGATAAGCTGACCAACGCGCTGCTGCGTCTGGCCGAAGAGGATCCGACCTTCCGCATGCGGACGGACGAGGAGAGCGGCCAGACGATCATCTCTGGGATGGGCGAGCTCCACCTGGACGTGATCACCGACCGCATGATGCGCGAGTTCGGCGTGCAGGCGAATATCGGCAAGCCGCAGGTCGCTTATCGCGAGACGATCACCCGCCCGGCACACATCGATCACACCTTCAAGCGGCAGACCGGTGGTAAGGGTCAGTTCGCCCACGTGGTGCTCGATGTGACCCCGCAGGAGCAGGGCAAGGGCTACGAATTCGAGAGCAAGATCGTCGGCGGTGTCATCCCGCGCGAGTACATCCCGGCGATCGACAAGGGCATCCAGGGGGCGCTCAGCTCGGGCAGCTACGCCGGTTACCCGGTGGTCGATGTCAAGGTAACCCTCGTGGACGGCTCGTACCACGAGGTGGACTCCTCCGAAATGGCCTTCTCCACCGCCGGCTCGATGGCCTTCAAGGAGGCGATGCGCCGTGGCTCCCCGCAAATCCTGGAGCCGGTGATGAAGGTCGAGGTCACCACCCCCGACGAGTTCATGGGCGACATCATGGGCGACCTGAACGCCCGTCGTGGTCAGATCGGTGGCATGGACCCGCGCGGTAACGCGCAGGTGATCAACGCCGATGTGCCGCTGGCGAACATGTTTGGCTATGTCGGCAACATGCGCTCGATGACGCAGGGGCGCGCGAGCTACTCGATGGAATTCCACCACTACGCCCCGGTGCCGACGGCGCTGGCCGAGGAGTTGGTGGAGAAGAATCGCCGCTAACCGCGAAAACGGAGGTGGGGTGAGCGCTCATCCCCCTCCGTTTCGCTGTCCCTGCGAGGGGTTGCGGCGCACGGACGCATAAAACGATACGACGTACGTGTAGGGGAAGGGGACATCATGGCGAAGCAGCGGTTCGAGCGGACGAAGCCGCACGTCAACGTGGGGACGATCGGGCATGTGGACCACGGGAAGACGTCGCTGACGGCGGCGATCACCAAGGTGCTGGCGCTGCGGGGGGCGGCGC
>JAABUH010004859.1_pt1 | contig 10720 bp, 19 predicted proteins | sample 5559121 | NCBI WGS metagenome assembly JAABUH01 (sample SAMN10711871, study PRJNA513364) | rock metagenome | isolation source: Antarctica rocks | place: Antarctica: Victoria Land, Battleship Promontory nord | collected 2015-12-28 | reverse complement strand
GCCAAGGACCGCCTGGTGCTCGCGGCCGACTTCTGCCTCTGCCCCAGCCGCTTTGAGCCGTGCGGCCTGGTCGACATCGAGTTTGGCTGGCAGGTGCGTCCGGCATCTTTCTGTGGGGTTTATTGGTTTGCGACGATGTTTGCCGTTGACAACAGGGTTGTATGTCCCACCAAGGTGAGCAGCAGGTGTTTTATTCACAAGTAAAGCAAGCAGGCCTCCATGTCCTGAGCAGGTGTGCACTTGGATGCCTTCCTACCAGGTGCACCTGCACCAGAGGTCTGCTCGATGCGGAACGCCGAGCATACCTCGCTAGCTGCTGTGCCCCGGTGCTCCTTCGGCGACCCGGTGTCAGGATGACCCACACGGCAGACAGGAAGTGTGCGGCTCGCGCAGGGCGCGCTGATGGTGGGGCACGACTGCGGCGGCCTGGGCAAGATGCCCGGCTTCTACTTCGCCGCGGAGCTGGACAACATCCAGGACATGGCGCACCGGCGCGCCCCGCCTGCCCGGCCGGGCGAGGCTGCTGCTTCCGTCCCGGCGAGCAGCTGCGCTGTGCCTGCCTGCATGTGCATCGCCGGCATTATTCTGTCTGCGCATCCTGTCTGCGTATCCCTGACAGGGTGTGTACTGAGGCGCGTCGCAGACGATGGGGCGCCTGCGCGGCATGAGTGTCCGGCAACTTCGTGGTGCTGCGCGGCTGAAGGGTATTGCGCGGCGGCGTATGTATGTGCTCATAGGGAGCTGCTGGACAAGTCCCGCCAGCTTGATGCTGTGCCTCCTGTGTCACCGCGCCCGCGCTCGCCGCAGGCTGGAGCTGGCCATGCATGCGGCGCTGGAGGCGTCGCCTGGCGTGCGGCGCGCCAAGGTCGTCGACGCCATCAACACGGACTTCCCGCCGCAGCGCATGGTGCACTGCTACGACCAGGCGCGCGCGCCGACGCGGTGCTGAGCGCGGACGTGCCTCCTTTTCACAAGCTGCTTTGCCCACACGCGGGCGTGCAGCACATCACTAGTGCGAGGCATACAGACAGGCCATCAGCGAAGCCTGCCTGGCAAGAGCGGCAGCGGCGCAGCGGCCGGCAGGTGTGGTTACACTTAGCGGAAAGGGGGGAGATCGTGTGACACTGCGCGTGCGCACGGCCAGATCTGGAAGGAGATCCACGCCGCGACGGAGGCGGTGGCCAAGGACCTGGAGCGGCGGCAGATGTCGGCCGAGGAGGCCAAATTCTATCAGGAGGACTGGCGCGCACCTGGCTTTCTCTGCTTCTTGCCCCCCGCATGTCAGGCCACAGCTTTTGCAGGCGCACGCTCCCGCGCGGCGGATGCCAGGTCTACAGTCTGTGGCCGCGCGTGTCTACAGTGCATAAGCTGACTTGTGCTGTTGTATGCGCCGTCCTCCAGGACGCAGAGCATGCGGCGGTGGTCCTCGGTGAGCACGCCATGTCTTCAGTGCATGGTGGGGAGCAGCGGCTCCTTGACGGCGGCCGGTGCCGGCGCAGGCTGGTAGATAACAAGCCATATGACGCGGCTGCGGCGCCGCCGCAGCACGCGCTCTGGTACCGGAACTTCTCCACCGCGCTGCTCATCCTCATGCAGGCGCGGCCCAGCGCCAGGGGGGGGAGCAGCATAATAGCAGACGGGCGGGTCCGCGAGCAGGATGGTACTGATGATATTTACATGTCTCTTTCGCGTCTACCTGAGTGATGGGTTCAATCTGGCCCACGTGATTCAACCTGGGTGACTAGAGTCATTATGGCGGTATGTACGGTCTGTGATTGTCGGGTCGTGCGGGGCCATGCGGCCTGCATGCCAGGATGGCGCACCCGGCGTCATGGGCGTCATGGCTGAGGCGCCGGCAGGGCGACACGCGCAGGTCATCATGCAGATCCCGTCGATCTACACGATGCTGTTCTACCTGCAGACGCAGCAGCCGCGCGGCCTGGTCAGCTACAGCGCGCAGCCGCAGCGCCTGGGCATGTCCGGCTTCTACACCTACTTTGCCGTCTACGCCGGCGGCGCCCTCTTATGGCAGGCGCGGCCGGCCGCTGCGGCCCGTGCCTGGTTTGGCTGTGATGCTCTACGCACACCGGAGAGCGCTGCGATGTCTGCCCGCGCGGCCCGTTCTGCCATGGCCTGCAGCTCCGCAAGCGCGCGCCCCGCCGCGCTCGCAGCTTCAGGCGAGCGGCGCGGCGCGCCGGCGCGGCTGCCCGGGAGTGACGGGGCGGGGGGCGTGGGAGGTGCGGGGTGGCCAGGCGGGCGTGTGCGCCGCGCAGGCGGTTGCGTTCTTCATGACGCCGCGCGCGTACATCCGGCTGGCCTGCCTCACCTTCCTCACCAGCGTGCTGGTCGCGTACTGGGCCGTGTTCATTCCCTGGGTCAGCCGCCTGCCGGGCCGCCTCCCGCCAAGCATGTTGCCTGGTCGCAGCACGCCTGAGAGCATGCCGCCCACATGCTTCCCTGCTGCTCTGCAGAACCAGCAAGGTGTTCACAAGGAGTGTGAGCGGCCAGGACGCTGCAGGAGCAGGCGGGCAGTGGATCCTAATGTCCCGGCAATGGCAGTGATCTGCCTGTAGGGAGCAAAGCTCTTGTGGCATATGTGCTGTGAAGGCTGCTGCAGCTTTGGGGCCGTGAGCAGTGTTCTGCCTGTAGGAACAAAATCCCTTGTGTCGAAGGGACACCGTAAAGGCTGCCGCGAGCCTGGGGCGCCGCGCGCGCGCGCAGTGGACGCAGTACGGCTACATCCTGACGTCGGCGGGCGCGGCCGCCTGGGCGCCGCTGATCGGCTTCATCCTGCTGGAGCGCAAGCAGCGCTTCAGCGTGAGCCAGTGGGGCCCCGCGCTTATGGGCGCCACCGACGCCACGCGCTACCTGGTGCTCTGCGCAGCCTTCGCCGCGCTCAGCCTGGGCATGCGGCCCGGCGCGGGCGACGACCGCGCGGTCAGCGCGCGCGTGTACCAGGCGCGCGCCCCGCCGCCCGCCCGTCAAACCCTATCCTACCCTATCCAGGCGCGCGCCCCTACCCTGCATGTACCAGGCGCGCGCCCGCCGCCCGCCCAGCGGTTTTGCGTCATGCACCATGCTTGGTCGCGCGGCGACGTCACCGCACACTGGCGGGCAGGCCTGCGCTTGAAACGTCCCAAGCATGCAGACCCGGGCGACCGGGCTGCCGGCTGCTGACAGGGCGCTGCGGAGGTTGCCGCGCGTCTCGCGCCCAGCAACTCGCCGCTGTGTGGCCTGCTTATTGTGCTGCGCATTCGCTGGCCTGGTGTTCATGCGAACAGCGCGGGGTCTGGCAGCTGCAGTGGGGGCGCCATGGTCCCCTGACGCTGGCAAGCTGGCTGCACACACGGGTTGCGCGGCGGGCCGACGGCTCAGCTTTCACTGCACATGCTTCCGTCTGTAAGGTCAAATGTGACATGGGCTGCCCACTCTTCTGCAATACTCTGGCCGCCCTCGCTGAGGGATGGCGTGATGGCGGCCCACTCTTCTGCGATGTTCCGGCCGCCCGCGCTGAGCGGCGGGCGCGCGGGCGGCCGCAGTGGGGCGCCATGGCGCTGCTGGTGCTGGCGACCTGGCTGCTGATGTGGTTCCACGGCGGCGGGCTGCTCAGCGCGCACTACACGCACTTCCGCCTGCGCCTGCGCTCGCAGCTGGGCCTGCTGCTGCTGCGCCGGCGCACCTGGCTCGCCGTCACAGCTGTCGTCGCGGTGGACTCGTTCTGCGTGTCGCTCAACACGTCGTACGTGTACCAGCTGCCCCACGTGCGCCTGCGGGCCGCGCTCCGCCCTGCGCGGCTGCACAGTGTATGCGGCGGTGTGTTGCTGAGGTTGCGTGAGGCACGTGCCTGTGCCTGCTCCAAGCTTTAGTGCAGCCCTGCCAGGGGATCTCGCCATATGCCTGAGCTTCCCTGCGTCAGGCAGCGCCTATATATACCCCTGCAAATGTGCTGCTGCTTCATGCGCGGACCTCCTCCTTCGACAGGGCGTTGTGGTCATGCATCCCATTCTAATTTTTCTCATACGCATCTGTTGTTGGGTGCTGCCAGGGCAAGCCATGGTCGTGTGCGCAGGGCCAGACGCTGCTGTTCAGGTACCTGGCGGTAACGTTTGCGGCGGGCGCCGTGGCCATGACCGCGATCGCTGTGCTGCTCAGCGTGCGTGTCGGCCAGGTGCGGACCCGCCCTATACACCACGCCAGTCGAGCAGAGCAGGGCTGCAGGCGCGCCAGCAGCCTGCCTAACCCAGCGTCACTTCCGATGCTGCTCTGCTCGACTGGCATGTGGCAGCTAGAGCCTGACAGAGGTGGACGGCGCTGCTGAGCCACGAGACAAAGCAGTGCAATTTGGTAGTGCCACAGGCTCACGCATGAACGAGCATGCCAGCTTGAAGCGTCGTCGAGCGCAGCCGAGTGTGCGGCGGGGGCGGGTGCGCTCGCAGGTGCGCAGCCTGGCGATCATGCGCGCGCTCGCGCTCGTGCCGGGCCTGCTGGCCGTGCAGACCGTGCTGCTGACGCGCAGCCATGCGGCACAAACTGACCCGGACCGCCTGCGGCGCGCGGTCTACGTCTCCGCGGTCGTGCCTGTGCTTGGTGACGCTCCTGGCCTGCGCTGCCTGCGGGTATCTCCACCGATGCCGTGTGTCGAATTTTAATACCCTGGTTCTGAGGCAGTGCTATGTGGCGGGTGATGCCCAGCGCGGACGTCTTCAGCCTTGCTGGCCACAAGCTGGCGCTCGCTTCGGCCTGAGGCCCAGCCTGATTAACCTTACCCTACCCTACCCTATCCATGTTGACGCTCAGCCCGCGCTGCTGACCGCGCAGGCATCGCGCGCACGCACATCGTCGGGCTGCTGCAGCTGCACACGCTGCCCAGCCGCGAGACGCTGTCGCTGGCGCAGTGCGTGCAGATCTGCGCGGGCTCGGTCTGCATCGCGCTCGGCGGCCTGGTCGGCTACGCGATCATGAGCACGTGCTACGCGCCGAGCGGCGCCAAGGCGCTGTCCTGGGACTGCGGGAAGGTGTTTGTGGTGGTGGTCGCCGTGCTGGAGGCCGTGCGCCTCGGCCTGGGCGCGCTCGTGCTGTGGCTGCACAAGCGCGAGAACATCGCCGTGCCCTGATGCACCCTCATGCGCCCGGTCCTGATGCGTCCTGATGCGCCCGGCCCTGATGCGCCCGGCCCTGATGCGCCCTGATGCGCCCTGATGCGCCCGGCCCTGATGCGCCCGCGCTGCGCCGGGGCGGCCCGCTCAGGCGCAGCCGCAGGGTCACAGGCGTGTGGGGCAGTGTGTGGCGCACTGGGGTCTCTGCACTGGACGCTGTGCGCCTCCGCATGCGCACGCGCATGCTGTGCGTGCAGCGTGCGGGTAGGCATCTATGTTCCCCTGCTCACTCTCTTTGGGCCAGAGTCCTCGTTCGGGACCGGACCGCCATTGGGTGTAAGGGTCCTGCTCACCTGTTGCTGGTTCAGCTTCCATCAGGCGTGCGCCGCGGTGCTGCATGTTGCTGTTGTGGCAGCTAATGTCGCGGAGCTGTATGTAGCTGTTGTGGCAGCTAATGTCCTGATTTTGTGTGAGTGGCGCATTGCTGCTGTGCTATAGGCGCTCCTGGGCAAGCGCGGTCTGCAGTGGCCGCACGTGGCTGAATCCATGACTTGCAAGCCGCATGTGTGGCCGCCTGCCGGGCCCATGCCTGGCAGTTTGGGTGGTTCTGTTGTTTGGTCTTGCTCCCGCGCCACTCTGCCCAGGCAGTGACCCTTGCGCTGCGACGCGGGGCGGCAGGAGGGTCGTCAGCGGGTTTTGGCTGGGCTGGTTGGCCGGCTAGCTTACTCAACCAGTATGTGTCAGGTCTTGTGCCAGGGCCATTGCATGTGCAAGCTAATGCACTAATGCCGGGGCTGCCCGTGTTGTCAGACAGGCTCCGGCATGTCATGCGAGAGCCCCAAGACGCCCCGCTTTTGGTTTTAGCTGGCAGCATGTGTGAGCGCGTTTTGAGCCTCCGTGTGCAGAGCCAATGTAACAATCTAGGTAGGTTGGGCCGTCTGTGGCTGCACTTTGCAAACAAGCATTGTGACGCATGTGCCTCAATGCATAGCTCACAGAGTTCCAGGACAGTGCATCGTGTCTCCCAGATATAATACCAGGCGTGGCTGCGCGCGTTTCTGTGATCACATCACACTCTCCTCTCACGCTCTTGTGTCAAGCTATCGTGTCAAGCTATCCCTGGACATGCTGGCAGACATGTCCATGTCCATGCATCAACTCCGGATGGTTGTAGAACTACTCGAAGCCATGCCATCAATTGGGCATCCCAAATCCCAAATCTCATGTACAGGATATGCTGACAGATTGCACACAGCAATGGGTGAAGGGGCGCCTGCTGTGAACGCAAGCACGCCACACATTCTCTGAAAAGAACGGAAGCTTTAAGGCGCCATGCCCACAACTGTGCAATGGCACAATCATGGAAAAGGGAGCGGAAAAGGACGCGCTGACTGTCCACACGTAGAAGTGGGAAGAAAGGGAAAGGAAAGGTAGTCTGCTCACAACACAAGCATACCATGCATCCTGACGTATGCAAGGCACGAAGTCGTCTGAAACATTATGCTGGCGCTGCGACAGCCTGTAACTCTCATCTCCACCCACTCAGACCTGGCGCGTCTCTGGCGAATACGACTCTTAACTACATTAACATGTGCGATAGCCGAGCGGTCCAGGCACAAGATATGCCTGAATTGAACACACAGGAATGACGGTCACGCTTTCAGGCACCCCATCGCCACTGACCTGGTGGTCTACACAGCTGGTACCTCTCAGGTAGTACTTCAGAGACCTGCCTCAACCAATCGAGACTATCCTGGCAACGCCACCAATATGTACTTGTGCAGCAAGCACACACTGTGCCTTTTGCACGTCAGAGCGCAGGCTCAGGGTGGAAGGATGGCCTTATCTGCAAAACGCACAACGTGTGCTTTCTGCACAGCTATTGCTGCTTCAGCGCGGCGCACAAGCGCGACCTCTTAGTTGGCGCAGCAGCGGCATCACCACCACCTACCTGACACACACTTCGCACGCCGCGGCCGCCGCTGCACAGCCCCCTGGACGCCACTCACGCGCGCGGCGTCCTGCGTCGGCATCGCACGCGCGACTCATGCCACAAGTCTTTCACGACTTGGCCGTGATGGCCCGCTGCTGCGCCATCTCCGCGCGGCGCTTGCAGGCGGCCGTGTCGTCCTCGGCGTGCCCCGCGCCGCCGCTGCAGTCCATGCAGTTCGTCGCGCCCTTGCCCGACGGCTTGGCCTTCTCGCCGTCCTGCTTCAGGTCCTCCAGGGTGGGGTAGTCCAGGTAGCCCACCACCTGCGGCACAGCGCCATGCCTGTCACGAGGGTGTGGAAAGCCCACCTGAGCTGCTCACTGGCAAACATCCATGCCAAGCACCAGAGCTGTGGCACATCCCTGCTTCATACCACATGTCACCATCCAGGATGGCACGGCAGCTGCTGAGAATGCAACAGGCCCATGATGAAGTTTCCTCCTTCCATCGCTCGCTCCCTCCTTGCCGGCCTGATGTGGCCAAGTCTGGCCAAAGAATTCATGCAATACGTGTCACATGACAGGATCTCTGCACCCAGCGCGTGCGCGCCTGGTCCTGCGTGTAGAACGTCTCGCGGTGGTACTGGTTGAGCGGCGCGCCCAGCTCCACGCGCTTGACCATGTCCGGCGTCGCCAGGAAGCGCCGCCCGAACGCGATCGCGTCCGCATGCCCGGACGCCACAGCCTTCTTGCCCATCTCGGTGTCGTAGCCTCTGCGCGCAGCGCGGCCTGTATTGCAGACATGTTCTTAAATTCGCGCTGCCGCCTGACGTAGCAGCGAGGCCGGTGCCGTCCTGCCACCATGAGTGGCACTCTGCCAGACCCTGCTGCCGGCCATGCGCGGCAGCCATCCAGGCTCGGTGCCGTACAGCACATGGTCCGCGCTGCAGCAGGCTTGGAGGTCACCAGCTGGAGGACGGGCGGGCATTCGCGCAAGCAGGTGTCGCACTGCTCACTAGGACACCCAGTCGGCTACATGTCGCGTGGTCGAGGCCTGGAGGCTGGCGGGCTGCGCACCCGGCCGCGATGAACACGCCCTGCCACGCCTTGCGGAAGACCTGCAGGCCGGAGCACACATTTTGCAACCGCATCGCTTGTCCAATTGCCAGCTTTACAAGCTCCGCTTGGTTACAGAGCGACGGGCATGCAACATACGCATGGTCCCATGGACAAGCAGAGTCGGCCCACGGCAGCAGGCACCATCCACTGAGCGCCTGCAGCAGGGAAGGCTCGCATGACCCATGCCTTGTCACGAGTGATGTCTGCTGGCAACTTCCCCTTGGTCAAGCAACATGAGAGCGTTGGGAGACAGGTAACTTGGCTTTGGAGATGCAGTATTTAAAACTGGCAGAGGTGTCAAGAGACAAGCGTATGCCGCAATGTGTGTTGCAGCAGCACGAGTGACAGGCGGGCATGCAGCGAGCCCGGGGCGCGCGTCCAGCGTCTCGTCGCGGTGCTCGTTCGCAAACTCGGCGATCGGGCTGGCCGCGCCCTCCTTGCCCTTGGCGCGCGGCTCGACCATGTGGATGTAGGCGATGTCGCGCTTGTTCATCTCCTCCACGAAGAAGCAGTACGTGGAGTACGGGTGCGAGTCGCACGCCTGCGCCCAAACCCTACCCCATTTGTAAACCATGCCGATGATGCACATTACACCCTCCGGATAGGGTGGCGACGCTGCACAGGCCGCACAGGCGCAGCGCCTGGCGCGAAGCAGGGTCACAGCGGGACGCATGTGACTGAGCTTTGCAGAGAGCGGCGTCTGCGTCCGAGGAACGGCGCGACCCGAGCCACCAGAACACGGCTAAACATACTGCGCAGGCGAAGGCAGCAGCTTGGACGGCCGCGCGCCAGGCCCTGACAGGCTCCGCTCCACAGCAGCTCAGAGCAGCGCGAGGGCGCGCCTGCGAGGCTCCGCCAAAGGGCGACAGGCGCACGCCCAGCCGGTCCTTGCCAACCTCCGCGATGAGCGCGTCCATGATCTGCGCGACGCCGCTTTCACATGCTCGCTGCCTGAACCTGAAAACACTGCTCAACCTCACCCACATTCAACGCTTTGCGCGGTACGGTATGGTAGAGCATGCGTGCACGGCGCGCACAGCCCGCGGCCCTGCACAGCCCAGGCGAGACCGCCTATTCTAATGCGGGTCTCTGGGGCGGCGGGCGCGCGCCTCGATGCCCAGCCGGCACCGGTTCTCGATCGGGCCGCCGTAGCGGTCGGTGCGCTTGTTGGTGGAGCACTTGAAGAACTGCTCGACCAGGTACCCGTTGGCGAAGCTGCCGCCCCGAGCGCGCCGCGCATCAGCCGCGCCACAGGCAGGGCAGGGCAGCATCACAGGCAGGGCAGGGCAACGACACAGGCAGGGCGGGACGACGGAAACCAAGCTTGGAACGGCCCTCGCAAGCGCAGGTGGGTGCTGACGGGCGGCTCCCGCGACCAGGCGGCTGCGAGGCCCGGGGACGCACTGCGCCTCGACGGCTGCCGCGCCCACAAACACAGCGTCAGGCGCTGCTCATGCGGCGCATGGAACACAGCCAGTGACAGGCACGACAGGGACAGCATGCGCGCTCGCGCCGCACCGTCGAAGCCGGCCTCCAGGGCGTTGCGCGCGGCACTGCAGTAGTCCTGGATGAGTGTTTTGAGCTCGGGCTCCTCCAGCGCGTGCGGCACCGTGTACGGCTTGCTCTCGCCGTCCGGCGTCGTGAGCTTGCCGTCGATGGCTGCGCGCGCGCGGGCGGCACCTGTCAGCCTTTATAACTTCATACTTCAAGCTTTGCATGATGCATACTTTTCCTTGTGTCTTTCCAGCACCGCGCAGGTGTCAGACCCTGTACATTTGTTGCCATATAGCGACCATGAATGGCTGCGCTCTTGCACACAGCGTCTGTCAGCCTGGGCGGTGACAGAGAGCGCCTCCAGCTGCCTGCATGCGCTGCCTTGCATGGATCGCTTGACAGCATGGGCAGCTTAGCATCCACCTGCACGCGCTGCGCCCTGTCCGGTTTGCATGTGCCATTTGGTGTCAGCACCCTGCTGCTGGTTGCCGTGCACTTGCACAGGGCAAAGTCTGACTGCAACGTCTCAGAGGGGTTCACATCAACACTTGCACCCCCCGAATATCGTAAAAACATGAAAGGCATAATGCTGTTCATAATCGTTAATACCAGACACGTGAAAATGTTCACTTGGAAGCCTGTATGCTAGCACCCGGACAATATACGTGTATACGCCTCTGGATCACTGGGGCAGTACAGCCCATCTGCATCTGCGCAGGCAGATCTGGTTGCGCACCAATGGCGGAAGGCGCCACCGTCGGGCCACCAATAGGCTGGAAGTCCGGGTGGTTGACACGGCCCACGTGCCACAGCTGGCACACAAAGCTGCAGCCCTTGTCATGCACCGCCTGCATACGTACGGGAACAGCTGTCTTGTACAATTTTAGACTGAGCGCGATTAGTAAGCTCCCTATCAGCAACTTTGTGCAGCGAGGCAATCAGCCAACAGCTAGTGGCAGCGAGCGCGCCTTCACAATAGGCTTCCAGGCCTCCATCTGCACGCGCCACACAGCTTTATTTACAGCTACAATCTACAATGTCGAAATTTATTTTCTACAATGTTGTTCTCTAAGCCGCGCCTG